>Ga0181592_10000916_pt1 | contig 23558 bp, 34 predicted proteins | sample 071ome_20_FD_133755 | JGI IMG/M metagenome (GOLD analysis project Ga0181592, IMG submission 133755) | Coastal salt marsh microbial communities from the Groves Creek Marsh, Skidaway Island, Georgia - 071412BT metaG (megahit assembly) | ecosystem: Environmental > Aquatic > Marine > Intertidal...
GAAGCGTACAATAATGAGTTGTTACAGCTTCGGGAAAAGAGCTTCAAGTATGAAATGGGTGGTGAAGTCACGGGCCCCGGAACAGGGACCTCTGACTCTGTGCCAGCCAGACTATCCGACGGTGAATTTGTATTAACAGCTAAAGCAGTTCGTGGTGCAGGAAATGGAGATAGGGATATCGGAGCAGCACGAATGTATGATATGATGGCTGAGTTAGAGAGTATGGCATAATGAGTTCACAAACCGTAACACAGGTACAAAGACTAGCGCCCTTTCAGGAAGAGTTCCTGAAAGATATTTTTGCGTCGGCACAGGCACTACAGGGTGTGTCACAGCCTTACGCACCAGAACAGCTAGCTGGTCTATCCGCAGAACAACAGCAAGCCGTACAAATGGGCTTGCAGGGTATTGGTGCTTATCAGCCTTATATGCAGGCAGCCGCAGCACTGGCAGCACCAGAGGGCTACCAGCAGTTTATGAGTCCTTTTACACAGGACGTGATTGATCAGTCTATGAAAGATATTGCTCGTGGTGGTGCTATGCAGCAAAACCAACTGGCTGGTCAGGCCACTGGCGCAGGGGCCTTTGGTGGTTCCCGTGCAGCCGTAGCCTCTGGTGAACTGGCCCGTGGTACGCTGGAACAGCAGGCGCGTACAGCAGCCCAGCTTCGAGAGTCGGGTTTCAGTCAAGCGCAACAACTGGCAGGTCAGCGTTCAGCTTTGTTCTCGGGCCTCGGACAGTTGGGTCAGCAGCTTGGTACTCAGGACATCAACACACTGCTTGGCCTCGGCGGCATGACACAGCAGCAGTCACAGGCAGAGCTAGATGTAGCACGGCGCAACTTGCTGGCACAGCAGGCTTTGCCATTCCAGCAGGTTGGTTTTATGTCAGACATCTTCCGTGGTGTTCCAGCATTGCAGTCCACATATCAGACCTCAACAACACCACCGCCAAGCACAACATCACAGTTGCTTGGTCTTGGTGTGGCAGGTCTTGGCGCAGTCGGTCAGGCTGGCGGCTTTAGTAAAATGTTTGGTTAGGGGGTATCATGAACCCGTTACAGCGCAGATTGTTCCGGCTACAGCAGCCCGGTATGTCACGTCAACCTATGGGTATTTTGGCGTCGTCACCTGAGATGATCGAAGCTGCACGACGGAACATGAACCAAGGTCCACTGCCGGGTTTCCAGACTGGCGGCTCGGTTAATGTACTACAGAATCCTGCTATCTACGGAAATCAAAATCCTTTTATGACGACAGGGCCTAATCCAGTACGCGCAGTGCGGACATCTATAGGCGATCCTATGGCTGGAGTCACTGGGCCTGACCTTGAGTTCTATGGTACAACAGGCACCCGCCCACCAGCGCCTCTTACTAGAAGAGACCCTAAAATAACAGAAACAGATGCTGCGCTTATGTCTCAATCTCCAGATGAGCTAGAAGCTGCACTGTTGGCTGCTTCAAATGCAGATTTGAAAGAAAAGAAAAAGAAAACTACGGGCGACGAAATAAACGAATCAAACAGTAGTGCTCTTGGTGCAGATCGTACTAAAAAACTAGGCGAAGACCTAAGAAGTAATATCAACACCCTTCGTGCGTCTACCGAAAGAATTATGAGAGGGGCACCCACAAAAGATGATATCTTGATTGCAGGTAAGTCTGTTAATCAAGCATATGATGATTTGTTCGCCGCGATGGATGAAGAGCCTAAAGCATTCAGTGATTATTCTTTGGCAGACTACGAAGATGCAGCACTTGAGGCACTCGGCTTCGATAAGAAAGGCATTAAAGAAACTGCTGACGAAGATCGCAAGACAGCGTTCTGGATGTCTTTAATGAAGGCTGGTCTTGCTACAGCAGCAGGTGAGAGTGAAAACACAATCACCAATCTTGCTAGAGGTTTGTCGTTTGGGTTGGAAAGCTACGGCAAGGATATTTCAAAGATTACTGATCAAGAGCGTGAAGATAACAGGCAGGTAGCTGCTATGAAGCTGACGCTTTTGAAAGATGATCGTGACCTTGACCTTATGAAACGTGCTAACAGAATTCAAAAGGCACAAGCCTTGGCTACGGCAGCGCAGGCTATGCGCGGCGAAGAACTGCAAATGATGCAGTTAAAGTTAGCGCAAGAAGAAAAATTTGCTACGTTAGAAAACACGTTCATAACTGAGATGAACAAGGCAAACATGGACTGGGAAAAGCTTGCGTTTGATAAAAATAAATTTGATCAAACACTAAAAGCTACCTTGGCAGCGCAGACCCCAGATATTCTTCGTGAGCTAGCGGCGGGTGATTATATCAAACCAGCAGAAGGATTTGATGCTATAGACTTTGCTAATCCGGACAGTATGACAATGACTGAAGATGGTAGAGGTATTTATGAATCATACCTAGCAGGCAAGGGCGCTACAAAAATCACAGACCTAATGCAGTCTGCTAATGTCGCTTCAGATTCAGGTGTTGTAGACATGCTTGACTTTGGACATTTGGGTGATTCCGCAGGCAGCATAGCTAAAAACGCAGCCATCCAAATAGGCAAGGCTAATCTGCCGTCTGATCCAAAAGATCGCCCTGCTGTACTTATACCTTACGCCAGAGCATACGGCGCACAAAGTTCATCCAAAGAAATGATCGACTATGTTATACAAAACAGTGTAACGGCTGGTATCACATTCTATGATAGAAACGGCGCAAAAATAGAAGTGCCTGCTGGCGGGTTAGATCGTGAAGCTCAAAAAGCATTACAAGGACAAACGGCCTTTATAGAATTCGCCAGACCAAATGCTACCTTGGCTCAACCAGTAGAATAGGTTTTTAAATGGCTAAGTGGAAATACGGCGGAGAGGTCTTCGAGTTTAACGAAGATCTTTCAGCCGAACAGGCAACTTCAAAAATTCAAGCTATCCTTGAAGACAGACGCATTACCGCTAACACTACAGGTACTAGCGGCAATGAAGCAATTGATGAGTCTGTTGATCGTACCCCAACTGTCCCCCTTGACGTAAAAGAAACAAGTGGTCGAGACTTATTGGGTGACATTTTTGTTGGTGGGGCTAGCGGTGCGACCAAAGCTATTCAAGGCACACTTGAGCTTTTCGGTATGTACTCTGATTTAAAGTACGGCATGGGCAACCCGCTCATAGCCGCTGCTACTCAAGACAAAGTTAAAGAAGGCGAAATGATTCCGCCTGTTTCAAGCACACCTATAACAGATACAGTTACTGATGCGTTTGAAGAGGCCAGAGAATATCTCAACTTAAAACCAGAAACATTAGCTGGTGAGATTGCAGAAATAGGCACACAATTTGTTTTACCCGGCATCAAGGGTGCGGGTGCAATGGAAAAGACCACACGTCTTGGTCGCAAAAAACTTATCGATATAGCACGAAAGGGTAAGTCTAATCTGACAAGAAGACAAAAACTTACACTTGTTGGACAGCAGGCTGCTGCTGCTGGTGCCGTTGATTTTGTTGTGTCTACCGACGACACTCAAGGCTTGCATGACTTCTTTGAACTCGGCCCTGACCGTTCCCCAGAAAAGGTTGTTGGGGAGTCTGCATACGAAGGAATTTCAATGAAGCTTCTAGATCGTATGCTTCTAGCAACAGAAGCAGGGATCGGAACGGTTGTACTGCCACCTGTTCTTGGCGCGGTATTTAAAGGCTTGTCAAAAGTAGGAGCTAACAGGCCTATCCAGACAGCGTCAGATTTTTTATCTCGTAGGGGATTTGAAATTCCTTTGTCGCAGTATTTGCCACAGCGGCTTGTTGAAAGAGCGCGTGGTACAACTGTAGCGGACATTGCTACCGTGGGAGCTATCCCTGCTGCAAGGGCCGCAATAAACGCAGCCACCAAACAAATATTAAAGCAAGAGACCAGAATACTTGACAAAGTAGAACTGGGCGCAATAGATAGAATGCTTGGCGGACTGTTCGCCAATCTTAGATATCGTGGATTTCTTGACCCACAAGCTGCAAACATAAACTCTTTAATCAATGCTGCTGTTGAAGGCGATGTTAAAATCGCCGAAAGAAAATTAAAAAACATAGAAAAAAAGATTGATGCATATTTAAATACACCAGAGGTACGCCAGCAAACCAGTATTACAAAGCAGTCTTTGCTAAACGGTTTTATGGATGTTCTTGAAACAGGTCGTCGTCCGGATGGCTTGCCAGATGAACTGTACGCCGCGTACAGGTCTGCAAGAAAAGTCATTGATGACCTGTCCGAAAAGCTTCTAGACACAGGTGCAGTACGAGCGCTGCCTGAGACAGCCGCACCGGGGAAGCAAAGCCGTCAGCAGTTGATGCAGGTCATTAGAGAAAATATTGAAGCTGGTGGGTATCTACGCCAGCGTTATGCTGCTTATGAAAACCCAGCCTACGAAATAGCTGCGGGGTCTGCTCGTGAGCGTGAGATATTTGATTTGATCCGCAGCATGAACGGTGGAACTCAGGACCGCACAGTGTTTAACCACATCAAAGAAACACTGATGGACGACAACGCACTAAAGATAACAGACGAACAGACCTTAAACACAATAACAGAGCGTCAGATGCGCGAGTACATTCGTCTTGTTCTTCAAAAGACACCGTCAGGCATGGGCAAACGTGGCAACTTTATGGGTCGGGTAGCAAGACGTAAGTTGAACACACAGCTTTTAAACAGGCGTAAGGTTGAGAGTCCTGTACTTAAAGAGATTCTTGGGCAGACAAAAAACCCAACTGAGGCATACATTTCCACAGTGTCAGACCTGTCCACATTTATCGCAAACGATTCATTCTACACAAGACTGCGCCAGATTGCAGACAACGATATTGCACAGGCCATAGAAAGAACAGGCAGGTACGGTGAGGAGTTTGCCTCTGAGTCCGAGCGTCTTGCCTTGGCTGAATTAAGACAGCAAAACCCAGCGGCTACAATCGCAGATATAGGCCCTAAACGTAACGCACGTTACATTAACGTCATGGATCGTGTAGCAGAACGCAAAGAACAGCTACAGTTGGAGCTTGATGCGGCGGCAGCACAAGGCGCGTCAGAAGGTAGACTTCGCCAGTTGCAGCAGGCAATTGACAATGCAGAAGAAACCGTGATGGCTGACCTAAGAACAAAAGGCTATCACATTATCGGGCGCACAGATCCGGGCGGCAATATGATCAAGAAAGATCCGGGCCAAGCCGAAAGCGCTTTTGGTGCTATGCACAACATAGCTATTCCAGATGCTATGTGGCGGTCACTTTCTAGGACTGTTGTTGACGATGAATATGGTTTAACAAATATTCTCCGCAACGTATACGCTGGTATGTTGAAGCTAAAAGGCATCACACAGTTCAACAAGACAATTTTGTCACCTATTACACAGGTCAGGAACTTCACATCAGCTTCTTTGTTTGCTGCGGCTCAAGGTAATGTTGGAGCGGGGGCCAGCCTCGGGCAGTCCGTGGACATTGTTCTTCGTGACTTAATAAATCGCAATCTCCTTACAGCGGACTATGAACTTACAGATCAGGGTCTTGATTATCTGGTTGACCTACAGCGGCGCGGTGTTATTGGCAGCAGCGCCGAGCTTAGAGAGATTCAAGATAACTTACGCAAGGGCACCGATCCACGGAACAATGCCGTTTTAGGTGAGCATGCTTTAGTCTCTGATGTGGCGGAAACAGGGCCGAGACTTAGTGGTTCGTCTCTTGAGAGATTGAATCGCCGCAACATGTTCATGCAGTTCATGGGCAAGGCCGCAGATTTATATCGCGCAGGTGACGATGTATGGAAGATATACAATTATGAGTTCGAGGCCTCAAAACTGAGGGAAGCCTATACAAATATTATAGATGACATCCGTAGCAATCGCGGCAGAATGAATGACAGAGATTATCAGTTCCGTGTTGATACCGCCACCAACAGATTTAAGAAGTTTTTAGGCGACGAAGAAGCTGCGACTGTGGAAGAGGCTATTAAAAATAAAGCTGCCGACAATGTTCGTAACCTTGTTCCAAACTACGAACTTGTGCCACAGATTATTAAAGATATACGCGGCATGCCATTTGGTAACTTTATCGCATTCCCTGCTGAGATCATGCGTACAGGGTTCAATACGCTTGAGACATCAATGAAAGAATTGAGCAGTGATGATGCAGCTATCCGTGAGATAGGCATGCGCCGCCTGATGTCTTCTTTGTCTACATTCTATGTGGCAGGGCCTATTATAAGAGACACGGCTATGACCCTTGCTGGTGTCAGCGAAGAAGAGATGGAATCTGTTAATGTGTTAGCAGCGCCATATCAAAGAAACGCCACCTTCATACCTATGGGCCGAGATGAAAATGGTGATCTCGTGGTTATGGATTACAGTCACTTTAACCCATACGACATGCTGATCCGCCCAGCAGAGGCTATTCTTAACAGTCTAGATGAAAGTAATAAGCTGTCCAAAGACGGCCCTGCAAAGTTTGCCGCCGCGTCGTGGGCTGCATTTAAAGATTTCGCAGATCCATTTACGACTGAGTCTATTGCATTCGGTGCATTGAACGACGTGTTACCTAAAGGTCTTCCAATAGTGGGCCGGGGTGGTGAAACAGTGACAGGTGCAAAAGTGTACCGTGAGATTGAGCCGATGGGTAAAAAGATTGAACGGTCATTGGTTCATCTTCTAAACCAAATGGGTCCAGCCAACATCACGCCTTTCCGCGCACCTGTGGGCGCAGACTTTTCTGAAATAGAATTATCACGTTTGCCACGCAGCTTGTTTTCAAAAACTGAGTTTGGGGTCAGTGAAGTTGAGCCAAGCACAGGAAGAACATACTCTGCGCCATCTGAAATATTCCGCGCATTGTCAGGCTTGCAAACACAGACTGTCGATTCAAGACGTGTCGCTAAGTTTAAAGCAAATGAATTTAAAGAGCGCCGCTCTCAAGCAGCTACATTATTTAATGATGTGGTAAACATGGAATTTGCAGACGAAGATGCCTATGTAAGAGGATATCTCGCAGCCAATGAGGCAAGACTGCGTGTGTTCAGGGACTTCGCAGTTCAGGCCCGTGCTCTAGAAAATTTAGGTATTTCAAGAAATGAGCTTGAAGATATCTTGCGTAAGGAGCGTTTGGGTAAAGAAGAAATACGCGCAATCATGAACGGTAGGTATATTCCATACTCACCTAACAAGGTCAAGTTGGAAGAAGGTCAAGAAAAAGGCCACGAGATTCCTTACGGTCTGTTGGGTATATTGGAAGCTGATCTTAAAAACATATCTATTGATCCAGACTTCCCAGAGGAAACACCAGCAGATGCGTTTGAAGCTGCACCGTCTCTAGGAAGTAGGGTGCAAGAACAAGCGCCACAAATAAACGCTGACACATTTATGATGCAGTCACAGCCAGTTTCTGCACCACAGCCCCCGGCTCCCGGTCCACAATCCATGGCTCCGCAGGCTGTTACACCAAGCGCATTAAATCCTATAGTCAACCCTGACCCAAGAGATCAGGCGTTAGCTCAAGCATTAGCTGCAAGGCAGCGGAGAATAGCATGAACAAAAATCAGTTACGCGAAGAGCTTGCAGACGATGAAGGCTGCAAGTACGAAATATATTTGGACCATCTTGGCCTGCCAACTTTTGGAATCGGTCATTTAATCAAAGATGCTGATCCGGAACATGGTCAACCAGTCGGCACATCTGTATCAGAAGAACGGGTGCGGCAGGCATTTGATCTGGACATCCTCGTAACCATCGAAGATTGCCACAGACTATATGACGATTTTGATGAACTACCAGAAGAGGCTCAGTTGGTCATAGCCAACATGTGCTTCAACCTCGGCTACCCACGCCTGTCTAAGTTTAAAGGCATGAAGGCTGGTATAGACGAAAGGGATTGGCACCGCGCCGCCGATGAAATGGTTGATTCTAGGTGGCATGATCAGGTTCCGAACCGCGCAAAGCGTTTGGTCAAGCGAATTCGTGATTTAGCAAATCACTGAAAACATTAAATAAAAACATCAATTCTCGTCGAGCTCGTTTAAGATGACCGTATCATTACACCCTCAAGTCCCTGAGAATCGCTGTCCGCGCTGTCAATCACCCCTAAAAGTGGTTCAAGTGCACGGACACGGGCAATGTCACTACTGTAAAGCTGTGATTGATGATTGTTGTCAGGGTGAAACCTGTCAGGCCCCAGTTCCGGAACGCTGAACTGGATCACACCGCACACCCATCACAATGTGGTTTTTATTTATCGTAAGTAATTGCGCTGCCATCTCAGTGGTTCTGTCAACACACTCATGAATAGTCTTGTATGGGCCGCGTGTGTCATCAGCCGCAAAACAATTATCTAGGTTACCAGATAGGCAAACCAGTACCATTGCCTCGAACATATTTTTTCATCCCACTTCACCCCAGTTGTTACCTAGCTCCGCATCGACATCAAACGGAACCTTTAAATCAGGTACACAAGTAGACATGATTTCGACTACGCGGTCAGCCTGATCTTGTGACTCAATGTTAAAGCAAAGTTCATCATGAACAGTAAGCATGGGGCACAGCCCTTCGCTGTAACAATCAGTCATGGCTTTCTTAGTTTGGTCCGCGCTAGACCCCTGAATCAGCCTGTTCAGGGCTTTGTATGTAAAGGCTCTGCGGATCCGACCCTTACCACCATATTCTTTTATGGCTTGTTCCATGGGCAGCGGCTTATTGTAAGTGTATGATACTGGCTCCCACATGTCAAAACGACACTTTCTTCCTAGCCATGTTCTGATAACACCGCGCTCTGACGCATATCTAGATGTCATGTCAGCCAGACCTTTGACGAAAGGAACACGCTCATAGTATTTATTGAGTAGTGACGTTGCCTCATCCTCTGTGATGTCAAGCACATTAGCTAACTTCTTCTTGCCCATGCCGTACATAATGCCAAGGTTCACAGTCTTGGCTTCCTTACGAGGGATCTCTGCCATGTCAGCCACCATCTGGTGGAAGTCAGCGTCTCCCTCGTGGTACATTTTAACAACATCGTCAATCTGTGGGTGGCGATCTACCCCTGTCAAGGTGGCACAGTAGTGGGCTAGCCAACGAGGCTCTTGAGAGGCATAGTCAAACGATCCCCACTTGCAACCATCCTCTGGTATAAACAGGCCACGAATCATCTTCTTGATCTCTGGGTCACGAGCCGGGATCTGTTGCAGGTTTGGGTTGCTTGAAGAAAAGCGGCCTGTTACAGTGCCGCCATCATCAGAACGAAGGGCATTGAAATCACAATGAATACGTCCGTTATGCGAATGTTCAAGAATTGTTTCAACAAATGTCGTGTTGGCTTTGTTCAGTTCACGAATTTTCACAATCTTTTTGGCGAGGGGATGCTCGTGGTTCGCAAGAAACTGTTTGGTAAAAGATGGCGCTCCCGTGTTTGGTGTTGTCGCGTACTTGATCCCGACAGAGTCGAAGGCTTTTGCAATAGATGTCGCAACCCACGGCTCAATGGCGATCCCGGTCTCTTCCTTTACTTCTTTAAGTAGAGCCTGCTCACGCCCCGATAGCTCCTTCTTCACCTGCTCTGCCCTGTCCATGTCCACGCGAACCCCGCGTGTTTTCATGTCAAGTAGTACAGGAACCAGACTTGACTCTAGCTCAAAGATGGATGTGCATTCATCCTTTACCAAGTCTGTGCGTAACCGATCCCACAGCCGGAGAGTAACAGCAGCATCCTGCTCTGCGTAGGGACCAACATATCTGGACGGCAAACGATACATATCACTTTTGGCATTGACACCAAATTCTTCAGCAGCCGAGCGTAGTATCTTCTCATCCTTGCGCTCAGACAGATAATCACGGGCCAGTGAATCCAAGTTATACCAGCGGCGGTTTTCATTTAGCAGCGGCGCTGCAACCATTGTATCAATGATCTTGCCCTGAACTTCTATGCCCTCTGCTCGGAGCCACCCAAGATCGTACAACGCATTGTGCATTACCTTTTCGATGTTGGGTGTAGCCATCATCTTCTTCATCCACGCCATCACAGATGAACGCGGCAGGTTGCCTGCATCGTGTTTGATTGGCAGATACCAAGAGCTATCCCCTGCTGCCACAGCTATCCCGATGATATACCCGTCCTTGCGGCACCACCCCGGCCCAAGTTTGGTCAGGTTTGGGTCTCTTGTTTCAAGGTCAACAGCTATCCTGTCGTACTGTGTTAGGTCAGGCAGAGAAGCAGGTGGTGACCAGTCACTATCTGTTTTTCCCCAAGCCACATCTTTGAGGTCTTGCGCCAACAAATGATATTGATATGAATCACTCATAATAGGTCTCTATGTCTTCTATTGAATGTTTAAAAATAAATACGGGGGTTCTGTCGCCTACATACGCTCCAGCTACGTTGTAGTTGAAGTAGTCAATAGCTTCATGCTCTTCCATGCCTTGAGCCATTAGAATGTCTAGGCACTTCTCAGCGTCGTATGCAATGACTTGTTCTGAGCCACATCTTTCGGCAATGCCAATGACAGCTTCATCGAAACCATCGGCCTTGTAAAAATATTTTTCTGCTTCTTTAACTAGCGTCATTTATAATCTCCCCACCCAGTGCTGCATATCCGATGATGTCTACCCAAGAATCGTCTTTGGTAATATCTTCTGCCAGCCGCGCCAGCTTTACGCCAACCATGCAGGCAACTACCTCTTGCGGAGTAATATCCGCATCAAGTTTATTCTTTAAAAGGATTGTCCATATGTCAGCAATACGCTGATGATTCATCTTTGCTGGCCCATATTCTTTTGCCCTTGGTCCATTGATTAGTTTTTCTGCTTCATCAAGAAAATCTTTTCTATTTTTTGTCATACTGCAAATCCGTATTGTCCTGTTGATTCGATTAAATGAAGGTGTTTTTTTGTGCGCGTGGCACCAACATAGAAAACCCTGACCTCACTATCTTGGTCAAGGTTTTCTGTGCATGCTTTTGTAGAGTCTAGAAAAAGGGCGACGTTATCCGCCTCGCCACCTTTGGCTTTGTGTATCGTCGATATCCGAATCCTCGGACTGCCAGATAGTAATCGCTCCCCCCGCCGACGTACCGACGTAATGTAGGCGATCTCCTTGTCCGACACTTTCAACACACTCATCCACGGCGACTCCGATGTCGCGTTCAACTGGCATTTGTCTTTGATGTCGTCCAGAGTATATGTGTGTTCTGGGTCTAATGATTCTAGGAGCTTGCGTCCAGATTTGGAAATAACATTTCCGCTTAGTATCTTCGAGAAGTTCTTCAGTTCTGCTGCTGATAAGGACAAGCCTTTGCATAATTTTAACCATACCTCAATGCCGTTTAAAACATTTTGAGATAGGGACCATCCAGCCCCCTCTCGCCAGAAGAGATAACCATCTTCCTTGAGGCGGGTGGAGATCTTATTCGCAATGTAGTTTGTCCGTGCTAGGATTAACCATTCACCACTCTCTAAGTCTAGCTCCATTATATCACGGTGCCATGACAGGTTCCCCTGCCTTTCGGTGGGTTGCCAAACTTTATTTTGTCTGATCGCAACACGGTTAACCAAGTCGTCAGAAAACTGGTGCACGGACAACGGTACACGGTAGGATTTATCCAAGATTATCTTATGATCACTGGCGTTCAAGAAGTCCGATACACGGACCCCCATCCATGAATAGATGCATTGGTCATCGTCACCAGCGTAGTACACTTTCTTTGAGTTAGGCACCAACACTTCCTTGACCATGCGCCATTGAAGCGGTGCTAGATCCTGCGCTTCGTCAATAATCAACAGATCAAAATGTGGGCTTGTGCCCTGCTTGATAAAGTCTTCGATCATGTCAACAAAGTCACGCTTGCGAAGCTCTTGCTTAAATTCCCGATAGGCTTTGTCCAATACGCGAAGCTGTTGATAGTGCAAGCTGCGGTCAGCCGTGTCACTAAACTGCTGTTCGATGCTTACCTCACGAACCCTAGCCATCTGGATCAGGGATAGGTACTTATCCCCGCCAGCGCCGGGGGTGAACAGCACACCTTCTGACATGTTGTTCGATGCGTTGGCACGAAAGTCTAGCCCAACCAGACTGCCAAGTTCATGATAGTCCCTTCCCTTGAACACATCTTGTGAACGCATACCCAACCAGCTAAAGGCCAGCGAGTGCAGTGTGCGAAACCAGACTAGATCTTTATGATCTACATTAAGTTCTGCGATTGCTCGTGTCTTAGCTTCTTCCGCTGCCTTCTTACTAAAGGACATGAAAGCTATGCGGCTGGGGTCCATGCCGTTAGCTATAGACTCCTTGACAATGCTTATCAGCTTTGTTGTTTTGCCCGTTCCCGGTGGTCCAAAAATTGTTGTTTCCATTAGAACGGCACCTCTGACTTTTGTATTACCACGTCGGGTGTTTCCACCTCTGCCGCAAACTCAGGCACCCACCACACACGAACCGACTTCCACTTGCCGCTTGATGTTTTGAACCGCTTCACACCATGTGAGTCGTCACCTTCGTTCATCTCTTTGATGCGCTCTTGGATCTGTGCTCTAGTGTAGCTGTCGAACTTCTTCTGCCGCAGGAATTCCATCAACGAATCCAGCCTAAAGAAAGTCACCTGTTCTTCCGCGTCAGTGTAGGGCTTGCCTAACATGATCTCTTCGACTGTCTGAGCCTGCACCCGTCCGGTACAATATGACTCAAGCAGGTCAAGGAACTGGCCTTTGTATGTCAGTTCTTCTGGCACTTCAATCTGGTTGCAGTTGTCCATCAGGTTGTTGATCAACACCTGCCAGTCGGCATCCTTGGCGCGTTCAGGCATAAAGTTTAGCTGCTCCATGCATGACCGCTGGAACAGGCGCGGATTCTGTAGCTCATCGGTATCAAGCTCCAGTCGCCTGCCATCAATGTCCAAGAACCATAGGCGCGGCTCTGACATCACAACCGATAGGCCACTGATAGTGGGCAATGTTCCACCGCCCCCGATCCCATGCTTCAGGGTGCGACATATGTTCTTGTTGCAGTACGAAGCCATCGGCTCTTCACTGCACAGGTAGCCCCATTCTTTCTTCTCGACTTGGTTCTGTATCGTCACGATTTCTGACGCAGGAAGCGGCGGCTTGAAGTCCTTGGCATTGTGTTCTTCAAGCAAAGTCTTCCAGTTCACTTCATCATACTTCTTGAGGAAGATACCTAACTGGAATGCAAACTTGTTGCGCTCACCCTCACCCACGCCAAGCATCAGCTTGGAGCGGACACAAGGTATGTAGTCAGGGTATAGGTTAACCTCACCACCAATTGGCAGCTTCATAAATTCGTTTGGATCGACGCTAATTTCATCGACCATGTCGAGGAACTGTTCTAGTGTCGCCCCGTCCCCGTCCGGAAGAACCGCTGGGCGGAGCGTCTGTTCCGAATGAAAGTACGGAAGGTTAATAAAGTTCCCAACATCACCACGCTCGACCAAAACCTGTTCTTGCTTCGGGAAGATTTCACACTTGCCATGCCCAAGCATAGCAGCAATCTCCGCAGCTTTGTCTCTGAATTGTCCTGCACTGAACCACTCCTTAAAGAAAAAGAATATGTGAGCGCCGCCCGATTTAGAACGGCACACGATACACGGTACATTGTTTTCTGATAACTGCTTGATGAGAGCAGAGTGATCTAATGGATACACATCGATATCAAGCGCACCAAACTTGCACTTGTTATCTTTATTAATAGGTATGGACCCGACGCCAGTCTTGCCGTCGAGATGTTCTTGCACGAGTTCCACAGTCAACGGTTTACGAACAACGTATGACTTGGCTTTAGTTTTCCCGGCTCTTCGTTCTTCTGATATATCTGTACGTCCATGTGCAGCGTCAAAACCAGCAAACGCCGCCATGAACCTTTCCGCAAGGGTCATAGCAATCTCCAAAAAGGAAGGGGTGCCACCTCTGACAAAGGCTCCGGCAAGCCCAAGTGACACCCCAACTGGTTAAAACGGTACGTCAGCAGCCTTAGTTGCTTGGGCCATCTCATCGGATGTACCCGCAGCCGTTTTAATCTCTCCTTTTTTGAAGCTCTCAGCCATCTCTTTGGCTGCAAGCATAGCCTGACCCATCTTGGAAACATCAGTCTCACGGGCAACCTTAAAGTTGTACCACGTTCCCTGATCGTTACTCTCGGACACAGTCGTTATCCGCCACGCAGTACCATAGATAGGTAGGATGAACGGACCGTTCTTACCCATAGCGCGACAAGAAGTACGCTGGGAGTTCCACTTCTTCGACACCTTCAACTGTGTCTTCTTCATATCCAAAACAGCAGGATCACAATCCCCTGTTTCTTCGTTGTAAACCATCACTAAATGCTGGTGACAACGCACAAGTTCGTTACCTGAAGGTAGGATTTCAGCCGCGCCTTCACGAGTAGTATTAGAAAGATCTGGATCGTTATACTCCAGTTCCCTCACGAGTCCACCACCCGCAGAGCGTGGGGTAAACTCAAGATACTTCATCTCAAAAGCCACAGGAATGACAACCACACCTGTATCTTCAGAGTAGATCTCGCCCGTCACAGTGTTGAAGATATCACCCTGTGACGCACCTTTAATATACTCAGGCTTTTCTTTATTAAGCTGCGGCGAGAGGGCTTGCAGTATCCGCACAAACGGAATCTGCATTTGCTCCTGACCGATCTTTTCAAAACCCGCACCAGCGTTTTCTTCAAAGATATCCATCAAGCCTTCTGGTGCCAGACTTGTATTCGCTTTTTCTGCAACTGCTGTAGTAGCCATAGTTAATTATCCCTTTTTAATAACAGCACGGTTTCCGACATACACACCAAAGGTGTCGTAGTCGATCTCTTGTTGAGACTCGATACGATTCTTCACCCACGACCGTAAAGTCATCGGGTGAATATGTGTTTTTTGATTTGGCTCAAGACCCTGATTACGAAGATCATCAAGCACAGCGCCAGCCATATTGTCTTGGCCCATGCCGAATGATACGACGACATCATTCTTGATTATGTCAGCCTCACCAATTGAACGCAGGAAGTTATAAGCTTCGTCTCTACGATCATCTGGAATACGAGCAGACACAAACTTCTCGACAGAGACTTTGTTACCATCAACTGTCAAGCTTTCAACACCAAGCTCTTGCATCAGGGCGGGGATGTCTTCCTCGTCCACAACGCGCTTCTTGGCTTTCAGGTCTTTTAGGAATTGTTCCGTCTGTTTAATTTCATCGTCAACCTTTTGAGATTCACGAATCAAACGGGATAGGCGAGTAGTGCCCTCTTCACTAACTTGGTCAAATGCCTTGGCGTTAGCAGCCTCTTCTTCAAATAACGAAAACACATCGTTCATCGTTCTTGCTCCTTGATTAAAGTTTATCCCCTTCGGGAGTAGAGAAGTGTTTTACTTCGGGTCTGTGGCAAAGTCAATGGCTTCTTTTGCAAAATCGTCAAAGCTGTATGGCTTTGTGTACGCCTTTACAATATGTGCCATCTGTCCACCTATCGTGCGCCCTTCTCTGTGCGCCAGATTCTTCAAGTCTGCATGTACCTTATTAGGAATTGCAACTGATTTATATTTGGTATTGTCCAACTTATTCTCCTTGTCTTACTTGGACCCTTGTGCAACACTACATCAACTGGCTGGGATATAAAAGGATTATTTATGAAAAAACCCAACTATCGAAATGTCGAAGGTAAGCGGTGCGAAATTATAGCTGTAGACTGGCTGCTCTCTCAGGGGTGCTACACTTACACACCGACCATGGAACAAGGGCCCATTGATATTGTAGCCCTTTCCCCCAAAGCAGAGTGGCTCTACTTTGACGTAAAGAAAGCGAGTCGAAGAGACAACGGCACTATTATAAGCAGGCTCCGCACCGACAAACAAAAAAAGCTCGGCGTCCGTCTGCTCTATGTCGATCCCGAAACTGGTGAGTGCCACCTCTACCCCCATCAATTTAATCCTAACCCCCTATCAGAGACCAATGCTGCCTGCCGCAAGAATGGCGTTAAACCTCAAGCCATTTCCTCACTTCTTCACCAAGAGTCGCCCCCGCAAGATTAATCTTGCTTTTCAATGCTTTAGCTATGTTTATGTCTACCGTTCCGGGCACCACTAGATCCACATACAGGACCTTATTGTGCTGACCGATGCGGTGACACCGATCTTCTGACTGCCACCTTGTCTCAAGGTTGTAGTCGTTAGCATAATAAATCACATTGGTTGCCGCAGTGAGCGTGAGCCCGTATCCAGCAGTCTGTGGATTGGCAACAAAGAACCGTGCGTCACCGTGCTGAAACGATTTGATAGCGGCCTGACGCTCTTCGTCCGTTGTGTCCCCATAATAACTGACCACGCTACACGGTCCATGGACTTTTTTTAGCTCTTGCACAATCTTCTGTATGTCATACCTGAACCGTGACCAGATGATTACCTTGCCTGTCATCTCTTCAATGGTGTCAAGCAGGGCCTGAATCCTGTTGCTTTTTATCTCGACCAGTTCACCATCATCTGTCTTCAAGTGACCACACAACACCTGTTGCATGCGAAGCAGTTTGGTCATGACCTCAGATGCAGTGACCAACTCACCATCTTCGAGCAGTGCAATTGCCGCGCCCTTCAAAGAATTGTAGTGTCTGGCCTGATCGTCTGTCAGTGCAACCTCACGGAACGTGTATATCTTGTCCGGCAGATCCAGCGCGTCTTCCTTCGTGACACGATACGAGAATGTGGACAGCTTGTCCGATAGTTCAGGCAGGTTCCTGTAGCCAACGACCTGAGTAAACGAGTGGTTACCCATGCGCTGAGTCCGTGTCATGGCGTATCGATTTTGGAACGACCAGAATGATTTGAAGCCCAGCAGGTCAGGATTCAGGAAGGCACATTGCGAATATAAATCAAGCGGTGATTTGGTTACTGGCGATCCAGTAAGTATGCGTTTGTATTTTGCCCGATTACCAAGCGCAAGTAAGTTCTTAGTCCTTTTGGCCTTGGGGTTCTTGATAGTCGTTGATTCGTCAACCGCAAGTAGGAAAGAACTGCCTTGTGTGAATGCATCCAGATACTTTTGCACTTTTGATGTCGCGAAACCTTCCACATTAACCAGCAGTATGCGGAGCTTTTCACGCTCCTTAATGGCATCAGTAAGTCTTCGGGCAGCAGCTTTGTTTGGATTCGGATTCCAAACATAAACCTCATGCGGTACGGCTTCGGGAAAGTGTACGGGAATCTCCGATATCTCCCAGTTTCTGTAAACCCCCTTCGGTGCCACGATGACAGCCGTGTCAATCTTAGAGTTTTCGGATAGCCAAACAATATTGTCGATGAGAACTTTCGATTTACCACAACCCATCTCCATGAAATATGCAAAGTTAGATTTGTCGTAACTTCTTACCAACGCCTCATGCTGGTGAGCATAGGGCTGAGTCTTATAATTAAACATATATATATTAAAGCCAGTCTAAAGGAGACGGCGCGGATCTATCCTGCACCCATCCACCCTTGTATATAGCTTCCCTCTGCGGCGCGTCCGGATCGTCCTCGAACCGTTGTCCGTTGTATAGTTCATCAGTTTCATCAGATAACAGGAACGGGCCGTGATATCCTGTGATCCACACAGACTTAGGCAACCGTTCCCACTTTTGTATACGACTAAGCTGCCGGATCGTCGTCGTCGGTATCCCAGTCAGGGATGAAATAGAATCCGGCAAATGGCTCATCTCCCACATCCTTTTCGCTACCAGCACTGCCAGATGCGGATGGTTGGGGAAATTTGATGATGTTATTGTCAGGCTTACCGTATACTCTGTCGTCATCTTTATCACTCATCTTCCACCCCGCCCGTCATAATTCCAAAACGAGCCGCTTCCATGTACCAAAGAACTTCGGCAGGATCGCTGACTGTTGTAATCATCTGAACCTGACCTTCATGGTTTTCACCCATAATGATAATGTCCTTGAACACCTCACTTGCGACCTCGCATACCATGGGCACAGGCTCTTGTGTTTTCCTCACACGATGCACAGGGAATGAAATTACCTTGTCTGTCAATGTCTATTCCCCTTTGTATAAGCCAGCACGAATGCGGCATACTTCTGCAATTGAGGTTGGCTTGCCATATATTTTTAGCCCCCTGCCATAGTTGTAGTTTTTCTTTTCGATGCGTCTGCCCAGACTGTCTCGTTTTTTCTCGACATCTGGTATTCTCATTGCATTAATCAATTCATCCTTCGTTGGCACACCCATACTCAACCTCTCATAATTCGTTTCCACGCCGCCCAAACTTCGTAGGCTGTCTCTTCATCAACGGGCTCTGGATCATACAAGTACCCGTTCACTATCTCTTCGATGATACATACAGCGTCCGACCAGCTTATGTCTTCTGGCACTGCCGCTATGTCCTTTTCATCAGGCATTAAGTGCGTCTGTATCTCGCTCTTCGTCATGGCTACCTCTCTAATGCTATCCCGTATGGGATAAGTTGTAAAGAAATGAAGCATTCCATAGATTTCCCTGTCATGAGTTTAAAGCGGTTAGGGTTGATCAAGTCAGTCTCGTTCTAAAAACCTGCGGGGACGAAACTGGTTGACATCTATGGCGTTGAGGGACGCTGCTTCTGACGACCCTGAAGGAGGAACTACCGCTCCCCTACAACCAATCCACATACAGAACAGTGCATGCTTCCGTCTCTTTTAACGATGTGAGTCTGAACATCACATCTTGGGCACTGCCCCTGTTCAATTCTTTTTTGTAACGTGCCATCTCCCATATGGACTATGTTCGACGGTTCACGATCCACGAATACTTCGACCATAGCCATGTCTTTTGTTTTCACATACAAGTCCGCCGGAGTCTGGGTGTGGGTATTACCCAAACGCATCATGATCATATCACCATCGTCCCAGATCTCGCGTATCACACGGCCTTCGAGCTTTTTATAATCGATTTTCATATGAACCTGCTCCAGTATTCACTCCATGCCTCACCCAGCATGTCATGCTTTTCCGATAAGTCCAAATGTTTTAATTTGGCTAGATGTTTTTCCATGCGACCAGTGAACTCATCATACGTTTCACACTCGCCTATGACCTCGGTCACCTTGTCCATGAATTCTTCTTCAAGATCCATAGCCCATGCTTTCATCTTACCCATTGGATGTCTCCTGATGTAACCAAACCACCTGTCATTAACCATGCTCCTCAACGTCTAAGTGAAACAGGTGGCGCACTGTCTGAGCCGTGTCGATCAGCGTGTGCATATCGTCAACGGTTACAAACCTAGCACCAGACCACTGAAGATCATCGCCGACACTGCTGGCGGCTTTGACTAGTTCTTCAACGCTTTGCAACATTGATGGATACTTGTCGCGTAGCTGAAACAGCAGGGCTTCACGCACCATTGCTTCCTGCTCACGTTGTTTCGCCCAATAGGCTTGTTTTTCCTCAACGGTCATTTCATCAATGCTTTTTGCTTTTCCCATCGCTTTGCTCCTTGTTAAATGTGGGATTTAAAATTCCATAGTTGATGTAGTTCTTAGGGATCGGGCGACCGTTCCTGTCAAGCCGCCGCCCAACCTCTGGGATCTTTAGATCTTTCAGCAGATCGTCTTTGCTAGGGACACTCATTAATGCACGACCTCTTCATCGTCATCATCTTCCATGATCGACTGCACAGCGGTCTGCATCCCCCCAGCCAAAATACTGCTAACCAAAAATGGGTTATCAATATTGTTACGCAGAAGCATGTTATACGCCGCCGTAATCATGACATAAGCCATCTTATCAGGATCGATATTGTTCTTTGCTATCTTATCAATCGCTTCGTTTACGGCATTTGCCGCCTTCGCAAAACTATCAGAATCTTGGGACATGTCTGATCCCCTCTCTTTGTTTGTTTTTCATTACCATATATTCACGGTGTTTCGAGTCAATCATTTCCTGATCAGCCTCATCGAAGATAAGGTCACCGAATTCACGCATGAGTCGGCGCACCTCATCATCGACATACACGAGATTAGAATCCTTCATGGCTTCAGACCGTAGTGAAAGTCATTAATCGGAAGCGGGTTAGCGAATTCCTTGTGCTGATTTTCAGTTGACAGAATTTGAATGCGGCAACGCTGTTCATCTTTGATACAAGCGTCACCGAACCATCCACCACGCCAGCATTCATCAACACTGTCATAGACACTTATGGTACTCGACAAGATCCCCGTCTCTGGATCATCGCTGTAAACAGTGTCAATTGTGCAACCCCGATCCAGATCTTCGGCGTATTCTTTTTTCCACTCAGGCATTAGCTTTTCAGCCTCGCTGTGAGTGAAGTTGCCGATCACCTCAAGAACCATGTCATCTTCATCATAGTCCCATCCATTTTCGTACAGCCGTTCAAGAAATGGACTCGGTGACTTGTCTGACTCCGGATCAAACATCAGGGCATAAGTGCTTTTTGACACATCTTTCAACTTAGCCTCACGCTCCTGACACTTTTGAATGACCTCATGTGCAGTGTCGGCGTAACCAACAAACTCGGCACTATTGTCCTGCGGTGTAGACCCATAAAAATCTGCATCCGCCCATATGTGATACCTGCTCATCCCCAATCCTTCCTGTCTTCCTCGTGTTCCCAACCATATCTGTATTCAGCAATTTGTTTTTCAGACATCAATTCAACCGTGATCCTTGGATGATACGCCGTACCATTCGGGAACCAATGCGGCTCGTAAGGCCGACCATAGTACCTGTCCGCCGATCCACGATCCATGGGACTGCCATGCTTTGGTAAATCAATCATCTTGACCTCGCTGTCTTCACACTTTGTGTGACAATTTTATTTGTAATCATGTCCCGAACATCTTCGTAAGACTCAGCGACAAAGTACCCATCGTGCCGACATAGGCCATCATTGACCACGGTCACCGTGCGTTCAATCTCGCCGACCTTGATGTTTCGGGTGGTGACAGAAAACCTGTCACCGACCAAAAATATCTGATCCACATCTTTTCCGGTCATGTGGTCAACCTCTGTAAATTCAAGCGTTATCATGCTCTATCTCCTGCACTATATATCCATCGTCCTTGGACTCAACATATGTCAGTCCACGCAACTCATCTAAGAATGCATCCCAATCATCACTGCTGGCCTCAACCAAGTGACCGAACTTCTCAATCACCTCGCCTTGGTACATGAACGTCATGCCATCGGCATCATCTTCGTCATTCTCTTCATCAAACCAAAAGAACACGCGAATTTCAGTGCCGTTGTCTTCTGCAACAAACCAGCCTGCTTCCCCCGATTTACCCTCTTTGGCAGGGCAAAGTGCCATCCATTGCCAAAATTCTTTTCGTGTCATGTTCATCTCGCACCTCACCAACTTGCCTGATATTCAACCGAATGCCAGTAGGCATCGCCGTGCCTGTCGGAGTCATTCCACTCTGCCGCACGTTCAAAAACCTGTGCATCCTCATCGGCGGCATCGCAACACTTTTGCCACCAACGCTGATCGCCAAAGAAGAATCCGCCCACGTCTTCAGGAAAATCCCTGCACCGTAGCATGTGTGCTATCTTCCGGCAGTCCTCAGAACTCAGGTGTATGACCTGACATTCATCGACACCGTCCGCAAACGTATTGACAATGAGTTGATGCAACGGCGCATGCTTGCGCCAATAACCCAGCCGTAAAGTTTCTGACGTGCGCTCGAAGCCATCAACCATCGGCACATTGATGGGGGTTATGCCCCCATCTTCAGTGCGCTTCAGTTCACCCGACTCATCGCGCTTATATTCGGTGCGCTTAAACTTGTCACCGCGCAAATACATATCCAGTCCCATTATGCTGTCTCCTTCATGCCTGCAAAAAAGTGTGGGCGATAGTCGTCAATGTCGCCAACAAACTTATGCAATAAAGCCAACTCAAACCGATCACCAATAAAGCGGATGTCCCCGACCAAATCCTCATAGGATGTCTTCGGCTCAATTGAATTACCTTCAGGATCTGTACCCAACAGCAATGCCTTGCCAGCTAGTGGATGGGGATAGTTGCGGTGAATCCAAAAACGCTGGTTCTCAACATACAAACCTTCATCATCAACAAAGGCCGCATCACCATTGTGGTCTAATGTCACCACGTTAAACAAACCACGACAGGCATCAATCATCTGCCCGATCTTCTGCCAGTCACCATCATAGTCAACTGTCGTGACCTTCTGGCTAAATGGATTTATAAAATATGCGTTCATTACTCAGTCTCCTCATAAATGCCCTCAAACATGAAAGCTTCACAGTTGTCGTCAATCAACTCACGCAACTTCTCACGCAGTTGATCATGCAAGGTGTCAGGGTTTGTACCCTTGGGGGCTTTGACGCTGATGATGTTGTCCAGCGTAAAGTCAAAACTAACCTCTGACATACCTGTCCCCCTTCACATAAATAACATCATCATACCAACCGCTAGTCACAGGCATTGCAGTCAACCCTGTACCAGCGCACTTCGTGCATGTGTCTATCTCACATTCATTCACAGGCACATAACCATGACCCACACAGTCATCGCACACATACTGTATGTGAATGCTTGTGGTGCGTGATCCACGATCCATGATCCAATCTCCTTCTCTCAAGTTGTCTAGGAATAGTCCTATAATATCCCAGCTATGTAAAGCAAAAAAATCACGTTTATATAGTTTTCCCCATATTTTTTTAATTTGATTTTTATTTTTGTAAAATAGGCGTAACGAGCGTAACGGCGTAACGAGTAGTGCTAAACTGTTGTAAACATTAGACCTGCTCGTTACACTGTGGTTACACTCGTTACACTTGTACCATCCGGAGTCTGACTTTTTGCCAATATTTTTGTTAATATACTTTATAAAAATATGACAGACACTATAATAGCCAGTATGGAAAACACTGAAAAACGCAAGGCTGGTAAGCCCAAAGGCATGCTGACGAACCGCCAGCGTGAATTTGCAAAATACATTGTTGAGGGCATTTACTCTAATGCTGAGTGCGCTCGTAAAGCTGGTTATGCTGAAGGTCAGGCGGCTAAGACTGCCAGCCTGTTTCTGAATGGCAGAGACTTTCCGCATATTGTCGAACTGATCAAAGACCTCAGAGAACAAAAAGAGCGTAAATATGGCGTGACTCTGATTGGTCAGCTTAAACGCCTGTCCGACCTGTCCCACAATGCCGAAGAATCGGGGCAATTTAGTGCGGCGATCAACGCAGAAAAAATACGGTCTGCGCTTGGCGGCTTGACCATTGACAGGCGAGAGCAGAACCACGTCCACCAGATCGACAAACTGAGCCGCGAGGAAATCATCGCGCGGCTGGCGGAAATCAGAAAGCACCACCCTGCCGCATTCATAGAAGGCGAGGCCATCGAACATGCCCAAACCAGAACAGAACCTATGGCAATCATTCAAGAAAACCCTGCCGAAAAAATCGCATTGGAACAGGATTGAAAACCGGACAGGCACAGGCATGCCAGATGTGTATCTGGTCATGGACGGCGTAGCCTGTTGGGTTGAATTAAAAATCATAAATAAAAATCGATGCCGCATCGCACAGTCGCAAATCGCTTGGCACCTGTCGCATGCC
>Ga0181592_10000931_pt1 | contig 23426 bp, 8 predicted proteins | sample 071ome_20_FD_133755 | JGI IMG/M metagenome (GOLD analysis project Ga0181592, IMG submission 133755) | Coastal salt marsh microbial communities from the Groves Creek Marsh, Skidaway Island, Georgia - 071412BT metaG (megahit assembly) | ecosystem: Environmental > Aquatic > Marine > Intertidal zone...
AAAGATACTATAACATCTGGCGAACAGATCTCTGGCGTCGGTTATAAGGTTACTTCTAGTTACTTAAACGGAGAACTTAAGAGAGGATAAAATGATACAAACGGGCTTTGAGAAGAGGGTAAAGGTTCAACAAATAATCGATAGTCAACTACCAGAATTCATACTTTCAGAAAGTCCAAAAGCATTAGATTTTCTAAAACAATATTACATATCTCAGGAATATCAGGCTGGTCCATCAGACCTGTCTGAAAATCTTGATCAATATTTGAAGTTAGATAATCTAACTACTGAAGTAATTGTTGGTGAGACTACTCTTTCTTCTGGTATTTCAGCATCTGCTGATACTGTTCAGGTAGCAACAACAAAAGGGTTCCCAGCAGAGTATGGTCTCTTCAAGATTGATGATGAGATTATTACCTATACTGGTATCACCACAAACTCTTTTACTGGTTGTATTAGAGGATTTAGTGGTATTACCACTTATAGAACGGACCTAAACTCCGAAGAACTGCAGTTTAATACCTCAACAGCAGCATCTCATGCTACTGGAAGTTCTGTACAAAACCTCAGTACACTTTTCCTCAAAGAGTTTTATAACAAACTGAAGTATTCATTTACTCCAGGTCTTGAGAATGTTGATTTTGTATCTAATCTTGATGTTAATAATTTCATAAAAGAAGCAAGAAGTCTCTACGAATCAAAGGGAACTGAGGAATCATTTAAAATTCTTTTTAAAGTTCTATATGGTAAAGAAGCTACTGTACTTGATCTCGAAAATTATTTGGTAAAACCATCTTCTGCTAATTACAGAAGAAGAGAACTCATCATTGCAGAAAGAATTTCTGGAGATCCAAACAATCTAGTTGGACAAACAATTACAAAATCTACTGATTCTGAGACTAAGGCATCAGTATCTGAAGTGGAAATTTTCACTAGATCTGGTATCAGCACTTATTATAAGATTGGTCTGTTTGTTGGATTTGATGATAGAGATTTAATCGAAGGTACATTTGAAGTACAACCACAAACAAAAGTTATCGATACAGTATCTGTAGGTTCTTCAGTTATTACTGTAGACTCTACAGTGGGGTTTGCCGCTACTGGTAGCGTTATTTCGGGAAGAAATACCATAGAATACAAATCCAAGACTGTAAACCAGTTTTTAGGGTGCACAGGTATTGGTACAGAGATTACATCCAAAACTGACCTTAGAGGCACAGAACTATTTTTTGGATACGAAAATGGAGATACCAGTAAGAAAGTAGAAATTAGAATCACAGGAGTACTGTCAAAATTTGAACCCATTGGAGATATTAAGTCTTCAGTAGAAGGGCAAAAGGTCTACACTAAGAATGTTGGAGAAAAAATACTAAATCCAGAAACAAATAAGAGTGATAAGCAAATATTTGCTAATAGTTGGATTTACAATACAAGTTCAAGATTCCAAGTAGAAAGTGTCAGTGGTTCAACTTTCCAATTGAAATCTGATCTTGATAAGTCAAGTTTAAAAGTAGGAGATACTGTAGACATTCTTCAGGGAGATCTTGAATCTGTCCTTCATAGCGGTGCCGTTGTATCCGATATTGATTCTACGAATAAGCAAGTAATTCTTGATAATCTGTCTGGATTTACTTACAATCCAACTGTACTATACACCATTAGAAGAAAATTAAATACCGGAACCAGTAGTGGATCTTCCATTGTTTATGGCGACAATACCATAACCAGTGATGTTCAGAATTTGTATACTGATAGTGAAGGGTATGCTTACGTTGCTTCAAACTCCATTCCATCATATACTATTACTGAGAACACTATCAAAGCGACTATATCATCGGCAAGTGGAAATGCTATTCAAGGATATGATACAACAACGGAGAAATATTCTATTCTATCTTTCTCTAAATCAGTTCCATTCATTACTGGTGATGAGGTTTACTACACTGCGTCTGGAACTAAGTTAGTTGGTCTTTCTGAAGGTTATTACTACGTCAAAGTATTACCTTTAAGTAACCAGATTAAATTATATGCTTCAAGATCTTTAATTATAAGTGATACTCCTGTTGAGTTTACATCTAGCAGTTCTACTGGATCACATACATTTACTCTCTCATCACAAAAGAGTGGTCAGATTTATCCACAAAGTTTACTTAAAAAATTCCCATTAACGAAGAATATTCAAAATGGTAAAAAAACTCCAACCATTCCTGGTTCAACTGGAATGTTGGTAAATGGAGTTGAAATTCTTAATTATAAATCTAATGATAAGATTTACTATGGTCCTCTAGAAAGTGTTCGTTTGTATAATGGTGGAGTTAATTATGATGTGATTTCTCCACCAGTGATGGAAATTTCTGCTCCTGGTGCTGGATATACAAGCGCTCTTGTAAGACCTGTAATTAGTGGTGATGTAAATCGTATCATAGTTGACCCGCAAAATTTTGATTTGGTTAGTGTCCAATCAGTAACCATTTCTGGTGGTAATGGAACTGGCGCTATTTTAGAACCAGTCGTAGAGACAAGATATCGTCAAATTTCTTTCGATGCTCGTTTGACTGCTGGTGGTGGTGGAATTGATGTTAATAATGATACAATTACATTTACCTCACAACATAAGTTGAGAGATGGTGATGCTGTTGTTTATAATAGAAATGGAAATAATGCTATTGGTATAGGAACTTTTGGTGGTAGCAATGCACACCAGAATCTATCTTTAAACAGTGGATCTGTTTATTATGCACAGTTGGTTAATAGTACATCTATTAAACTCTACAACTCTTACGATAACTACGCTGCTGGAATTAATACAATAGGATTTACAACTACATCACAGGGTATCCATAAGTTTAGACTTTATTCAGGTAAGAAAACACTTAAAGCTATTAAAGTTATTAATCCTGGTTCTGGATATACGAATAGAAAATTAAAAGTTAAATCTGAAAACATTTCTACTGTAGAAAATACGATTAACTTTAAAAACCATGGTTTTAAGGATGGAGAAGATGTTGTATATACATCTGATGGAACCGCTGTAACGGGTCTTTCAACTTCTGTTAGATACAAAGTAATCAAAGTATCTAATGATACCTTTAAACTGGCAAATGCTGGCGTTGGTGGTACGAATACTACAAACTACGATAAAAAGTTATCAGCAAATATTACTGGAGTAGGAACTGGGTTCCATAATTTTGCATATCCAGATATCACTGTTACAGTTAATGCTGAGTATGATGGAATATCTGGAGTCATCACTGCAACACCAGTTGTTAGAGGTAGCATTGTAGATCTTTACCTTTATGAAACTGGTACTGGTTATGGTTCAACTGTACTAAACTTCCACAAAAAACCAGATGTAAATATTAAGAATGGAAAAAATGCTGAGATAAAACCACTGATTTCTAATGGTTCAATAGTTTCTGTTCAAGTAACAAACAGCGGAACCGAATACTATTCGGCACCAGATTTGACCGTTAATGGTGAAGGCATTGGTGCTGTATTAAGACCAGTAGTTAGTGGTGGTAAAATTACCAATGTTGTAATCATTAATCCTGGCGTAGGATACAATCAAAATACTACTACCATTACAGTTACCCCTGCAGGTAGAAATGCATCTGTTGACGTGTCTGTTAGAGCACTTACATTGAACAATCACCATAGGTTTGGTGATGAAATTCTTTTGGATAATGGTGGTAAGTTAGAGTATGGTCTTGTTGGGTATACAACAAGTATTGGCGACAATACTTATGGTGATGATGGTATAAGCCATTCTCCAATTATTGGATGGGCATATGATGGAAATCCAATTTATGGTGCATATGGATATACAGATCCATCAGATATTAACTCTGGAATTAAAGTTCTAAGTAGTGGATATGTAACATCAACTATTGATATTTCTGATAGACCTTCTGGTTTCCCTGCAGGTTTCTTCACTGAAGACTATAAGTTTACATCATCTGGTGATCTTGATGAGCACAATGGAAGATATGAAAAAACACCAGAATTTCCAAATGGTGTATATGCATATCATGCAAGCATTACTAGCGATGGAAAGACTCCAACATTCCCATATTTCTTGGGAGACACTTATCGCTCAATTCCACAAACTCAAAGTTTAACTCAAGAATTTGACTTTAACAATTCCAGTTTGATTAGAAACACTTTCCCATACAAAGTCGCTGATGCATATGCAAACAATGACTTTATTTCAGAACCATATGAGACTTTATCACAGTTTGCTGTCATTGATTCTATCACAAGAGGATCTGTTGATGGTGTAATAATTAATGAGTCTGGAACTGACTATAGAGTTGGAGATATAGCATCTTTTGATAGCACTGATACCAATGGTGGTGGTCTAGAAGCATATGTAAGTAGAGTAACTGGTAAGCAAATAGTAGACATTAACACAACAATTCAGTCATATGATCCGACAGTTCTTGTTTGGGAAAATGCAAATGAAGTGTCTGTTCACGTATCACCATCACATACTTACTTAAACAAAGATAGTATTTCTATCTCTGGTCTTTCAACGTTTGTTTCTGGTCTAAACAAACTTCATACCATTGGTGTTACTTCAGAAAGCACAAGGATTGTATCTGAGGTTGCAGCAAATTCTACAGTTGGATTTGTAACCGACATTTTTGTACTCAATATTCCACCAACTGTTGCTGCTGGTACGACTGTTGCTATTGGAACAGAGAGAATGTCTGTTCTAGGCACATATCCAGATAATAAAGTTATTAGAGTTGTAAGAGGAATTGCTGGATCTGCACATACTGCGTTTACTGATATATTTGTATCAACCAACAAATTTACATTACCTGTAAAGGTTCCATATTTTGACTCTGCTATTGATGATAAAGTTTTCTTCAACTCAATTCAATCGGTTGGTATAGGAACAACTATTGGCGGATCTTCATCGAAAAGTTACTTCATTGGTAGCAGATTTTATTCAATCTCAGTTCCATTCCAAAGTATTTACTTACCCAAACACCCATTTAAAACTGGTCAACAGGTAACGTTTGAAAGATTTGCAGGAAGTCAGGGCTTTACAGTTTCAAATACTGATACTAGTGCAACCTACTCAATTCCACAAAGTGGAAACAGTGAGACATTATTTGTAATTAAGAAATCAGACGATTATATTGGTTTGTGTACACAGGTTGGTCTCACAACAAACACAAACGGTTTGTACTTTAGAAACATAACAACAAATGGTGATAGTAGTGACTACAGATACTCACTAACTACAAATAAAACCCAAGTAACTGCAAAAGCACAAAAAACAAAAGCAAGAATCTCCGTATCCACAGATCATTCATTAATCAATGGTGATGTTATTAAACTGACTTTAGATTCTGAGCAATCGGTTGGTATTGGAACTTCAACATCGGTATTTGTTAAGTACAACTCATCTCATGATAGATTGCTGATTAATCCTATTGGATTTAATTCAACTTCCGTTAATGCATCAACCAATGAAATTACATTAAACGATCATGGTTTGATTACTGGTGATAAGGTGTTCTACGATGCATCTGATCTTGTTGTATCTGGACTATCAACAGGATCTTACTATGTTTACAGAATTGATGATAATAGAATTAATCTTACCAACACATATTATGATTCAATTTCATCTCCACCATCAGTTGTAAGTTTTGCATCTACTGGTGGATCTAGTCAAGAACTTTCCAGAATAAATCCACAACTCAAAACTGTAAGAAACAATAACTTAGTTTTTGACGTTTCGGACTCCTCTCTGGATGGATACAATCTAAAACTGTTCTATGACAATAAATTTGAAAACGAACTTGTTTCGATAGGTTCTTCAACTACTTTCACTACTTCAGGTGTCGGAACTGTTGGTGTAACAACAGGAGCAACATTTACACTGAATTATCATGAGGATTTACCATCTAAGATATACTACCAACTCGAAAAAGGTGGTTTTATAAGCACATCTGATATTACCGTCAAAAATTATTCAGAAATATTATTTGTTGAGAGCAAATATAATGGAACTTACAGTATATCTGGAATAGGTTCAACAACGTTTGACATCTCACTGTCCGGAACACCAGAGTCACTATCATATAACCAAGGATCAACTAAGGTTCTTAAGTATTCAACATCTTCACCAAGAGCACTTGGTGGTGTAGATTCTATGAGAATTACCTTTGGTGGTTCAAATTATAAGAAACTTCCAGCTTTTGTTAGTATTGCATCAACAATTGGAACTAATGCTGATATTATTCCAACTTCGTCTACAATTGGAAGAATTAATCAAATATCGATTAAAGATCCAGGATTTGATTTCTCTGTAGATAAAACCTTAAATCCTGAAGTTTATATTTCACCAAATATTACGGTTGTTAATAGAAATGCTATTACTGATATTTCTATTACATCTGGTGGTTCTGGATATACCTCAGCACCAGATATAGTTATAGTAAATCCAGCAACTGGAACTGCATATGATTCTGGTCTTGTGATTGCAAATATTCAAGGAACAGCAATAACCTCTTTAGATATTATCGAATCTCCAAGAGGACTATCTGAAGTTAAGTCCAAAGTTTACACAGTAAACAACAGTAATGGAATTGGTATTAATAGTTGCTTCTCTTCTCCTGCAGGAGTTGTTACTTGCATATTATCAACACCTATCGCTGGTTTTACAACTGCTACAGTACCGTTTGCAACTGGAGACTTTGTATTTGTTGAGGGAGTATCACTAGCATCAACGACTGGAACTGGATTCAACTCTGCAGATTATGCTTACAATTTCTTTAAAGTAACAGCATACAGAAATACAAATCCAGCAGAACTGGAATTTGACATATCACCATATGCTACTAATGCTGGTGTTGCAAATACTGCATTAAATTCCTTTGCATTCTTAGTTAATAAAAATAACTATCCAGTATTTGATGCAATACAGACTCCACGTTCATTCTTAATAGGTGAAAAATTATTCATTAAGTCTGGAAGAACATATAATGAGATCGATCTTGTTATCACAGACAACCTGAATGATTCAATAAAAGTATATGGTACATATACTTTGAGTCAGGATGAGGTTATTGTTGGTCAAGATTCTGGAACTGTTGCTACAATCAAGACAATTGAAGAAAATAGAGCTATATTCAAAGTAGACTATTCACTAGAAACTGATTATGGTTGGTCTGATAATGTTGGAAAACTTAGTGAGGATTATCAAGTAATACCCGATAATGACTATTATCAAAATCTTTCATACTCAGTTAAGAGTCCTATTCAATATGAAAAATGGGTAGATCCTGTTAATAGACTTCTACATTCTACTGGTCTGAAAAACTTTGCTGATACTGGCATCACAACAGAAGGAAGAGTTTCTGTAGCAACAAGCGAATCTTCAAAAAGCACTGCACTTATTGATATTATCTCCGAGCGTAGAGTTGATACAATTAATTTCTTTGATTTTGGTATTGATATTGATGTTCTTTCTAATAAATCAAAGTTTGTAAAACTTCAGAATAAAAAACTATCTGATTATATTGAATGTAGAACTAACAGAGTTCTTACTATTGATAACTTCAATGATCAGTTCTCAAATGCGGACGATGCAAATACAACTCCATATAAGGACATTGATAGTTTCTTTTCTAATGATGGGTATAGCAGATACTTTGTACAGATTATAAACCCATTCAACAAAGACAGACAGTTTACTGAAATTGTTGTATTAAACACTCCAAATGATAACACAATTGTTGCTGAAAAAACTTCAGGTTATAATACTGAGGATAAACTCGGAGAATTAGAAACCGTTACGAATACTAATGGTACTGCAGCATTAAGGTTTATTCCAGATGATCCATATAATTCTGATTATGATATTAAATTTATTAAGACCAATTTCAATACCACTTTAGCTGGTGTTGGAACACAATCTATTGGTTTTGTTGACTTGATTAGTATTAACACAACCGTTGGTGTTGGATCTACTTCCACAGTTTATGAAAAATTAACATCAAAGGCAGAATCTGTGTTTGCTATTGTTGAACTCACAGATACTGTAACAAAGGACAAGACCGTCGTTGATATGTTTATCAATCATGATGGAACTAACACATATAAGTCAGAGTTCTATTTTGATAACAACTTTATTGGATTGTCCAATAACTTTATTGGAACCTTTACCTCCAATATTGATTCTGGTGTTCTTTCACTAAAATTTGAAAATACTGAGGCAAATAGTGTTCTAGTTAGATCTTCTATTGTTGGTTTTGGAACTACAGCAACTGGTATTGGAACTCACATTTTCAAAGCATCTGGTCAACCAGATGAATCTGTAAGAGAAGGTAGACTTGAAACAAATTATACTATTTTCTCTGGAACTGGAATTTCCACAATTTCATCATATCAGAAATCGGATGTTACTACGGTTAAGACAACTGCTAAAGTTTCTTATGGAAATACATCAGCACTACATCAAGTAGCCTTTAATCATAACAATACCAATTCATTCTTGATTCAATATCCATATCTTTCAGTTCAATCCCCAACTGGTATTGGTACTTTTGGTTCAGAAATTTCAGGAGACAATTTGAATCTGATATTCTACCCAGATTCAAATATCACGGATGATATCACTATTCAGACTTACAGTGAAATTATTCAGACTGAAAAAGATTTGGATAATATTCCCGCTAAACTTTCATACGGAACTATTAACCAAAGACTTATTACCGATCAGTTTAATTCTATTAATGGAACTAGAACAAATAAGCTCGATTTTGATTTGAAACATAATGGAACTGCAATTTTCGAGAAGCAGTTTAATCCTGGAATTTCTACAGTAGTTAATCTCTCAACTGGTGTATTCACTATTAATGAACATTTCTTCAGCACAGGAGAAAAACTAACATATACTCCAAGATCTACATTTGTTGGGGGAGCATATACATCGATGGTAATGTCCGATACCAATGTTCTTCCATCAGAAGTATATGCTATTAAACTTAATAATAACGAGTTCAAACTTGCTACCAGTAAGTCTAATGCAAATGCTGGGACAGCAGTAACGTTTAATTCTTCTGGAAGTGGTAATGGTCACACTCTTGAGATGACCAAGAAGTTGGAGAAATCTATCATCAACATTGATGGTGTTTCAAGAGCACCTTTAGCATATACACCAATCTCTCACACATTATCTAATAATGGTGGATCTATTTCTGTTGGTGCAACCTACTTTGGAATATCTGGAATTTCTTCAATTCTTCCAGGTGATGTTATGAAGATTGATGATGAGTATGTTAAGGTAGAAGCAGTTGGTATTGGAACTACAACTTTAGGACCTATTACTGGAACTGGATCATTCAATATCATCAAAACTGAAAGAGGATTTGTAGGAACGTTAGCAACAACACACACCGATGGTTCAACTATTAGAATCTATCAAGGTTCTTATAATATGACCAGAAGTAAAATTCACTTCACTGAAGCACCTAGAGGTAATACTCAAGAATTGGTTGATGAAAGCAACATTCCTTACACCAAGTCCACATTTAATGGTAGAGTATATCTAAGACAAGATTATTCTACAAACCAAATATATGATAGTATCACAAGAGAGTTTACTGGTATTGGTGCGACTTATAGATTGACTGTTGGTGGAGCGAACACAACTGGTATTGAAACTGGAAGTGGAATGTTGTTTATCAACAATATGTTCCAAACTCCTACGACCGTAAATAATACTGGTGGAAATTATACCTTTGTTGAAAATGGTGGAGTCTCCAATGTTGTGTTTAGTGGTGTTAATAATGCTACCTTTATTTCAGATTATGATGTTAATGAAAACTTGCTTCCTAGAGGTGGTTTGATTGTTTCCCTTGGTTCAACTCAAGGTCTTGGTATTGCTCCTCTAGTTGGCGCTTCAGTGACCGCGTTTGTATCTGGTGGCGTTATTCAGTCTGTTGGTCTTGGAGCAACTGATATTGTTGGTTCTGGATATCGTGGAACAGTTTCCATTGGTGTTACTGATCCTAATCACAACGGAAATGCAGCAACCATTACCGCTACTGTCGGTGCTGGTGGAACTCTTTCATTCACTGTTAGTGATGGTGGAAGTGGTTATAGTTATAATCCAGTTATTGAAATACCAGAACCAACCTATGAGAATCTGTCGGTAATCGGAGTTTCTCGTCTTGGTGTTGGTGCTACTACAGACACTGGAAGTGGTCTTCTACTTAATGTTGAGGTTGGTGCCGCTGTTACCAACGTTGGTATTGGTTCCACACTATTTGAAGTTAAGAACTTCAATATCACAAGACCTGGTTGGGGATTTAGAAGAGGTGATAAATTCAAACCAGTTGGTCTTGTAACCGCTAGGGGATTACCTTCACTTGTTAATGATTTTGAACTTGAGGTTCTTGAGGTATTTGATGATAATTTCTCTGCCTGGCAGTTTGGTGAATTTGATTTTATTGATTCAATTTCAGATTTACAAAATGGTTCTAGAACTAGATTCCCACTTTACTATAATGGACAACTCCTAAGTTTTGAAGTGGATAGTAACAACGTAGATTCTGCGTCCATAGATTTGGAAGCACTTCTATTAGTATACATTGAAGGTGTTCTACAAGAACCAAATATTCATTATAATTTTGAAGGTGGTACATCCATTTCATTTACCACCCCACCAAAAGCAGATGATAATGTTAACATTTTCTTCTACATGGGAACTCGTGATGTTGATAGCACAAACGTTAATGTAAATGAGACTTTGAAAGTTGGAGATTATATCCAACTACAAAGAACTAAAAATAGTCTTTTACAAGATCCAAGAACTATCTACAATATCAATTCCTCCGATAAAGTTGAAACCAACATTTATGGTGGTCTTGGAATTGATGAACAAGAGTATAAACCATTTAGTTGGACTAAGCAAAAAGTTGATATGACTCTTGGTGGAGAAATTGTCTACAAGTCTAGAGATTCTATTGAGAGTCAGGTTTACCCAACCGCTAAAATTATTGGCGATCTATCAACTTCAGGGACAGAAATTTTTGTCGATGATGCCCAATTCTTCAATTATGAAGAGAATGAATCATCTATTAACATTACTAGTGTAAAAGGTATCATTGTTAATACGACATCAGATCCCGTTTCTGCAGCAATAACTGCTGTCGTCTCCGCTACTGGAACTATTAGTTCCTTCACTATTACTAGTGGCGGTTCTGGATATGTTGGTTCTTCCACTGATGTTAAAATTTCTGCACCTAAGGCAGTTGGTGTTGGTGTTGGAACGACCGCTACAGCAACTGCAACCGTTTCAAACGGATCTATTACCGGAATTACCATTACTAACGCTGGTTTTGGATATACACACACTGCCCCACCACAAGTGCTAACGGTGTTACCAAACGTTTCTTATGAACTAGTAACTGATATTAGTTCTGTTGCTGGTTTTGCTGGAACTGTTACGGGAATTGGAACTACAGTTGGAACTGGAAGCAATCCACTAGCACTTAAGTTTACACTTAATGCTTCATCATTCTCTGGTCTTCAGGCTGGATATCCAATTTATGTTTTCAATACTAACATTGGTTCTGGAGTAACTTCTATTAATGGGTCAGATTCTTCCTTAGTTGGAATCGGTACAACATTCTTAGATAATGTCTATATCATCAGCGATTTCCATTCAGAAGCTACAACTGGTGTTGCTACATGTAATATTCTATCCACAACTTCAACAACTGGACTATCTACAACTGGTAGTGCAACTGATCCACGCGGTTTCTTCTCTTGGGGTAAACTTTCTGGTATTACTAGAGCATCTTCACCTATCTCTATCGGTGTAACAGGTCTTACAGTTGATTCTGGATTGTCTACATTCCCAACTATCCAAAGACGTGGTTATGGTTTAAGAGATAATGGTTCTCTGAGAAAGGATCTTGGATAGTTATAAATATAGAAAAAAGCTATCACGATGGCGGCAATTGTAACAGATCAGTTTAGAATATTAAATGCGGGAAATTTTGTAGATTCCGTCACCAATTCTTCCAACTCATATTATGTTTTTGTAGGTCTATCCAATCCAACTTCTGTTGGTTTTGGTAGAACTACAAATTGGGATACCAACACTCCCAACCCTGTTGATAACTTTGATTATCAAAGTTTTGTTGGTGATAATATGTCTTTTGGTAAGAAGGTAACTTCTGCTAATGTTAGAAGACTAGTTAGAAGAATTGATTGGACTAGAGGAACGAAATATGAAATTTATCGTCATGATTATAGTCTGACGAATTTGTCTCCCATTACAAAGTCTTCAAGACTTTATGATGCAAACTATTATGTGATGAATAGTGAGTATAAGGTTTATATTTGTATTGATAATGGTTCTTCTGGAATCAATACTTCGGGAAATGCTTCTCTTGATGAACCAACATTTACAGATCTTGAACCATCAAAAGCTGGAGTAAGTGGTGATGGTTATCTTTGGAAATACTTATATACTGTAACACCAAGTGATATCATTAAATTCGATTCTACAGAATACATTTCTTTACCTTCTGATTGGGAAACTTCGACCGATTCTCAAATATCGGCAGTAAGAAATAATGGAGACTCGGATACAAATGAAAACCAGATAAAAAAAGTTTATATTGATTTGCAAGGTTTAGGATATTCGCAAGGTTCTCATGAGTTGAATATTCTTGGTGATGGAACTGGTGGTAAAGTTATAGTTGATGTTGATGCAAATGGAAAGGTAACAAATACCGTTGTATCGTCTGGCGGTAAAGGTTACACTTATGGTATGGTCGATCTTGGATCGATTAATTCAAGTTCTTCAATTAAAGCAAAATTAATTCCTATTATTCCCCCATCTAAAGGTCATGGGTATAATATTTACAAAGAACTTGGAGCCGACAAGGTTTTAGTTTATGCACGTTTTGATGATTCTACCAGAGATTTTCCAACTGATGTTATCTTTTCCCAAATTGGTGTAGTTAAGAATCCAACCTCAATTGGATCTACTAACGTATTTACTGAAAATCAGTTCTCATCTCTTGGTGCTATTAAATTCTCATCTGTTACTGGAACAGTAACTATTGGTGATAAGATAAGTCAGTCTGTTACTGGTGGTACAGCAAAAGGTTATGTAGCTTCATATGATTCAGAGACTAAAGTTCTGAAGTATTTCCAAGACAGAAATTCTTTCCTGAATCAGACATATTTTGATTCTACAGACTATGTTGGTGTTTCTACAAACGCCAAACTTTATTCATTCGCTTCAAATGCAAATGCAGTAACAACAACTGGAGGATTTTCTGGTTCTATTGATACTGGATTTACTGGTATTAGTACAAATCCAACTGGAAACAAACTAATTTCACTTGGAACCCAGTTTACAAATGGGGTTGCTAATCCTGAGATAAATAAAGGGTCGGGAGACATTGTATATCTTGATAATCGTCCCGTAATCACCAGAAATTCTAGACAAAAAGAAGACGTTAAAATTATCCTGGAATTCTAAAAAATGCCACAGAAAACGAATCTCAATATAAACCCTTATTATGACGATTTTGATAAGGGCGATAACTTTTACAAAGTTTTATTTAAACCAGGATTTCCTGTACAGGCTAGAGAGTTAACGTCTCTACAGTCTATCTTACAGAACCAAATTGAATCATTTGGTAGTCATATTTTTAAAGAAGGATCTATGGTTATCCCTGGAGGGGTAACCTTTGATGCTAATTACAATTCTGTAAAATTAAACTCAGACCACTTTGGTATAGGAGTTAGAAATTATGCAGACAAATTGGTTGGTAAGCGTCTAAGAGGTCAAACCTCTGGAGTTGTTGCAATAGTTGATAAATGGGCAGATATTTCGGAAGTTGATGATATCACCAATCTTACACTATTTGTAAAATACTTAGATGCCAATAATGCAGGTGAGGTAGTTACATTCAGTGATGGTGAAATTCTTATCACTGAAGAAAGTTTTACATATGGTAACACAACCATTGGTTCTGGAGAATCGATTGCATCTCTAATAACGGAAAATGCAACTGCAGTTGGTACTGCAGTAGGAATATCTGATGGCGTTTACTTTATTAGAGGAACTTTTGTAGACGTATCTAAGCAAAAGATTGTTCTTGATGCTTATAGAGCAGATTCATCTTACAGAGTTGGTCTAACAATTTTAGAGGAGATTATAACTGCTAAGGATGATCCTTCTCTGTATGATAATGCGAAAGGTTATTCAAACTATGCAGCACCAGGTGCTGATAGACTAAAAATTTCACTCACATTATCTAAGAAACTGTTGGGTGATTATGATGATAAGACTTTCGTAGAACTACTTAGAGTTGAAAATGGTGAAATAAAGAAACTAGTAACCAAATCGGATTATGATATTATTGGAGATTATATTGCCCAAAGAACATATGACGAATCTGGAAACTACGCTCTGAATGAATTTGGACTAGTAGTAAGTGAATCTTTAAATAATGGTCTTTCTAATGGCGGAGTTTTTAAGAAAGAACAAAGTACAGATCAAGGAAATACACCTTCCGACAATCTTTTAGCAGTAAAAGTTTCTCCAGGAAAAGCATACGTCAAAGGGTATGATATTGATACCATTTCGACTACCATTCTGGATATAGAAAAACCTAGAGATAAGAAATCAATTGCATCATCATTAGTTCCATTTGAATTTGGAACATTAATCAGAGTTAATAATGTCCAGGGTACACCAGTACTTGGCGTTAACAATAACTCCAATATAGTTAGATTGCAAAATAGAAGAAGAGGAACATCTACCACTGCTGCTACTGGAACTGAAATTGGTCAGGCAAGAGTCTATACTTTTGGGTTGACCGATTCAGCATACTCCAACGACTCAACAGAATGGGATTTGTATTTGTTTGATATTCAGACATACACTAAGATTACTCTAAATGAGACTGTAACGACCGCAGAAGTTCCAGCTAGTTCTTATATCAGAGGAGTAAGTAGTGGAGCGTCTGGATACGTTACAACTGCCCCTGGTGGAAGCAATTTACTAACACTCATACAAACATCTGGTACGTTCATTGTTGGTGAGCAAATTCTCATCAATGAAAGTTCAGAAGTCTCTAGATCTATTAAAATAGTCCAGACTTACGGCATTCAGGATGTAAAATCAATATACCAAAATTCTGATAGTATTGATGCCGATCTTCAAGTAGACTTTATTGCAGATACATCCCTACAAAAGACATTACCTAAAAACTTTGGTATTGCCGATACGATTAGAATCACAACCGGTGGTAACGTAACCTGTCCAGGTAAAAACTTTGTAGGTATTAAAAGTGATACTATTATTAGATATCAACTACCAGGGACTTCTGAAGAAACATTCAATAGAGTAGTCAGTGTAAACTCTGATAACAGTATGACCGTTGCTGCGGTTGAAGATGTTACTGGAGTTTGTGATGGTGGTCTTCCAGGATCTACTGCAGATGTTACATTTGCACTGGGAGTTCCATCGGCGTATGATAAGGGTGGTTTATTTGCTCCATTAGAAGAACAAAATGTTTCTTCAGTGAATCTTGCAGGTTCAAACTTACTAGTATCGAGTCAGATTAAAACTCAAAGTACTAGTTCCACAGGTTCTCTGACAATTAACGTTTCTTCCACTGGAATTAGTAGTGCATTTTTTGAGACTTTTGATTCCGAAAGATATAGTGTTTTCTATTCAGATGGAACTGTTGAGGATCTAACATCCGATCAGGTTACTTTAGGATCTAACGGTCAGACGATTACATTTGAAGGTCTAACCGCTTCTCAATCCAGCAACGTTACAGTTAATACAACTGTTAAGAAGAACTCTATCACAAGTAAGACAAAAACATTTACAAGAAGTGAAAAGGTAAACATTACTAATAGCAATTCTGGTGTTTCTACTGCTATTAATGGATTAACAAAATCTGATTATTATGGAACTAGAGTTGAAGATAAAGAAATTTGCCTCAACTTCCCAGATGTTGTAGAAGTTTTAGCAGTTTATGAGTCTTTTGGATCATCAACACCAACACTTGATTCTATTGAGTTACCTTCCGGTCTTTCCTTAGATACAAATTCAATTCTTGGAGAAAGAGTAGTTGGTTCTACCAGTGGTGCTATAGCACAAGTTGTTACTAGATCCTCTGCTACAAAGGTAGAGATTGTTTATCTAAACGCCAGTAAATTTGTTATTGGTGAAGTTGCTACTTTTGAAGACTCATCTATAATATCAACTATTCAAGCAGTAAATTCTGGAAACTACCAGGATATTACGAATAAATTTACTTTAGATAAAGGTGTTAAAGATCAATATTATGATTACTCCAAACTTGTTAGAGTAAATGGTAATTATATTCCATCACACAAATTACTAGTAATCTTTAATCACTATACAATTCCATCTAATGATTCCGGTAATCTATACACAGTAAATTCATATACTGCTGATAGATACAAGACTGATATTCCGCTGACTTCTAGTGGATTAAGATCGTCAGACACTCTCGACTTTAGACCAAGAGTAGCACAGTTTACTTCCACATCATCTTCGCCATTTGATTTTGCAAGTAGAACATTTGCAACCACTGGAACTAATCCAACTTTAGTAGTTACTCCAGGTGAAAGTTCTCTTATTGGGTATGATTTTTATCTACCAAGAATTGATAAAGTTGTACTCAACAAAGAAGGTGCATTTAGTGTAATTAAAGGTTCTTCTGCAGTAAATCCAAAAGTACCATCTCATGGTGAAGATGCTATGGAAATCGGTACATTGTACCTTCCAGCATATGTCTACAACACAAGAGACATAGAAATTACTCTTGTGGATAATAGAAGATATACTATGAGAGATATTGGAAAGATTGAGGATAGAGTTGAGAATCTTGAGACTGTAACCTCACTTTCACTGCTGGAACTTAGCACTCAGACTTTACAAGTTAGAGATGTTGATGGTCTAGATCGTTATAAGTCTGGGTTCTTTGTTGATGACTTTAAAGACATTGATAGATTGGATGCGACAGAATCTTCAGTAAATATTGATACACTATCTAGTACTCTGATTAGCCCATTAGATTTCTATTCTCTAACTCCACAACTTTCACTGGACCCATCAATAGATGTTGATACTGCAGATTTTAGTCAAAATTTAAGTCTTCTTGATAGCAATGTTCAAAAAACTGGTAATCTAGTTACTCTAAAATATACTGAAAAATCTTGGATTGAGCAGCCATTAGCAACTAGAGTTGAAAATGAAAATCCATTTAATATGATTTCTTTTAATGGAAGCGTAACTCTGAATCCATCATCTGATAGTTGGGTAAGAACAGTTGTTGTTCAGGGTGAAAGAACCGTTAGAGTGGAAAGTCTAGGATTGGTAAGAGGTGATAGTACAGTAACCTATACCCTCTCATCTACAACTGCTGATCCGCTTATTCGCTCAAGAAACGTAATGTTTACTGCTATTAATTTAAGACCTCTAGCAAGACACTACGCTTTCTTTGATAGCACAAGTGGTATTGATTTTGTTCCAAAACTCATTGAGATTTCAATGACCAATGGAGCATTTAGAATTGGTGAAACTATAAGAGGATATATTGGTGATGCAAATGTATTCACATGCAGAGTAGCTCCACCAAACCATAAAACTGGACCATACAATAATCCTTCAACTACTTATTCATTAAATCCATATGATAAGTCAGTTACTCTTCCACAAGCATACTCAGCATCTTCAACTGTTCTGAACGTAGACATTCAAGGACTTCAGGAACAAGTTCTTGGAAAATATAGTGGATATGTTTCTAAAGGTATGGTTATACTAGGTGAGACAAGCAAAGCTCAAGCAACAGTTACTGATGTTAGACTTTTTGCCGATACTTTTGGTGATATTATTGGATCTATATTCTTCCAAGATCCATATGCACGTCCAACACCTCTACTGACATTTGAAAGTGGAACTAAGACTCTAAGACTTACCTCAAGTTCCACTAATGAAACTCCACTTCCAGGAAGTTTGCTTATCAGTAGTGGAGAAGGTACATACACGACAAGTGGTACAATTAATACACTCACCAGAACTGTTGAGGTTCTTTATTATGATCCTCTGGCGCAATCCTTTACAGTCGATGAAACTGGTGCATTCTTGACCAGCGTTGATGTATTTTTTGCAAATAAGGATGATAATGAAAAGTTATTGGTTGAACTAAGAACTGTTGAGTTGGGAACCCCAACACTCCGTCTTGTAAATGAATATGCTCAGGTCACATTAGATCCTTCTCAGATTAAAACATCCAAAGATGCTTCCGTAGCAACTAAAATTACTTTCCCATCACCAATTTATCTGGAACCAGGCACTGAGTATGCTTTAGTTCTACTCTCACCATTCTCAGATCTTTATGAGGTATGGATTGCTAGAATGGGTGAAAGAACAGTTAATACTACAAATCTACCAGATGCCGAAAGTGTAATTGCTACTAAGCAATATACTGGAGGAAGTTTGTTCAAGTCTCAAAATGGTTCCATTTGGACTACAGACCAATTTGAAGATATGATGTTTAAGTTGTATAAAGCAAACTTCACTACAACATCTGGTGTTGCATACTTCTACAACCCTTCTCTAGGAACTGTAGATAACAATGTAGCGAAGTTGGGTGAAAATCCTGTTAAGACTTTACCAAGAAAGTTGAAGGTTGGCATTACAACAACTACCGCAATGGATTCTATTCTTACTGTTGGTAGAAAGGTATCTGATAGCACTTCAGCATCCGCTGTTAATGGATATATTGAGAAGGTTGGCGGAAAACTCAATACAGTATCTGTAAACAGAGTTGGTGCTGGATACAGTGATGGAACATTCACTGATGTTCCACTTTATTCAATAACTGGAAATGGTAGTGGTGCTACTGCATCAATCACATTTGCTAGTGGTCTAGTATCTGGAACTCCTACAATAACAATTCCAGGAAATGGATATGTTGTTGGTGATATTCTGGGAATTACTACTTCAAGCGTTACTAAGGGTAAAAATGCTCAAATTTCTGTTGCAACTCTAAACGGAAAAGATACATTATATCTAACCAATGTTCAGGGTGAAGAATTTACTGCCGAACAGGATTTGGTTTATTACAGCACAACAAATACTGCTGTATCGTGTGCTAATACTGATATTCTTTCATCTTCGGTCATCAGTAATCTGTATGATGGAAGGGTTCTGGAAGTAACTCAAAGTAATCATGGAATGCACGCAGACAACAATATAGTTGTCCTAGCAAATCTTCAACCAAATACAATTCCAACAACTCTTAATGCAAATTTGGGTATTAATGATACCACAATTTCTGTTGCTAACACTTCGCTGTTTGCAAACTTTGAAGGAATTACAACTTCTAGAGGATACCTAAAGGTAAATAATGAAATCATCTACTACAATTCAATCATTGCTGGTAGTGCAGGTGCTGGAACACTTGGAATTGGAACTAGAGGTGTTGATAACACTACCATAAGACAGCACTCTATTAACGATTCGGTTTATACTTATGAACTGAATGGTATTTCCTTAACTAGAATCAATACACAACACAATCTACCATCAGACACTGCTCTAAAATCTAAGAGAGATTTTGATACTTATCATTTACAAATTAGTAGAGGATCTAGAACTTCTGGAGATGGGCAGGTAAGTTTCAAAGATGAAAATTCTCTTGGTGGAGTTAATGCGGCAGCATCAATGAATGTTCAGTTCAATACTATTGAACCACTGTTTGACCTATTGAATCCTGGAGAAACTACAAGTATCAGTTCACAAATCAGAACTGTTTCTGCAACAAGTGCTGGTGGATCTGAAGTTTCGTTTATTGATCAGGGTTATGAGTCAGTTGAACTGAATAATAATAACGAACTGACTACAACAAGACTCGTTGCTTCTCAAGTCAACGAGACAAATAGACTTACAAGTCTACCAAAGAATAGGTCCTTTACAATTGGACTTACTATGAATTCTTCTGATCCAAATCTATCTCCAGCAATAAATGCTTCTAATGCAACGATTGTCTACGGCAGAAATAGACTTAATAGTCCAATAAGTGATTATGCATTTGATGGTAGAGTTAATCTATCACAAGAAGATCCTCACACCGCTGTTTATGTTACAAATAGAGTTGATTTAGAACAACCAGCAACCTCGCTTAAGGTTCTAGTTTCTTCTTACAGACACTCTTCTGCAGACTTTAGAGTTCTCTATCAATTATTCAGAGCAGACTCTAACCAAGTTGAACAAGCATATGAATTGTTCCCAGGATATGATAACCTCACCGATACCAATGGTGATGGATATGGTGACTCAGTTGTTGATTCCACATTGAATAATGGAAGACCAGACGCATTTGTTCGCTCAAGTAATGAAGGTGAATTTTTAGAATATCAGTTCAGTTCTGATGAACTTGAACAGTTCATTGGTTTTAAAATTAAGATTGTTATGAGTGGAACTAATGAAGCAAGAGCACCAAGATTTAAAGATTTGAGAGTTATTGCTTTAGCATAATATGGAAAGAGTTGAAGGGCATAAGCATCTGTATCGAAATGATTCAGGTGCTATTGTAAATACCAATACTGCAGATTATTTGCAGTATGTTAAGATGAGAGCAGACAAAAAACGTCAAAGAGAAGAAATTGATCAGATAAAAGAAGATATTAGTGAAATTAAAACCCTACTTATGGAGATCATCAATGGACCCAGACAAAATTGAACTAGAAACAATGAGCAAAATGTTTGAGTATGAAAAATGTTCTCGCCTAATTGACGATTTAGATATTGATGAACTAAAAAACTTTGCTAAGTCTTACTTTAAATTATATCTCAAGCAACAAGAAGTGATCAAGAATTTTGCTATCTCTGGTTTAGCATAAATACTTCTAAAGACCACTTAGAAATGTCTGTCTACGTTAGTAATATTGCAATTAATGGCGGAACTGACTTCAATCAAGTATTCACTCTAGAAAATTCCGCCACAAATTCCGCCTTAAATTTGACTGGATACGGCGTTAATGCTCAGATGAGAAAGCACGCCAGTGCTACGGGTGTTACGACATTTACTGCAGCAATAACTAATGCTTCCTTAGGGCAAATTAGAATTGGTTTGTCAACAACACAAACAGCAAGTCTTAAAGAAGGTAGATACGTTTATGATGTTGTAATTACAGATACTGCCTCAACAATGACAAGAGTTGTTGAGGGAATGGTACTAGTAAGCAAAGGAGTTACTCGCTAATGGCAAACATTAGAGTTAGGGTAGGGCAACAAGATGGTATTAAAATTGTTGCCTCAAATAAATCTGTAGCATCCACAAAAATAGAAAATGCTCCAGATGTAAACACTGGTGCTAGGACAACAAACACATTTTTAATGTTTAATGGAACTGAATATGTACATGTGCCAGCATCCCAGATATTAGATCTTGGTGATGGTACTTCTGATGGAGAACTCGACTACGGGTCATTCTAAACTTTTTCTGAGATAAATACATAAAAAAGGTAAATTAAAAGATGGCTGCTCCTGTTCTACAGTTTAAAAGGGGTGTTTTAGCTAATCTCCCAGCATTAAGGGCAGGTGAACCCGGTTTTACAACCGACAAATATGATTTATACGTTGGTATCGATTCTACCACTGCTAATAATCAATTTGTAGGTTCTGGAAGATATTGGACCGTTAATAGTGCTACAACAGGTTCCGGTGTTAACCTTGTCGAAGGCACAGATAATGGAACTTCTTATATCACACTAAAATCTCCAAACAGTCTTGCTGGTATTGTTACTTATACAATGCCAGGAACTGATGGTTCCAGCGGAGATGTTTTAAAAACTGATGGTTCTGGTAACTTATCATTCTCAGCACCAGCATCATCAAGCTTTACGCTTTCTGCAGATTCTGGGTCCGATGATACTTTCAATACAGGTGAAACATTAACGTTTACTGGTGGTGAAGGTATTGATACTACAGTAAGCGATAATACTATTACTATCGCAGGTGAAGATGCATCTGATACTAATAAGGGTATTGCGTCATTTGATTCTGGAGATTTTTCAGTTACTTCTGGTAATGTAACTCTTGCCGATAGCGCTACTGGTGCTGTTATTACTATCAGTGGAACTGCTAATGAGGTAAACGTATCCAGAAGCAATGGAACAGTAACCGTTGGTCTTCCTGATGATGTAACCGTTGGTGGTGGTTTGACTGCTACTACACTCACTCTTGCAGGTATTGCTGTCACTGCAATCCTCGATGAGGATGACATGGTTTCGGACAGAGCAGATGCTCTGGCGACTCAACAATCTATCAAGGCATATGTTGACTCACAAGTAACGGCACAAGACTTAGATTTTAGTGGTGATAGTGGAACTGGTGCAGTTGATCTTGATTCACAAACTCTTTCAATTAGTGGAACTTCAAACGAAATTGTAACTAGTGCTTCTGGTCAAACTATTACAATTAGTCTTCCCGATGAAGTTACTATTGGTGATTCTATAACAGTAACTAAAGATGCTTCCGTTGGTAGTGCTCTTACTGTAACAGGTGCAGCCGACTTCAATGGTGGTCTTGATGTTTCTGGCGCAGAAACCACACTTTCTTCTGCTACAGTTAGTGACCTAACTTCTGGTCGTGTCGTTCTTGCTGGTACTTCTGGTGCTCTTGAGGACAGTGGAAACCTCACATTCGACGGCACAACTTTGACCGTAACTGGTTCAGCTGCTGTTGATAACGTAACTATTGACGGCAACACAGTTTCAACGTCTTCTGGTGGTTTAACTCTCGATTCGACTTCTGGAACAACAACGGTTGCTGATGACCTGACTGTTAATGGAACTCTGACCGTTCTTGGTTCCCAGTCCATCATCAACACTGAGACTCTGAAAGTTGAAGACTCTCTGATTGAAGTTGGTCTGGTCAACTCTGGCGGTTCTCTGGTTCCCCCATCATCCGATGCTAACATTGACGTTGGTGTTGTTCTACACTACTACAGTGGTTCTGCTAAGACCGCTGCAATGTTCTGGGACGATAGTGCTGGAAGAGTTGTTGTTGCTTCTGACGTAAGTGAATCGTCAAGTGTAATGACGATTACAACTTATGCTAATCTTGAGATTGGAGCACTGACCGTAACTGACTGCCAAGGAAATAACCAAGCAGTTATTACTTGCAGTGGCTCAACAAGAACGTTAGAAAATATCACTATCGACGGTGGTTCGTTCTAGTATTAACTAGACATTATAAATATAGGTGGGCATTGTCCCACCTTTTTTTGTATCAACTATGAATGAAACTGATTATAGAAGTCTGATTCTTGTTTATCAACAAAAGTCATCAGATCTGTTTTCTCAGACTGTTGCTTTAGAAGCGA
>Ga0181592_10000932_pt1 | contig 23421 bp, 16 predicted proteins | sample 071ome_20_FD_133755 | JGI IMG/M metagenome (GOLD analysis project Ga0181592, IMG submission 133755) | Coastal salt marsh microbial communities from the Groves Creek Marsh, Skidaway Island, Georgia - 071412BT metaG (megahit assembly) | ecosystem: Environmental > Aquatic > Marine > Intertidal...
CCGGGAGTTCTCGACAAGGACCATCTAGGTTGTCCGTCGTGGAGCAGCGAGATCCCCCGCCGCAAGGTGGTAATCAGCGCGGCATGACGACGGCGCAGGCGCTATTGAACACAACGTCCAGAGCGTTGGAAATCGAAGCGGGTTTCTACAGCAGCGGAGTGTTGTTATTGTCGGACGCAACGCCGAATGATTCGGATGCGCGCTTGATTTTGTCAAACCGCGATCTCGCGTTGCCGCCGCACTTGCAATTGCCGCCGCCAACGCCTCCACCAAGCTCCGGAAGTGGCACACGTGGATTGCGCGAAGTAGTCACCCTCCAACGGCTCGATGGTCGCTGCGCATCTAGCCTCGGCTCGATCGGTGAGATTCCAATGCCGAAGAGCGTGAGGGTTGCGATGGATCCGCCGTATCCGAGCGGTACGCTCCCAGAGGCACGTGTCAAGTCGGTGGGTTTGCTCTCCGAGCTCGTCACGCAGTACTTGTGCCCTCGTAGACGCTTTGTGTTGATGACCAATTCGGGTCTCGTTAGCTTTGAAAAGGCTCGACCGATCGATACGCTTCGTATCGTTCTTGAAAAGAGCATTCCAGAGCAGATTGAAGAGTTTTTCAAGAACTATGGGCCAGTCGAGGCTGCCGCCATGTGCGTCGCCCTCTCTGTTTCAGGGTCAGAGTCAAACGCGATCATCCTCGCAGCCAAGAGAGCTTTCGATGATCCGCGTCTCACGGGCGAGCCGATCATCGTAGAGGATGGCTATACGCAGAACCAAGAAAACGACGGCGGTTCCTTTAACATGGGTCGAGCCATTGTGCAACCGGTTCTCACGTTCTCCTCTGCTCAGCGTGGTTTGTACTTATTTACGGCGCGCATCATGTCGAGCACGTGGGAACGATGCATCATCGTTCCAGTCCGCGCGCCTATCCAGGCGAGCACCAATGGAAGCTCTCGTCCGCAGTCGCCCGCGATGAAGATTGCAAACAAGGCGTTGGGAGCTGTTCAAGCTGCGGCGCGTTACATGAGTGAAGAGCCGGCGTTGCGATGCTCCATGGACACCGAGCTTTTGAAGGACCTGCACAACAGGCTGATCCCGCTCGCAAACTTTCTGAAGCAACGACGTCCTCGAATCAGCAGTGGTATGAGTCTCGCGCAGAACAAGCGTAGACGTGTGCGTAGCGGTGGAAACGAATTGACGGCGCTGCAGGAAGAGGAGCGCAGTCTCTCCGCGCTCCACGCCTTGGTTAATAGAACCGCACAGGCTCTTTCACTGATCAGTATCGTTATTGCTGACGAAAGATTTTCGAGAATTGCCGATATGTTGCCGTCGGCGACACGCAAGGAACTGGCACAGGTGCGTTACGCTTCCCTTTTTTTACTGTCACGACGAAACCTCAAAGGCGCAATGATGATTCTCCATATATCAATCTGTCAATCCCCTGATTCACATTGATGACAACTTATATGGTGCCCTTCCACTGAGCGTCACTTTTTCAATTTCTATCGTTTGTTTTCTTTGATGATTTCCATCAACTCACGTTGACTGACGTGGCCACACTTTACTCGTTGTAGCTCACGATGAAAAAACTTGTCTCGACGACGCAAGGTGCTCGCTTGGCTGGTGCTCTCATCGAAGCCATGATGTCTCACATGATGGCACATGCGCGACATAGCGCCGAGGACTTGGCGACAGAGCTTCAAAAGGGATGCCCGGACTTCTTCGGTGCCGACTCGCGCACGTTTTACCACGCCCGAGACTTGTTGCAGCTTGCTCGCGATGCGCGCGCGCGCAAAGAGAATGCCGTTCGCGACAAGCACGTCAACGACGCAATCGCACTGTTCATGCAAGTTCCGACGGCGGGTGATTTGTCGAGTGTATGTGCTGAACTGGTCGACTTGCGTGCGTTTCACGGCGTGACCGCCGTACCGCTTGCGGCGGCGGCGGCGCTCGAAGCTCGCGCGGAGGAATCTCGTTTTGCGGCGCATTCGCAAACGAACGTCGACATGGTGGTAAGTACTTGATCGATACGCGTCCACACGCGTATATTGCGATGATGACAAATCAGAAACGTGACCACGCGGCTTACCGCTGCGTGTCCGGTGATGATTAAAAATTACAGAACATCTAAGCCTGAGCAATTTTCGCGCAAATGGCGCATAATTGCGTCGTCTGTAACTCGTGAAACAGCAGACTGACAAAAACAACTTTTCAACTCTTGCAGGACCTTCGATCGTGTTTCGAAGTCACGTGTACGACCATTAGAGCTTTAGCTACCGGACGTGCGGATTCCGATGCCGAACCTGGATCACTTAGTCGCGTGGCTGCTGAACTTCCCGAGGACATTCGCGAGCGTGGACTCGTCAAGATTCTCGAGCAACTGCAGCGCGTTTCAGGGGCGGACTCTCAAGACTTTATGCACCGGGTCTTTGCTGAACTCATTGCAGTTAAGCGTGACGCTATGCTCTTGTCCTTGCCCGCCGCCATGTTAGAACCGTACCTTGTGAGCAAGAGCGCGCTCACGGCTGCGCAACAGGGAGGCATCCTTACCTCTAGCGAAGCTCGTCATCTCGACTTGCTGGCTCAGCTTTACGCAGCTCGCGGCCTGTGTGGATTAGCCGCACAAGTCGACTGCTCGTTGGCTGAGCGAAAGTGCGCCAAAGACGAAGTCTTCACTTTGGATCAGCGAATGGCGTTGTTCGAGCGCGCCCTGCTGCACGCGAAGAAGTCTGTGGACGGAGGCGCTGCCAATGGGCTGGACACCTCATTCTGTGAGAATGTGGATAGCAAGATTAAGCTCCTCGATATGCAACAGCGCATTTTGGGTGTGTGCGTCGAGCGATCTAGACAGGCGCGAGACACGGGATCAGCGAACGCCCCCGAGGAGGCTTTTGTGTATGAGTTGGAGCACGATCTCAAGCAGTTGAGCGACTTGTACAACGACTACGCAAAAACTTGCGAGCTTTGGGACATCTGCCTCGAGATGGTCCACTTCTCTCAGTACCACGATCCGGATGGTGAAATCGTCTGTGATCTCTGGGACAAGTTGATCGCGCAAGCTGCCGCTCGGGCGCCAAGTCCGTCGACTCGCCTTCGCGAGGCGTGCCTCGCAGTGCGAGCTCTCGGCGTCAAGTTGTTCCCATCGGACGTCGCCTTCCCGGTCGTCCACGTCGCTCTTCAACTCGAACTGATGGCTGCGGGATTGTCTCCGTTTACTCCAAACGGTGTCTTGGAAGCAACCGTCGAAGATGAACTCGACGCCAGTGAGGTTGCCGACGCGCTCGTATTTGCATGCAAGGGACTCGCCGAGCCAGTGCAGCGAGCCTACGATAGATTGTTGGCAACCCCGGCGCAACGCATGCATGACAAGCGCTTATCGCGCGTGGACGCTCTGCAAACGCCCCGTTTGCGTTTGCGCCTGTTGCGATCCGTCTACTTTGTCTTGCAGCTCTGGGATCAGTCTCTCGTTCCAAAGTCGACTGCGTACGGGGCGTATGCGACGGGTGGCCATGTCCGCGCCGCAATCGGGGATTTGTGCGTGAGCTATGCTTCCGAGAGTCGACGCATGCAGTGTCCGAACGAACAGATTCGCGCAAGTGCAGAAGACCTCGCCGCGGCGTTCGATACCTTTGGTCGCCGACTCTTATCTTAGACTTTGAGTCGCGATTTACTTTAGAAGAAAAATGTGTTTCGGTAAAATAAAAATGAAGGAGCTTTTTTACTTTGTGTTTCGTTATTCAAATCAGTATCGGATTCTCTACTCGTCGGTTGGAGACTCAAGCCTCTTCAGTCGCTTCTTCAACCTTGGTCGTCCCCAAAGAGTCCGCCAAGGCGTCGGCTTCCGCGGCGACGGCAGCCTTTTCTTCAGTCGCTTCAGCCTCTTCGGCATCCGGTGGAAGCTCAGCCATTTGCTTTTGTGCCTTTTCAAAAGCTTCGGTGAAAGCCTCACGCTTTTCGGCGCTACCAAACTTGATGCACATGTTATAAAGTTCCGGGCGTTCATCACCGTCCGAGCAATCAACAGTGGTGAAGACGCACGCCTTTTCGCTCGCCGCGTGCTCCGCGACTTTCGACTCTTGTTGCACGTAAAAGTTGGCGCAAATCTTGAGCGTCTTGTCGCGACGCATCAAGACGCGAATCTTCTTCGTCTCCTTGTGTTCCAAGAGCTTCAACGGTCCCAAACCGCGCTCTTTCCACTCGCCATCGGTGAAGCGGTACGACTTGACCTTACTACGCGCGTCGACAAGGAAAACATCAATAGTCAGTCTTTCCGTTCGTTCGCGAGGGCTTGTTCTCGTGGGATCGCTTCGTCACCAGTCCACCCTCTCCCATTCCTCGCACATCCGATCCGCGTCCATCATCGCCACTACAAAACACAAAAAACACTAAACGTACGCTTCAAACAAAATGTTCTCATCCTCCTCGCCAGTCTTCTCCGCCTCGGCCCCTTCGATGATTTCGAGTTTCACCACGGGTTTGAACTCGGCTTTGCACTCCGCCTCGACGTCCTCCTCGTCGTCGTTCTCCGCCGCCGCCCCGTCGTCACCGCCATCACCGCCTTCCGCCGACGGTTTCGTCGACGCAAACTTGCTCGGATCGAACCCACCGGACGCCGCCGCGCCGAATCCACCGGTGGCGCCGAACCCGAACCCACCAAAGATGGACGTCGTCGGTTTCGTCTGCGCGCACGGCCGTTCATCAGTCAGTCAGTTTCTCTTTCGATTCTCTCTCTCTCTCTCTCTCACGCGGTAACAAAAGATGACTCACCTCTTCTTCCTTCTTTTCCTCCTCGCCGCTCATCGCGTCGTCGTCGTCGTCGTCGCTTTGTGTCGTCGTCGTCGTCGGTCCGAAGCGAAATCAATCCTTCGGCGGCTGGCTCGTTTGAAACGTGAGCCCCCCTCCATTTTACGAGTCATGTATCGTCCAAACGGACCAGAAAAAACAAAGAGGCTCTCGGCGTTAGACTCGAGCGTCACTGTACCGCTTTTCGAACGAGATGAGCGACCCGCGAACGGCGGCGACGGATCCAGAGTACGGGAAACGATCGCGCGCGTGCTACGGGTGGTTGTTTTTCGACGATGGGCGGGAGAGTCGACGTGAAGTTCCGGTATGTTTCGCAAACAGCACCAGCAGCAGCATCATCGTTTTGCTTATTTCTCGTTTTCAATTTTGTCTTTAGAGTGCACGACGTCGAACGCCGAGCGAACGACTGATGGACATATGCTTTGTGAACTGAACGCAGGCGTGCTATGGGTACAGTCGACGCACGGAGGAAGCGATGGCGGAGGATCGCAGAGTGATGCTGACGGGGGACGTCGTCGGACGGTACAGGTACACCTGTCTGGGCGCTTCGAGACGTTCGATTCCGTTTTATCGCGAAGGGCGACGGGTGCCGACGATGGAGGAACGGAAACGCGGGACAGAGTTTCCGATGTGTGCAGGTTTGGAAATTATGTTCGCGGAAAAGGTGGCGGAAGGGGCTTTGGAGAGACGGGAGAGCGGAGAGTCTTCAAGAGCGACGGACGCGGGCGAAGGGGCAGCTATAGACGAAGATGGACGCCGGATCGCGGGCGAAGGGTTCGTGGCGCATCGGGAGAGACACATAGATGGTGAATACGGTGAACCGACGACCGCGATGGGTGAGGCGGCGAAGAGATTACGTAAGAGTTCGGGGAAAATCGCGTCGAACATGTATCGACACGCGTCGTTCATCTTCGATAGCGCGTGCTCCGTCTTCAAACCCGGTCGATGAGCTCGATCAGGCGTTAGATAATACTAGAAAATTCCTTCACATCCATTCGTACGTGCAGAGCGGAGCGTCGTTCAGACGGCGTGAGTGTACATTACTTGCTATAATGTCAAACAAATAGCAAAATAGCAGAAGAGCAGCGCCGCTTTGCGTGTCGTCGCGTGCCACACCGCACTCTCCTGCGCGCGACGAGTCCGACGAGTCCGACCCGCGATCGACCGACGATGTTCTCCATATCCCGTGCGCTCAATCTTGACGGGTCCGACGTCCCACTCGTCGACGATGAATCCACGCTCACCGTCGTTCGTGACGTCGCTATGACTGTGGGAAGTGGAAGAGAATCCACTTCGTCGTCGGCGTCGTCTTCCTCGCGTTCAGTCGTCGGGACCCTCGTCGTGACGACGCGGAGGTTTTTCTTCGCCAGTCAGTCCATCACGTACGAGTGTGACGTTCGTAATTTATCTCTGCACGCGCTCAGCGCGGCGGATGAGACGTACCCGAACGGATGCGTGTACTGTCAAATCGCGGGTGGTGTGGACGGGTCGGCGAAGAACCTGTTCACCGACGCCGACGCCGACGCCGACGCCGACGAAGATGATTTCGACGACGACGACGGCGTGACGGCACAGGTTCGGTTCATACCGACGAATAGAACAACAGAGGAAATTCAAGCAGCCAAGACGCGCGCGTACGAAGCCATGAGCGAAGCCGCCGCGTTGAACCCGGATACTGAAGACGACGAAGACGACGACGACGAAGACGCGTATTACGATGAAGAAGAGATCGATCGCCGCGCCGCGGCGTTGGATGCTAAACTCGTCGTTTCCGACGAGGTCGCTGCTCTGGCGTTGGATGATCCGGATCGGTTCGCAGACGCCGACGACGAGTAGAGAGGGCGCGTCGTTGTAACAACCAAACCTCACACTCAAACGCGCTCGCTGTCATGCCCCTCGAAATGAACCGCGCGGCGCACGTCCGCGTCCCATCGCTCGCGCGTCTCGCCGGCGACCGTTCTCCATCCTTCGGTCGCCGTAAAACAACAAACGTCGTTCGAGCGAGTGCTTCGAGCGACATTAAAAGAGACGGCCTCGAGGACCCTCGCATGAGCCAAATCGTCATCCACAACGGCGTCGCGTACTTTAGCGGACAAGTCGGCGCGAGCTCGAACACCGTCAAAGAGCAAGCGATCGAAACGCTCGCAAAGTGCGACGCGCTTTTGGAGCGCGCCGGGACGACGAAGGACCGATTGTTGACGTGCATGGTTTGGTTGAAGGACATCAAGGACGCCCCAGAGTTTAACGAGGTGTACAACGCGTGGATCGACGGGGAGAACAAACCGACGAGGGCGTGCGTGCAAGCGGAGATGGCGCGACCGAATCTGTTGGTTGAGGTGCAAATCACCGCGGCGATGCCTCCGTGAGCTCGGGGGTGGTTTCGATTTCCGGTCGAGACTCGAGACTCGAGACTCTTTCGCGTCTCCCGTCCTTCCTCTCTCGCGCGACTTTGGGCGCGGCGCACGGAGCGCGCGCGCGACGACTCGGTCTGGCGCGGTCCTAGTCCTAATAAACCCCAAAAATCGTCCCAGATGGCCATCCGCGCCCTAGAGTAGATGAGTTGTAATTTTTTCAAGGGTGACGGCGACCAACCGAGTGTGAGAACGAAACGCACCGAGTCGCGACGGGACGCGTCGCCGAGTCGCGACAGCTATTCGCGACGCGCCACCGGCGCGGGGAGGGGCGTGTGAAAATCGCGCGGGAAGACGGGTGCGTCGAACGTCGATCGTCGAGTGCGATATCGGTTCGTGTCTCGAGGTGTGTACGCAGTCACGCGGCTTCTCTTCGAATGCTCCCTCGCTCGCGTGCCCGGCGCGCGGCTGTATTTGAGACTCGTATACAAAATTCTCAGCAAAGGCGACTGCTTCTGATTCCAGTCGCGCTATCGTTTTTATTTTTCCTCGCGCTGCTGCGCGCGGGAAGCGCACCGCGGGTGACGCGTGGCGAGTACAAGCCATCGCTCTTCGCACCTGAACATTCCAATTTTGCGTCTTTAACGAGGCTTATCGAGACGAAGAATGTTTTGCTCGTTGAAGAGAAAGTCATTGCGCGTCACAGAGGTGAGCGCGCGGCAAATGTGTACTTTTCCCTTGCGCCGACACGCTCGGATACTATCGATGTCGTGTACAAGCTCAAGCATGTAGAGGCAAAAGGAGTCACTCGACTTGTAACCACAGAGCTCAACAAAGAGTACACCGAAACGGCGAGTGCGCGTGCGCGACAGCCCATGGATCTTGGTCCAGGCGAAGATCCCCGGGCTTTTCGTTTCAGAAATCAGACGTGGTGCCTGACTTGGTACATGGAGGGCGCCGACTGGACACACTTCATCGTGAATGTGCGAACAGGCGAACGAAAATCATTGAACGGGTGTGTATCGGGATTTCGAGGAAAAAATTGGATTCCTTTGCCGTTTAACGACACGTTGTACGTAGCTTATAGAGTTCATCCGCGCCTGCAGCTATTCAGCTACGACATCAACGCGTCTGTGTGTCAGCTCATCGGGTCCAGAGATATAGAACCCGTGACTGAGTATCGAGGAGGGTCGAATGGGATCATAATTGGATCAGACTCCATGATGATGCTGGGTCACAGAACTTTAAGCCCGAAATCGCATCAACCTTATGTCATGTTGATAGACATGGGCACCCTGCGCACACTAATCATAGACGTGCGAGTCGAATCAAGTACTCATGCAAACTTTTCAATCTTTGACCCGACGTCTCTTTGGGTAAATAAAGATGGAACCGTGAGTGTCGGTGTTACCCTCACGTCGGATGGGCCCTGGAGCAAACTTTACCACAAAAATTGCTCGGAATGTTGGTTCACCATGAGTGTGTATAGCATGCGACTCATCGATGGAGTATCTGATGGAGTATCTGTACCCTGAGATGTCTTCCGTGGTTTGAAATAAAAATGAAACTTGCAACAGCTGTCATGTGTAACGAACATTGAGAACTCGAGAGACGAGAGGGCCAGTTTCAATATTGAGGCCGCGAAAAAGGCGTTTCGAGTAGCTATGTCTTCCTCGCTTCGAAGTAAAAAATCAACTGCATGTTGTTTTACAGTAATTCATCCAGGCACCGTGTCTGCGGTTTATTTTTACAGTAATTCATCACAGCCGCGTTCAGAGCTTACTCTGTGGGTTTGTAAACATCGGGTACCACGCAAAGGGTTCGTCGGAGACATAAGTGACGACTTGTTTGAGATGTGTGTACTTGTCCATGCCGTTGGCGCCGAGGTCTCGGCCGAAACCGCTGCGCTTGCGCCCGCCCCAGGGTAACTGCGCGAAACACGGCTGGGAACAGTTGACCCACACGATACCCGAGTTGAAGGCTGCAGTCATCCGCGCGCGACGCGCCGGATCGTCCGTAATCACCGCGGCACCGAGGGCGTAGTCAGAATCGTTGGCGAGCGCCGTCGCCTCTTCTTCGGATGAAAACGTCTTGACGCACATGACGGGGCCAAAAATTTCTTCCCTCCATATTTCCGCATCCAGTGGAACGTCGACGAAAACGGTGGGCTCGAGGTAAAATCCGTCTTTACACTCTGGCGATAGTGGTTTGCGTCCGCCCGTGAGGAGGGTGTATCTCGCGCGTTTCGCCCGGTGTACCATGTCCGTTACTTTTTTGTATTGTCCGGCACTCACCAACGGTCCGAGTCGACATCCCTCGACACTCGGATCTCCGTAAGGTATCGCTTCCGCCGCTTCTTTCAAACGCGCCAAAAACTTGTCTCTAATCACTGCGTGCACGAACACTCTCGACGTCGCGCTGCAAATCTGCCCGTTGGTCCAAAAGCAGCCGAACAACGCCCACTCGACAGCCTTGTCCAAATCGCAGTCTTCAAAGATGACGAGAGCGCTTTTCCCTCCGAGTTCGAGCGACACCGGCTTGACGTCTCGAGCGCATGTCGCCATAATAACCTTTCCAGTGGCGAGTGATCCGGTGAACGATATCTTATCGACGCCCCTGTGCGCGCACAGCGCCGCGCCAGCCGCCACACCGGTACCCGTGACGACGTTGAACGCGCCCGCCGGCAACCCGGCTTCAACGCACACGTCACCTAAAACTTGACAGCTCAGACTCGCCAACTCGCTCGGCTTTAGCACAACCGCGCATCCACTCGCAAGCGCGGGCGCAACTTTCCACGTAGCCATGAGTAACGGGTAATTCCAGGGCGTGATGAGTCCGATGACGCCCAACGCCTCGCGTCTCAACTGTCCCGTGAACTCATCCATCGGCAGCTTGACATCCTCCACCGCGTACGCGCCGCTCCCGAAAACCTGTTCACACCTCTCGGCATAGTAATCGAAACATGCCGCGACGTCATCGATGTCCCACGCGCTCTCTTCGATCGGCTTACCCATGTCGGCAGTTTCCAACGCCGCCAACGCGTCCTTTCTCCGTTCGATCCCTCGCGCAATGTTTCTCAGTACCTTCGACCGTTCCGTCCCGGGCGTCGCGCTCCACACGGCGAAACCTTTACGCGCGGCGCGTACCGCGTCGTCGACGTCTTGGGCATCGCCCGCACCGACGGCTCCAATGACTCGGTTGTCGTGTGGGTTCACAACCTGAAGTGTTCCGCCGCTTCGACTTCGCACCCACGCGTTATCGATAAAGTGTTCGACGCGACCGAGCGGGCGTCCGGAGGTCATAGGCGACATTCGCGACGGATGTCGTTCTCGCGGCGGGATCGTTCGTCGCTTTCGGCGCGCGCGCGTCCGTCTCTGCGGTGCAAAGTTGACAAAAAGTGCAAAAAGCAAAAAACGAACCACGACGCCACAGATAACGACGCTGGTACGATGCTCACGAGAGCGACGTTCGAACGAATTGGACGCACGGTGCGAAAGACGATCGATGCGAGCGCTGCGCGACGCTCGGTGCATTCCACGGCGGCGGCGTCAGCAGGAAAACTAGAGCTCGAGTTTCCTGGAGGAGAACCGGCAGAGCCGAGAGTGACGACGAAAATACCCGGCCCACGGTCGATGACGTCGATGGAGGCGCTTTCGGCGCATACCTCGGTCGGTTCGATTCGATACTTTGTTGATTTCGAGCGGTCACGCGGGAATTACGTCGTGGATGCGGACGGAAACGAGGTTTTGGATATGTACGCCCACATCGCGTCTTTACCCGTCGGATACAACCATCCGAAGATGTTGGCAGCCCTGCGCGATGAGGCAAACATAGCTTTGCTGGCGCACCGTCCGGCGTTGGGTAATAATCCTCCGGTGGGATGGGAGGCGAGGGTGGAGCGGACGCTCATGCGAGTTGCACCAAAGGGATTGTCGCGCGCGACGACGATGGCATGCGGAGCGTGCGCGAACGAACACGCCATGAAGGCTGTTTTCATCAGCGCCGCCAACGCGCGGAGGGCTGGCGCTGGGATCTCCGAAGACGAAAAGGCGAGTTGTTTGAACAATAAGGCACCGGGAACGCCTGATTTCAAGATTTTATCCTTTGACGGCGCGTTTCACGGTCGCACGGCGGCGTGTCTGTCGCTCACGCACACAAAGTGGATCCACAAGCTCGATTTTCCCACGTTCGATTGGCCCTCGTGTCCGTTTCCAAAGCTCAAGTATCCTCTCAGTGAGCATATCGAAGAAAACGCCGCGGAAGAGGCTCGATGCCTCGCGCTCGTCGAAGAGGCTTTGAAGAAGGACCGCGACGTGGTTGGCATCATAGTTGAGCCGATGCAGGCAGAGGGTGGCGATAATCACGCGAGCGCCGACTTTTTCCGAAAACTCCGCGGGCTCACAAAGCGTGAAAACGTGCGAATGATTGTAGACGAAGTTCAAACGGGGTGTGGATCGAGCGGTACGTTTTGGGCACACGAAGCGTGGAACATGGAGCACCCGCCAGACGTGGTGACGTTTAGCAAGAAGATGCAAATCGCAGGCTTTTACACCGCCCCAGAGCTGCAGCCTGAACTTCCGTACCGGATATTCAACACGTGGATGGGCGATCCGGCCAAGCTCATACAGTTGGAGGTGGTGATTGACGCGATCGAGAGGGATAATTTATTAGAGGTGGTGAAGGATGCGGGGAAAACGCTTCTCGAAGGACTAGAGGAGATGCAACAAAAGTATCCAAGCGTCTTGGCGAACGCTCGCGGGGTCGGCACGCTCGTGGCGATCGACTGCGACACGCCGGCGAGGCGCGAAGCGGTTCTCAGCGCGCTGCTGCAGAATGGAGTCGACATCGGGGGCTGTGGCTCGGCGACCATTCGCGCCAGACCTGGACTCTTCTTCACATCGCAACACGCGCGAGTCTTCTTGAAAAAGTTTGACGACGTGCTCTCCGAGGTGGTGGAATCTAAAGCTTCTTAAAAGCATTGTATTTTCAAAGACTCTCTTCAGAGTGCAGGTTTCTACTAATTTATATTCTATAGATGGTTGCCCCCGTGCGCGTCGCCACGTCTTCCGGGCTCTCCACAGATTCTAAAGCTGCAAACACCGCTCGCACCGTGTTGTGCGGGTGATGACTGCCGTGAATCTTCGCCTTGATGTTTTTGATACCCGCTAGCTGACAGATGGCTTCGACCGTCGAGTTGGCCACGATGCCGTCCCCGCTCGGCGCCGGAAACATGTTGCACAACGTCTTGCAATACTTCCCCTTCACCTCGTGGTAAATTGTGTGATTTTCGAATCGATTCACGTACACAAGGCTTCTCGCAGCCTTCTTATACGCCTTATCGATCGCCGGGCCAACCTCCGCTGCCTTACCCGTCCCGAATCCAATCACCCCGTCGCCGTTTCCTACGACGACCATCGCCGTAAAGTTTGTCAAATCCCCACCCTTCGTAACCTTGGTCGTCCTATTCACGTCAATCACGCGCGTCTGCAGCGCCCGTTTCCTCCCACCATCGCTTTCCCCTTCGGAATCATCGATATCATCCGAAACCTGTCCCGCGAGCGCCTTGTTCAGGATGTACCTCTTTTGTCTGCTCGGCGCGCTCTCAAACCTCTTCGCCAACGCCTCGTACCGCGCGCGCAGTTCCGCGTCTTCATCCATCGGTGCCGCCGCCGCCGTCGACGACGCCGCCGACGACGCGTCGTCCCCAGTGTCGTTCCCACTCGACGCCGCGAACCCACGCGCGGGGACGCCGCGCGCGCGCTCACCGTCGACCAACCCGGCGCGCGCGCCGAAGCCGATGTTCGCGGTGCTCGACGCCGAATCAAAGTTGCCGACGCCGACAGCGTTGCGGTTCACGCGCGCCGACGACGACGCGCGAAGCGTCGCGGCGTACGCGCGGGCGAGCGTTCTCGACGCGTTCGTTCTCGACATGTTCGATCGCGGCGGCTTTGCGCGCGAGAGAGCGCGCGCGTGAGTGAGGCATCGACGTGGAGTGTGCGTCAAACCCTCTCTCGATCGAGGCTTTATGTTACAACTGCAATGGAACGAAACGGAACGCGAGCGCGCGTGGAGAAGCGGTGCGGCGGGGAAAGCGAGCGCGCGGAAGTCAACCCAGAAGAGTAACCTCTGGCGGCGACGATCAAGGGGATCTGATGATGTCGCCGAGAAGCCGGACGAACGCGCGCGCGTCGTAATGTCGGCTGTTGACAGCCATGTTCGGCGCGGGGTCGGAATCGCACTGGTGAACGACGACGCCCATGGCGTCGAGAACATCCGTATCGAGTTCGATGCCGCCGTTTCGTGGAGCGACAACGTCGGTGATGATGTCTTGGACGGTGAAATCGGTCTCAATAGAGGTGTAGCGCATGTTGACGGCGTCGACGATGGCTTGGACGACGTCGCTCGCGCGCATCGAACCCGTCTCGCGGTCGGTGCATCCGTTGAGCATGAGAATCTTCTTGCCCTTTGATTTCGCAATCTCGGCGCCCATGCCCTTCAAGCCGAGGTTGGGAATGATTGATGTGTAGAGAGATCCCATGCCGTAGAGGATGGCGTCCGCGTCAACCATGTTTTCAATCACCGTCGGGTTTGGTTGCGGATGCACTTCGAAATTGTCATCGCTCTCCTCGAGGCTCGAGGCGTAAAAGACGCGCTTAATCGGCGATGGGAGAGGATCGTACGCGGTGACCATCTTGTTGACGTCCCATACGCTCAACGGGGTGTCGGCGATGTCGTCGAATCGCGACTTGAGCAGCTCGGCGGCGTCAATGAGACTACCGCTGGCGAGCGCCGCGCGAACACTCTTGAAACCGCCCGAACTCTCCGCCAAGCCGCCCCACATTTCGTGCGGTTCAGACTCTGGGAGCTCTCCCGAAGTCAACACCTTGGTCCAGAACTCCTTCCTCACGACGTCTGGCGACTTTGAGCTGCTCGAGACGACGATATTCTTGGAAAACTTTTTGCTATCGATGGATGGATGGGAAATTTCATTCTGTCCTCGAAGAATCGTTCCGTCGACGAGCTCCGCCGCGAGGTTGACTCGCTCATCCTCCTTGTGCAAGATGCACGGAGCGATGACGGTGTCGTCGGGAATGCGACTGACTCGAGAATACAAAAAAATAGCGGCGTCCATGGATCGGAAAAACAACCGAGCACCGGCAAAGAAAAAGTTTCCAATCGACCCGTTGACAAAGTCGAAACGCTCCTTGATTGGCTTGGAGCTCACTTCGACGTGGAAGTGCACCAAAAACCGACGAATGATATTCGCGTAATCCTGCCCGATGCCTTCCCACAGAGGATGGTTACCCTCTTGAATCGCGTACCACTCGTCTCGCGCTAAATCGCTATCCGTCGGGTGAAGTCTGTAACCCAAAAGTTCCTTCACCGCGACGGCTTCTGGCGTCGAATCATCCGTCAGACGCAAACATCTCGAACGAAGATCCCCTACCGCGGGACCACCGAGCACGCGAACCACCTCGCTCGTGGACCCACCGTTATCGCTCACCGGAATCACGTGCGTCACTTTCGGCGTCATCGCGCTCAGTTCATCCGCAATGGTATTCATCGCCGTACCGCCGCTGAACACGACGAGTTTCGGCGGCGTTTTAAAACCGAAATCGCTCGGCGTCGTTCCGACTACCCTCCTCGCGTCGCCAACATCCCCACCTCGCGGAGTCACATCCGTCTCGACGGTACCCGACGTCGACGTTTCTTCACCCGCATCACCACCGCTCTCCTCATCCGATGCCGTCGTCGTCGAGATCGTCGTCGTTTCCTCATCCTCTCGCTCCGTGGACGCGATCCCGTCGTAGTCGCGAACGTCGCTCCACGTATCCGCGCTCGCCCCGAGCCTCCCTTCCCGCCGCGCGCGCGCCGTCACCACCGAAGTCTCACTCCGTCCACCGCGATGTCTTCGTCTCGTCGCGACGAATCGCGTGGACGTCGACGTCGCACACGACGACCGCATCGTCGTCGTCATCAGTCGAGAGCACAAACACAAATTGTTGGAATATTTGTTGAACGAGCGAGTGCGCTTTGACCGAGACGGACGAACCCCGTCGGTGGACCCGCGACGCGACGAGACGAGACGCGACGCGACCCCGCCGAGCGACCCCGCCGAGCGACCCCGCCGAGCGAACGAACGACGGGACGGGACGGGACGAGACGGGACCGTCAAACTCTAAAGGCTGCGCTCGACACCCGGCGTGCGCTCGTGTCGACTTTGAACTTGACCCTCTATGCTATTTGTTGGTTCATGACTCAAAGAAACGGAAAGTGTTGATTCATGAACCGTCACATCATATAGAGGGTCGAGGGTATGGGGCAACACAAGATGGGACGACGGACGGACGGACGGACGGACGCCAGACGGCAGACGCCGGACGCGGTCGAAGATACTCACCCCGCGCGAAAGACGCGGAACTAAACCTCTCATCACTGTCACCGCCAGCGGTCTTTGCGACGCTTGAATCGAACGAACGACGATGAGCGACTCGGACGGGGCGTGGGACGACGACGATTTCGAGGTCCCGGACCTGACGGCGAACAAGACGGCTGCCGGCGCCGGCGCCGGGGGCGACAAGTTTGCCGACGAAGACGCCGAGGAAGAGAAACCGGTCGTCGCGAAGAAGAAACCAGTCGTCGCGAAGAAGAAGCTGGACATTAAAACGAGCGTGGATTACGACGACGGGGCGTTGGATGACCCCATCGCGGAAAAGTTGCGAAGACAAAAACTGGTGGAGGAGGCGGATCTGCGCGCGGCGAGGGAACTGTTTGGAGGCGGGGACGAGGACATCGCGTTGGATGGGTTTGAACCGAAGAGTAAGAGCGAGTACGAAAAGCTTGGAAGCGCAATTTCGTACAAGTACTTGACGTCGAGGTCGGAGAGCGCGTTTTATACCGCGGGAATCAAGGCGCTGTTGCGCGTGGCGTTGAGAGACTTGTGCGCGGCGGACGTCAAGGATGTCGAGCAAGCCATCGTGACAATTCGTTCCGAAAAGGTGAAGAAGGAAAAGGCGGAGGCAGAGGCGGCGAAGAAGGCGGCTGCTGGCTCTAAAAAGGGTAAGGGTAAGTTTTTGAACGCTGGCGGCAAGGGTGGCGACTCTGGCTTGGATGACTTTAAATACGACTTGGAGAGCGTGGACGACGCGTACGACTTTATGTAAGAGGAGATGGACGCTGTCGTTATTGCGATATGAATACTACGTACTACTACATTGATTGATCCTTCTAACATCGCACTATCCTCTAATTTTTCTACTACTATGTGGCTCGCCACGCCAACACGTTCATCGCGCCACCCCGAAGGCGACCTGCATGACGACGTCGAGACCTTGTGCCCGCGCGAATACATCCTTGCCCAACGTCTCGGCGTGAGCCTTTACTTCGCCGATAATCTTTGCGAGTTCGTCGACGCTTCCTTCCGGTCCTCGTTGCACGACACCACTTTGAATGAGAGCCGTCAAAAAGCCGACGCATCGATCCATCGTCGAGGTGTTGGATTTCGTCAGAGACACCGCCGCGCTTGCGATGGGACACGCGAGTTCTGGAGCGGCCCGCATGGTGCGCCAAACGGCATCGACATCGACGCCTTTGTGAGACTCTGCGTGGAGCGCGTGCCAGGACAGTACGTCGGCGATGGTCGCCGCCAAATTGGCTTCATCTATCGCCACGTTTCCCTTTGACGAAGACTGAGCAAACTCGGCGGCGCTCGCTGCGAGCGCGGCGAAACCACCCGCCGTTCTTGTCGCTCCATCGACGTCACCTTTATCGACACGCATCGCCCACACCTGTCTCAGAGCCCCACTAGCGAGCAGAGCTCCGTTCCACGGGGTGTCGGCGTCGCCAAAGGCGACCAAAGCGGACGCCGCGCTTGCCGATAATCGACGCGATATTTGCCAAGCCTTCTCATCGACTGTGGCGACATCTCGCTTGCTAGACTTGTCAAGAAAAGTGACACCCGGCGCGCCGGCGAGGAGCGTGGCGAGAAACGAAACCGTCAAGTCGAGCGGAGAGGCGAGCACGTTTGACTGCAGCGCTTCAATCGCGACGACTGGAATTTCGACATTTACTCTATCTGCATCCAAACACATCTTTGCGAGCGCCCGCACGGTTGGCGGCGTCAAAATCGGTAACACGCCGATGAGTTGAACCGCCGAACACTGAATGGCAAACGGCAGTCGAGCGAACGGTCCTGGCCGAGACTTTGCAGACTCGGTCGAGCCAGCTGGCGGAACCATGTAAAAGAGAACAGCCATCTCGGATTCGCACTGAGATAATACATCCGCGAGCGGTGAGCCCGGGGGATTGCGCGCCGCCACGTCGTGTAAGAGCGACAACAACTGCTGCGACGCCCGAGGGTTTTCGTGTTTCAGAGACCACAGCACCCTCGGAATGTGTCGCACCCAGCTCGCGGCTGTTTCAATGGGAATTCTTGCGTATCCTTGTCGAGCCTCTTCTGGCAACACCGTCGTGAGCAAAGAGACGCAATGCGTCACGCGTTCATCATCTTGAGACACCACTGCATCGTTCCAAGTCTCAGTCACCGCGGTTACGATGTCTGTACACGCGGTGCCGGTGTAGCCAGCGCTGAAACACCAAGCCGGCAATGAGAGTGCGTCACGAGCCATGCCGAGGACGTCACCGAAAGCCTCTTCTCGAGTCTCTTCAGCGTTGCCCATGGATCCACCGTCGAGGGCCACGCCGCGCAACGCGGATGAAATGTACTGCAGCGCTCGCGAGAGAACGTGCGGGAGCGCCTCCATGGTTCCCGGTGGAAGCTCGCGGACAAGCGCCGCGCTCGCCACGGATGAAGATGCGAAGACGAGAAAGCGACAGGTCTCAAAATTGAGAGATACGAGGGCTTCTCTGACCTGCTGTGCGTCTTGCTTCTCCACCACAGCTGCAGGCGAACACGCCGGAAACGAAACTAAGGTGCGACGAGCGATTTCTGGCATGATGTGAATCGCAGTCAAGCTTCCGCCCGTGTCCCAAATTTCAACTTCATCTGCGCCATCAGCCAGTTGAAGTGCCAAACGAGCGCACGCCATGGACTCTGACATGACTCGAACGCGGTCAACGTCGACGCCTCGCTCATCCGTGAGCGTCTGCGCCGCGTCGTCCCACACACACATGACTAATTCGACCAGTCTTCTCGCGTTGGCGCGTACTGCGCCGCGACCCTCCGCGTCGACAGACTCCTGCACCGCGCCGTGCGCCGTCAACACGTTCGGCGGCGCACGGCGCGCTCTCTCCGAGTACAGCGCACCGATTGACCGCGTGGACACGCCGTTCCGATAAGCTTCGCCCCAGACAAAAGTGGATGAAGTCGACTCGCCTGAGTCGCCCAAGCTAGACTGAATGACGACATCCGACGTCTCCTCAGAGAGCGTCTCCAAGAACCGCCTCGTACTCCTCAACAACGCCAACCGCGCGGTGGGCTTTTGTGACCCGACGCCGCGCTGTGCCGAAGAACCGGTACCGACGCCACCATCGTCCCCGCGCCGAAGAAGCTCGCCCAAATGTCCTAAAATGCTCGCCGGTGCGTGCGCCGCCACAAGCGACGGCGCCGCGTCCAACAACGCATCCAACGCCGCCGGCGCATCTTTACGAACCCCATCCGCGACGTGTGTCAACGCCGCCCCAGCGTATAAAATCAACGTCTTGGCGAACGGCGCCAATCCTTTCGCCCCGAGCGCTGGAACCACCCCTTTTCTCAGACACTCTCTCGCCGCACGTCTCGCCGACGCCTCCGTATCCGCCAACCGCTCTCCCACGCGCTCCACCACATCCGCCGCCCTCGCCCGAACCGCCCCGGGATACCCCTCCGCGAGTTCCAAAAGCCCACACAACCCATCCGCTCGCGTCTTTCCAGAATAATGCCCGCATTGATTCAACAGCTCTGCCAGCGGCACGCCTCGTTTACTCGTCGCGCGCGCGCACTCTTCCGCCAGCGTCCACGTCTCCCGCTCCCGAATCCCACCATCCGCCTCCACGCTTCGTATATTTTGCGCCGTCAACCGTATCGACTTGGACCGAATCGTTGTGTCCGTCCCGGATGCGTGTTTCGCAACCTTTTTCCCAACCTTTAAGCGCTTCTTTGCAAACTCCACGCCGCCACCGAGCGTTTTCCCGGTGCGATGCTTCGTCGGCCCGGACGTGAACCCGGTGCCTTTTCTCTGCGACGACCCGAAGGATCCCCCACCGCCGCTGCCACCACCATTCGCGGCGGGTTTCCCTTTCGCCGGTTTACCCATCGCGCGCGCGTCGGCGTCTCCCCGCGCGCGCGTCGGCGCGTCACTTTTGTATTCACCTCTGATCGATAAAAATATCCTTCGAGTGTACAAATCGGTGGTTTCTGTCGATCAAAGTGCTCGAACCCGTCTTTTTCGGTTTCAACATGCGTCGTTAGAGCGGCAGTTTTGGACTGGATTTTTGATCAGTGGTTCGACCGACGTCAGACGTCAGACTCGCGACGACGACGACGACGACGACGCGTGAACGCACAAAAAAACATGAGCGCGCACGCAACGATCGTTTCTTCTTCCGTCACTCGCGTCGCGTCTCGCGCGTCTCGCGGTCGGACGCAGTTGGGGGGTGTTAAAAGATCCACATGCGTCGTTCGAGCAACATCAAACGAAGCAGTCGTCGCGAGCCGGCGGGCGATGATGTCGTTCCTCGGTGTGAGCGCGGCGACGACGCTGGCGAACGCCCCGCGCGCGGAAGCTGAGGTGGCGCCGGAATTTGTCGATGAGACGATGGAAATCATCGGGCTCTGTCGGTCGATCATGCGCGGGGAAACCGTCGACGAGGCGACGCTCGAGACGTTTCAGGATAAACGCCGGGCGTGGTTCGCAAAGTATCAATACAAACACGGCAAGTCGTTTTATGGGTACGCGAACACGTGGAACGCGCAGGCAAAGATTGGGGTGCAGATTGCGGTGGATAGGGAGAATGGGGTTCCGTTTGATCCGGAACACACCGTGTATAACCGCGACTATTTATTGAGCATTTTGGATAAGGGAGAGGCGGAGCTTCTCGACATGCAGAGAAGAAACGCGTTTTAATTTCAATTTATTGTGATTCGATTGATTGATTGATTGATTGAATGAATGAATGTACGCGCTAGAACGTTCGTATTAATCAGTCACACAACTCGTTCGGGATGTTATTACATCGTCGCCCTCACCGTCTCGGACGCGTCTTTACGAGTTTCACCTCAAAAATCATCGGCTCGTTGGACGAAGCGATGCGCTCAATCTGTCTCCTCTGACCGTACTCTGGAGGTTGCGGCTCCAACCCTTTAGGATCACTTGCGTATCCGAGTTCGGGTTTAATCAGCGCCCGTTTCTTCTCACCGGGCTTCATACCCGTCAACAACTCATCCAATCCCGGTATCAATTTCCCGCTCGAACCGAGGAGGTACTCGGCCGGCGTCCCGTCGCCGCACCCGATCCCGCAATCAATCGTCCCGTATATAAAGTACCCATTCGCCCGTCGCATGACGTATTCAAACACCGCAATCTCACCCGGTTTCGCTGCCTCCCCGGAGCCTTCGTTGACGCTTTCGTACACCAACCCGCTCGGCGTCTTGACGTACCGCGCCGGCGGACCGCTCGACGCGAGACCGGGCGAGGACCAGTCCCCGGCGGATTCCGACGGCCCCGCGCGCGCCATCGGTGTTCGCGCAAAAATGATCCCGCTCAGTCCGACGATCGTCCGCGTCAACACGTCCCGACGGCGTTGAAACTCGCCGTCGACGCCGACATATTCATCGCTGCTATCTGTCGTGGACGACGTGGACGCATCAACCGTGCGCTTTCCGCGAGCCGCCGTGACGGCGACGCGACGGGATTCGAAGCGACGCCGATGGGTGTGGTTCGCGCGCGATACCACAAGTTGTGGGCTGGCGCGAGCGAGAGACATGGTGGTGCCGTCGGACGTTCAGTGTGACGACGACACACAGTGAGGGAGGCTGAAGCGTTGAGCTCTCGTTGAGTTGTTGAATGCGCTTTTGATGAATTAAAATGAAATGAATGTTATTTGCGTGACGATTACAAAAGTGATGGATGGACAAAATCGAATCCTTTTTCGTTGTACGTTCGTTGTGTGATACTAAATGACGTCGCCGAGAACGGCGGCGAGCACCTCTGGGTGAGGCGTGGGCGGTAAAGGCGGCTGCGCGCTAACCTTTGTTCCCACCTTTTTTGCCGCGTGGTTGTTGTCGGAAGACGTCGGAAGGCGTGGGGTGATGTCGACGTCGCTGATTCTCGCAGAGAAAATATCGTCGTAATTGGACGAACGCGCCGCCATGATGAACGGGTCGTCGTCTTCGATGGTGTCGGCGGTGCTCTCTAGGAACGAGGCGATGGTGCTGTCAACATGAGACCAGTCGGCGGATACGTCCGCGCTGTGAGACGGCGCCGCCGCAGGTGCGAGTGATTCAAAACCCGGCGGTGGAACGATGCCACCAGAAGGTGATCGCGGCGACAACGGTTGCATCGCGCCCATGGTGACGTCCCCGCTCACGCCCGTGCCAAACGTAGGATGCATCGGTTCCGGCGTCGGGTGAACCTTGCGCGCGTACGCCGGTGGAGGCCCCGCCGGTAACGGCGGAGGCCCGCTCGGTAACGGCGGAGGTCGACTCGGATGTAGCGGCGGCGGTGGTGCCTGTGTTGCCGCCGCTGTTACCGTCGCCCCTTGTAAAGGTGGCGGTACCGCCGGCGACGCCGCTCTCGCAGCGGCTTGCGACGTCCTCGGCGTCGGGATGAAACGAAGCGTCAACCCCTGAGACCGCGGCGGCGCCGGTGCCCCCTTGTGCGGCGGAGAAGATTTCTTCTCTCCTCCTCCTCCTCCTCCGCCTTTTCCTCCGCCATTCGTCACCCTCGGAGAAGATGTTTTGCTACCGCTACCGCTACCGCTACCGGTGCTATGCATAGTATCCTTCTCAGCAGCCTCTCGCTCTCGCTCCTTCTCCTTCTCCTGCTGCTCTCGTAATTTGCGTTTTTCCTCCTCTAACGACTCTAACGACGCCGCTAACGCTTCGGCTACGCGAGCTTCCTCCTTTTCTCGCATTCTTCTCGCTAGTTCCTCCTCTGCGCGCCGAGCCTCGCGCTTGGCTCGCTCTTGCACGACTAACGCCGCTATTTCGGCGCGATCTTCCTCCTCTTTTTTCGCGATGAGCTCCTGCTCGGCGCGAGCTTGTCTCTTACGCTCTTTGGCCAACTCTTTCGCGCGCGCTACCTCTTCTAGACTACGCCCTCCTCGTCTTCCAGACTCGCTTCCGGGAGTCCGCGGCGAGCCGCCGACGCCGCCGCGAGGAGACTCTGCGCCGTCGCTATCGCCTTGTTTAAACTTCGTCGTCGGTTTCGTCACCACGCTCCTCGGGCTCGTCGCTTTCGCAACACCCCCGACGTGCGCCGTCGACACCCCTTCTGGCTCGCCCACCGCCGAAACCGCCGCCACGGCGCACGCCGCGCTCGCGCACGCCAAAACCTTTGCCGCGCGCATGAACATCGTCGTTCGAACCGTCCATCCGTCGTCACCGCCGCCTTCGACCCCTTCCCCTTCTCGACCGTACATCCCAACGCGATCATCCTTCCCGTACCCGTGGGTACCCACGGCGAGGTTTCCCAGCGCCGCCCGAGCGACGCGTCCGAACCCTTCAAACGCCAGCGACTCGCTCTCGCTCTCGCTCGCGCCCGCGCCTTCCCACGGGGGCCCGCCGCGCGCCCCCGCGAAACGCGCGCAGAACATCGCCGCCGCGCACAACACCACCGCCAGCGTCCCGGCGATCGCTCGCACCCGCGCGTGGGTCGTCGTCATCGCCGACGCGACCTTCATCGACGATGCGCGAATCGGGTGATTTGCCTCTCAGGGAGCCAGCCCTCTCTCTTTCGCGAGAGACAGAGAGACAGAATCGAGGAAATCGAGTCGAGTCGAGTCGAGTCGGAACCCCGTCCGCGTCGTCGTCGTCGTCGTCGTCGTCGTCCTCCTCGTCCTCCTGACGCGCCTCCCCGACCTTCGGCGCCGGCCTCGCCCCGCTCGCTCGCGCGTCGCGCTCCGTCGTTCCCGTCCCGTCCAAAGGTCCCGACGACCCGTCCAAAGGTCGAGATCGACCGTCCTGTCCTCATCGACCCGCGAGAGACCCACGACCTCGCGACAGTCGATCGATCGATCGTCGGTGAGTCATCGATCAATTTTCGCTGATCGACGTTTTTTTGGTTTCACCTAAATCGGCTGGCTCGTACCGGTAGATGAAACCGGTGGGTGACGACACA
>Ga0181592_10000936_pt1 | contig 23394 bp, 20 predicted proteins | sample 071ome_20_FD_133755 | JGI IMG/M metagenome (GOLD analysis project Ga0181592, IMG submission 133755) | Coastal salt marsh microbial communities from the Groves Creek Marsh, Skidaway Island, Georgia - 071412BT metaG (megahit assembly) | ecosystem: Environmental > Aquatic > Marine > Intertidal...
CAGGGCATGGTTGATGCGCTAGAAGCATCCGCCAATCCCACTTCAGGAAGATTCGCATTGTGTGTCCCACTGATGTAAAGTGCTTTACCCTTAGCGATATCAGAACCGGAGTCATTTTTAACTCTAATTAAACTAGCATCCTTATACTCTTCAAGTGATAAATACATTTGCACGTTATGTGCCACACCATCATTACCCGGAGTAATTTCCACCAAAGCGATAGGTGCTGAATTAGCGGGAAGTTTGCTAACCTTTGGTTGTGCCGACTGACTAGCAGGAGAAGCGGTTTGAATCACACCCGATGAGTCTAAGTAAATAAGCACATAGCGATTATATGTAGCAAAGGAGGCGGGCATAGTAACTGTTTGGTCTGTGGTCTGAATTGCAGGTTGTCCATTGATTACATATTGAATCTCACCCGCTAGAGTGTAAGATGTATTCGCACCCGTAGTATCTTCAGTAAATCCACCGTGTTCGCTTGTGATAAAGCAACCCGAAGAGATTGCAAACAGCGCGTCGAGAATACCCGAATGCAGTTTATCCGTTCCGTCTATAAGTTCTGTTGTATCGCTAATTCCTGTCGTTAATGATTTAATAAATCCCGGCGAGTCTACCATCAGTCCACCTCCATTACAATAATAAATTCAATTTCGTCCGTGCTAGTCAAAGGTCCGATGCCGTCATAGTTTACCCTTAATAGCATATTGCCGCTAGAGTCAAATATACCTACTTCTTTAATAGTGTTTCCAATATATGAGGAACCTTGCACAGTAAATTTCCACTCCACCGTTGATTCAGAAGAAGCCCCCGAACCTGTAACTGCGGTTAGTGAAGAAATCGGGGAATCCAAATCCCCCGCATTAGGATTGGTTGAATCCCCACCCGTTCCAATTTTATACCTATTATACGTTGTGATAATATAATCTCTCACACTTTCTCTAGCATCTCTTACAATCATGGTCCTACCTCCGAATCAAATCCAATTATATATCCAAATCCAATTGTTGAAGTTGTATCATCTGTTAGGTTTGTAATATCAGCCTTTACAAACTTGAGTCTAACAGAAGAGATATCAATGTTAGGTGACGTTACGTTGCTATAAACCTTTTGCTTTGTTAGTCCCTGAAGGTTGCGAGTTTCGCTGAGAAGAAGACTCATTGTGTTAGCCAAATCGCGGTTGTATTCCCCTAGTTTAACCTTAGTAGGGGAACCAAAAGAGCGTTCAATTTCAATAACAATATAGGGAGAGCGATAGATACCCTCACTTGGGTAATAAACTGAAATAATTTGACCCGGCGAGATAAAGGGAACATCGTCGCCAATATCAATCTGAATGGCATCATTGATACGCGAGTGGATTTTCAAAAGCTTGGCCGCTCTTTCATCAGCCTGCTTTTGGTTAGTAATTGTGTAGTCGTAGACCTCCTTTGTAATCTCCCTTCCCTTTTTCTTAATCTCGCGGTAGTTTTTAGCCAAGGCCTTGATACCATCACCAAATACAGCGATGGTGTTAAATTGGTCGAATAGGGATTTATCTCGACGAATGTTGGTAATCTTGTAAGTTGATTTATCTTCAGCAATCTCAATATCTCTGTAAAAGCGGTCTTCCTCATCTGCGACAATAGAAATATCCTCACCGTTTACTAATAATTTCTTCCCCTTATATGATAACACAGAGTTAGCAGCAGTAAAGGCGTTTTGTCCTGTAAAGTTAGCAGACATGTAGTAGTCATTACCCACTGTGGATTTATTAAAAGTCAATCCGACGCTGGATAAGATATCATCTACAATATCCTCCGCCTCATAGACAACGTTAAACGGGACACCAATTTGAGCCTTAGTGGGTGTAAAGGTGGCTCCCTTGTCCACTGTTACTGTGAAAATAGAACCTATTGAAGTCGCTCCTAACATCTCCCGCATTTTACCAAAAGATAGTTGTAAGTTCGAACCTTCATCTTGTGTAATTTTCATACTTGTGGTATTTTTATTAATTCCATCTGTTAGGTATACATTATGTTCTCCGAGAGAAAATGTGTTTTGTAAAGTAGCAGAATTAGTGTTTCTATTTACTAGATATTTTGCTGTATCACCATCAATATGAATAAGACCATATAGAGAGTTAATACCTGATTCATCATAGACTGGTTTACCATCTAATGTTTTGCTACCTGAAATATTAAACTCAGAATGCATTTTATTACTACCGGGTATTTTAGTATAAATAGAATTAAACTCATTTAGTGTAATATTCTTTGGACTAAAGTTATAGAAACAATTTTGAGATATTTTTAACAATCTAATATCATCATTAGTAGTAAAGGAAGCAGAATAATTATCAATTTTAATATGGTGACTAAACCCATTTTGTTTGCTAATTGTATGAGATTTAATATAATGTAAAGTAGATTCTGATACATTGTATAAATAATACCCACTTAAATTGTTACAATAATCTAACCATGAAGAAGATGTTGTAAAACTTATATCAAAATTTAACACCGCTTCATCACCATCCACATTAGCACTATCCCATGCAGGTAATTTAGGTCTAAATAAAATTTCTGTAAGACGCACTTTTTCATCATTAGTTCCACTAATATTTGTTTCCAAGAAAGCGGTATCAGTGAAAATTAAATCAGGGTCGTCATAAGTTACACTATTCACAGTCTGACTAAGTGTTATATTAGATATACTAGTAGTAATATCCGATAACATAGCACCTTCAAAATTATACAAATCGCCAATGGATTTTTGAGCCTCCGTTGGGAATGTTTCAGATTTAATAATAACTACATCCATATTTCCGTAGTCAAAAACTCCCTTTCCTGACTGTGAGTTATACATAACTCTTTGTGCAAAAGTTTCGTTAGTTTCTACATCATCTGAACCCCCTGTTCTATCAAGAATAATTGGACGCTTAATAAACCCGCGAGTCGCCGCAGTTATTCCTGATAATACAGTGGGTAGTGTATACGGCGTATTTGGTAAGGTAATAGATGTTGTCTTATTAATTATATCCGACTTATTAGAAATAGAGTAACTATCTGTATATGCTAACTCTTGGTCTGATGTTCTAACCACTCGGAGATAGGTTTCATTTGAAGGGTCGTATTCTGTGTAATAAATAGAAGTGCCTGAGGGGACGGCATCAATTAAACAATTAGCCGTTAGTCTAATAGTGTAGGGCGAAGAGGCCCCCGAATACCCCGTTCCACCATTGTAGGTTGTGTCCAATCTTCCCAAATGTTTAATCACATCGTTGTAGTCTGGCTCTGTGTAAATATCTTGAGTTTTACTAACGTCAATCCAGCTAATATCATCAATGAGTAAAAGGTCGCTAGTATTATCCGAATCAGATGTTAAATCAGCAGTGGTGTCGGAAGCAACATAACAATTCATTGGTCTTTGTTGTTCTAAGAATCCCTTAATTGTATTATCTGTGCTTTGCTTTCCCGGTTCATAATTTTCATAATCCACTTCATTCATCAAAAAATCGAATGTAACTTCAGTTAGTCTTACAAGACTGAATCTATTTCTACTCCCTGTAGAGGCCACAATTCTTCTATTTTCATAATCTCTATCTAAACGATTACCTGTATTAGATACACCTGCCCAATCTGTAGGGTATGTATCGCTTCCATGTTTCAAAGTGCTACTACTTTCTCCATCACGCTTTAAAATAATAGAATAGTCTGTTAGTGATTTTGCCCCAAAATGCGAGTCTAGATTATCCCAATTCATCTTAGATTCTGGATAAACGTGACCGGGAGCAAAGAGATGTAAAGTTCCTGCTCTTGGGTCCCAAATTTCAAAAGCTGAATAATTACTTTTTAGTAAATCTTCATCAATAAGTCTGCCGATATTATCAGCACTTGAATGGAAAGATGAAGGGTAGCGGTTTACGTCAAAGAATCTAGAACCAAGAGCAGGTCTAACACCCAATCTTTCATTAGATTTATCTTTAAGATAATATAAAGTTTCATCACTATTTTTATCGTTGGTGTGTTTTTCTTCTAAAGTAGCTCGATAACCACTTAGGTTAAATTTGAACTCACCACCGTTGTCGTAATAATCGTTAGGGAAGTCTTCAATTTCGGGGGTCATTGTGCCAATACTTCCCAATCTTTGTGTAAAATCACTTTGATTCTTATTCGTATATCTCCAAATGGGAGGACCAAAACGAGTTACATACTGTGAGGAAACAGTAGAAACATAGCCGGGGTCGTCGTCAAAAACATGATTAAATGGCATAGGTGCGTAAGCCGCGCTAATATCAGGGTTGCCTGCTTGCATTTCATTATCCAAAAAGTGAATAAAACCACCATTGGGAAGACCTTGACCGTTTAATAAATAGAATGAGTCTAGATATCTCCCCGAAGTAGTATCCGCACTTTCAAGCCAAGTTTCATTTCTATTTCCACCATAGACTCTTCCTGCTACAACGGGAGAAATGTAACCTAAAGAATAAATAGTCTGTCCATCTGCTTGCTCTTGATTAATAATATCAAACTCAACCATTGAGGAGAGTGCATTAATTTTATCGCTAATAGAAACAGAAAAGGGGGTGTCCTTGTTCACACCTGCGGAAGTAAAGGGTTTATATACAGCATCAATAGGAATACCATTTACAGTAGAACCCTGAGTTACTTCTGATAAAGATTCTCCTTGTGTATTATAACTAGTAAAATTATGACCTGATTCAAAAACAATACCCTTATCAATACTACCTAAAACAGTAGTAGGTCCTAATAGTGGATTATATTTTTCTAACGATTTACCACCGTAAAGAGAGTTATCTAGTTTATATAAAATATAATAATCAGTAGAATCAATAGTCCACTGATTAGCAGATAAATCCCCTATGTTTGTAAAGTCACTAAAGTAACTATTTTTCATTAAAGTAATTGTGGTGTTACCAGTAGTAGATTCTACTATCCCAAGGGGTATTCGAATCCCACCTATGCTTGTAAATAATACATCACCAAACTGGACGTAATCTGAAAGACTTTTTCCAGACCTAGTATATACAGTAATTGTATTGCCACTAATTGAAACAATACCTACGTTGTAAAAAAGAGAGTTTGTATATCCACCTGTAACGCTCTTCCAATGTGCTCTTCCAATTGGTGATAAGGTAGTGTATAAATATTCCTCGGTGTAATTGTAATTTTTATTTACAGGTGTTCCTAACAATTGAGAAATTTTATCTCTACCAGAAATCTTCACTTGAAAAACCCCACCGTCTACATTCGTTTCCTTGTATTCCACATTAGAACTCATCAGTGGTTTGTTATACAAAAGCCCCGTTCTAACACAATCTAATAAGTTTCCACTAGTATTAAAAACTGAAGAAGGAACGGATTGCAATTCAGTATATGAATTTAATAAATCACCCTGCTCTACTTGCAATTTAATTCCGTAATTAGGGCCACCTACAATGTATTCAAGACCGTAAATATCCGCCTCCACATTTGTAATCGCAGTGTTGTTTCTTAAAATACTACCACCCGACAATTCAGTATCAATCTGATGGGTAACCCCCATATTTTCTACAACGCCACTCCACCTTCTTCTAAATCCGGTATTAGCATTCAATGTTTCTACTGTAGAAGTTACAGTAAAGGTCGTATCTGAAACAGCCCTTTTGTGAGTAATTGTAATTTCTTGGTTACCATCCACAGGTGCGTTAATGTTAGAGATAACATAGTAGTAACCATTAACAAAAATTACATCATAGTCAGGGCTAGAGTATAATAAATTCCGTAAATCCTGCCCATTTAATAACCCCGTGACTTGAATTTTATCTGTATCGGTCGCGTGATTATTCATAACACCGGGAAGAATAAATGAATATAAATCTGTAATATCATCTGAACCAATGTATTCCTTAATAGTCACTGACTCATAATCTACAATCTTTCTATCTAAAAATCTCTCAGGGTCAATATATGTAGCCTCAAACATATTACCTCTATTTGTAATACTGTTTTTAATATCCACACTCACTGGAGCAGAAATTGTTTGATTTCTCAACGGTGAAACAATGAAATTAATATATGTAGAAATGGGGGTAGCACCTGCGCGATTATCATATTCTGCAATATTTTGTGTCCAATCTGTAATATCTGCCCCTAAGGTATCATCTGAAGTTTTATTTGCATCCACGATATCCCCATGTTGTGTGTAAAAAGACTTATCTAAAACCATCCCTGATGTAACAGGTGCGGTTTTAAATACACTTACCATTGTATTGCTAGAAGGGTCAAAGGTCTTAATTGCTGTATATTTCTTATTAGCCTCCAATGCGTCGTCCTCATAAAAGTAGAATGTAGGGCGCGAAACATCACAGTAGCGGTCATGTCTTTCTTCTGAAGATGAGGTGTCGTTTAGTAAACCATAACCAACCGCTACCACATTATGAGGTTTTGCAGGTCCACGAAAAATACACACATTTGTTCCTTCGGGGACGTAGCCACCCAATTTGGGAGTAAAGTCATAACTGTAAATATCGTCGCTATACTGAACTTCCTCAGTAATCTTAGCGAAGTGGTGGTTGTATAAATCATCCGCGTAGAGTAGAATGAAGTAATCATAACTGTCGAAGTCTAAACTAAGACCGCTCGCACTTCCCGTATCAACGGTGACGCGATAAGAGGGTGAGTCGAATAGGGTTGGTTCTGAGTAATCCCCACTTGCGGTGGGTAATAGTTTAGTCCCACCTTCTAATGTCGTAGCATCATCGGAATGAATCTCAATGAAACTGCGATTAGTCTGAAGGGGGTCCGTTGTCCCCATGATTGTGAGAAGTCGGGGATTTACAGAAGCGTTGGTGTTATAATCTAGAGCAGGTGGGGTAGTTGTAAAATCAGTGGGAAGAGCCTGCCCCTCGTCTAATACAAACAATTCATCGGTCATAGTCTAGCCTCCTCAAAGTCGAAGTATAACAATGCTGTTCTATAAGGGGGGCTGATGGAGTTAATACTCCTAAAATTACGGCGGTTTTCCTTGTAAAAAGCCACTTCATGTAACTCCCCCATAAACTGTGTAGTGGTAGCACCGCCGGAACCTTTCTTTCCTAAATACACATCTGAGGGGTCTAATTGAAACTCCCCTGCTTCCGTATGGACTCCTGAAGCCACCAACACACCGTTGTAGAATAGGTAGATATTTTCATTTCCATACGATACTGCTACATGGTGTGAGGTTTCTGTATAGAGAACATCTCGGTCAACGGGAACATAAATTGTGGAGGAAGCATCGGGTTCATTAAATAACTCGGCTACTCTAAAACTAGAACCGGGGGTAACTGCATCAATTACACCTATTTGTAGACCCGCATCTGTATATACAGGTTGTCCTACATAAAAAGTTCCTGTAGTATTTACAATCCTACCACCCACGTTTACAGAAATTACAGTGCTTCCTGTTGATTTATATTGTGGTAAATACTTTTGATAAATATATCCCGTTGGGTCTGAATAACTATCATCCACTATTTCTGAAGTGAAGATAGTAGGACTTTCAACAGTTACAGTAGTTCCATTAATTCTTACTTCCGCTTTTAACGAGTATTCAGCCGGTTGATAAAAAGCCTGTGTGGTGGTGTTTACTAAAGATAGAGTTAGATTAGTGTTGTGAAATAAACACATTTCCACATTATGTCTATCTGCGCTAGATAAATATGCTAATCCCAACGCATCTCTAGGAAGTGTTTTCTGACTATCCACGTTATCGTCAATAGGGTTACCATTTACTTCATAGGGTGTGATAATCATTTCCAATGTAAATGGTCCCTGATAGTCCCATAGTCCGGTTGTATCTGTTACATATGCCCCGCTAGCGTCTACTAATAAATATCCATCACACATAACGGGAAACTGCAAAGATTGCCGGTCATTAGAAAAAACGCTGTAAGTCATTTTAATCACTGTCCAATAACTGCCGCTACTACGAAGGAGAGGGTGAATGTAATAAAGGGTTGTCCGGGTGTAATTTGTGTTCCGAAAGAGTCCACATAACCACTCAAACCCATATTTTTCTCAGGGTCGTCTAAATCGGGATAATTACCTGTAAGGGTGGCGAAGAAATTATCTCCACGTTTGACGGTAGCCCCCGTGGTATTGGGGTCAAGGTAGGTTGATTGCCAATTTCCGCTAGAGTCCAATAATACTTCCCTTGCTTTATAACTAAATGGTAGTAAGGGAAGTTCACTATGAGAGGTTGTTTCATCAACGCCGCTGTGGTAACGATAATATCTGTTAACCCGCGTGGGCATTAAAATAATCAATTCAGCAAAGTTCTGATGCTTCTGCAAGAAAGAGGAGTCTACCGCTGAGTGCATCAATTGTGCTACTTCAAAAGCGGTCATATGAACGCTCACCGTGTCTTCAACATTCTGAAATCGCTTCTTAATTACTTGGTCTGTAATGATTCCACTTAGGCTAATTCTTTTAGAAGCAATACCGAGGTCAATAGCAAGGGTTTGCGATTCACCTGTAACCGCACCTGAGAATGGGATGGGAATAGGGGCTACGCTTCTATTCGTATCTAATTGAACTGATTCACATTTTAGCATAATACGGTTTGTAATCCCCGCATCATCCGCACCCTGCTTATCTCCAAAGGCTGCAAAGTTCAGGAATACCGTGGATTCCATACCACCATATCCGTTTTCAGCCAAACCTTCCAATATATCCTTCGTTGAAACCATTTAATCACGCCCTATATCCTGATGCTCCAAAGCGATTCATCTCGCGGTTAATCTTCTCTCCAAGTTTACGAGCAAGGTCATTTAACTCTTGGTCTGTCGCTCCTACACGTCCATTGACGTGAACGTTAATAGTATTACCCATACCGCGAGTAGTGGAGTTAGAAAGAATTGTTCCTGATGAACCGGGAACGAACATTTCCGGCCCAACTTCTCCTACTAAATAAGGACGACCACCAATTACAGGACCACCGGATGCTCTAACCCCGTATCTATTTCTTGGGTCTGTTAAATCAGAACCAGAATTTACACCCATTCTCTCATTAGCAATCACTTGGCGTTGTCCTTCGTTTAAATTTCGATAATCTTCCCCAGTTTTATTTTTGTTACTAAACTTAATGTTTTCCCATAATTTTTGGAATAAGTCTCTAAGTGAAGTTAAAACAACACCCCAAAATGTAATTAAAACACCCGCTAATAAGCCCATTACTATTTTAATAGTCCCTGAAACTAAGGCTGCTACCATTTTGAAGGCCTTTTCTACTAATTGTCCTAAAGCACCATCTGGACCAAATAACTTTCCTCCAGTAAACAAGGCAACGAAAACATTAGCAATAGCCTTAAGGAATTCCCACACGCCTAAACCTATTTCTTTAATTCCTTCCCATGCGACCTTAAATCCGACCTTTGCAGCCTTCCAACCATCACTACCCTTGAAGAAGTTTGCAACAGATTCAATAATACCAGTTTTATGCAACAGATAAACTACAAGACCTGCTAAAGTAGCATATAATAATACTGATTTAAATATTACATAACCCGTTGCAATATACCCACCCAATACTCTAAGAGAAGGTCCTGAAAAGAATTTAAAAAAACCTTTAAATTTATTTTTAATACCATCCTTAATTGCATTAAAAGCCTCTATCTGTTTTTCTCTAAAAGTTTTAGACTCTCCTCTTTCGATAACCGTTCTTCCACCTTCTTCTCTAAAAGTATACCCAGTTCTGTCTTTAGCTGCACCAATAGTCATTTTTTGTTCTTCTATTTGTTTATCTATTAATTTCAACTGAGTTTCAATTAACTCCTTTTCTTCTGCGGTAGTTAATGGGTCATGCATTTCCCTAGATAATCTTTCCTTTCTAACATTCATTTTCTCTAATTGTTCTTCGTATTTTAAAACCAACGCTACTGAATTTATATCTTGTCCTCTAACATTTTTAAATAATTCTGCATTATATAATCTATTTCTTTCAGATTTACTCAACTTTTCATCAATTCTAAAAGCCTTTTCAGTAACTTCTAAAATTCTTTTTCTAGCTTCTAAAATACCTTTTTCTTCTCCTAATCTTTCAATAAGATAAGACACTTGTTTATTTTGATATATTAATTCTTTTTGGTGAGCTTCTGCTCTACGTTCTTCAAATTTATCAACAGCTTTTAATAATTTTAAACTATCCGACCTTTCTTCGTTAATAGTTCTTAACAAAGTTAATGACTCTTTATCTGATTTTGCAGCCTCCGCTTTAGAAACCTCAAGATACTTAGCAACATACGCCAATGACCTTACAGCCGCTTCCGCCTTGTGAAAAGTAGGAGCCAAACCTACAGTTAGACGGCTTACAACAGACCAAGCAGCACCAAATTTAGTAGTAGTTCCTGAAAGTTTTGCTAATCGCTTAAGACCATCACTATATGCATCATTGATTCTAAGGAGAGAAGAGTTAATATCACTAGTTTCTCTTTTAAGTTCCTTAAGGCCCTTAATCATATCATCAATATCGGTTGCCAACTTACTTCACCTTTTGCATCTCTTTTGCCTCAGCTTCTTTCACAATGGAATGAATTAAGAGTAAATCCCTTACCATAGAATAAGGCATTTCGTATGCCTCGGCGGGACTAATATGTAATTGGGATGCTAAGATATATAAACTTATCCGATTTACCTTAGTAGGGTCGTCGGATTTTCCTGTTTTCAGGATTCGCTCGTATTCTCTTTTAAATCCTCAGCCTCCCCATAGTCAAAGGGGTCCGGTAGGATTGACTTAATTTGATTTCCAATATACGGACTGAGGCGCAAAACTTCCACTACTGTTAGAGAGGGTTCTGTCTTCTCCACGAATGCTTCCCATAGGTAGCGGAATAGGGTGTCCATTTCAATACTCACGTCGTTGGTGCGCGAGTTTAAGTTAATCAACTTAGCCTGTGCCTTTTCCAACTGAATGAAAGTCGGCTCCTTTACCCAAACCTTGAGGTATTCATCCGAGTCGGGGGCTACGCGGACGTGGTGTAGTTTGCTATCGCTAGGCGCAAAAAGTTTATTCTTATCTGATACTGTCTTCTTATCCATAGTTTACACTCTCCCTTGCGGGTATAAAGCAATTGTTTCTGAAGGCTTATAATAATTAGCCTTGAATTGCCCAATAGGTTGTTAATACACATGATTGTAGCGCGAGAGGAACAACCGTCCAAGTTACAACCAATGGCCCATTGTCGTTTGTTAAGGGGAATTCTGCGCTAGTAACATGGTAGTCCTTGAATTTCATTCTAAGGGACTCTCCATTATCCTTCTCGAATAAAAGGTCAATTACTGCATCATCAGTTCCACTTAGAGAAAAAGCGTGTTCTCGTCGGAAATAGTCAAACAATTTCGCATCTGTAACCAAACCTGTAAAGTTTAGGTTGTAGGTGCGTTGTCCCGCAAATGCAAATTGACTGTTTTTATCGTAAGCACCGACGAAACGCTTCTGTTGAATAGCGTTATCAATTGATAAAGTAATATTTTCTAATTGAATAAACTCCTGTTCGAATAGTTTGATAGTGCCATCTGAGAAAAAGAATGGTCGCATTAGAGGCTCATTAATTGCGGTCGAAGAATCTTCCCCATCTCTAGTTCCGAAGTTAATAAAATCTGCAACATCGGGAATGCCGTTTTGAATATCATAGTTTACCGGAGCCACAAATGTAGTTTTAGGCATAGCAGAAATATTACAAGTAACCTCTTGTCCTACCGCCGCTGTTAGTGTTAAATTATTAACGGTGCAACCGGGATAAATTTTAGCATATACCTGTTCCTTATTTGTATCAGTTGAAGCAGAAGTTCCCGCTGTGAAAACAACATCGGGCTTTCTAAGAGAATACTCAACCGCAAAGGATGGTAAATCTGATGATTCGTTTTCAGTGATAGTGTATGTAATGAGGTCGTTTGCCGCATCATCTTCATTGATTAATTCACCTGCTAAAACCTCAGTTGGTAAAATGGGTGGACAAAAGATACCGGGGGAAGTAGAGGCTTCGGGGTTCTTAGCTCTAATTAATCTATCTCCAGCATTTGTTCTCCAAAATCTATTAGCACCCGCGCTAATATCTGAAGAAGTTTGCCATGTATTACTCGGCGTTTGGTCTATTTTTGCTGTTGAATCTAAAGAAGAAATACTTTTGGTTCCCAAAGCATAATACAACCACGGGAAAGAGTTAGCCATCGCGTCGAGGCCAAATTCGCTTGTAGTTTCTGTTCCTTTAAATTGGTAGGTAAAGTTTCTTGTCCCACCAATACCCACGTTAATTTGCTTTGCCTCCACGCTTGTAGCGGGAATAGTAATGCTTGTCGCAAGACCCGGCCAATTGTCTGCAAGTAGGCGGGGGTTGTTAGAAGTGTTTGTAGCACCGGGAATAGTTTCAGTTAATTCAATAATAGATGTTGAAGCCGTATCTAAAGAACTAATTGTAGAATCAGCCCCACCATCGTCGGTTCCGGGTGTTCTTGAAACTGTTCCGCCATATACGTTTGTTAAAATAAGAGAACTACCACTTCTTACAGCAGTAAAATCTGATAAGGAATCAGCATCCCCTTCATCTGTATCTACTAAGTTAATAGCAGCAATAGCAGCATCAATATATTCTTCAGCGGTAGTTAACTGTGCGTTAGAAATATCAACCTCAATATCATAATCTGTATCTGTGAGTAAGCTTGCTAAATTATCAAAAGTGCCATCAGAAGTAAAGAAAATCCCCACATCTCTTTCAGTTCCACCATTTCCATCCAATACTCCGAATATAATTCCTACATTATCATAATCTCCTTTTGTATCAGACTTAAATTGAACTGTAAGAACTTGTTGAGTATAAACAGAACCCGCCGAAGCACCCTTTAGTGCGGGAACAGGTGCTCCATAGTGATGAATTACGCCGTAGTAAGCAGTAGGTGTGTCGGTAATAAGAGTATCTAAACTATCTGCTACTGTAATAGTAGTAGCAGTATTTGATTGAATCATTGTTCTATCAATTAAAGCATTATCCGATACTGCGTAAATATCTAACATACAACCTCTATATAAATTAGTCAATAGAGCAAAATTAGCAGTAAAGCTATCATTTAATGTTATTACTTTCTGATTACCTGAGTCCGCAATAGGACTTTTAAACGCACCCAAGTAAATGTCTTGTTCCGGAATAATGCCCACATTCGCGTGTGAGTCTAGCCAAATTTCATTGTTTACCATTTTTCTTCACCTTCTTACAAACATACGGCGAAACGCTTTAGCGTTACGTTAATTCTATACCCAAATATTCTAGATTTCTTATCATTCGCGTCACTTCGCGCTCCAAAAATAATGTGCTTAATATTCTCTTCTACAACACCGGGAGTTCTTAACCAACCCCTACGGTTATTTTCTAATATGTAACGAACTACTTTATAAAGGTTCTCCAACCTATCTCTACCAAAAGTGCTTCCCGAAGGTGCTATTCTCTCACCATCGTTAGTTCGCCTATCATCTTGTTTAGTTCTAATTGAAACGGACATGTCGTAAGTTTCATTCCTAACAGACCAATCGCGGGTAGGGTAGTCAATCGTATTGCTATTTTCCATAACCACTAACAAATCCTTAGATGGCGTTACACCACCTGCGGTAGTTTCATTAGCAATAGAAATACGAACCCTATTACCACCCCGACCTTCATTACCTCTTGTAGAATCCATAGAACGAATATCCATAATCTGCGGATGAACGCGATGGACTTCAGGAATTTCTTCCCCAAGGGCTGTAATTGCAGCATCCCACTGTTCGTCTAAAAGTGTGACGAGAAATGTAACTTCATCCATCGAAAGCCTCCTTAATTCTTCTAGCCAAGGTGTCCGCAATCTCCCTTTGAATAATCTCATTCATTACTTCTTCGGTAATTTCTTCTCCCATGTGTTCCTTCATCAAGTCGTTAATGTCCTGATTCTGTTTTACAATGGTTTCCATGATAGTTTGAGATTCTTTGGTAACCTGCTCAAGCCTCTTAATCTGCTTACGAAACATAATCACCAATCCCTACAAGCCATACAGCGGGGGGAATAATCACTTCTCTTACAGGACTTACAGTTATGGCGGGCATTGAAAGACTTCTTCCTCTTTGTATTTCCCTTCTTTCCTGTAACTGTAACTCCACGTTGCCCCCAATGAACGCGTTTGTAGCCTCCCTTTCCATTAGGAACGCAGGCCATCCATTTCTTCCCCTTAGCGGTGGAGGAAGTTTTCTTAGTCCTCTTTGTGCAAGCAGCCTTGTCCACAGACTCGATATCCTCATCCTCACAGGAATTACAACCGCAGCCACAATCCTTTAGTATGGTCTTCCAATCGGACATATCACTTCCTCCCATGTTTACAATGCTGACTACAAGTAAACCCCCTTGTCTTATTGGGTCCACTACAAACGCAATAACTCATATCTTTCTTTTTAATATTTTCAGAAATTTTTTTTCTGCGATTTAGTAGATATTCGTCGGTGGAATCTTGGTCCCCATCATTATCAATATCCTCATCTTCTTCACCCACGGGGTCTAGTTTAAGAATGTCTTGCCACTCACCTTTCATTCCCTCATTAGTTTTCCTTTCCTCCGTTCTATTAGGATTCTTTTCGACTTCTTTTGCAAATTGTGTTAAAATTCTTGAAAGAAGATATTGAACATATCTTGTAGCATCTCCCTCTAAATTATCAGCCTTAGCTCGTATTTCTCTTATACGAGTTCGAGCAAAACTACGAATTTGATTACCATTTAGATGAGAAACTATTCTTTCTACAAATGTAGCAAGTTCTTCTGCAATAGGAACAAGAGTAGTAAATGAAGAACCCACTATTCCTCGAATTAAGGATTGTGTCTGATTTTGAGTAAAGCCACCCGTAGTTCTAAAATTGTCTAGGGCCGTTCTAAACGGTTCTGTTACTAAATAAGCCTGTGTTTCTATAAGAATATTTGTTTTTAAATAAGTATCTAAACGTTCTACAAAATCACCTAAATAATCTCTTAAAATATTAGAAATATTATTTTGTGCTTCATTTGATAATACTCTACGTTGATTCGTTCTTTGATTTCTTCTTTGATATCCAGTAGGCCTACTTGTTACAAGATAACGTGCTTTTGGTCTATAGTTATTATTTCCAGCTGGTTCAAAATATTCCATTATAGCCGTTTCAAATTGTTTTCTATCAAATAGTATTCTTTTCCTATCTGTTAATAATTCTTCACCCATATTATGTTGAACTTGGTGAACTCCTTCGTGAATTAACATATTAATAAATGCGTCTTCCATCTCTCTTTGTCCTACGTTAGTAGCCATTTCAGTATAAAGACCCCCCGGAATATGAGTTAAATTATCTCTAAAATTATAGGCGGCTTGCATACGATTATTTGGATTCCTAAGACGCACATAGGCTTCCAAAAGAGGGTCAATCTGAGTTGTTCGGAATTCTGCGGGGTCTTTATCTTCTGCATCGCGGCTGTAATCGTCTTCATCGTCTTTCAACAATTCAAACCAGTTTACCACCATTTCCACCACCTAATTTTAATACCACTACGGTATACCTGTTTATCAAGCACGTCACTAATATATAAATCTAACCAAGCGTCACGCATTTAATTCCTCCTTTACACTATCCATTGTTTCTTCCATATTATTAATAACATGGTTTCTTATAAATTCTTTTAATCCGTCTATTGGAGTAGTATCAATAGTTTCCATCGCAAAATCTCTAAATTTTCTAGTTCTATTAGGAAGGTCTTCAAATATAACATCTTCAACCATTTTATCCAAAAAAGCAATTAGTTTTGTTTTAAAATTTTCATATACAGGTAAAATATATTCTAAAATTTCAGGCGACTGTATTCTATTTATCATAGTAGGTAATAGAGCTAAATAAATATCAAGTGGACGCAAAACATATGCATCAGCCAAATTTATAATCTTTTCAGTTTTTCGTAAATTTCTAGATTCCTTAGCATGACTTTCTAATAAAATATGTTCACTAATTTGATTAAAAAATAAATTAAAATAAGTGTTAGCAAATTCTCTTGCAAGAGTTGGAATAAGGTTTTCATTCCCTCTAAGTTTTGCTTGAGCTATGGGAAGTAAATAATCATCCGACAAGGAATTAAGATTTGCGTTAAAATTTCTATTAAATTCTCGATAGTCCGGGTCTAACCTACCCACTACATCTTGAGCGTGATGGGTTGTTTCTTCTGCAATAGTTTGAGCAATTTCTTCAGGTGTATCGTCACCTACACTAAATGCATATTCTCCCGTTTGTGAATTATATAACGCTGCTGTTCTATCATCCCCCGTGGGTCTAAGAAAATCTCTAGCCGTTGGGGACAAGGGTTCATCAGCGGGTCTGAAGGTAGCCTTAAGAATATCAATCCAATTCATAATTCCACCCCTCAGAATCACCTAGCGATACCGCATCTTCCAATGATAATCTATGGTAATCTTCTTTATAAACCTTTAGCCAATTGGGGGAGTCCAATTCTTCAGGAGATAAACTCGAATCTCTTATGATTAACTTATTATTAGGACCACTACACAAAGAGCCTGTGCGCTCATCAAAGAAAAATGTCTTGGTCTTATGTTCATTCCATTTTGTAGCTAAACCATAATCAACCATTGGTTCAGGAAGTGGGTCACATGTGAATAAATACGTTCCCTTCATCATCTCCCCCTTTCTATTCTTCATCTCAATAGTGCAATACCTAAGACCTTCAATTTGAATTATTTGCCAATTATCCGATATAGAATCCCACCACCCTACGTCATGCATGGTAACCATATGTGTAGGGTCGGGCTTTAAAAAAATAGCACATTGGTCTACCTTGTCGTATAAGGCCCCAATAGAGGGAAGGTAAACAACAAATAGTGGGGCACGACCACGAATAAATCTAATAGCCTTAATTACACCAAAGATAGTTTTATCCCTTGTGTATTTTGGCTCACCTGATAGAAACGAGGTTTTTACATAACACTCGATATAGGGGGTAGAAACTAACATAGAAATTCACCTAACCCCTCCTTTCAAACCAACCGTGAAGACCCTTCTCTTCCTCCCTATCGAATGTCCCCGCTTTACGCTTCTTAGGTTTCCCACCTCTTCTTTTGTAATCTTTACAAGCAGAACAGGTCGGCCTACACCTTCTCTTTCTTCCCTTAGATGCATCTTTACGACCACAGGGACGACGTTTTTTTCCTTTACCACAAGAAGAACAATCTACCCAATCCTTTAGTAGAATGTCCTCCCAACTCATGCAGTAGCCCCCTCTTCACGGAGGAACTGAACCATATAATCTAAAAAGTTAATAGCCTTATCAATACGACCGGCTACTATTTCTTCCCTTAGGGCTAAAAGGTGGTGAAGTTGTTGATTCATAAACTCTACCATTTCTGTTTCATCTTCATCAAAGTCAGGATTACCTAAACCTTCAGGTCTGTTTTTAATAATATCTTCCCAAGTCATTTCTTCTTCCCCCAATTCTTAGCACCTACCTTTCTACATTGAACTAATGCACCTGAAGCATAAGCGGAGGGCCACTTTTTATACCTACTCTTAACTTTGTAATAGCAGGCATCACGCTTTACTTTTTTCTTAGCCTTAAGCGTTTCCCACCATTCTTCCATATTAACACCTCAGTTTCCATCTAGATAATACATCACTCGTCTATTCATCTTTATAATCTTATCTACATCAGCCTTGTATGAATCGTATTTACTCTTAAGGTCAATACCCGAAGTGCTTCCACCGGAGTCTAACAAGGTGTAGGAATCATCAGAAGCAATCATTTCACAACATACTAATTTAGTAGCCGCATCTTCAATAGTAGCAGGAACACGTCCATTTCCATAAGTATAGGTTACCTTTAATGCGTGTTTTTTATGAACAGGGAATTCACTTACAAAGAAAATATCAGCACTATCGCGGATATCCCACCAATTTTGGTTTCTATCATACTCTTCCTTATCTGTAAAATCACCTACTGTAAGACCAGTTCCCGTCTTTGTAATTGTGCATGAGGAACCATCACTGCCCGGAAGTAGAGAAACAATAGTAACTGTATCATCAGTTTCCAAGGCGGCGTAAAAAAAGTTTGAAATGGCGTAGGTATCGGTGCTATCATTCAAACCCTTACTTGTAGTGGCTCCCGTAAAGGACGCTGTAATAGCGGGAGCCTGCTCATTGATAAGATAGCACAATTCCTGTGCAGTTGTGCGAGTGCCAAATGCGTTGTTAAATCCTGTAGATGTGCTATCAGAAACGGCGGTTAGAGTCCAAGAAAGACTTCCCGCAGTTAATGTAATGTCTGTAACATTTGAAAAATCTGAAATTGTAACTGTTGCTACCGCTGAGGCTAAATCTCTATAAGAACCACCTTCCCAAGATTGAATGCGGATAATTTTCCGGATATGCTCATTTTCTAAGCGAATCTTTCCGGCATAGTCCGCATATGTGTATAAATACTTATCAAAAAGGTCAAAGTCATGGTATTCATCTTCCACTAAATTTTCTCTCCAAGAATCATTTGTAGCGTGGTCTATGTAATCTTCACACCTGCGGATAAGGTCGCCAACCTCAGCAACGGTTGGGGAAGTAGTGGTTGTAAAATCTGAGATACCCAATAGAGCGGCGACTTTAACTGCGGTTGTATATGAACCCACACCATTAGAATAATTTACAGCATTTAGGGTGCTATCCGATGGTGAAACGATTCTAACCATCACTCTTCCTCCTCTGTATCAAAATCTCTTAAGTATAGTTTATTAAGAACCAATAGTCTTGCTCTAATTTTGTTAATTTGTTTAACAGCACTTGCTCTAACCGCTTGGCCTAAAATGGTTTTTCTCTTATCTGAAAACACCTTCTGTGAAGGAATAATCTGTTTAGACTTTTCTCCACCTACTAATTTAGCACCTGTTCCCAATTCGGGGCGATATTCGTGACTCGCTACAAATTTAATAGTGATAGATTCAGGATGTATTTTTAATCTAAAGAACCCACCAAATTGAGGGGAGATAGGACTTTTACTAATAGCATTATAGATAACCTGTAAATATCTATCTTCACCCATACCTGTTCTAACATAAGGTTGTTCTCTTAATTCCTTTCTTAATTTTTTTAGTAAATCTGTAACGGCTTTCATATTAGCGGGGTTATCAGATTTTCTAGCTAATTCTAACGCTTTAATATAGAATGCTCTTTCTTTCTCATCTTGGTAAATATCCAACAGTTCAGGCTTTTCCATTTCGTCCGAATCAATTTCAATACCCTCATAATCAAAAAGAGATGAAACTTGTTTCATGAAATTTCTAAAAGACTGATAGGGTTTCCTTTGATTCGGACCCGCAACCGCCCCTTTCTTATTGGCTTTACCACTTGATAAACCACCGCCAAGCATTGTTTTTCTTTCTAAATCAAAGTCAGCTAAAGCCTGCATAATTTTTATCCTTTCTGCTTTATTAGGTTCAACAATACTTCTTCTTGCGGTTGTAATATCAGTAAAGTTTGTAATACGTTTTTGAGAAGATTCAGTAAAAATCTTATTTAAATTTTCCAAATAACTCTTAATATCAATAACTTCCTCGGAACCAAGAACAGTGCTAATTTTAATATTTAGCTCATCAATGATAAATTCATCACTAAGCATTTTTTTAATATTTCTTTCTACCAATTTAAACTTGTCCTGCAACTTCGCTTTACGGTGATTAATCTTAGTAATAATATCTGTTACTATATCAATTTCGTCTTCAAAGGCCAAGGGTGGAACATTTCTATCCACATCAACAGTAACAGTAAAACTACCCTGTTCGCCAGTTTTTGGGATTACATATTTAGTAGCACCGGGGTAATAATTTCTACCTAAATCCCATTCATACTTCGTATTACTCTTTTTTAAAGATTCAATAGTAATGTTCTCTTCGAACCAATCCCTAAAGGTAAATTGGTTAACAATACCTCTAGTTTCTGAAGGAATTTCGATAGTTTCATCTAAATCTACCCCCTCGGTAACCTTAGTTCTTGAAACCTTACTATATCTTTCAGCATACAATGGGTTATCAGGGTCTACCTTAGAATAAAGCCCACGGTCTTTCATTTGTAAAACTTCAGCAAAAGTAACATCTGAAATTAAAACATCTCCCGCATCTTGGGCTTCCTGCGCCCTTAGTTCTCGAATATATTCGATGGCTTGTTGCCTTACGGTAGCATCTTCTTCATCATCAAGATACCCAAGTCGTTCTTCTGTGGGGGCATTTTGTTGAGCTAAATCTCTATATTCATTCACAAGTTCAGCAATTTCTTCCTCGTCGTTAGCAATATAGTCTAGGTAAGGAATTACATCTTGGACAGGTTTTTGTAATAAAGATTGAAAAGCAGAAATATTAATTTCATCAAAATTTTCTACATCGTGTGTATCATCCAAAAGCCAATCAATAAACTGAGTAGAAAAGGCATCACGCCTTCTTCTATCGGACTTAAGATATTTAACAAAAAGATTAAACGCGGTCTTTTCATCGTAAGGCCTTTGAGGGTTCAAAACATCTTCTGACCCTGCCAAGGGATTAGTAGGCATTCAAGACACCTCAACAGTAGATAACGTAAACTTCTAAATCCGTCCAATCACTCGCAGTAACAACGATTCCATTTACACAAACAACGCTGAAGCCACGAAAGTCATTTCCTGCCGGTGGCGGTGTTCCCGTTGTGTGAAACTTACCAATCTGATTAGAAGGTGTGCTAGTGGTAGTATCATCAAATACTGAAATGTATGTATTAGGTGTTCCCGTAGCATCCATATGCCAAATGAAACCCTCGAATGTTCCACCCTTATCTGTAATCACCGTATCTGCTGTAATCTTTTTAATTCTATTATTAGCCATGCTTATCAGCCTCCTGTAATATAGGTAAGTAAGAGTAGGTATTTAAACTTACTCTTCTTCGCCAAGTGCTAGAGCCAAAAGTGTAGCCTTATTATCTGAGAATTTATAGGAAATACCTAATTCACGAAGATGGGACTGCAATTCACTCTTAGTCATAGACTCCAAATCGAGGGAAGGCTCCGAAGGGGAGTCCTCCACTACGGCAGTTTCTTCAACCACCGGAGCAGATTCTTCCCCTTCGGAAACCAACACAAATTTGTTGCGAAGGTATAAACTAACTTGGTCTTCCGGAACATCAACAATGTAGTTTCCTCCAATATCTTTACCGAGGACTGTTCTCGTTCCACCCGATTTGTTAATCATTCGCACCATCCTAAATCACCTCAAATTAGTCCAAATACTCTCAAACGCACACAATCACCGTTAGTAGCACCGGATGATAATTCAGTTCCTGTGCTACCAACACGGATTTCTAATTCTACACATTTAGAATTAAGATATGCACCCGCGTCACTAGTCTTAACTGTATATACGTTTGTTCCGTCTTCTTGCCCTGAGACAAAAACTGCACTAATGCTCTTAAGCCCAAAGTCGCTAGCCAAAAGGTATTCCTCAGCCGGAGTTAGGGTAATAGCGTCGGCAGACGCGTCGGTGGTAACTGCACTAAAAGTAATAACAGAACCAATTTCACCCGAACCACTCAAAGCATCAACCGTAACAGTAGCGTTATTGCCCACTTCAGACGCATCAGTAATAGCGTAGGTTTGCCCAACAGCCAAACGAGCAAAATCAGTGGTATCAGCAGTAGTTAATGTAAAGGTATTCGCTGAGGCTAGGAAATCTCCTGTAAGGGTTAAGGCCGCTCGATATTCGGTGCAGTTTACAGCCGCATCTACATAATAGTCGTGACCCATAACCTTTGGACCGGAAAAACCCAAATGGTCTGCTAATTGTGTAATAGTCGAAGTCAACTAAAACACCTCACTCCAAGTCAATAATCTTGCCCTGTCCACGGAAATAGGTGCACATTGTTTCTGCAACAGTTCGATAAAGACCCTTGTGACCGAGTTTGCCATGACCGAATACATCGGCGTTAATACCACCCTCGAAATACTCAGTGGGCTTTAGTGTGCAAAGGAACAAGTGGTCGGTGTCTAGAATTAACATATCGCTTAGACCTGCACCACCATTCGGCATATCCTTTACGGGGATAATCGGAATGTCGTGGTATGTAGCAACACGGAAACCTACTTCACGGCCTGCAACGCCCTTAATACCCGAATGGGTTGGGACGATTTCACTGCGACCCATGAAACGCTCTTGGGCTTGTAGTAACTCACCAAGAGTTTGAATGGTGTCGTAGCCGGTTAGAATAACCTTGGGGTCACCACCGCGAGCCATCAATTGACGGAGAGCGGTGTTTAGTAGGTTAACAGTTAGAGCACGGTCTGTGCCGTTGTTTAGGTCAACGTAAGATTCTAGGTGGTCGGCACTGGATGAAGCGCGGGTAGCACCGAAGAGGTCTAAACCATTTGCAACACTGCTAGCATTCAATTCAGCGTAGTTAGAAACAATTTGGTAAAGCGAAGTTAGATTTCTTTCGCGCTCGGCCTCAGTAAAACCGGAAGCCGCTAGACCTTCACCTGCGGTGCTTGTTAAGTCAAGAAGAACCATCTTGTTCATAACTTCAGCGTGAGTAATACCGACTTCTTCACGATAGTTTTGCATAATGTCGCCAATGCCGTCGTCAAGACCACCCATTAACTGAGCAATCTCAGAAACTTCGAAAGTGTGAGCGATGGTCTTAGGCGAAATGCTAAGAACATCGTAAACAGGTCGAATGTCTGTAAAGCTACTAAGGGCGGCGTTCTCAGCCGTTCCACCAAGAGTAGCGGAATCAGAAACAGTCATTAAGTCTGTTCCACCACCAAGGGCGCGTTCCTTTAGGATTCTCCAACCGGAGGACTTCCAAGGCTTCTTAGGAAGCATGGAAAGTGCGTTAATCTCACGGTTAATCATGGACCAAACCTTCTGCCCGTATACAAGGTTGTATAGGGAAGTGGTTACGCCTAAGGCGTGTCCTGTTCCACTTACTAAGTCAATAGCACCATCATGGTGACTACCACTAATGCCTGATAGTGCGCCTGTCGCCTTAAGAAGACGGTCACCACCAAAGGAACCATATGTCGCTCGTTCTAAATCTGCAATTGTCTTATAATATCCACTCATTTAAATCATCTCCTGTTGTAACGAGCCATTAACTCGTGTGCTTCGCTCCACGACATTTCTGCAACGCGGGAAAAGTCTTCGTCAATCTGAGCCTGTTGTGTTTCAACAGACTTTGCGATGGTTGCATCGCCTTCCTCAAGGGACTTGCGGAGAGCGTTAAACTCATCCTTAAGAGCCATAACTGCCTCAGCAGCGTCAAACTCTTCCTTAGCAATACGGGCTTTCTCAGCCTCTAACTCAGCCATATAGCGAGCCTCGAATTGAGCCTTGACTAAA
>Ga0181592_10000937_pt1 | contig 23388 bp, 21 predicted proteins | sample 071ome_20_FD_133755 | JGI IMG/M metagenome (GOLD analysis project Ga0181592, IMG submission 133755) | Coastal salt marsh microbial communities from the Groves Creek Marsh, Skidaway Island, Georgia - 071412BT metaG (megahit assembly) | ecosystem: Environmental > Aquatic > Marine > Intertidal...
CACAAGGCACCGGAAGTCCTAGCATGCCTGCCGGAGCGCCGCCATAGCCCGAAGGGGCTATGTGTCCGGGCTGTTCAGAAGTGTGTATCCCTTTGTTATTTTGTAAAAAAGAACAAAAGCATCTGATAAAGACTGGCTGTAACGGACAGATTTCATCATAGGGGCGGCTCACCATCTGTGCCGCACCATAGATGGTTCTGTGAAAACATCATGTCAGAATTTGCCCGGTTGATATGGCCTCAGCTTGCCGGATCCCAGTTCTCGAGGATGGAGTTGGCTTTCGGGTTTCCCGGAAAAATCATCTCGTCGTGATTGGGTTTTCTTGCCGTCAGTTCAACCACATACCCGTTGGGATCTCTGAAATAGATGGACGAGATAAACCCGTGATCGGAAATGCCTCTGGTCTCAACCCCTTCGGCTTTGCCTTTCTCAAACATGGCATGCAAGTCGTCCATGCTGACTTCAAGGGCAAGGTGAAGATCGTAATCGTGGTGATCCTTGAATTCAAAGGGGCGATCCGGTGCTTCGAAAAACGCAATATAGGACCCGTCACCCATCTGATAAAAAGAGTGCAGAACCTTTGTATCACGCCCGGTTTTGGTTTCATTGATGACAAGTGCCCCGGCCAGGGGAAGCCCGAGAAATTCCTCATAGAATGCACGGGTTTCCTTGCTGTTGCGGCAACGATACGCTTTGTGATGAAGACCTTTGATCATGTAACGCTCCTTTTTCCTTAGATTATATGGGAGCGTGCGGCCAGAATTAAACCTTCCGGAAAAGAAAAAGCAGCCATGTAAGGCTGCTTTTCCGTTTCAGGTCTCTTTGGCTTTAGCCGGGGATCTTGCCGTTGACCCCTTCGAGGTAGTAATTCATCCCCCAGAGAGCGCCGTCATCCAGTTCTTCACCGGCGCCGATCACCTGCTTTCCGGTGTTGTCCTTGAGCGGCCCGGCAAAGATCTTGATCTTGCCTGACCGCACGCCTTCCATGGCTTTCTTGGCGGCGGCGGCTACATCTGCCGGCATGTTTTTGAACTCGGAAAGAACCAGCATGTCGGTGGAAAGTCCACCCCAGGTGTTTCCGGCCCAGTGATCAGGACCTTCACCGGTGGACCAGCTGCCGTCGCGCAGGGCTTCGATCCGCTTGATGTAATACGGCCCCCAGTTATTGATCGATGCGAACAGCTGGGCGTTCGGGGCGAAGGCTTCCATGTTGGTGGACTGGCCAAAGCCGAGCGCGCCGTTCTTTTCTGCAATCTGGAGCATGGCCGGGCTGTCGGTGTGCTGGGCCAGAATGTCCGCGCCTTCCGCGATATGGACCTTGGCGGCGTCAGCCTCTTTCACCGGATCATACCAGGTGTTTGCCCAGATAACGGAAATTGAGGCATCCGGGTTGGTTGAACGCAGGCCCTGGGCAAATGCGTTGATCCCCATGATGACTTCGGAAATCGGGTAGGCACCGATATAGCCGACCTTGTTGGTCTTGGTCATCATTCCGGCAACGACGCCCTGCACATACCGGCCTTCATAGAAACGGATATTGCCGGTGGCCATGTTCGGGGTGCGTTTATACCCGGTCATATGTTCAAATTTTACATTTGGGAACTCTTTGGCCACTTTCAGGGTCGGGTCCATATAGCCAAAAGAGGTGGTGAAGATGATTTCGTTCCCCTGTTGGGCAAGTTCACGGATCACGCGGGTTGCATCAGGTCCTTCGGGGACGTTTTCAACATAGGTGGTGACCACATTGTCACCGAAATGTTTTTCGACCATCTGCCGGCCCAGTTCATGCGCGTAGGTCCAGCCGTGGTCTCCGGGGGTGGTCAGGTAAACGAAACCGACCTTTGTCGGCTCAGCCGATGCCACTGCGGCGGTCAGCATGGTAATGATACCGACGGTCATGGCGATTAGTGTGCGAAACATAAAGTCCTCCTTGAAATGGAAGGTGCAGGGCCACCTTCATCTGTTTCTTGCTTTAACTTAACTGCCCGGATGGAAGGGTTTTCCGATACAGGCAGGCACGGTCAGATACGATGATCTTCCTCGCATCGAAATCACAACAAGCGCAACGATAGTGGCAAGATATGGAAGCATTGACAAGACCTGTGATGGGATTGCCCATCCTCTTGCCTGACCTGCGAGCTGCATGATGGTGATGCCGCCGAAAATCAGCGCGCCGACGACCACCCGCGAAGGCATCCAGGACGCAAACACCACCAGCGCCAGTGCAATCCATCCGCGTCCTGCGGTCATTCCTTCGGACCAGTGCGGGGTCAGGACCAGCGGGATATAGGCCCCGCCCATTCCGGCGCAGGCCCCGCCGAAAGCCACCGCCAGCCACCGCACCCGGATCACGGAATAGCCAAGCGCATGGGCGCTGTGGTGATTATCGCCCACGGCACGGAGAATCATGCCGGAGCGCGACTTCCTGAGAAACCACGAGGTGGCTGCGATGATTACAAACGCCAGATAGAAAAGCAGGTCCTGGGCAAAGAGAACCGGCCCGATCCACGGCAGGTCCGACAGAAGGGGGATGATGATCTTGGGCAGTGATTCGCTGGTCTTGCCTACGAGGGGTGCCCCGGCAAGGCCGGAAAACCCGGTGGCAAAAATGGTCAGCGCCAGACCTGTGGCGACCTGATTGGTCAGCATTGTTACGGCAAAGAAGGCAAAGATAAGCGACACGGCCATGCCAGCAAGGGCACCTGCCACGATACCGGTATAGGGGTTTCCGGTATAAAGAACGATCCCGAGCGCCGATACCGCCCCCATCAGCATCATGCCTTCCACCCCGAGATTGAGCACCCCGGACCGTTCAGCAACCAACTCGCCATTGGCGGCGAGAAGCAGGGGGATGGAGGTGGCAAGAACAGTGAGTATCAAGGCGGTCATGACGAGGTCTCTCCGTGTTCTTTATTTATGTGCAACCCGCGCCAGGTGATCCGATAATGCTGAAGGGTGGCGCCCGCCAGCAGGAAGAAAAGCAGTATTCCCTTGAAAAGGCCGGTCACGACTTTGGGGATGCCTAGGGCTATCTGGGCATTGTCGCCGCCAAGTTCGGCCATGGCGACCAAAAGGCCGGCAAAAATAACGCCGATGGGGTTAAGCCGCGCAAGGAAGGCAACGATAATCGCCGTAAAGCCATACCCGAAAGATACATTTGGCTGCAACTGGCCGATATTGGCTGAAACTTCAACCATGCCGGCCAGCCCGGCCAGCCCGCCTGAAAGAAGCAGGACGCCGATCGTTGTCCGTTTCTGGCTGAACCCGGCAAAACGCCCCGCACGCGGGGAGGATCCCATCACCCTGACCTGAAAGCCAGGCAAGGTCCGGTGCAGCAGCCACCAGGCAAGCGGCGCCAGCGCAAACGCGATCAGCACACCATAATGGAGCTGGCCGACATAGCCGATCCCCGGGAGCGGCATCCGCGTGATCAGCCCGGCATCGGGATACATCGGCGTCAGCGGGAACCCGAAAGCCATCGGATCACGAAGGGGCCCGCGAACCAGCACATCCATGACCAGCGCCGCCACATAGGACAGCATCAATGTCACCAGAATTTCATTGGCATTGAAGATCGTCTTGCACAAGGCGGCGATGGCTGCCCATGCGGCCCCGGCCATAAGGGCAATGGCCATCATGGCCGGAAGAAGCAGGGGTGAGGTGGTGTCAGGAAAGGACAGCGCCAGCCATCCGGCGGCCAGCGCACCGATGATATACTGCCCCTCGGCGCCGATATTCCAGATATTGGCGCGATAACAGAAGACCAGCCCGAGCGCGATGATGATAAGCGGGCAGGCTTTGACAACAAGGTCGGTGATGCGGTCAATCCGGCTCAGCGGCGAGATGAAGAAATGATAAAGAGCTTCCCCGGCATTATACCCGAGGAAAGTGAAGATGAGCGCGCCCGCAATTACTGTCGCAAGAATAGCGGCAACGGGGCTGATGACAGCATACAAGGGTGATGTTTCTGTTCGGGGAACAAGGCGGATCATGCTCTGGCCTCTTCTTCCGATACGCCGCCCATCATCAGCCCGATATCTTCGGCGGTAAGATCTGTGGCGGGATGGCTTTCGGTCAGGCGGCCATTGTTCAGCGCGGCAATACGTGTTGCCAGCCCGAAGATTTCCTCAAGATCCTGACTGATAAGGATAATGGCACAGCCATCTTCGGCCAGTTTCAGCAACGCGCGGCGGATAGCCGTGGCGGCGCCCACATCCACCCCCCAGGTCGGCTGGGATATTACCGCCACCCGTGGTTCGGTTGAAAGCATCCGGCCCATGATGAATTTCTGCAGGTTACCGCCGGAAAGCTGATTGGCCATGGGGTTGGAATGAGGGGTGCGGACATCGGCTGCCCGGATGATGGCATCCGTGGCTTCACGCCCGAGGTCAGGGTAGGCGAGCTGACGCTGAACCCAGGAAAGACCGGAGCTGAAACTGAAATACTGGGTGAGGAAAGTGTTTTCCACCATCGTCATATCCGGAACGGCGGCATGGCCGTTGCGTTCTTCCGGCACGGTTTCAAGCCCCATCCGGCGACGCTGTTCGGGGCCGTCATGGCCGATATTCCTGCCGTCAAGACAAATCATTTCTGCATCAGGGGCAAGCCATTCACCGGAAAGCGCTTCAGCCAGTTCTTCCTGCCCGTTGCCTGAAATTCCCGCAATCCCCAGTATCTCGCCAGGACGGACTTCAAGGCGGATATCACGCAACGGTGTGGCAAAAGCCGAAGCGGCGGGGCGGTTCAGCCCGTTTACCGCAAAGATGGGTGGCGGGCTGTTGGCGGGATTATGCGATTTACGTCGTTCGATCCAGTCAACGGCGTTGCCAACCATGATCTCCGCCATGTCGCGGGTACTGCTTTCGCGGGGGATGACCTCGCCGACATTTTCCCCGCCGCGCAGAATGGTGGCCTTGCCGGCAAGCTCCATGATCTCATCAAGTTTGTGGCTGATATAGAGGATCGCGCATCCATCGTCGGCCAGTCGCCGTAATACGTCAAAAAGGCGCAGGCTTTCCTGCGGTGTCAGCACAGAAGTCGGCTCATCCATAATCAGCAGTTTCGGGTCCTGAAGCAGACAGCGCAGGATTTCCACCCGTTGCTGTTCCCCCACCGAAAGCTCGCCTACCGGCCGGTCGGGATTGATCGCAAGGCCCCAGTGATCGGACGCCTCCCTGATGCGATGCCGCAAGCCGGAAAGACGGCTTTCGTCATCCATGGCAAGGGCAATGTTTTCCGCGACGGTCAGGGCAGGAAAAAGGGAGAAATGCTGAAAGACCATGGCAATGCCGAGTCGGCGGGCCATTTTCGGGGACGTGATCCGCAAAGTCTGCCCTTCCCAGACAAAACGCCCTTCATCCGGTTGAAGAACCCCATAGAGCATTTTCACGAAGGTCGATTTTCCGGCGCCGTTTTCCCCCAGAAGCGCATGGATCGAACCGGGCTCAATCGAAAAATTCACCCGGTCATTTGCCACAAAGGTCCCGAAAGTCTTGGTGATGTTCTCAGCTGAGAGCAATGTCATGGTGGCGCGTCTCTTGGCGGTGGTCAGCAGACGTTGTATTCAGGTGAACTTATCGTCAAACGGATGATTTGGCCAGACTCAATCATTCTCCCTGCGGGCGTTGACGGTTTCACGATGAAACAGGTAAAGCCCTGACGACACGATCACCATGACACCGAAAACCGTCTCCAGATCAGGGATATTGTCAAAGACCAGATAGCCGAACACGGTGGCCCCGATAATCTCAAGATACTGGAAGGGCGCAAGAAGACTGGTGGCCGCCTCCCGTACCGCCAGCACCAGCATCAGATGCCCCACTGTCGCGATAAGGCCAAGGCTGAATACCCAGGCTATCTCAATGCCTTCCGGCAGGGATGCCTGAAAGACACCGATACCGGATACTTCCCCCAACACCAGCGCAAGTGACATGATGGTCAGCGCAGAAAGGCCGACCATCCATTGCATCTGGAAAGGATTGACCCGTCCTGTCAGGGTACGGGTCAGCATGACGTAAAAGGCAAAACACACGGCTGTTGCAAGGGGGAGTAGCGCCGGCAGTCCCACCGCCGCAAAACTTGGCCGGATGACGATGAGCGCACCGATGAAACCGGCCAGAATGGCAAAAATCCGGCGAATCCTGATCGTCTCTCCGAGGAAGATGACCGACAGAATGGTCAGAATCATAGGTTCGATGAAAAAGATGGCGATGGCCGATGCGATGGAAAGATAGTTCAGCGCCGCAAAAAAGAACAGGGTCGCCGCGGCGATCAGCACCCCGCGTGCGATCTGCACCTTCAGGGTGTCTGACGGCACGCGCCATTCCCCGAGATAGATAATAATCGGCGTGATCAGAAGACTCTGGACAAAAAAGCGGAACCAGACGACCTGCCCCGGTGACATTGTCTGGCCCAGGAGTTTGGCAAAAACATCGATGGCCGGGATCATCAGCATGGCCAGCGCCATCAACACCATGCCGCGAAGACTGTTGCCGTCACCCGTACTGGCAGCAGGGCTGGCCTGTGTTCGTGCTGATTCCATGGAAGTTGCGTCCAAATGTTCTGACCGGACGCCATTCTGGTCCCATTTTTTAACCTTGGCTAGCCCAATAATAGGGATTCATTAAACCTGCTTGTGATTTTCTTTCGACGCATTAGAGTAGGCCATCATCATTTCATTAAGGGGAATTAGAGATGACAGAACCTCATCTTCTCGTGCATCACGAAGGTGATAATGTCGGCGTTGTTGTTGTCGAAGGATTAAAGGCAGGCACAGAAATGCTCTGCGTAGTGACGGAGAACAACACCGACTTTACCATGACGGTAAATCACGATGTGCCGATCGGCCATAAAGTGGCGCTTCAGGATTTTGCCGAAGGCGACACGGTTATCAAATACGCACAGGATATCGGCCGCATTGTTGCAACAGCGGGCAAGGGTGATCATATCCATGTCCATAACCTTAAAACCAAGCGCTGGTAGGAGGCACCCATGGCATCCAATAATTCGTTTTTCGGCTACAGACGCGAAAATGGCCGTGTCGGTGTCCGCAATTATGTCGCCATCCTGCCGGTGGACGATATTTCCAACGCCGCATGTGAATCCGTTGCCAACAATATCAAGGGCACGATGGCCCTGCCGCATTCCTACGGGCGGCTTCAGTTTGGTGAAGATCTGGAATTGCATTTCCGCACCATCATCGGAACCGGGGCCAACCCGAATATAGCGGCCTGTGTTGTCATCGGGATTGAGCCGGGATGGACACAGCGGATCGTGGACGGCATTGCCAAGACAGGCAAGCCTGTTGCGGGCTTTTCCATTGAGCAGAACGGCGATATCAACACGGTTGCGGCCGCGTCACGGACAGCCAAGGAATTTGTCCACATGACCAGCGAATACCTGCGTGAAGAATGCGATATGTCGGAATTGTGGGTTTCCACCAAATGTGGTGAAAGCGATACAACCACCGGTCTTTCTTCCTGCCCGACCGTTGGCAACATGTATGACAAGCTTCTGCCCAAGGGGATTTACGGATGTTTCGGCGAAACCTCTGAGATCACCGGTGCCGAGCATCTGTGCAAGGCGCGTGCGGCGACACCTGAAGCCGGCGATAAATTCATGAAGATCTGGCAGGCGTATCAGGACGAAGTCATTGAGCCCTTCAAGACTTCTGATCTTTCCGAATCCCAGCCCACCAAGGGGAATATCGAAGGCGGCCTGACCACCATTGAGGAAAAGGCCCTTGGTAATCTGGAAAAAATTGGCCGCACCTCCACCTATATCGATGCGCTCGGCCCGGCGGAATCACCTGAAAAAGGGCCTGGTCTCTATTTCATGGACACGTCATCCGCGGCGGCGGAATGCGTCACCCTGATGGGGGCGGCGGGATATGTCGTCCATACTTTCCCGACCGGTCAGGGCAACGTTATCGGTAACCCGATTGTTCCGGTCATCAAGATCAGCGGTAATCCGCGTACGATCCGCACCATGGGTGAGCATGTTGACGTCGATGTCTCCGGTGTGCTCCGTCGTGAGCAGACCATCGATCAGGCGGGCGACTCACTGATTGAGATGATCCGCCGGACAGCAAATGGCCGGCTGACGGCGGCCGAAGCGCTGGGTCATAAGGAATTCGTTATGACCAAACTGTATCGGAGTGCGTGATCGGGTGAATCCGGATCTCGTCATCTCAGAATTCATGGAAGACCGGGTGGTGGCTGAACTCAGCCACCAGTACCGGACTCTCTATGATCCTCAACTTGTCAGGGATAAACCCGGGCTGATGGCGGCGCTGACATCAGCCAGAGGTCTGATCGTACGCAATCAGACCCGGGTTGATGAGGAGCTTTTGAACGCGGCACCAAAGCTCCGTGTCATCGGCCGGCTCGGGGTTGGGCTTGATAATATCGACCTCGACGCCGCCGCCAGACGTGATATCGCCGTATGCCCTGCCATCGGCGCGAATGCCGACAGTGTCGCCGAATACGTCATGGCTGCCTGTCTTCAGTTGCTGCGCCCGGTTTTTTCTTCCCGGGCTGAAATGTTGTCCGGCGAATTCCCCCGGGCCAGCCTGTCTGAAGGCAGGGAAATCGCCGGCCGCATCATGGGGCTGGTTGGCGGCGGTATTATCGGCCGGGCTGTTGCTCAACGTGCCGTTCTTCTGGGGATGGAAATCCGTATCGCTGATCCGGCGCTTCCCTCAGGCCCGACCAGGGAAGGGTGGACGGTCACATCATTGGATGACTGCCTGGCTTCGGCTGATGCGGTATCACTGCATCTGCCGCTTTCCCCGGAAACGCGCGGGCTTTTTGATGCGGCACGTCTCCGTTCCATGAAACCCGGCAGTATCCTTATCAACACAGCGCGTGGCGGAATTATTGACCATCACGCGCTGGCGACGGTGATGAAAGAAGGCCATATTTCCGGGGCGGCGCTTGATGTTTTTGAGCAGGAGCCCGCAGATGCGGCCTCCCTTGCCATGTTTGAAGGGGTGGAAAACCTGATATTAACCCCCCATATTGCGGGGCTGACCCATGAATCCAATATCAGGGTATCTGAAATGACCGCCCGGAATATTGCATCCCATCTGGGCACGGAGAATGAAAGCGAATGACCGTAATCACCCCTGCTGATCTTGAAGATATTATAACATCTGCGCTCATCCACAGCCGCACGTCCGAAGGCAACGCGCGGTCGGTGGCGCGGGCGCTGGTGCTTGCTGAAATCGACGGCAAAAAGGGCCATGGCCTGTCACGGGTGCCGAGTTATGCCGGTCAGGCAAAGAGCGGAAAGGTTGACGGAACAGCCACCCCCCGGGGCAGTCGCCCCAGATCAGGCGTTCTTGCGATTGATGCCGGGTTGGGCTTTGCCTATCCCGCTTTTGATCTGATGCGTGAGCAGGCCCCGCAGATTGCCCGTGAGGCGGGTATCGCCATGGCAGGGATATGCCGCTCACATCATTACGGTGTGGCGGGACATCACGTTGAGGCCATGGCGGAAGAAGGGCTGATTGCCCTTTTGCTTGGCAACACCCCTGCGGCAATGGCCCCGTGGGGCGGCAAGACGCCTCTTTTCGGCACCAACCCGATTGCTTTTGCGGCACCTCTTGCGGGGCGACCGCCGCTCGTGATTGATCTTGCCACCAGCCGTGTTGCGCGGGGCAATATCCTGACCGCACAGCAGAAGAAGGCACCTATTCCCGAAGGCTGGGCCCTTGATGCCGAAGGCCGGCCCACCACCAGTGCCGACGCCGCACTGAAGGGATCGATGGTGCCGATGGCCGAAGCCAAGGGTGCGGCGCTTGCCCTGATGATTGAAATTCTTGCCGCCGGAGTCACCGGTGCGAATTTCGGGTTCGAGGCCACATCCTTCTTTGAGACCGAAGGCAAGGCACCGAATACCGGCCAGATCATGATCCTGATTGATCCGGGTGTCATGGCCGAAGGTGTGCCGGAACGTCTTGGCCAGCTGGCCCGGTGTATTGAAGATGATGGCGCGCGTCTTCCCGGAGGAAACCGGCTTGCCCGCCGCAAGGCGGCCGAAGCCGATGGGCTTACTGTTGATGATGCCGCCCTTGATGCGGCCCGCAACCTTGCAGGTCAGGGGTAAACCGGCCCGGCGCGCCGGTGTGCAAATCAGTTGGAAAGTGGTGAGCGCTTCGCTAGACTTATGCCCCGACAGAAGGGAGACAGGCCATGTCATGGCAACACTGGAAACTTGAAAAAGATGATGCGGGCCTGGCCGGGCTGACAATTGATGTCAACGCCAAATCGGTCAATGTGCTGACCCGGGACGTGGTCGCGGAAATGGCGGATGTTGTCAGCCATCTTGAACAGGCAGAAGATATCAAAGGGCTCTGTTTTTGTTCAGGCAAGGATGTGGGCTTTGTCTATGGCGCGGATATCAATGAATTTGAAGCTCTGGAAACCGAGGCTGATGTTGCCGCTCTTCTCGATGATGTGCATGGCACGTTCAACAGATTTGCATCGCTCCCTTTCCCAACCGTGGTGGGGATTGACGGATACGCCCTCGGCGGCGGGCTTGAAATTGCCCTGCTTTGTGACCGGCTGGTGCTGACCAACTCACCCAAGACACAAGTCGGCTTTCCCGAAGTCAAGCTCGGGTTGATGCCCGGATATGGCGGCACAGGCCGCGCTTACGGACGTATCGGGGCTTATCCGGTGCTGGACATGATGCTGACCGGACGGATGGTGCCCGCGGCTGAAGCGCTCAGATTGAATCTGGCCGATGCGCTTGCCGACGGGCGGGATAATCTCGACGACGCCATGAAGGATATACTGATGAGCCTTGGGGGTGTGAAACCGCCGCGTCATCAGATCACGGATGAAGACACCCGGGCTGAGGTGGATAAAGCCAAAGAGGCGTTCATCGGACGGGCACGGCCTGATCATACGCCCGCGCCTTTCGCCATTCTTGACCATATCGCGGACAATGCCCCGGATGCGGCGGCAATCTCCGCGGCGGAAAAGATCATCTTTCCCTCGCTCATGGTCAGCGATGCGTCTGACGGATTGCGGCGGGTCTTCCAGCTCACCGATGCGGTCAAGAGAACAGCTCGCGGTGATGCCGGTATCCAGCATATTCATGTCATCGGCGCCGGTGTGATGGGCGGTGATATTGCGGCGGTGGCGGCGATGGAAGGGTTGACGGTAACCCTGAGCGACCAGAACGATGCCGCTATTCAGCAGGCGGTCGATCGCGCGCGTAAACTTTTTGAGCGCCGCCTGAAGACACCGGAGAAAATTAACGCCGCCATGGACCGCCTGATATCCGACAAGGCGGAGACAGGGCTTGGCCTGGCTGATCTGGTAATCGAGGCCGTGGCAGAACGCCTTGACGTGAAAAAGGCTGTTTTCGCTGCCATTGAGCCAAAAGTGAAAGAGGGTGCGATACTGGCAACCAATACCTCGGCCATTCCTCTTGAGGACATCGCCGCCGCGCTGTCGGATCCGGCACGTCTGATCGGGCTTCATTTCTTCAATCCTGTACCTGTCTTGCCGCTGGTTGAGGTCATATGGTCTGAATTTTCGGATCAGGACCTGGTGGCGCGGGGCATGATGTTTGCCGGCCGGCTCCGCAAAATGCCGATCCGGTGCAAATCTTCTCCGGGATTTCTTGTCAACCGGGCGTTACTGCCCTATCTGCTCAAAGGCATTGAGGCCATGCTTGATGGCACGGATCCTGACCAGATCGACGAAGCCATGGTGAATTTCGGCATGCCCATGGGACCGGTTGAACTGGCCGACCAGATCGGTCTTGATGTGACCCATGATGCAAGCCTTCCCCTCGGTATCACAGATAAGGTCGCCGCGGCATTAAAGGAGAAAATCACCGCCGGTACGATCGGCCGGAAATCAGGATCAGGATTTTATCAGTGGGAGGGCAACAAGGCCGTCCGGCCGCGGGCCGTCTATAGTGACAAGGCTCAGGAAGAACTGGCCCGGACCCTGCTGGCCCCAATGATCGATGCGTGCCGCAGGGCCGTGGATGAAGGCGTGGTTGACAGTGCCGATATGGCCGATGCCGGCATGATTTTCGGCACCGGCTTTCCGTCATTCCGCGGCGGCCCGCTTCATTATCAGAACAGAAAATAGACATTCATTCGGAAAAGGTCAGTATTATGTACACCGCACCGCTTAAAGATATCCGGTTTGTGCTCAACGACGTTGTCGGCATAGAGGATGTGCTGGCAAAACTGGGCCGTGATGATGATGTCAGCCCTGACCTTGTTGATGCCGTCCTTGACGAAGCCGGTAAACTTGCCGCGGATATTATTGCCCCGACCAATCATACAGGTGATGTGGCGGGATGCGCCCATCACAAGGACGGATCGGTCACCACTCCAGCAGGATTTATCGACGCCTACCGTGCGATGGCCGAAGGCGGGTGGACGGCAATGGACGCAAAAGAGGAATTCGGCGGTCAGAACATGCCGATGATCGTATCAGCGATGGTCAATGAGATCTGGCAGTCGGCAAATATGGCTTTTGCGCTCTGTCATCTCCTGACGCAAGGTCAGATCTACGCGTTGCAGAAATCAGCAAGCCCCGAACAACAGCAGATCTTCATCCCCCCCATGGTGGAAGGCCGGTGGACAGGAACCATGAACCTGACCGAACCCCAGGCGGGGACGGATCTGGCTGCGATCAAGACAAAGGCTGTGCCGGAAGGTGATCATTACCGGATCACCGGGCAGAAGATCTACATCACCTATGGCGAGCATGATATGGCGGAGAATATCATCCACCTCGTGCTGGCCCGCACCCCTGATGCCCCTGAGGGGGTGAAGGGCATTTCCGTCTTCGTGGTGCCGAAATTTCTGGTCAATCCCGATGGCTCACTCGGCGAGCGCAACGATGTCCGCTGCATTTCCATTGAAAAGAAACTCGGCATCAAGGCGTCACCCACGGCGGTGCTTTCCTACGGCGATAATGGCGGCGCTATCGGCTATCTGGTCGGAGAGGAAAACGAAGGGTTGCAGATCATGTTCGGCATGATGAACCATGCCCGCTTTTCCGTTGGCCTGCAGGGGCTGTCGATTTCGGAACGTGCGCTGCAACAGGCGGTATCCTATGCCATGGACCGCAAGCAGGGCACACCGCTAGGCGGCCAGAATGGTGATGCGATCATCCACCATCCTGATGTGCTGAGGCTGATCACCACCATGAAAGCTGAGATTGAAGCGATGCGTGCGCTTACCGCGGTCGGCGGGGCCGCTCTTGATCTTGGCCATCTCGATGATCCTGTCGAAGCCGCCCGGTGGGAAGAACGTGCCGCCCTTCTCATACCGGTTATCAAGGGCTGGCTGACCGAGCGATCCCTTGATCTGACGTCACGTGCCGTTCAGGTACATGGGGGCATGGGTTTCATCGAAGAGACAGGCGCCGCGCAACATTACCGTGACGCCCGGATATTGCCGATCTATGAAGGCACGACGGCTATTCAGGCCAATGATCTTGTGTTCCGTAAGACACTCCGTGACGATGGCAGAGCCGTCCATACCCTGCTCGATGAAATCGACAGCGAAATGGAAAAGCTCTGCCACCATGAGGATAACATCGCGGCCAGTGCCGGGGCATCTGTCCGGGAGGCGGTGGCCGAGGCAAGAAAGGTCGTGGCCCATCTGCTGGCGACGTCAAATGATCCGCGCAGACCGGCGGCAGGCGGGGTGAATTATCTGATGCTGCTCGGCTATCTGACAGGGGGGTGGCTGATGGCAAGATCAGCAGGTATCGCCGCAGATAAAATGCAGATCGATGGTGCTGATATGGAGTTTCTTTCAGTCAAACGGGTGACAGCCGATACCTTCATCACCCATTCGCTGCCACAGGTGATGGCGCTGGCGAAAACAATCCTTGCCGGGGATGACGCCGTTCTGGCCATGCAACCGGCCTGGCTTGTTGGCTGAACGATGCCTGAAAACCGCTCAGCGCTGTTGCTGATGGCGTTGTCAATGACCTTGTTGGCGGCGGGGGATGCGCTTGTGCGCCTGCTTGGTGAAAGCCTCCCCAGCGGTCAGATCATCGGCATGCGCGGGGTTTTCCTGACAGCGTTTCTTATGATCGGGCTGAGGTTATCAGGGCGTCGCCCCGCTTTTACCGCATTGACCAACCGCTGGAGTCTGGCGCGTGGGCTGGCGGAGACGGTGTCCACCTATTGCTTTTTTATCAGTATCCAGATGTTGCCGATTGCGATTTCCACCACGGTTGTTTTCATCTTCCCGGTGCTGCTCACGCTGGTCTCCATTCCGCTTTTCGGCGAAAAGGTCGGCCCTTTCCGGTGGCTGGCGGTGTTGATGGGCTTTGCCGGTGTTGTCATGATTTCCGCACCGGGAGGCGATACGTTCAATCTTGCCCTGCTGTTACCTCTGGGCACAGCGCTCAGTCTCGTCGCCCGTGATCTTTTCACGCGCAAGATACCGGCTGGTATTGATTCCGGCACCGTTACCCTGACAACAGCGATTGTTACAACCTTGATGGGGTTTGCGAGCCTGCCTTTTGGCTGGGTTGAGGTGACATCGCGTGAAGTTCAGCTGCTGCCCCTTGCGGCGGCGCTGGTGGCCTGTTCTTTTGTTGCCTATATTATCGCGATCCGGCGGGGTGAGCTGTCGATCATTGCACCGGCGCAGTATCTGGTGATTCTCTGGGCGACGCTGTGGGGGGCGCTTATCTGGCAGGAAATGCCGGACACGAGTTCAATCGCGGGCGGCGGGCTGATCATTGCCGCCGGATGCCTGATCCTGTGGCGTGAAAGGGTGGCAGCACAACGAAACGTCTAGCGCTTCTTTTCGGGTATCAGCCCGCGCGGGGCAAACCGCAGAACCAGCATCAGCACAAGCCCCATGGTCATCAGCCTTGTATGGGCGGCGTTCTCAATCAGATGTGCCTTAAGCCAGCTGTCATCGGCCATGCCGGCGGTGATGGCGCTGATAAACCACAGCCCGATCGGCTCCGCTTCGATCCAGAAAAACCAGATCAGGAAACCGCCGAGGATTGAGCCCGCATTATTGCCGGAACCGCCGACAATCACCATCACCCAGATCAGAAAGGTAAAACGCAGGGGCTGATATGATGCAGGGGTGAACTGGCCGTCAAGTGTTGTCAGCATGGCCCCGGCGAGGCCGACAATGGCCGAACCGATGACAAAAACCTCAAGGTGGCGGGCGGTGACGTTCTTGCCCATGGCGTTGGCGGAAACCTCGTTATCACGGATAGCCCGCATCATCCGGCCCCAGGGTGAATCCAGTGCCGCCTCAGCCAGACGATACAGCACGGCGAGCACCACCACGAAAAAGGCCGCGTAGCAGATCTTCACGATCAGCGATGAAGCATCGATGACAGATATATCGAGATATTCGGAAACCGAGATCAGCCATGGTTCTGCCTGCAGGTCCACTTCATAGGGAACAGGTCTCGGCAATCCGTTGACATTTTTCACGCCACGGGCCAGCCAGTCTTCGTTTTTCAGCACATAGATGATGATCTCAGAAATACCCAGCGTCGCGATGGCCAGGTAATCTGATCTCAGCCCCAGCGATATCTTGCCGATCACCCAGGCAACACCTGCCGCCATGAGCGCACCCACAATCCAGGACAGGAGAATAGGCAGGCCAAGCCCGCCGAGATATCCGGTTTTTGCAGGTTCTATCGCTTCGATGATGCTGACCGCCGGATCAAGAACAAGGCGGAAAACCACCAGCCCCGAGACCACCACCAACGTTGTTGCCCAGAGCTGTCTGCGGCCCGATCCGGCACACCGTCTCCAGATGAAGACAGCGGCAATGACCGTGATGACGGCAACGATCAGGGCTATCAGGATGCCCGCGCCGCCAGCGGCAACAGCTTTGGTCACAGGCGGGACAGCCACCAGAACCCCGGCCAACCCTCCAAGGGCAGTGAATCCCATCATCCCGAAATTGACCAGCCCGGCATACCCCCACTGGATATTGACGCCGAGGGTCATGATCGCCGATATGAGGCACAGGTTGAGCAGGGTGAAGGCGACATTCCAGCTCTGGATCATGCCGACAAGCGCCAGCAGAACGGCCATTGCCGAAAACAACAGCGCCGTCCGATATCGGTTTGCAGAACCCTGACCGGTCATAATGTCTTGCCTCCTATAATTCCGGTTGGCCGGATCAGCAGAACAATAACAAGGATGACAAAGGAAAGGGCGATCTTGTAATCCGTGGAAAGAAGCTGCATCAGGCCCGACGGAGCCATGCTGTCCGGCAGAAGATATGTAAGGAATTTTTTATAGGCAAAAGTAAGAGTGAGTTCGGAGAAGGCGATCACAAAACCGCCGAGGATGGCGCCGACGGGATTGCCGACCCCGCCCACAATCGCCGCCGCAAAAATAGGCAGCAAAAGGGAAAGATAGGTGAAGGGCTTGTAACTTTTATCAAGGCCATACAGTGCCCCCGCAGTTGCCGCCAGCGCCGCCGTGATGATCCAGGTGATCATCACCACCCGTTCGGGATTGATCCCTGAAAGCAGGGCAAGATCTTCATTATCGGAATAGGCGCGCATCGATTTGCCGGTCCGGGTCTTGTTCAGAAACCAGAACACAAAACTCACCATGATGATGGCGGTGATGATGGTAATGCCTTGTGTTGTCTTGATGGCCAGCCCTTCGTTAAGGCCTGTCATGGCCTTGAAGGCCCTTGCCTTGAGGATGAAGCGCTGCCCGTCGGTGAAAACCTGATCATTGGGCCCGATGATGAATCGGATCAATCCGCCGATAAAGAACATCACACCGATGGAAACGATAAGATAGGTAACATTTTCAGCCCTGATGCGCCGGTAGTAGCGAAAGACAAGACGATCCGTCATGATCACCAGACCAATCGTCGCAACAATGCCGACCGGTATCGCGATCAATGCTGTCGGCAACGGGCCGAGACTCACCCCCTGGCCTTGCAGATACCAGGTCATGAGTATCGTGGCCATGGCACCAAATGACATCATCTCACCATGGGCGAAATTTGAAAACCGCAGCACGCTGTAGATCATGGTCACCCCGAGCGCACCCAGGGCCAGCTGGCTGCCATAGGTCATGGCCGGAACAATGATGAAATTGGTGATAAGCACGAGCGCGTTGAGCAGGTCAATCATCCTCTATCCTCCCAGAAAAGCCCGTCGGACTTCGGGATTTGCCATCAGGGCGGCCCCGGTATCGGTGTAGCGGTTTTCCCCCTGCACCAGCACATAGCCCTTATCGGCAATATGGAGCGCCTGTTTCGCGTTCTGCTCGACCATCAGAATGGCAATGCCGGTGCGGGCAACTTCGATGATACGGTCAAACAGCTCATCCATGACGATCGGGGAAACCCCGGCGGTGGGTTCATCCAGCATCAGCACTTTCGGCTGGGTCATCAGGGCCCGGCCAACCGCCACCTGCTGGCGCTGGCCGCCTGAAAGCTCACCTGCGGGTTGCCGGCGCTTTTCCTTCAGGATCGGGAAAAGATCATAGACCTGCTGCATGGTCTCGCTGATATCGTCGTCGCGGATGAACGCGCCCATTTCAAGGTTTTCTTCCACCGTCATCGAGGTGAAGATATTGTTTGTCTGGGGAACGAAACCCATCCCTTTGATGACCCGTTCTTCAGGCTTGAGATGTGAGATATCTTCACCATCGATCATGACGTGACCCTGACGCAGGGCCAGCATCCCGAAAATGGCTTTCATGGCTGTTGATTTGCCGGCGCCATTGGGGCCGACCACCACCGCGATCTCCCCTTTTTCGACACCAATCGTGCATCCGTGCAGGATATCCGCCCCGCCATAGCCGCCGGTCATGTCCTTGCCAATCAGATAACTCACTTTTGTTGTCCACTCATGCTGTTTTGTTTTTAAGGCCGGTTCCGAGATAGGCTTCGATCACCATCTCATTGGCCTTGACCTCTTCTGCGGTGCCCTGGGCAAGAACAGCTCCCTCTGCCATGACGATCACCGGATCACATAACCGGGAGATGAATTCCATATCATGTTCGATCATGCAGAAGGTGTATCCGCGCTCTTTGTTCAGGCGCAGGATAGCATCGCCAATGGTGTTGAGCAGTGTCCGGTTGACTCCGGCGCCAACTTCATCGAGAAAAACGATCTTGGCGTCGACCATCATTGTCCGGCCGAGTTCCAGCAGTTTTTTCTGCCCGCCAGAAAGGTTTCCGGCACGTTCATCGGCAACTTGCCTGATCTGGAGGAAATCAATCACCTCATCGGCTTTCTTGCGAATACCCTCTTCCTCAGCGCGGACGCGTGCCGGACGGAACCAGGCATCAACAAGGTTTTCACCTGACTGCCCGGCGGGCACCATCATCAGGTTTTCACGCACGGTCAGGGATGAAAATTCATGGGCGATCTGGAATGTTCTGAGCAGCCCGCGATGGAACAGCTCATGCGGGGCAAGGCCCGTGATATCTTCACCATGAAGGAAAACACGGCCGGCGCTGGGCTTATGCACGCCGGCGATAATGTTAAACAGCGTGGTCTTCCCGGCGCCGTTAGGTCCGATCAGCCCGGTGATCGAGCCTTCGCTGATGGTCAGGGAGGCATCTTCAACAGCGTGCAGGCCGCCGAAATTCTTGTATAGATGCTCAACAACGATCATGGCTTTTATCAGGAAGTCTGGTCTGTGCCCCGGCGCGGAGCATGGAAGACATTGCTCTTGAAACCCATCCGCAACTCAAGCCGGCATTCGGGTTCCGGGAAAAACACGGCCCGGGGTACCCCGGGCCGTGTTGCTGAATATTAGCGATATCCGACGGTGGTGTTCTTACCGCCATCGATGAGGATTTCAGCATAGCTGCCAGCGCTCTCACCTGAACCGATCAGTTCAACGGCAGAAGCACCGACATAGTCAATGGAAAGACCCTGACGAAGGTACTTGATCCCCTTGGCGAGTTCACCGGGATAGATCTTTTCACCCGGTGCGTTGGCAACTTTCATCAGGTGATCTTTGAAATCCTGGCTGTCGGTGGATTTTGCCGCCTGCATGGCAAGGATGATCAGCGCGGCCGCGTCATACGATTCGGCAGCGAACGGACCGGCTGCAAATCCGGCAGCTTCGGCAAGGCTGGCAAATTGCGCCGCACCCGGGCTGTCTGTCCCGGGAAGGCTGCCGATGGACCCGTCAAGGTCAGGGCCGATTGCTGCGGGAAGGCTGTCGCCGATCATGCCGTCAGGCAGGAAGAACATATCAAAAGCCCCGGCATCAAGTGACGCCTGAATGATCCCTTTACCACCCTGATCCAGATAGCCGGCAACGATCAGGATATCACCGCCAGCCTGAGCGAGGGCGGCAACTTCAGCACCATAATCACCTTTGCCGTCTTCGTGGGCGGCGCTGATGGTGATCTGGCCACCAGCAGCGGTGAAGTTGGCTTCGATGCTGTCGGCAAGGCCTTTGCCGTAGTCATTGTTGGTGTAGGTCATCGCGGCTGATGTGAAGCCACGTGCCTTGAGGATTTCAGCCACAACCTGACCCTGCCGGGCATCAGATGGCGCGGTACGGAAAAACAGGCCATTGTCTTCGAGGGTTGAAAGAGCCGGTGATGTTGCCGAAGGTGAGACCATGACAACGCCATTGGCCATGGCGACGTTCTGCAGAACAGCGGTGGTCACGCCGGAACAGTCAGCCCCCATGATCGCGCTGACTTTTTCAGCGGTGATGAGGCGTTCGGCGGCAGCCGTGGCGGCGGCGGCGTCAATGCAGGTTGAATCCCCGCGAACGGATGACAGTGTTGTGTTTCCGGACATGAAGTTGCCGGCGGCATTGACTTCACTGATGGCCAGTTCGGCACCGGATGCCATGTCAGGTGTCAGCGATTCAATCGGGCCGGTGAAGCCCAGCAGAATGCCAATCTTGGCGTCGTCAGCGAATGCCGGAGAAGCCAGGAACGCAGAAGCTGCGATCGCAAGTATTGTCTTTTTCATTGAATACTCCCAAGTTAGTCTGAGGACTGTTTATTCAGATTAGTTGCTGAAAGTCTAGTTGATTCGGCGAAGTTAATCCAAATAATCGCGATCTTGATAACGGAACGGGGGTCAGGGATGGATCATGGCGGCGATATTACCTCCGCGGCACATAGGTATGGTATTGCACCGGAGATCATGCTTGATCTTTCCACCGGCATAAGCCCTCGCCCCTGGCCGGTACCGGCGGCACTCCTCGATCCCGCAGGATGGACGTCTCTGCCGCAACGCGAAGATGAAGACAGATTGAAAGACGCGGCAAGGCAAGCCTGGTCCCTTGACAGAGATGCGGCCATAGCTGTCGCCCCCGGAAGCCAGATCCTGATCTCCCTTCTGCCCGTGTTGCGATCCGGTGCGCGTGTCTGGATTCCCGACCCTGCTTATTCTGAGCACGGCAATTCATGGCGGAATGCCGGTCACGACATCATGACCTATCCGGCAGGAAATCTGCCTGATCAACTTGATGCGGCGTCTTCCCCTCAGGTGCTGATCGCCGTTCAGCCCGGAAATCCGCTGGGTGAGACGATCCCCCCGGCCATACTGGCAGAACAGGCCGCACGTCTTGCCGGTACGGGCGGTCTTGTCGTGGTGGATGAGGCGTTCATTGATCTCATGCCGGACATGAGCCTTGCTCCCTTTGCTGGCAGGCCCGGGCTGATCGTGCTCAGATCCTTTGGCAAATTCTTTGGCCTTGCCGGTCTCAGGCTGGGGATGGCCATCGGCTATGCCGAAGATATCGCTGTCCTTGAACAAAAGCTTGGCCCCTGGGCGACGTCCACACCTGCCCTGAACATCGGGGCGGCGGCCCTTTCAGATGCGTCCTTTGCGGAGGATCAGCGCGGGTTTCTGGCAAAATCCGGCCAAAGGCTCAGGACGATGCTGGATAAGTACGGGCTTGAGGTGATCGGCGGCACGGATCTGTATTCCCTTGCCGAAGTGCCGGAGGCAGGCAGGCTTCACGAATACTTGGCCCGGAAAGGGATATGGACACGTATTTTTTCCTATGCACCGCAATGGATAAGATTTGGCCTGCCCGGAGAGGCCGAAGCGGAACAGCGTCTTGATGCGGCCTTGTCGGATTGGCGGCAAAACAGCAAATAATGTCGCTTCTGGTTGACACATGAATTGCTGGCATGGGAAAGTAAAAGGGTAAGGGTGGTGATTTTGCCGAAGCTTATCACCTGAAAAGGGAATATGGTGCGGGTGATGATGAACAATCTGCCCTAATCCATAGCCGCCCCCGCGACTGTCATTAGGCAGGCGTCCCCATTATGCCACTGGGAAACCGGGAAGGCGGGGATTGCCGCAACGCCTTGAGCCAGGAGACCTGCCTTTACGTGGATTAATGCATGGCCGGGGTGCGCCAGATGCAGCATGAACAAATGGTATCTGCTGTCCTTTCTGCCCCGACCGAATACCGGAGGGGTATCATGAATAAGCTTTTTGCCACCATTTCTTTTTCTGCAATAATGATTGCGGCGCCTGCCTTTGCCCACCATCCCATGGGCGGGGAAATTCCCCAGACCATGGGTCAGGGGCTTCTTTCCGGCCTCGGCCACCCGATTATCGGTTTTGATCACCTGGCCTTTGTTGTGGGGATTGGTCTTCTCGCCGCGTTTCAGCAGGCCCGTCTTGCTCTTCCCGCAAGCTTCATCGCAGGCACGGCTCTCGGGACACTCTTGATCGTGGGGGGCGTTGTTCTACCCATGGCTGAGGTGGTTATCGGGCTTTCTGTTCTGATGATCGGTGGTCTTGTCATGGCAGGGCGTCGTCTCGGGGCTGTTGCCGCAAGCATGATGGCACTCGGGGCCGGGCTGTTTCACGGCTGGGCCTATGGTGAAGCGGTGATCGGTGCCGAAGCAACCCCGATCATGTCCTATATTGCCGCGTTCAGCGCAACCCAGTTTGCGATCTCCCTCGGCGTGATGCTGCTGGCTCTCGCTCTTATGCGAAAGCCGGGGGATGACAATGCCACGGCAACCCTGCAGCCACGTCTTGCCGGGGCCATGGTGGCGGGCGTTGGTCTCACCTATCTGGTGGAGATGGCCGAACCTGTCATTCTGGCCGCTCTCTGATTGCATAAAAACATGATCACTGCGGCCAGTGTGATGCGCTGGCCGTGCATTGTCTGAGGGTGTTTTCATGGTGGCGCAACGCATACCGGCAACCGTAATCACAGGATTTCTCGGCGCGGGGAAAACCACCCTGATCCGGCATCTGATCGAGCATGCCGGCGGACGTCGTCTGGCGCTGATCGTCAATGAATTTGGCGACGTCGGCGTCGATGGCGAGGTGCTGGCCTCCTGCAATATTCCCGGATGTTCGGCGGATGATGTGATCGAACTTGCCAACGGTTGCATATGCTGCACCGTGGCCGATGACTTTCTGCCCAGCATGCAACGTCTTCTCAGCCAGTCGCCGCCACCTGAACAGATTATCATTGAAACCTCAGGCCTGGCCTTGCCGCAACCGCTTGTGCAGGCGTTCGGCTGGCCGGATATCCGGTCCCGTGTCATGCTGGACGGGGTGGTCACGGTGGTTGACGGGGCGGCGCTTGCGGCCGGGGATGTCGTGGCGGATGCCGATGCGCTCGAAGCCCAGCGTCAGGCCGACCCGGAACTTGATCACCTGACGCCGGTGGAAGAACTGTTCGAAGATCAGGTCTCGGCGGCCAATCTGCTTGTTGTCAGCAAGGGTGATCTGATCACCGGTGATGAGCGCGAAGAGGTGATGTCCCGGCTCACCGCCAGAACCAAGGGGCAGACACCGATCCTCGTCACCGAAGGGAACGGTCTTCCCCTTAAGGCAATTTTCGGCCTTGGTCTTGAAGACGAAGCCTTTGCCCGCAGCAAGGATTTTCACCATCACCATCACCATGACGATGATCACGACCACGATGATGACCATGACCATGATCATGATCACGGGCATGATGCCTTTACCTCGGTGGTTATCCGTCTGCCTGCGCTTGCTGATGCGGAAAGCTTCCTTGATCTGCTATCAGCCAATGCTTCAGCCTCGGGGCTGTTGCGCGCCAAAGGGTTTCTGCGTGTTGACGGCAAGGCACTGCCTCTTGTTGTTCAGGCGGTGGGCGGACGCGTGGACTCTTATTACGGCGGCAGGCTGGATGATGATGACGGCCGGCTGGTGCTGATCGGGCTTCAGTCAACGGACATGCCGGCACTGGCAGCTTCTCTCGGCGGCACCATCATTTCCGGTCATGCCTGAGCCATGCACCTCCTGCGTATTGAGCAATCCGGTGATCTCTATGCAACGGGGGAAGCGGTTGATCTCGGCCAGACCCCGGCAAAGGTAGTCTTTCTGAGTGCGGCGGATACGGAAATCAGTCTTATCGCCGCCGCTGTTCAAAAGACATCACGCGGCAGGACGGCCCTGC
>Ga0181592_10000942_pt1 | contig 23328 bp, 24 predicted proteins | sample 071ome_20_FD_133755 | JGI IMG/M metagenome (GOLD analysis project Ga0181592, IMG submission 133755) | Coastal salt marsh microbial communities from the Groves Creek Marsh, Skidaway Island, Georgia - 071412BT metaG (megahit assembly) | ecosystem: Environmental > Aquatic > Marine > Intertidal...
CAAATTTAGATTCAAAAAGTGTTCAAATAGGGCCATTTCTTAAATCTTTTAATGTTTTTGGAATGCTTTTTCTTAGTCAGAATGGCAATCATAAAAAACATGGGGGTTTATCAACACTCTGAAAGCCTTCATAAATTTATGAAGGCTTAATTATGTCAGACAGTTTGTCAAACCCTAGAAGACACCCAGTGTCTTAAGGAATTCGACAATCTTATCCTGGTCTGCTTGAGGTAGGTTGAAGAAACCATCACGTACCATACGAGCATCACCACCATGCTGGTTTACAGCTTCAGTGATAGTAGACAGATCTCCACGGTGACCGTATGGATCTGAGTCTGCAACGTCCCATAGTTTACGCGTTAGGAATACTTCTGTTGGACGAGGTTCTGCAGGAACCGTAAAGTCTTCAGCAGAGGCGAAACCTACCAAGCTACCTTGAGTTAGTTGCTCATTACAGAAGTGGTTGTAATCGTCATCACATAGGTTATGACGCTTAAGATCGGTAAAGGCACGGATTGCTGAACCTTTCGGAGTGCGTTTCAATAAAGAGTTGCCTTTAGTGAAGCGAGTCATATCGAACGTTAATAGCTCGCTAACTTCATCAACACGCAGGTTACCTGCCGGGTTGTATGGGTTAGGCTCAGAGAACTCACGAGTATTCAGTTCCATCATTGGGATATGACAGCTATTACAACCTACATCATTAAATAGCTCTTCACCTTGTTGCGCTGCTTGTCTACGAACCGGGTTCTTAGGTAGCATTTGACGAGGTGCTGTCAGGCTTGCTTGATAGATGGTTGCAGCAGTTACATCACCTACTGACAGTTCATTCATAACACCGTCTTGATCCGGGTCAGTATTTTCGCCGAATCGCTCAGTGGTTTGGATACCATGGTGATGATTCATTGCATTGTTAGTAAATTGACGTAGAGATACAACGGCACCTTTCTGGTGGAATGGCTTGATAACCAAATCCCAGTCAACGCCTTCAATCATCGTTGGGTCGACTAGGCCTTCCGGGGTAACAGTGATTGAACCAAAAGACACGCCTTTTGCGATTAGATCTTTAGAAACGTTTTCGCCTGAAGTCATTGCTTCCTGCTTAGCTGCTTCACGGATGGTAATTAGCTCATCACTCATTTCACGAGCTAACATCTCGATGGCGCCAGAACCAAACATACCAAGAGTGTTTCGCTCGTTGCTGAAGTCAGGCGAGATAGACTCTGTTACTGGATCCAGTGTTTGTGCTAGTACAAACACGTTTGCAACGAATTCGCCTGCACCACCTGATGCTGGTTGGTTGTGGCATCCAGCACAAGCGTTTGCATCCGGTCCAGATGTACGTAAAAACTCTGGTTGACCGTGTGGATCACGCGGAGCACCACCGCCTGTAGTGGCAGGGCGGCCTCGTCCATCCAGTTTGTTAAAGCGAGCATCAAAAACTAACTGTCCATGTTCAATGATTTCTCTTAGGTGTAAGTTACCTGCTTCAATTTCTGACTGTTCCATATGGTGTTGAATAGTAGGCTTTTCACCAATGGTTTCATCCATAATGTTTTCTACAGGGCCAGCAAATGCAGCGCTGGTACCGGCAATTAGCATAGGCAGTAAATAATTATATTTCTTCATGCTTCAAATCCTTTCCTCATTTTCGATTTCGAAAAATCAAAATCCAATCAAGTTATATCCACGTCTTTGTTTGATCTTATTCTTTAGGGGTTAATGGCTTTCCTGCTAAACCCCAGTTCACAGGATCTATTTCTTCAATTACGACGTGTGTGGTTTCAGGTTTTTTATTTAAGACGTCAGTTAATACTTCAGTCATCTTGCTAATGAGTTGCTCCTTTTGTTGGTTGGTGACTCCTTGATTAAGCAGTTTTACATTCACGATAGGCATTTAACTTTTCCTTTTTGGTGTTCCTGATATTTAGTGTCCGTAATACCTAAAAATCGGTTCAATATTTTATCTCTTTCGTGGGTCAAAAAAATGACAACGAGATCACATAATATTACAAAAAGTAAAAGTATGGAGTGGTTGGAATTATAAAATATCTTTTAAATACAATGATTTATGGTGTTTGTTGGAGGTTTAGTTATAGTGAACATAGAGTTTAAAATATTGGCATTGTTGTATGGTTGTAAGTCAATAGAATGACGTTTTGTAAGGTTTGAGAGATTCAAGATTTTCCTGGATCGCATTTTATAAGTCTTAAAATCAACAAAAGCTAAGGATTAAAAAGGGATGAATATTAAATCATTGGTTGCAGGGATTAGTTTGGTTTCTGTTTCTGGATTTGCAGCAGCATCAGGGACTGATTTTCCTGGATATGTTGCACATGGAATTAACACATATAACGGTTCACCAATTGGTGACTACAGTGTAATTGCTCCGGGTGTAGGTATGTTGAATTCTGAAACCGCCATTCTGGAAATTGGTGCTCTTGCACCAGAAGGCAGTTTTGATAGTGAAGAAATTACACCGCATACAGATCGTAATACACCTGTAGCAACTACACGTTCTTTCTTTGATTTCTTTGTACCAGGTGGCGCACTTGATACCACGACTGTGAATGTCACTCTGGACAAAATCGGTACAAACTTTTTCGGTTTCACGTCACTTGAAGATCGTGTTGTAGCGGGTAACTTCGAAGACTCAGCAGCCACTCCATCAATCTATCGTGCTAAAGGCGTTAATGAATCTCCAACGGTAGCAGAGTGGGAAGCCATTAAAGGTAAGATGTCTGTAAAAGAGAACGCTGATGGTACTGTAAAGGTTCAAATTACTATTCGTGAAGCACTACCAAACAGCCTATATACAGTATGGGATGTGGGTGTAACCAAACCTTCTTCAGAAATGGCCGGTGGCTATGCGGTTCCATTAGGTGGTTTGCCAAATGCGATGACTACTGATGAAAACGGTTGTGCTTACAAAGAAATCGAAATGGCTTATTCACCAGCGCGTTCTTGTGCTGAAGGCGAAGAAAGCTGTTCAGCGTATGTTTCTGTTTTCTATCACTGGGATGGACAAGCTTATGGTGGTGCGCCTGCAGGTACCTGGTCTGGTGTTCCAACCGGAATCTATGCCGGTAACCAATTAGTATTCCCAACCTCGGGTGAATTGCTTCAAGAGCCAGTGACTGAATTCAAACACCCTAGAGTTCATGGTTGTTTTCCTAGTGCAAAACCAATGACTGCCAAGATGTTTCGTTAATAAATAACTCGTTTTCTGGCTCTGTATACCGAATTTATGGGGCCTGAAAGCTCAGCGTAATGGATTACATAACATGAACGAAGATTTGTCTTTCGACAAAGTTATCAATGAATTAAGTGGTACCGGTAGCGGGATGATCTCCCATACCGAATGTAAAAAGTATTTAAGACACGATCACCCTTGCTTGGGAGTTGACTGGATCAAAGACCATGACTTTGAGCGTGGATGGGTTCATGCCGTAAGAGGTATTTCCATTTCAGATCCAGTGTTTGCTGGTCATTTTGCGGATGCAGCGATGTATCCCGGAACCAATCTGACTCAGGACATTAATCAAATAGCGACTTTGTTGTTCACGGCTATGACAGGTCCAATGGACGGCGAAGTCACAGCATTTAAAAACATCAATTCTAATTATGGTCATCCTATTCCTCCTGGTTGTGTGCTTGATTTTGCAGTTTGGGCTTCAGAGAAAGGGGATAACAAAACCATGTTGATGACGCTGGAAGGAAAGATCCGGGATTTTCCTTATTACGATACACCAAATAAATATGGTTTGACTTATAAGCCAGCAATATCCGCTACTTCGGAAATTGTTCGAGCTAAACGACGCATCTACGACGGTATTTGGATGTAACTAATTCGCAATACCAGGTAAAACAAGAATAACAATGGACTTGGTTATGCGATGAACTGTTCTTGAGGGATTGAAATGAATAAACAAGATGCCATTGATGTACTAAATCGTTATATGGATGGAAAAGACAACGTTAAGAAAGATATTTTAAAGAGTGCTTTTTCTGAAGATGGGAAAGTTACCTTTGATATTAGAGTTAAAAATATCAACTTCCCTGATGAATTAAATGGAAATGAGCAGATTGCAAGTGAGATGTTTGGTGACTTTCATGATGCTTTTTCAGATGTAAAAAGTTATTACCTTGATCAAGATTTCTATGATCTAGACCAGCATCGAGTGGTAAATCAGCATTGGTTGGTTTCCATGAAAGAACGAGAGTCTGGGAATACACGGATTGGTAGTGGTTTATATAACTGGTATTTCAAGAAAGATGCTAATGGCTGGGTTGTTTCTCATGTTCATATTGTAATTGAACATATGGTTTCCTTTGATAATCAAAATGAATGGTTATCTCAGCTACAACAAAAACTGGCTGACTATCCATGGGCTAGTAAAACTGAGGTCGTTGACTGTTTAAATCAGTGTTCTGAACTGGCTTCAATATCCGCGTACTTATCTGAAAGTGTACAGGGGTGATAACTATGAATATCACTTCTTTTATTGATGATCTTCAGAGCGTGGATAGTTGTGTTTTGTCTGACTCTAATCAGCGATTGTCCGGAAATGAGCTTGCTTCCAGAGTAATAAACTTTGCAGATGATCTTGCGAAGTTCAATTTCGACTCAGGAATGCCTGTGCTGGTAAGGATGAGTAACAGTGTAGAGGCAGTAGTTGCATTTTTGGGGGCGGTCAAAGCAGGAGCAACTGTTTTCATTGGTAATCCTTATGACCCTATAGACCGTGTTATACAGTTGGTTGAACAGTTTGGTATTGGTGTTGTGTTTGGTGATAAAGCAACCGCAATGACTATTCAAGCCAAACTAGTGAACAAATATCAGGATACGTCACTGCACAGTTTCTTTGATGACCATTTATATGCCTATAACGTGCAACAGAATGCACATGCATTAGTCAATGAATCAGGCTGTCTTGCAAAGGCGCAGGTGGCAATCTTCAGTTCAGGTACTACAGGTCAGCCTAAGGCTATTCTTCATTCTTTCGAAAGCCTTATAAGAAATGCGGAAGGGCATGCAAAGGCCATTGGGCTTAAATCAAGTGATGTTGTAGCCGGCTTTCTGCCTATTTATTACAGCTACGGCTTGGTCGCAAATCTTCTATCTTCCTTGTTTTCTGGCAGTCAATTTGTTTTCCAGCCAAGATCAGCCAGTTTAAATGAACAGTGGGCCGTTGATAACCAGATCAGTGTGCTGGCGCTCACGCCATTTTTTGGTCAAACGCTCAATGTTTCAATCCCTTCGTTACGCCTACTTACATTTGGTGGTGACGCTTTGGGGACTGAAGCCGCAGCCGAACTTCAGCAAAAATTCAAAGGATGTGAGCTGTATAGTACCTACGGACTAACGGAAGCGGGTCCTAGAGTCGCTACCTGGCGCTTTGATGATAAAGAAATACCTGCCGGATTGATTGTTCCTCTTGGTGAAGCATTGCCTCATTGTTCTATTAGTTTGCACTTTGAAGGGCATCAACACGTTGGGTTGGGAGAGTTGATTGTAACTACGTCAACTAAAACCTTGGGATATTACTATGGTCCGCAAGCTCGTGGGCATAGAGGGTATGTGATTCCTGATTGGCCTAAAAATCAGGTTCATACAGGCGATTTATTTTTCGATATTGATGGTGATTATTACTTTGCCTCCAGAGACAAGGAAATGATCGTTCAAAATGGGGAGAAAATATTTCCTCCTATGATTGAATCGGTTATCCGTTCGATGCCTCAAGTTAGAGATGTGAGAGTTGAGGGCAAGAAAGACACCGTTAAAGGGCAAATAGCAGTAGCTTATATAGAAGTAAATGAAACCGTAGATGCGAAGTCAGTCAGGCGTTTTATGTTACAGCATTTACCCCATGCAGTTGTTCCAAGTGATTTTATCTTTGTTGAGAAAATATCTCGATCACATACGGGTAAAAAGATTAAGCAACAGGCTAGTGACCTAAAAGCTGAAAATACTGATAAGAATCTTATTGAGTCAGCGACTGGTCAGGCAGTGCTAACATCACTGGATAATAAAGTAGTGGTTGATACATCTGACCACGGAATTGCGATTGCTTAATGACAAAATTGGATTTTTTAAATTGTTTATGGAGAAAACAATGAACACTGAAAAAGAGCTAGAAGATGTTTTACGTACTTTCTTAAAAGAGGAAGTCATGATGACGCAAATTGAGTTTATGACAGTGGATGATGAGCTTACTCTGGATAGTTTAGCTCAAACTGAGTTGAGGGTCTTTCTTGAAGAGAAGTATGGACTAGATATCAGTATGGAAGCTATGCCAGTTGAAACGGCTGCGACATTGTCTGCACTCATTTCACACATAGATAAAGCAAATAAAAAGGCGGCTTAAGGAAAGCTATTCAATTCTGACTAAATGACCTGGAGCAGATTGGAATCTGTCGATGTTTTTCTGCGCCAAGTCAATAAAACGCTTGACCTTACTTGGTACTTTTCCGTGGTAGGGGTGAATGGCATGAATTGGCCAAAGAGTGCATTTGATGTCAGGTAATATGCGGACTAAACGTTTAGTACTCATGGCCTCAGCACAGCAGATATCCGGTAGCATACCGATGCCTAAACCCTGTTCAATCATGCCCAGCGCTGCAGGAAGGGTGTTAGCCTTGATGTCCTGTGGAACAGAAAATACTTCGGTTTGTGATGAGCTCCCAGGGGCATATTTTGACAGATTATATTGAGGTCTCATCTGTTGCCATGCCGTGGCTATCCAGTTGTGGTTTGTAAGGTCAGATATTGAAAGAATTTCAGGATGCTTTTCAAGATAGCTTGGAGATGCGCAAATTATATCTTCAAGCTGTCCCAGCCTACGAGCTCTATAGCTACTGTCTTTAAGCTGACCGATATGAAGTGCTATATCGATGTTGTTCCTAATAAGATCTAATGGTTCATCATCAGTGATGATTTGGGGCTTAATGTCCGGGAACTCAAGACAGTATTCAGCAAGAGTTGGCAAAACGATTTCTTGTTCAAGGGAGTGCGGAGCAGTGATGGTTAGAGTCCCTTTTGGGCTTTGATCAAGTTCTTGAATTTCTTCATGTGCAGAATCAATTTGATTATTAATTTTAGCGCAGTGTTGAAAAAAACGTTCACCGGCTTCCGTAAGTTTTAAACCGCGAGTTGTACGATTTAACAGCTGAACATCCAGAGATTGTTCAAGTTGACTTATATGCTGGCTAATTGCCGATTTGGTCAAACCCAGCTGATGAGCGGCTAAGGTAAACGATCCTTGTTTTGCGACTTCATGAAAAATTAGAAATCTAGGCAGATTACGCAGTTTATTCATTTCTTATAGCCAGTTGGAATAAATTTTAAGTTGATTATAACTCTTAATGTGTTGTAACTATGAAGTGATTACTTTGAATATTATGTGACTGCAGTCCCAAATATCACTTTAAAAACAACACTCTAGAATAAAGTTTCAAGATGCCAGGGGAGGCACTATGAAATATCTATCTATCAAAAACGTTGTTGGATTACTGGGATTAATACTAAGTACAGGTGCATGGTCTCATGTTCGGTGGTTTGTAGAGGAGAGTAATACCAATGTTTCCTTTAACTGGACACCTGTTTATTTCTTCCTAATTGGTTTCGCTGCTTTATATGGGTTTGCAAGCTACTATGCAGATCGAAAAATAGCACCTTTGTATGGTTCTACTTTCTTCAAGGTTTGGCCAAAGATCTCTCAGTGGGATCTACTAGCTTATGCTTGTGGTTTTACCTTTGTCTTTATTAGCCTGGAAAACATTTTTATTGCTCCGAATATTGAAATTCTTCATGGTCTGGAAACGTTTTTGTTAATTCAGGCGGTGTGCGGAATCGTTTTACTATCTGCGCTTCCAAGGTGGTTTAGTGGTGTGGCTGTCTTAATTCTTTGTGGTATGACTGCTGATGCAGTTCCGATGGCCGTTTGGATTGACTATATATTTGAGTTTGTGGCCGTTGGAATCGCTTTTATTCTAGTTCGTTGGGCGCCTTCAACGAGTTTAACAATCCTACGTATAGGGCTGGGTTTGCAGTTGATGGTACTTGCAATACACAACAAGCTTATGGACCCATCCCTGGGGCTTGCATTTTTGTCAGAATATAACTGGAACTTCATGCAACTTTTAGGGCTAGAGCAGTTCGATGATTTGTTGTTCGTTTTTTCAGCAGGAATAGCTGAATTAACATTTGGTCTTCTTATCTTGTTCGCTATAGGAACCCGTTTTGTCATTTTGTGCGTTTCTTTCTTTTTTGCAATGACGTCTATTCTTCTTGGTATGCACGAACTGATTGGGCATGTCCCAATTCTTGTTTGCTGTATTGTGCTTTTAAGTTTAGGTAGTGGTTACAGCATTGCAGAGTCGGCAAGAAAGTTATCAGAACATGTATTTGAGCCTATACAGTTATTTTTTGCACATAAGCGAGCTTAAATTCAACTAAACACTTAGTTACCGAAACTAAAATAAGCGCATAAATCGATATGCGCTTATTTCATTTGCAGCTTAAGTCGTTCGTTTCGCTCTTCGATGATTAGCATCTTTCAAACAGAACTTAAAAGCCTCCATCCATGGAGTAACTGCTATCCAATTAACTGAAACTTTGCATCCATTCCCTGATCTCGTAAAGGAATAATGGACTGATATTCATCAGAGTTATACCAAGACAACGCGTCATCTCTTGTTGGGAATCCAACAATTACCTGCATTGCATGCTCTTTTTCACCGTGTAGTTGCTCTACAGCTCCTTTTGCAATCATTTCCCCAGAATATTTAGAAAGTGTCTGTGGAACAGACGAGCTGTATTCTTTTAATTTATCTGAGTCCTTTGGTGTAAAACCGACAATAACGTATGCTGACATGTATATTTCTCCCTAATATTTTGAGCATTTATTTTATAGTTCATAAATACTGTTCAACAATCTATGAAAATTAACAATTGAGTTAAGCTAAACTAAACAATTGGGCGTGTTGTTCAGTGCTGGTACTTTAAATTTATTGCTTATAAGTAGTTTCCAGTAGGGAAGCATAAGTGGTTAGAGCCTACTCGACCTGGAATCATTCCTTGATCTATCATGACTGGCCCTGCGCCATATAAAACGTGATCCCAATGCAAGAACAGAGATACATACATAAGCGGGTTTTCACGTTCTAACGGACAATAGTTCAGTGATCGTTTGAACTTGGCTCTGCCGTTACTATCTGCAACTAACGTGTTATCTAGACCTCCCATAGGTGAAAATGTCATAGGTATCGGTCCTTGTTGACCATCAGGTGCGTCAGTCACTGCAAATACTTGCCAGGTAGTATAAACCCCATTGGGTACTAAACCGTCGGCAAGTAATCTGACATAACCTGAACCATCGCCTTTACAACTTAATAGCATCCGTCCTTTTGCTTTATTCCAATCAGCGAGGGTTATGTCTTCACTTCGGTTTTGAACCGGCGTGAATTTGTGTATATCAGATCCTATCGTTTGGAGCTGTGTTCTAGAGCCTGAACTGGTCATTGTAAAAGCTTGAGCAATAGGTACGTTAAATTCTGTATCAGGAGTAAGAGAAGGGTCTAAATCAATTCCCAAGCTCATAATGAATTCTTTAGTTGAATCACTATAAATTGTAACGACAGGTAAATTCATAGAGGTCTCAGGAGTGATTTCTAGAGCTTCAGTTTCTCCCTTTACCCCTATTTCAGATATGTAGAAGTTATTCCAAAACTGAAACACAGAGGGCGGTAGGAAAGACTCAGTATGAGCATAGTCAGTTAGTTGCTCACCATTAAATGTATTGCCTCCATGGCAGGTATAACCGGGCACAGGCTGAGCTTTATAGTCCTCAGCGTTAGCGTTACTGGTTAATAAAATAGATGTAGCTAACACTGGTATGAGTTTCTTTAGTGTTGATTTCATTGAGTTATTTCCTTGGCTTTGTGTAGGAATTATTCTCAGAAGGGACATTTATGAGAGTTGTAATCCACTCCGCATCATCTAGTGAAAAATTACCAAAGCGTTGGTAATCCTCATTATGAATTTCCCATTTCTTTCCGATTCTCTTGAATTTGCTTGATATGTTTGTCAGGTTATCAGTTGATATAAATATGATAATTCCTGTTTTTTGAGATTTATTATCCTGCTGTTAGGACAATCTTTATGGATTTAAACAAAACTCAAGTGTTTTTGAATGTCGCTCAAACCGGGTCTTTTACATTGGCTGCAAACGATTTAGGCATGACTAAATCTAAAGTAAGTCGGCAGGTAAGAGAGTTAGAAGAAGAATTAAAAGTACAGCTTTTTCATAGGACGACTCGTCGAATCTCATTAACTCACATTGGGCAATTGTTTTTTAATGCTTGTGAGCCACTAGTTGCTCAGTTACAAGAAACAGAACAGGTTTTGCAAAGTAAGATCACAGAGCCATCAGGTGTTTTAAGGGTTACTTATCCTAGTGCATTGGGTCTGACTTTGTTTACTCGGATTACTAATGATTTTATTAAGGCGTATCCGAAAGTTCAGGTGGAAGTGATTTTATCCGACAGTACTGAAGACCTTGTTGGACAGGGGATCGATTGTGCAATCCGTGGCGGAGTGCTGGATGATTCTTCAATCATTTGCCGACTTCTTTTTTCTTGTGAACGAGGCATTTATGCCAGTCCTGATTACTTAGCCGATCATCAAGATATCGAGGAGCCCAGAGATCTTACCAGTCTGAATTGGGTTTCGTTCAAAACCTGGCGTCAAAATACTATCAAGCTCATAGGGGAGAGTGGCAATTTAAAGGTGCCTATTCAGAATCAGGTCATGAATGTAAACAGTCTACTCTTTTTACAGACATCTCTTATAGATGGGGTTGGAGTAGGGGTCTTACCGAGCTTTTTATCTGATTCCCAAGTCCGTGAAGGAAAGCTAAAACGTTTGTTACCTGAATACCGCCTAGAAGATATAGATTTCTATCTTGTTTATCCTAATACATCATTTATTTCTCCAGCTCTGCAGGCATTTAAAGAGTTTTGTTATCAAAGAGTGGAACAACTCGGGCTTAGCAATTAACACTACAGAACGAATAAATTCGTACTTTGGTATCAGAATATTATGTGTTTTCTTATATTGAGTTTTGATCGATGGTTTATATAAAGTTTTAGGGTGTTCAGTCTAATTTTGCTTGATACCTTGTAATCAGATTCAGGGGGCGTTCTTAACTCAATACAGAGTAAGTATTTAAACAACGCCAGATAACTCGGTGTATTAATTACTTGATACATCCTTGCAGCAATAGGTGGACAGGCCATGAGCAAACTAAAAGACATTCAAAATAAGTTCGAAGGTTCAATTGAGAGCGGTATCAACAAAGTTGAAGAGTATTATTCAAGCTTTTCTGGTAAGACCTTTGATTACGTTGAAAGTGTTGAAGAAAAGGCCAAAGCTATTACAACTGAAGATGTTAGAAATAAGCATAATGAAAAAGTAGCGTCAGCGTTTGAAAATGTTCGTGAACTAAACAAGAGCGCTAGCGAGTTCATCAACAAGCTACTGGCTAAGCTTCAAAAAGATGTAGAAGAAGTAGTTGAAGAGGTTAAAGAAGCGGTTGAAGAAGCAGCCGATGAAGCCAAAGAAATTGTGGCTGAAGTTGCTGAAGAAGTAAAAGAGGCAGTGTCCGAAGAAGCTACAGAAGAAAAGCCTGCTGCTAAGAAAACAACGCGTAAATCTCGTAAAAAAGCGGAAGCTTAATTATTGATTCCGCTTTTAAACGTTAGGTATTGATGATTTCAATTCCTAAAAAAAAGGGCATTACCTGAAAAGGGATGCTCTTTTTTGTTTTGGGCTTATTGGTTTCGGAGTTATTGTGTTTTAATTCTATTTTCAAGTTCAGAAGTAGATATGTAGGTTAAAAATGCCTGAGTTGTTGTTCAGATTAAATGGTGTGTCAGATGAAGAAGCAAATGAAGTAAGAGCTCTTTTAGATAGTCATTCGATCGAATATTACGAAACCACCGCAGGGCGCTGGGGTGTTTCAATGCCTGCGATCTGGTTGCCTGATGAACAGGAGCCTGAAGAGGCAAAGAAACTGCTTGAGAATTATCAAAAAGAACGCAGCGAACGAGTCAGGGCTGAAATGAATGATATGATCAGCAATGGAACCCAGCCCACCATTTGGAGTAAGTTCTGGACACAACCCTTTAGGTTTGTTCTCGCGTTAATTGCACTGGCATTTGTGGTGGGTTTAACGCTCTATCCATTTTTAAATCTAATCAACGACTAGTAAACTGGATGCCTCTAGTTATAAATTCGACTTAGACTTTTTTAGCTTCGTCGAGCCAACTTTCGATTTCTTCAGTTAAATAGAGTTGTTCTCTCAGCTCTTTCATCCAGTCATTTTCTTTAGTGGTATCGATCAGTCTATCTAACATCAATACTGACATGACCTGAACGGCTGGCTCTTGACTCCATGCGGAAGTGTTCAGGCACCGCCAGTGGTCTGAAACAACAGTTTTGGGTTTTTCTATTTGTTCCTGACATGTCTCACAGATAAAAATACATTGCTCAAATTCAGGGTCTTTTGGAACTGGAGGCACTTCATAAATGAAGAGTTTTGTCCCGCTCGCATCGCATAGCTCACAGTGAGAACCTGAACGACGCACAAGATCTTTCCCAAAATAAGAGAGAGAGTCGCTTCTTTGCTTGTGCTTATCTAAACCTTTCGACATGATAGACCTTCAAAAATATTACTGCTTATTGCAGCTATTAGTTTATATCTTTCTTTAAAAAAGGCTAATAAAAAGGAGCCTAATTTCAATGACTCGATTTAATGATTGGAGTTATCAAGTCTTTGATATCATTTATAAAACGGATACAAAAGCAGGTAAGACATTTGATGTTCTGTTAATCGTATCTATTTTGCTCAGTGTTGCTGCTGTCATGTTGGACAGTATAGAACGCGTAAATGCACGACATGGTGGTTGGCTTTACGGGATGGAGTGGTTTTTTACCGTACTCTTTACTATCGAATACACCATCCGAATATGGGTCAACCCTAGACCCTGGAAGTATATTTTCAGTTTTTATGGTTTGGTGGATTTATTATCCATTCTTCCAACTTATATTGCCCTTATGGTGCCAGGGACGAATGAATTTCTTGTCATTCGTATTCTTCGGGTATTGCGAATTTTTAGGGTCCTTAAGTTATCTGTCTATATTCAACAAGCCAACTTTTTGCTTTCGGCACTTAATGCAAGCCGACAAAAAATCACCGTATTCCTTTTCTTTGTAGTCACTTTGGCGACAATTTTTGGTTCTGTCATGTATGTGATCGAAGGGCCTGAAAATGGTTTCACCAGTATGCCAAAGAGCATTTATTGGGCCATTGTAACAATGACCACTGTAGGTTATGGGGATATTTCACCTCATACGCCAGTAGGTCAGGCTATTGCTTCCATCGTAATGATTATGGGGTACAGTATCATCGCAGTACCTACCGGAATCTTTACGGCCGAACTGGCGAATAAGTTAAAAGGTGAAAAGTCACTAGAAATTAAATGTGCTGCATGCGGTTTACGTGATCATAGAACAGGGGCTAATTACTGTTATGACTGCGGTGGCAAACTATAAATTACAATAAAGGTAAAGGTTATATGTTTGAGCATGTAATTAATATTTCCAGCTCTACACTAGTATCGACTTTAACAGGATGGCGCGGTACAACAGGCTCAAGAAAAACCAAGCTGCCCGAGCAAGACATTGTTTTGTTTGATCGGGAATCTTGTGATGATTGCCGTCTTGTTCGTCAGGCCATTACAGAGCTTAATCTTGACGTCGTAATTTACCCTTGCCCGGAAGAAGGACTACGATATCGACCTTTGTTAGAAGAAATGTCTGGCGCAAGTCAACTGCCATTTTTATTTGATCAGAACTCTGGGCAAAAGCTGACTGGAAGCGATGCAATTTTGCAGTATCTGTTTTCTCAATACGCCGATAAAACCGTACCTGACAAATTTAAAGAGGCGTTAGAGAGTAGTTTTTTAAACTCCCTTAAACAGCAAGCCATTTCAACCTTGAGAGCTGGACGAGGAACTCAGGCCAAAAACGCGAAAGAAGCCGAACAGACATTAACCTTGTATTCATTTGAGTCGAGCCCTTTCAGTCGACCTGTCCGTGAATTGATGTGTGAACTCCAGCTCGCTTACAGATTAATAAACTTAGGCAAGCAACAAAAAGCAGACATGGGTCCTGCGGTGCAGCGTTTCCATTTAGGTCCATATGTCCCAGTTAAAGGGTCTAAACGCGAGGTATTTCTCCACAAATATAATGACGTTATGGTCCCTTTCTTGATTGATCCTAACACCGGAGCTGAGCTTTTTCAGTCGAAGAAAATTCTAGCTTATTTGAATAGGGAGTACGCGCTTAAGTAACTCCAGCTCTTCGCTTGAAATGTGGAACAAATATGAAACGGTGTGCTTTTGTGAAACCTGTTCTTATGATTGTGTTAGATTTCTTTTATAAAAGGTTAAGCAGATAAACGAATGTTTCATTTCAAAACACTTAGAGCACGGCTTTTCGCAGTTTTCGCCGGATTTTCGGTGATTTTGATTTCTGTGTTCCTGATTTTTAACGTCTATTCGTTCTACCAGGGATTGCTGGAATACGTTAAAGAGAAAGAACTGTCTGCAGTAGAAAAGGTTGCTGAATTAATGACATCTCGTGTCAGCAATAAAGTCATTGTTCTTCAACGTATTCAGTCCAGACAATGGCGAGATGCGGTCAGAGATGGTTTGTTATCAGTTGCAGGCCAGAGTGAACGAAAAGAAGTGCTTAGAGCTGAGCGCTTTAGTCCACGACCGCCACCTGATCGGAGTATTTCGTCTTCGTCTTTTGGTGATAAGCATCGACCACCTCCATTGCCGCTTAACATAAATAATCGAATCGCTTTGGTCGATTTGGATAGGGTACCGGTGTTTGGGCGCATAAGGCAGGATGAAGATACTCTCTATCTACCAATATTCAATGGCGACAGAAAAACCGCTTACATAGCCTATTCGCCCAGAGCGTCGCAGTTCGCAAAGCATGAGCAAACATTTATCCGTCAGCAAATCGTTGGTTTCCTACTGATTTCTGTGCTGGCAATAATGGTTTGTGCAATCATTGCGTGGTGGCTGGCCAATCGTATCTCTCATCCTTTAATGTTGGTTGCTGATTCGGCTCGACGACTGTCTTCCGGTGAGTATGGAATCAATGTCGAGCTTTCCAAGTCTGAGATCAAACTGAAAGATGAAATTGGTCGATTAGTAAAAGACTTTAATTATCTTTCCCGCGTGCTAGAGAAGAATGAAACCTCTCGATTGAATTGGAGCTCAGATATTGCTCATGAACTAAGAACGCCGGTTGCAGTTCTGAAAGGTGAAATTGAGGCGGTAATTGATGGTATTCGACCGTTAACATTGGATTCAGTGGAAAGCTTAAAAGAAGAAGTTCTGTTGTTAGAGAAAATGATAGCAGACCTTAGATTACTGACCTTATCGGACGCTGGTGCGCTTGACTACCATATGGAGGAATTAGATCTGAATGTCATTATTCGACAATCCGTTTCTGCTATCAATCCATTGTTCTTAAAAGCCGGTTTAAGGCTCAAATATCAAATGAGAACCCAGCCAAAACCCATTTATGGTGATCAGGCAAGGCTTAAACAGCTCATTAATAATTTGTTAACGAACAGCTTGAAGTACACGGACGCACCTTCCGATGTGGCTATTTCACTCGATTCTGTTGATGGTCATCCCAAAGTAACTCTGGAAGATGGTGCGCCGGGCGTACCGAATGAGTCTCTGCCTCTGTTGTTTGACCGTTTGTACCGTGTTGATAAGAGTCGAAGCCGTAGTTCAGGAGGCTCAGGCCTAGGTATGGCCATTTGTAAAAATATTGCTGAAGCGCATGGTGCTAGTATTACTTGTGACCACTCTACCTTAGGTGGTTTGCAGGTCACTATTTTATTTAAGGATTAATGTTTCTATGTCTGAACAGAAACTTGTTTACATCATCGAGGATGAAGTAAAGCTTGCTCGTTTATTGGAAGACTACTTAATGGCTGCAGGTTATCAGACCCAAACCTTCTACGATGGGGCGCTAGCGTTTGAGGCGATTCAGCAAAGAACCCCGGACCTGATGCTTTTGGATTTGATGCTGCCAAACATGGATGGCATTGAAATCGCTTCACAAACTAGAGCCTTCTCAAATGTGCCCATTATTATGGTCACCGCAAAAGTAGAAGAAGTTGACCGTTTGTTAGGCCTTGAGATAGGTGCCGACGATTATGTATGTAAGCCATTCAGTCCAAAAGAAATTGTTGCGCGTGTAAATGCAATGTTCAGACGTTTGGAAATGCTCGGGGCTAATCAGGTCGATGCGATCACTTCGACTGTGGCAGTTGATGAAAACAAAATGACAGTAGTGATCAAAGGTCAGCCTTTGGATCTTACTACTCTTGAATTTCAAATGTTTGCCATGATGTTTAATGAGCCGGGGCGAATATACAGTCGACAACAACTAATGGACCGTATTTATAACGATCATCGCGTAGTAAGTGATCGAACGATTGACAGTCATGTAAAGAAATTACGAAAAAAGATTGCAGTGGTGTGTGACGACGAATTAATCCAGTCGGTTTATGGTGCTGGTTACAAATACGAAGCGACTGCTCATTAATTGAAGAAAATTTCTCGAGGTTACCAGTGAATAAATATCCGCTTTTTTCAGCCATTCTATTATCTGGCGTTGTATCGTTAGGCTCAGTCTCTGGCATTGCACAGGCATACCCGCAAGGTGCTATGGATAGAGAACCGCAATCCGGGCAATCCAGTATTAAAGGTGGCATGCATCCAGGAATGATGGCTCGCGAATTAAACCTTACTCGAGAACAGGAGCAGGTATTTCATAAGGTCATGCGATCTACGAAAGAAAAAATGCGAGCTTATAAGCAGCAATTACAGTCTGAAGCACGCGAAGAGCTTTCAGGTGTGTTGTCAGAGGAACAATTACAGGCCTATGACAAATTGATGGAAGAGAGACAATCACGACGTGAAGGGATGATGGGCAATCGTCAAATGAACCGTGGCGGGATGGATGGCTCAGGTTCTGGAATGGGGCAAGGGAAACACCGCTTCGAGTAACTGTTCAATAGATGGCCACTCGGGTATGATGCGCAGCTTCGTGTGTCAGCCCTTTGTTCTTCTTAAATGTTACAGGTATCTCCATGCAAATTTATAAGCTTGTTATCAGTTGTCCTCCAGGTGTTGAGGGATTGCTTCTTGATGAATTGGACACCTTGATTGGAGCAAAGGGTAAAGAATCACCTCGTGCTGTGACGGTTGATGCTACCTTAGAGCAAGCCTATAAGATTTGTTTATGGTCTCGTCTAGCCAGTCGTGTTCTTTTAGAAATTGCCGAGGGAGAAGCTCAAACAGGCGATGAAGTCTATAAGATCGCTCGATCCGTTCGTTGGCAAGATCACTTCTCAGCGTCAAATACCTTCCGAATTAATTTCATGGGGACCAACCGCTCCATCACCAATACACAGTTTGGGGCACTTCGAATCAAAGATGCTGTTGTCGATTCTTTCACTAGTATTGGCAATGAACGTCCTTCAGTAGATAAAGAATCACCTGATATCCGTATTCACGGGTTCTTTAAAAAAGGGCGTTTTCAGGTCTTCATAAACCTCTCTGGTGAAAGCTTGCATCAGCGCGGCTACCGACCGCTGGCGGGTATGGCTCCTATGAAAGAGAACCTTGCTGCAGCAGTATTAATTCGTTCTGGCTGGAATAATACGGATGCCTCGTTTGATCAACTTCTCGATCCTATGTGTGGTAGTGGGACCTTATTGATCGAAGCTGCCATGATGAAAGCGAACATTGCTCCGGGTCTGACACGTCGTAAGTATGGTTTCGAAGAGTGGTTGCAGCATGACGCATCTACTTGGCAAAAGTTACTGACGGAAGCGAGAGATGCTCGTGCAGAGGGCACAAAACAGCTGGAAAGGATTTACTTTGGGTCAGACTCTGATGCCAAAGTGATTAAGAAAGCGCGTGAAAATGCTCAGCGCGCTGGCGTGGGTGAATTCATTCAATTTACCGCCAAATCCTTTAAAGATGTTGTTCCGGTGCCTTGTGAAAATGGTCTACTTGTTACCAACCCACCTTATGGTGAGCGCCTTGAAGAAAAACATGATGTTGCCATTCTTTACCGTGATCTAGGGCGTGTTTTTCTGGATCATTTTGAAGGCTACCAGGCAGCCATTTATGCAGGTAATTGGGAATTAGCCAAAGGCTTACCTTGGGTGCCATTCAAGCAATACAAACTTCAAAATGGTGCCATTGATACACGTTTATTGCTGTTCAAATTATTCAAAGAGAAAGCAATTCAAGGGCTAATCAAGGAAGACGGTGAGTTAAGTCAGGGCGCGGCCATGCTTGCTAACCGAATTCGTAAGAATCTTAAAAAGCTAAAGTCCTGGGTAAAGCAAACAGGTGTGAGTTGTTATCGGGTTTATGATGCTGACTTACCTGAATATTCCGCTGCGATTGATTTCTATGAAGGCCGGTTGCATGTACAGGAATATGCTGCACCAAAAACGATACCGATTCATAAGACACAGCAGCGTTTATCGGAAGTATTGGATGCGGTGGCTGAGGTATTCGAGATTGATCGTAATAGCATTGCATTAAAACAGCGTGCGCGTCAGTCTGGTAAGAATCAATATGAACGTATGGATGCTCAAAACAGCTTCTTTACTGTGAAAGAAGATCACGCAACCCTTAAGGTAAATCTGGAAGATTATCTGGATACAGGTCTGTTTCTTGATCACCGTCCAATCCGAAAGTGGATCTCTAAAACGTCCAAAGATCTCAGTGTTCTCAATCTCTTTTGTTACACAGGTGTTGCTTCGCTTCAGGCGGCAGTGGGTGGTGCAAAACAAGTCACCAGTGTTGATATGTCGACCACTTATTTGCATTGGGCTGAAGACAACTTCGAGTTAAATGATTTTGAAGGTGATCAGTATCAGTTCCTAAGAGCCGATTGCGTAGATTGGTTGGCAACCCAATCCCAAGCGTCAGACTCAGCTAAGTACGATTTGATTTTCATGGATCCGCCGAGCTTCTCGAATTCCAAGAAAATGGAGGGTGTACTCGATATCCAAAGAGATCATTCGCAGCTTATTCATCACGCAATGAGTTTGCTTAATCCTGATGGCGTTCTGGTGTTTTCGAACAATCTGAGAAGTTTTAATCTGGATGAAGATGCGCTTGATTCGTACTCAATCAGAGACGTATCGTTGAAAACCATACCAAAAGATTTTGAGCGTAGAAAAAATATCCATCAATGTTGGTTTATCTGCCATTCATCGGAATCGCTCAATAAATACAAAATTTAAGCTAGATCTTAAAAATAATTGTTAAAGCACCTCAAGAATTGACCGATAAGGGATATAGGTTGGTCTAATTTCTATAGGTGAACAGATTATGTTTGGCTTCAACACAAGTTTTACAGGCGCGATGGATGCTTACCAATCCACATTTGGTGGACAGGCTAAATCGGATATGCTCCCGCAAACAGCTTCAGAGCAAGCAGGTGAAGCTGTTGATAAACCGAAGAAAGTATCTTTATCTTCACCTGGTGATCTTTTAAGTCGTATCGTTGGTAACAAACTGTCGAACGCCGGTTTTGAAAAACCAAAAGAAACAGAGTCTGCAACAGGCTTCTTCGATATCGATACAGTTGTAGATACGGTATCCAGTCATATTCAAGGTTTCATGGACAGAGAGCGTGCAGCTGGTGCTTCAGATGAGCGTCTTGAAGAGATTGCCAATGCGGCACGCAGTGGTGTTGAACAAGGATTTGGTGAAGCGCGAGACATCATTTCTGATGCAGGCATGATGACTGACGAATTAGCAGAAGATATTGATACGTCAGAAAATCGTATCTATGACCGAATTGATCAGATGGTTGCTCCGCAGGACGATGGTTCTGAGGACGTTCCAGCCCCGGTCAGTGGTAATGATTTGTTCCGCCCTGAAAATCTTGTATCAGCAAGTGATATGAATTATCGCGAACAAGCTGGTGTGGTTCAATTGAAAACTCAGGATGGCGATACAATTAGTATTAGTCTGGCTAGTGTGGATTATGCGTCTCGTGAGTTCCAGCAAACAAACGATGGCAGTTCCTTTGGTCTGACAGCGTATTCGGGCTCACAATTCAGCATCTCTGTAGAGGGCGAGTTGGATGAGGATGAATTAACGGCTGTGTATGATTTCTTAGGTCAAGTAGATAGCCTGGCGGAATCCTTCTTCAGCGGTGATTTAGACAGTGCGCTCGAGCAAGCGATGTCATTGGATTACGATACCTCTGAGTTAGTCAGTTTTGCTATTGATTTCTCTTACACTGAAGTGTCTGTAAGCACACGGACCTATCAGAACGTGCAGGATTTAGGTGAGGGCGGTTCTAGAGGTTTAGCTTCAATGCCAAATATTGTAGAGCCAATGAAGCAGTTCGCAGATGAAATGAAAGCTATGGTCGATAAAGCGAGCCTATTCCAGGAAGCAACTGCCGGTATGTTGGATTTGCTTGAACAGTTTGTATCCAGCAGAGCTGAGAACGACGGTGTACGTCCAAGTGAACGTATTCAGGAATTTGCTCGATTGCTCCTTGAGGAATACCTACCTGTTCAGCAAGATCAGGTAAATGAGGCGGCAAACGACTCTGCTGAACAAGGTTCAGGCGTAGAAGATTTAATTGAAGTCTAGTCTTTACTGGAACTCAATTGATTGAAAAGAGCGCAATGCGCTCTTTTTTTCTGCCTGTAATAATTTAAACTTCTGCATCATCTTTTTGTTAGGTAGTGTTATGTCAGAACCTTTGCCAGAATTCTTGTTGTATACAACAGAAGGTTGTCATCTATGCGAAGTCGCTACACAAGTCATTGCTACGGTGATTGATCTTGAACAGGTGTATGTTGAATTGGTCGATATTGCAGAACAGGAAGATTCTGATGGTTTAATACAAAACTATGGTGAGCGGATTCCAGTTATTCAGCATGTGCCTTCTGGAAAAGAAATTGACTGGCCTTTCAGTGTTGAAGAATTTCAGCAGTGGTTCTTGTTATGTTTTGAGGGCAATCGATGAATGCAGGGTTCTCACTAGGAGGCCTGCATTAACTCTGTTGTCTAGCTTGTCGAAAGTCACCTGGGGTTGTATCGGTCCAGAGCTTAAAGCTTCTGTGGAATGATCTTGTATCAGAGAAGCCCAGATGAGAAGCGATGTCACTCATACTTAATTGGGTATACGCAAGATAGTATTCTGCACTTTCTTTTCTCACCGTATCTAACAAATCCTGATAACTACTTCCTGCGGATTGAAGTTTCCTCTGCAATGTTCGTCCAGAAACGCCGAGTACTTCAGCTAATCGCTCTTTTCGCGGCGGTTCAGACTTCATGATGTCTTTAAGGGCTCGAGTTGCCTGAATGATAATGTCTTGCTCTGAAGTTAGTTCATTCAACTGGGTTTGAGCATGTTGCTCCAAAGTCTGAAGAAGGAGCGGGTCGGGTCTTCTTAAAGGCATTTCCAATTGTTCGTGCGAAATGATCAAGCTGTTACTTGGTTGGTTAAACTTTATCGGGCATCTGAAAATTTCCTGATAGATCATTTCAGTCCCAGATTCCGGCTTGTCATGAGTTAACCAGACTTCTTTTGGCGCTTGCTCAGGGCTGTTAGCTAACCAGCGTGAAAACGTCACCCATGACGCTAATACATTGTCGATCATATGGGGAATGACTTCGGGGTGAGAATAGTTACATTCCCAGGTCATCTTAAGACAGTCTTTTCCTGATAAGGAGATGTCATCAAAGCTTGTCACGCCCATGTCGCCCACCAATTTCTCATACGGCATAGCTTTCTCTAGAGCTTCTTTGACATTGCGGCTGTTCATAGTGATATAACCCAGTACGACGTAGGAGCCTGGTTGAACGTATTGAGCAGATCTTAAACCAAAGGTGCTGGATTCACTCGCCTTAACGAGTTCTAGAAGTAACGCCTGGAAATCGGTTCCAGCTACCCGCGCAGTATCATCTTTGAGTAGCTCTCTAGGGAAGTTGGCCTGGGTAAGCGCCGAATCAATATCAATGCCCATAGCTTTTGAACAATCGAGATATTGAAGGATAGGCGGTATAGAAGCGGTACCTAAGTTATCCGAAGCGTTATTAGATGGTTTGTTCATATTATAGGCTGCATTAGACATAGGTATGAGCTTTTAGATTAGTTGTTATTATAGGCATGTCCCAATTTGAAGGTGCCTTGTCCCAATTGGTCATGTAAAAAGTATCTAACTTCATTAAACTCTTGCATACAAAATTTTCTATGAATATGGCTTATATGAACATTTTCTTTTGCCTATTCGTTTATTTTATTCCTTTTTGTAGCAGTTGAAAGTGGAGTTTTACTATGCGTCGTTGGAATGGTTGGGGTGATGAGAGCACCTATTTAGAATTACCTGAAAATGGACAATCATTTTTGGAAGAACGTGTAGGTGGAGCTTCCCCTCTAGAGAATGCCAGTTACGAGCAAGTAGAAGCGTCGGTACCTGATTCGCGTTTACCTGAATCATCTTTGTACAGTGTATCTAAGAAAGATCGAGTGATGCATGCACGTGGCCAAAGTCTTCCAGATTGGCTAGCCATGAAGAGCGGTAACATTGGCGTGTTTCCTGACGCTGTAAGTTATCCTGAATCAAGCGACGATGTTCGAAAGTTACTGGATCAGGCGAAAGAACATAATTGGGTGGTTATTCCCTATGGCGGTGGAACCAGCGTAGTTGGACATATTAATCCACTTAAAGATGATCGTCCTGTAATCACTGTAGATATGAGTCGCATGTGTCGTTTGCTCGATATTGACGAGCAAAGCCGCATTGCTACATTCGGTGCAGGTGTTCCTGGTCCACTATTGGAGTCTCAACTTCAAGCAAAAGGCTATACGCTTGGGCATTTCCCACAATCCTTTGAGCTTTCCACGTTAGGTGGTTGGATTGCCAGCCGTTCAAGTGGTCAGCAATCGCTAAAATACGGTCGTATTGAACAAATGTTCGCTGGCGGCAAGATTGAAACATTGGATACAACCTTTAATATTCCAACGTATCCAGCTTCTTCTGCTGGCCCTGATATACGCGAATGGTTTATGGGTTCGGAAGGGCGTTTCGGCATTCTAACTGAAGCAAAGGTACGTGTGACGCCAATAGCCGATCAAGAAAAGTTCTACGTAGCCTTTTTACCAAGTTGGATTGA
>Ga0181592_10000951_pt1 | contig 23234 bp, 31 predicted proteins | sample 071ome_20_FD_133755 | JGI IMG/M metagenome (GOLD analysis project Ga0181592, IMG submission 133755) | Coastal salt marsh microbial communities from the Groves Creek Marsh, Skidaway Island, Georgia - 071412BT metaG (megahit assembly) | ecosystem: Environmental > Aquatic > Marine > Intertidal...
GTCCGCATCGCACTAGTCATTATTCAGCCGGTAGCTCACGAAGAGCCCATCAGCCAAGGAGTAGCCTAGTCGAATACTGCGGGCGGTTATTTATCCCCACCTTCTCAGGCTACCCCGGCCTATGAACGGGGTCCTCGTTGCCTGATCAAACCCGCTGGGGTTTTTGACTATAAATTCTGGAAAAAAATCTTTTTATACCCTTACACTGCTGATTGCAACCCCCTATACAACCTCCGGAGGAACGAGAAATGGGTGCATTTACTAACAAAATGGAAGAGTGGATCACTGAGCACTTTCTGCGTACCAGTACGTCTGTACCCCAGCCGTCTGGTCTGTGGCTTACTCTGTTTGAAGCTGACCCGACTGAAGCCGGTCTCTATACCAATGAGTGTAGCTATACCGGTTATACCCGGGAGACGATCTCCTTCAACACGATCAACTCCACCACTGGTGTTATCACCAACAACGGTGCAGTGACGTTTGATGCGAACCAGGATGCTGGCGCTGTAACTGTAACGCACGCTGGTGTTACTACTTCCGCTACCCTGGGAGCTGGTGACCTGCTGATCTACGGTGAGCTCCAGGCGGATAAGATCCTGGCTCAAGGCGATACTCTGTCGTTTGCAGACGGTGCTCTGTCCCTGACCCTGGACTAATCTGAGCTTAGGCTCAGTAGGGGTTACAGATGGCTGATCGTCATGCGATTAACCAAGCCGCCATAAACCAAGGTGCCGGGACTGTTCTTGTCCTGGCAACTACTTTATGGACGGCAGACGCTACCTGGGCCCAACCGGACCCGGGTTTCGTTTTTGGTACCGATGCTACTATCACGAGTACCGGTGCTGATTGGACCCCACCTGATGCAGATCAGGAGCACAATTCTGCAAAGCTAGATTCTTCCGAGGTAGCTGGAACGGCTACTCTGGTCATTACAGGTGATACTGAACTGTCACTGAGTACTGATTGGAGTGCCGGCTCCAGTGTAGGAAGCGGTTTAGAGTCGACTCTGCAGATCGATACAGATGTTTCTTGGTCTGCAAGTGCGATCAGGACCCCAAGTACTTGGCAGGCTGCTGCCGGTGAGGCACTGACTCTCTGGTCTGCAGGGGAGCAAAGCTCTCCTCTGGTTATCCAGGGAACTCATGTTAAGAGCGCTGGCGTATTCACCATGTCGGCGCCGGAGAGCGCCCTCACAGCTGATGCTGATGCACAGCTTGTTGGTGAGTGGAAGTCGACTGTTGTACCTGTAGCAGAGGTCTACTTGGCCCCGTCTTATCAGCCTAATGGCTCGAGTGACTGGGAACATGAAGACTTTCCTGTATGGTCTGGTGGAGTACCTGCCCTCACTATCCCGGATAATCTGATTGACCAGTGGTCTGGTGATTGGCTGATCCGAGCTAGTGCTGAGATCAATGGGGTATACGGTTCTACGCTGATAGGTGTTACTCATATCCACGGTGCAAGTGCTAGTTGGCATGTACAGGATACCGGTGTATGGGACGGTCGTCGTATGGCCCTGGGTAGTATCCAGGATACGATCGGAGTAACTACTACTGACTTCCTTGCCACTGCAAACAAGAACGATGCCGCGGCTAGTTGGACAGCACCCCCGGGATTCTGGTGGGTGGACCAAAAGGGTCTGAACATGAACTTTGCCTGTACTCCTTCCTGGGCCACCATGAATGCTGGTGTGTTTGATGGGGATGGTAAGTTTATAGGTGAAGGATTCTGGCCTATGACTTCAGTTTGGACTAAGCCAGATATACCTAGACGACGTACAACTCGTTCTAACTTTGGTAATGTTGGCGCTCTGACTCACGTGTTCCAGGGTACTAAGCAGCTCCAGGCCACACTAGATGATGAGGCGGCTCTGACGAGTAACTTACTTGCGCCGGCCGTATTACGTATTGCAGCGTCTCCCACTTGGAGACAGTTTGCAGTTGATGCTGAGAACAGGGTATTCGAGTTGCCTGGTTCAGCCCCGAGATATTTTGAGGTGGATCGATGATCATTGGTGCTGTGGTACAACAACCAAACGACCGTTTGGACTATGATGTGGACTTTGCGAAGTGGTTCGTCAGTCCTACGGAAGACTTTATCATTGGTGCTACTGCTTCAGTGGCCCCTGCTGGAGAGCTTTCTGCTTCTGTAATCGTTCCTCCGGACGACAACCAGATGGTGAAGCTCTGGCTCAGTGAAGGTGAAGACGGTAACGACTATATTGTTACAGTCCAGATCAGTACCAATGCTGGACGTGTGAAAGAAATTGAGCTCGAAGTAGCTGTGGAGGAATTCTGATGGCTTTTGAATATGCCAATAATGCATCTAGTCTTCTAAATGCTCAGCTCAATGCAGGCGCTAATGAGCTTTTTGTCGTTTCAACTGGTGGAAGCAACTTCCCTTCAACTTTTCCATTCTTGATTACTTTGGTTGAAATCGATGCCAATGGTAACGAAGTCGACTGGGAAATCATTAGTGTATCCTCGCGTTTTGGAGATTGGTTCGCCGGTCTGACTCGAGGTCTGCAGGGCACTACAGATCGTACCTGGATTGCTGGTACCAAAGTAGAGGCACGCTTGACGGCAGGTCAGATGGACAACTTTGACCAGGCGTATGACTGGGGAGACCATGCTTCAGCAGGTTATCTCACTGATAGAGGCCTAGTAGTGCATGACACTATCCAGGCAGCAAATTTCACTGCAGCAGTGGGTTATATCTACAAAGTAAATCAGACAGGCAACATCAATATCACTATGCCCCCTACGCCAAGTATCGGTGATCGAGTAGCCTTTCTTGATGGTCATGGTAACCTGCCTGACGATACAATGACGTTGCTTCGGAATGGCTCTAAGTTCTACGAACTGGATGACGATTTACTGATCGATACTGAGCAGTATGGTTATTTCGAGTTTATTTATTATGGTTCAAACCGAGGGTGGATTCGGTCATGATTAATCTTTCAGCTTACGGTGGTTCTCACGGTGGTTTCATTGAAGAGTACTACTTTGAAAACGATGGTAGCTCCCAGGATAGCGGTACCATCACTGTACCGGCAAATGCTACTCTCATGGGCTGGATCATGTGTGGTGGCGGAGGCGGCGGCGGTGGTGGCCGCTATGGTGACTCTGGCGAAGCTGGCGCAGGTGGTGGTGGAGGCTCTGGTGGAGCCATCAATACGTGGTGTTTTGCTCGGTGTACTCCCGGAGCTAGTATCGCTTACCTGGTAGGTAATGGCGGTGCTGGTGGTACTGGACAAAACTCTACTACTTATGACAGTAACTGGTATTACGGCAGTCACGGTACTGCAGGGACCTCTACTCAATTAAGCGGGCATATGACTTGTGGTGGAGGTGGTCGAGGTAATCGTGGTGGAGTTAACCGCGGTGGAAACTTTTCTCTAGGGGGAAGTGGCGGAGATGCCGGCCTTGTTACTTGGAACACTACGATTGTTATTGCTTCTGATTTCTGGAACCGTAGTACGTATGAAGGTGACGCACACTCTGGTGGTCAAGGCCTTGAATGGGATACTGGTGAATACACCTGGGATAGCGATCTTCATGGTGGTGATAATTGGGGCCCTTATTCTGGTGGTGGTTCTGCTTCTGATGTTACCCCTAACTCTGACCAAGGTAACTATTGCCCAGGTGGTGGCGGTGCCGCTAGTCCTTTTAGTCATGGTGGTAGGGGCGCAGGTCGGTACAACTCCACTTATGCTGTTGCAGAAACGCCATACATAGGCGCCGGTGGTGGCGGTGGATCAGGCGGTGACAACGCTAATGGCGGTGTTACTAATTCTAAGAACGGTGCCAAAGGTGGCGCTGGCATGCTTTGGGTGAGGTTCTACAAATGATTACTGTAGTACTGCTGGATAGCACAGACCGTGTACTCAATGTCTACGAAGTTAATGTGGATTCTTTTGATGACTACATTACTGACGAGAAGGTTGTAGAGTTTCGCCCTGATTTCATGACCATGCCTGATGTTGGCTGGTTATGGAATGGAGTGAACTTCATTGAGGATGGTGAGGAACCCGATATTGTTAGCACGAAGTTTACTCGTGTTGAGTGGATTATGCGTTGGTCTCCTGCAGAGTGGTCTTTCTTGAATCACTGTCGTCAGGGCACCTTTGCTGGTGTTTTAGACAGTATTCAGAACGAGATCGGTCAGCTGATGGATGTCATTCTCTTCGTAGATGACGTAGATATCGATGGTCCTATTGTCGCGCGTCTTCATGAGATCCTGGAAACTGAGAACTTGATCTCTGGTTCTCGAGTAGGAGAACTCCGCAAAGCCCGGGTTATTAAGCCGGCTACTAACCGTCGTACAGATGGCCGGCCTCAGCCTCAAGTTGGTCAGGATAATAGAGAGCGTCCTGAAAGAGGTGGTCCTTCTGGGGGCCGTGGCCGTCCATGACAGACTTTATCCATAAGCATGGGGTACTCATAAGGCTGGCAACCGTTTGGTTACTGGCCTTAGCTACTTATGTAGTATTAACCTTGCTAGAGCCAGACTACTGGGGCACTATGGATCAGACTAAAGCAACATTCTGGGCAGGCATCCTGGCAACGTTGTTTGGAATAACCGCGTTGTTGGAGCGATGGAATGCCCGGAGGCCCCCTTCATGATCCAGTTTTTGAGTCCAGTGATGAGCGTCTTTCGTGCACGCTGGTTCCTGCCTGTGCTGCTCGGGGGTATAGCTCTTGTGAGCACTGTTTCTTTCGTGAGCTACAACAAGGGTTACTCGAAAGCCGAACTGGCAGCTCAGGAAGAGCTGAACAAAGCTCTGGCAGCACAACTGGAAACGATCAGCAAGATCCATCAAGAGGACCTGAAGATCGTAGCTACTCAAAGTGAGAAGGAGAGATCCCTTGAACATGCAATTGAAATCATTCCTAGGACTGACGCTGACTGTCATTCTCCTGACTGGTTGCGGGTCTTCAATGCGGGTATCCGGGCAGTCAACACCTATTCCGCCCCAGCTCCTTGAGCCTTGTGAACGTCTCGTAGAAGCCGAGACCCTGGACGACGTACTAGAATCTCATCTAATCAATATGGAGCGTGCCGGCACATGTATGGCACGTCACGGTTCATTAGTGGAAGCCGTTAAGGCTAGGGAGGCGCAAGATGAAAGTGACTGACAACAGAGGGGCAGACGATAAGGGGGTGATCTGATCTCCGAGTCAGCCGGAAGCTGATCTAGAATAAGAATGGGGGCCCTAGGCCCCCTTTTTATTGGACTGAGATCCAGCGGATACCGTTACTGTACAACAGTTCTTGACAGTCTTTGCAGGCATAGGTGTGTCCAGTGACAATGGCTGACGCATCAACCAGGACTGCTTCATTAGATTGTGCGTCCCATAGTGCCATTTCTTCAGCATGTCCGAGCTGATCACAGATCGATTTACATTTTTCATACCCTTCTCCAGGTTCCCTAGGACAGGTCTTTTGAGGGTTTAGACAGGCATTGCTGCCATAGAATTGTTGACCGTTATTGTCAATTATTATGCACTCTACGGTCTGTTTTGCGCAGGGGCCCATGCTACCTCCTGAGGAGTTGATCCGGTGTTTTCATTATTTTTTGGATTTCTCGATCGATACGTCTGGCGTATGATTCTGCGACTGGTCGTTCGAATGTGTGCTCACCTTCCATGAGACCCCAGGCTAATCTTCCGTTTACGTGAATTGCTGGGACTGTTGCATAACCAACTGTTATGGACTCATTACGACGAATCGCGCTCTTAGCGAGAGTAGCTACAGGCATAGTGATGGCTTCCAAGAATCAGGAGTCGGTATCTTCCACAACTACCTGATTATTGTCAAGATCTATGACAGTGTGGAAGAATACGTCATCTGGGTATACCTCAATAGCACCTCCAGCGTAGCAACCAGGGAATGGGAACCCGTTGTAGGGCACAATAGCGTACTCAAACTTGACTATTTCCCCTACCTGTTCGGCATATTGACGCATTACAGCGTGGAGGATATATACAGCAGAGTTAACGGGCTGTGTTTCTTCTTGTTCAGTAGAAGAGGAGAACTTTATATATTCATACGCTGAGTCCCCATATGACCTACTATCCAGTAGTACGGTAACTCCGTACGCTGGTGCCCCATCTTCGATCATCTCTATGGTCAGATTGGTAAAGTGCTCGGAACGCTGGAAGAGCACATCTTTCTTGTCTGGTTTGTCTTCCTGCCATCGGCTTACAGCGTACTGCATGTCCCAGATGGCCCGGGTAATGATCTTGCCGTAGCCTGTAGGGACCCTGAGTAGAAAACAAAAACGATATTGAAGGAGTTTCTCTGGATTAGTCATCATAGGTCACCATATGTTGGATATACAGGTGTTGTGCCCCTGGTTGTATCCATCCTCAAATACTAGGTCTGCGAAGTTTTGCAGCATCCAAAAGACTAGAATGCCGAACAGTAGCTTGCCGCCATCAATTTCCATTTTCATACATCCTTGGGTCCGGAGGCATGGGCATCCAGTATGGATACTGATCCGGGTTCCCGTTGATTACGGAGATGCTAATGTGGCGCTGCCAGGACATGAATTCTGCATCCCAGGCCATGATGGATTTACCACCATGTTCCTTCATAGTGGGAGGATTCTCCGCAGTCTTTCGCGGTGCAAACATGTTTAGCAGGATTTGGTTCAGGCGGATCAGGGCTTCCCGGTCCATCTCTTCAATCGGAGCTTTCATACAATTCCCTCTCTCGGTACTCTTCGTAAAGTTGGTCTTCGTGGCGTAATTGTTCTTCTTCAGCTTGCAAATATGCAGCTTCTTCGATCATTTCCCAGATGTTCTCGTCAATGTAATCCCGAATCTCATTCCAGATTTTTCTATTTATTGCTGCTGTGAATGCCTGGGAGCGGAGATGATTATTAGGGTTGTGCAAGAAATCTGTCAAGAGGTCCAGGTAGTATGTCTCCTGGATTGCGTCTTCCAGGTAGCCTTGCCAGTAGCTCCTGTCCGCATACGCACACTGACATATCACTTCAGATAGTAAGGTTGTATCCGGATTGTTGAGGAAATCTATTCCCATGGTGTCTCTGGCATAGCCATACCATAGTTGAAGATCCATAGTTATCTCCTTGATATTTGGTGAAAAGCTGTTAATCTTTCCCGATCCTACTGTTTGGAAGATCCCATGACCTCTCGATTTCATGCTCTTCGTGAGTATTGTGAAACTACACGCCAGAAGGAAGCTTTTAATTCCCTGGTAACCACTCAAAATATCACTCAATCTGCAAATCAGTTAGGGGTATCGAGGCAAGGGATGCAATCCATTATTGCCTCTGTTGAGAAGAAAGCTCGTTTAAGGGGTTGGGATCCAAGTATGGACCTTACCCACCCCGCCGGAGCGGGGATGAATCTCAAACGAGTCAGTACAAATTACAATTCTGACGGGGATATCAACCAACAGTGGGTGATATATGAGCCAGAAAAAGAAGCACAAGATCTCGCCTACCGAGCCTATATCGAAGGGCTCTTGCAAAACCTGAAACCAGTCAAAGCTACCAAACCAAAGAAGCTCGATTACACCTCAGAGCTCGCCTCAGCCATAGTATTCGGAGACGCTCACCTGGGTATGATTGCCCATGCTGTTGAGACCCTGGGCGCTGAGCACGATCTGGACACAGCCCTAGCTGATATTAAGTCTGCGATCGATTATTTAGTCGACTGTTCGCCGGCCCAAGAAGAGGGCTATTTTATCAATGTGGGTGACTTTACCCATACCAATGACTTCTCTAATACGACCCCGGGACATGGCAATATGATGGATGTGGGGCAGAGACACAGTCAGACTATGCGTGCTGCAGGTGCCATAATCCGCTACTGTATCGCGCGTATGCTTACTAAGTTCAAGACTGTACGGGTTATAAACGCCCGCGGTAACCACGATTACGATGCTGCCTTTGCCCTGAACATGTTCCTGGAAGGAATCTACGAGAATGAGCCTCGGGTAGAGGTCCTCCAGAACGATTCCAAGTTCAACTTCATTGAGTTCGGTAATACCCTAATCGGGGTCAACCATGGTGATAAGATCAATGCACTGCGCTTAGCTGGCGTAATGACTCGTATGCAGTCTGAAGCTTGGGGCAGAACCAAATATAGACGCTGGTTTCTGGGGCATATACACCACAAGGTAGTGCAAGAGCATGAGACTGGTGTTACTCTAGAGTCCTTCCACACATTGGCGCCCATTGATGCCTGGCATGCTGAGAGCGGATATGGGGCGGAAAGCCGTGTGACCATGATCACTTTCCATAGGGAATTTGGAGAGGTCAACAGGATGAGTCCTTCGCTGGATATGCTTAGAGCTCTGCGGTGAAAGCCATGATCGAAAAGATCATCCGCCAAGTAGAAGAAAAGATCCTCCCCGGCATTGGGGAACGGCTCGAGATTGAGACCGAGCTGGTTAAGGACAAAGGTCGGGTATACCTGGTAACAACCAGTTACTGGGACGGGTACGAGGTCTCTAATAATGAATTCGATCTCGAACCTCTCATTGACGAGATAGTCGCCCGCCTCGAATAAGAGGTTTACATGGTTTGGTTACAAGTATGGCTCTGGAGCATTGCTCTGGTGGGCGTTCGAGCCTTCCAACAAAAGAACGTTCAGGGAAATCATTATTTCTTGATTCTCCCGACATCCTATATATTCGCACTCTGTGATATAGCACTGATCTACCAAGGTCTTCAGACCTGGGAGATTAGCTGGTGGAAAACCGTACTCTGTATGGGTACAGGCGCCTGGATGGGGTGCTGGATATCACTATTTCTACATAATAAAGTGAGGCCACAAAATGAGTCAGCCCAAAATTTGCCTTGTTCTCAACGGTCCCCCCAATGTGGGCAAGGACACTCTGGCGGAGGAACTGGAGAGGGAGATGGATTTCCAGAAGATGTCGTTCAAGACCGCTTTGTACGAGGAGACAATCCGCCACTTTGGAGTGGACAGACAAGAGTTCATGGATCGAGCTACCCACCGGAATTACAAGGAGAAACATTGGTGGGCACTGACCTTGCCGGCCGAAGACGATTTACTTCAGGTCTTGTCCCCCAGGGAAGCTCTGATCCACGTCTCTGAGCACGTGATCAAGCCTCTCCACGGTAAAGCCTTTTTTGGTAAAGCCGTGGCTCGAGACATTCTACGATCGGAGTCGGAGTTCATTGTGATGGCTGATGGGGGTTTTCCGGAGGAAATTGCTCCTCTTAAGGCTGTCTGTGAGAATGTGGTAGTTGTACGGCTACACCGCAAGGGATGTAGCTTTGAGGGGGATAGCAGAGATTACCTGTTTCCTGAGCAGGATAGCTATGATGTATACCTAGAGGACGACTGTATACAAGCAGGTGTAGATGACCTTCTCGGAATTACTGATAAGTATATTCCCACCACAATTTTCTAAACTTTTCCTGTTTACTCTGGTTATAGTGATTCCCTGTTACCGCGGGGAATTTTCCTATGGCTAAGATTGATATCGTTGATGCTCTTCTGCAGAAGGGCAACGTAGCAGCTCTGAACGCAATGTTGGACGAGCTCTATGCCCTGAATGGCTCTCTCGAGCCTTCAGATGTCCTGGCTCTCCTGGAAGCCAATACAGGCCCTGACATAGTGGGCATGACCCAGGCTGAACGGGATAAGCTATCTACTCTGGAAGGATCCAAGTATCTGGGTACATATACCAGTCTTGGGGCCCTCCAGACTGCTCACTCGTCTCCCAATATTGGCTCATACGGCCATGTTGACGCTGGTGTTGGTAATGACCTCCAGCTATGGATCTGGGACGATGACGACAATGAATACCAGCTCAATGAATCCAGTGCTTCTGGAGAGACTGCTGAGTCTATCAAGACCAAATATGAGTCTAATCTCCAGACCAACGCCTTTGATGACGCTGCCAAGGCTAAGACTGATGCTATCTCGGTATGGATCCGGGATAACCTGTTGGGAGCGGCGGACGCCTCAGCCGCGCGTAGCGCGCTGGGCGCCGACGCGGTACTCACATTCAATGATACTGCTGAAGTCGACCTGATCCGCACAGGAGACGTTGTAACGGCTCAAATCAATGGGGCATCCATCGCTAAGGCTAAGCTTACGTCTGACGTACAGAACTCTCTGGGGCTTGCTGACAGTGCCTCACAGCCTGGGCATGGTCACTCTGCCTCTGATATCGCTAATTTCGCCAATGAAGTGGGTGCAACCGCTGCTGTAACGGCCAATACGGCTAAGCGTAGCTATCCAATAGGGGATGAGAATAAGCTGGCCCTGATCACGGTTACCCAGTCTCGGGACCTGGACACTATGGCGGCTGATATCGCCTCTGGCATCAATGGTATGGACTATGTCGGTACCTGGACCCCGGGTGGTAGTTTCCCTGCGGGAGCTACCAAAGGTCAATTCTGGTGGTGTGATGCTGCTGGTACTACTGATGGTGAGACCTTTGCTAAAGGCGATCATCTGGTAGCTACTAAGGATGCTCCTAGCACGGTTACCTTTTCTGGTAACTGGTCACATTATGAGCAGCCTGACCGTGTGATCGAGGTCGCTGGTGAGTCTGGAGTAATCTCCTCTTCCGCGCTGAAGACTGCTATCTCTCTGGACAATGTTGTAAACGGTGCTACTCCCATCTCAGTACATGAGGATGGTGGTGCTGCACTGACTACAGCTGTGACTAAGCTGAACTTTACCGGTAATGTAATTCTCTCTGAACCAGTTGCAGATGAGATTGAGGTCAACATCACTGGTGGAGGTGCCTCAGACCACGGTGGTCTTACTGGTCTAGCGGATGATGACCATACCCAGTATTCACTGATTAGTACTGGTTCTGTGGCGCCGGCTTCTACTCCCTCTCGTGAGGGTGAAATTTATGTTGATACCACGGCCGACCAGGTCTATATCTCCAAGGGTACGGCCTCCAGTGCTGACTGGGTACGAGTCGACGGAGCAGGTGGGGCAACGGACCACGGGGCTTTGACCGGCCTTAGTGATGATGACCACACGATCTACTCTAAAATTAGCTCTGGTTCAGGTGCACCTGGATCTACTCCAACTCGGGTTGGAGAGATCTATATCGATACTACAGCGGATGCTGTGTACATCTCTACGGGTACTGCGAGCTCTGTAGACTGGACCCAGGTAGACGGTACTGGTGGTGTAACTGACCACACTGCTCTGACTAATATTGGTACCAATACTCACGCACAGATCGATACTCACATCGCTCTGGTAGACGAACACATCGACTGGACTGTGGACCAGGGTGCTACGAACATTCACCCGGGTAACTATACTGATACTGATACGACGGACCACACAGCTCTGTCAAATATCGGTACGAATACGCATGCCCAGATTGATACTCATATTGCAGACGGTACTACCCACTTTACCGAGGGCAGTATCGATCACGGTTCTATTGCTGGTTTGTCAGATGATGATCACCCCCAGTACGCCTTAATTACTACTGGAGTAGTGCCTCCTGCCAGTACGCCTAGCAGGGAAGGTCTGATCTACGTAGACACTGCCGCGGATACGATCTACATCTCTAAAGGCACTGCTTCTTCTGCAGATTGGGAACAAGTAGACGGTGCTGATCATGGAGCACTTACTGGCCTGGCAGATGATGATCACGGCCAATATGCATTATTGTCCGGAGGTGCAGGGGACCCTACTGGTGCTCCTGCTCGTTCAGGCACCTTGTACCGTAATACTACAAATAACCAGATCTGGTTCTCTATAGGAACGGCTTCTGTTGATGATTGGATGCTGGTTAGTGATCTGTCTGTAATGACGGCTACTGATGGTGTCACTATTGATCCTGACACTACTGCACTGCCTACTGATCATCCGTATGCAGTAGTCTTCGATGAGCCTACCGTAAACCTCATGACGAATCCCAGGTTCGATGGCGGTACCACGGGCTGGTCTGTCGTAGGTGGTTCTACTATTACGCACAATACCTCTGATGGCTACATCGGCGGTAAGTGTATGCAGATTGCTACTGCTGCTGCAGCAAACTCAGGAGCACAGATCACAGTCACTGGATTGAGCAGCAGTACTCGGTATGTTTTTTCTTGTTATGTGAAGGCTTCTACCGATACTAATAATTTCCAGATGCGCCTGGAACCAAATGACGGTTTTGATGAGCAGTCTCCGTCCCTTATGGGGTGGGGTCCAGAGACTCCTGTCAGTGATACTGAGTGGAGACGTTTCCGTATTTATATTGATATGACTGCGTCTGCTACACAGCTGGTTATTTATCTGGGTAACTCATCCGCTACTGCACAGACTCTCTACATTGACTGTGTACAGCTCGAAGAGAAAAATGATCCGTACACTCACCCGGATGCTGTTCCTGATGGCATGATGCCAAGTGCGTACTGCGATGGTTCTATGGGCGCTGGTCATTCTTGGAATGGCACTGCTCATGCTTCTACTTCTACTCGAGAAGCTGGTATTCATTTCCTTCAGCCTATCGCCGCGGACAACACCGGTTCTTGGGTGATGAAGAAGGACGGTTCGTTTACTGGTCGGATGGTCTGGGAAACAGATATGTCTGATAACCAGGGTTACCCTTATTCAGATAATGCATTTGATGGTGATCCGGTCTTCCCTTACCACTTCCGCGGTGCTTGGAATACTAACGTATCTGATGGTGGTACTCAGGCTGGCGTCTTGTGGGTGGAGAACACTGAGAACGGTTTAGCAATGCTGACCAGGTCACGTGTCACCACTGACATTGGTTCTATGCATGACTACCCGTCCCTGACCAGTGGTATTGGTCTGGCGGTATACGGTCCTGCAGATCCTACAGCTATGATCTCTAATGACGGCGCCTACTTTATGTTTGCTGCTAAGGAAGATGGTGTTCAGCAGCACACATGGTATGCCGATCGTTACCAGATGAACTCTCCGAACATGGATACGGATATGTTCACGTATTTATACGGCGGGGGCGGTGGAGCAACTAGAGATATCACTGTGTCTGCAGAGGCGTATACTGCTACTGCAACAAATAGTAGTCCTAACGTTACGTTATCTACGGCTAATGCTCATGATTTCCGTCCGGGTGATCTCATTAATATTGGTACCTCTGGTAATTCTCATACGTATGCTATTAAAGAGATTACTGGTACTACTACATTAGTTCTTACCGCTAATTATAGTGGTACCACTGGTAGTGGTAAGGCAGTACATAAAGCTAGTGGTGCACGTCAATATAGTCCGCATGCGTTGTATCTGGAAAGTGCTTCTTCTTACCATACGTATGGGGCATCTAACACTAAGCATAACCACTCTTTAACGGGTATTTTTGTAGGCCAGTATAACGATCAGCTGTACATACAAAAAGACAATAATCGTGGTGTAGGTAAGCCGACGTTACCTACTAGCAATACAGATGGGCATGCGATTCCAATACAGAAGCATGTGACTACTGAGTCACGTGGATCTAGTGGAACCAGTTGGTTTGGTCTCGTACCTGATTTCGATATCTACAAAGGATACGAATTCTCAGAGGACGGTAAAGCCATTCGGATCCGTGCTCATGTGCAGATTTCTGCAGGTGGTACTCATACTGTTGGTTTCAGGATTACCTTAGGCGGTACAGTGGTTACTGGTAATACTGGTATTGCTATGCCGGCTTCTGGTACGTATGACTGTATTCTTACTGGTGAGGTCTATGCACAAGGTACTGATGGTAATGTACGTGGTGCTATCCAGGTAATTGGTAATGACGGCGCTAACCAGTACATCTATACTCATGTACGGACAGTGTCACTTACTAATATACCTGAAGAAGAGTCCCATCAACTTGGGGTAGATAGTATCTCTAGTGATGCAGGTACTACAGTCTTAATTAGATACTTTACAGCGGAGGTGGTGTGATGCCCTTTCAATTAAAAGATATGGATCTGCCCTTGGCAGAAAGAATGCAAGGCAACGGTAAGCCTATGCTTAAGTCTCGGGAAGGAGCTCGTGGAAATATGGCAGGTATTTCCCCTGCTAATATGCCTCAGCGTAGTAAGCACCCGTGCTATCAGATGCAATGGCTCGAGGATAATTTCCCTCAGTATGACTTTGTATCTTTTGTGGAGGTTGGTGCAGAGACAGCAGAGCAGGGCCTGCGAGTATTGGCGCGCGGTTCAGGTATCGTTGTAAAAGAGTGGCGGTTTACTGTACACGGCGGAGAGAATGGTGATATTTATCGTCAGATACCGCGGAACCACAAAAAGATGATGGCCCGCATTATAGAAGATGTGTGGGAAGCATATGAGGCTGGTGATCTAGAAGGCCTTGGTGGCGGTGGAGGTAACCCTGGAGGCAACCCTAAAGGTCCTCGGGCTTAGTGGAGTAACCTCTCCGCTTTCTTGTCTTCTGCTAGGCCGTCCTGGTAATCCTCCAGGGCGGCTTGTTCCCACTCAGCTCGCTCATTCATGTATTCAGCAATAGCATAACTGAGCTCTAGCTTCATCCGGTCAATCTGGTGATCACAGAGATTCTCAAGTAGAGATACGTTCTTTTCTCCGAAGGTAACATCGACGATATCGAACTCTCCGTCATCAGCGATTTCTACTTCTACGTTCACGTTTAGGCTTCTTAAATGAAGATCTGCTTGTATAGCAATGGAAGCTATTTTACTCATTGGTGTCTTCCTCGTAGTAAGTGTTTTCGTCATGTTGCTCAACCGTGGCAATATAACCAATGACGTTAATGTAGTGGTGCGAAGGTCCGTAGACGTAGATTCCGTCTTCTTCACTGACTGACCAGATGTGGTTGAAGTCGAGTCCTGTCTGGTCCTTCGCTTCCTGGGCCGTGTCAAAGTAATCGTTGGTAAGGTCCTTCCTGATTTCTTCAAAAGGAAATTCCTCAAAGAAATAGTTGCTCATGAGAGCTCCCGTATATATGCCTCCGTGCAAAAACCTTCGTCATTGCAGATTTCGACAACGGATTCCGGGCCCTCTAGTAAGCCAGACTCAGTAAGAATACTGGTGATTGTGTAGACCCCATTGGGGTCTTCACTCTCTTCTGGCTCATAGATGACCTGGTCTCCGATGTCGAATTGGAGGGCTTCGTGAAGTGAAAGGTGTGATTTCATGCTGCGTCCTCAAGCTCTTTCTGGTGTTGCTTAATACACTTGTATAGGGTTTCTTCGTCACAGTCATTAGGAATTGTCATTCCGTATTTCCAACTGGGGTAGAAGATATCCAGTTCAGCGTTAAGCTTAACCGTCTCGTGCTGAATTTCAGGCAATTCTTGCCAGGACATACATTCAGTTAAATTCTGGTTGACCCAGAGAGTAATCTTTGCGTCGTCTGGCCAGAGCAAATAAATAGCATCATGTATCAAAGATATGATATGGATGTCATTCTTATACTCCGAATCCCATACACGTTGCATGAACTCTACAGCTGCTCGATTATTGAGCAGACCGTATGATTGCCCGAGGGCGTTTCCTGCTGTACGTGACTCTTTCTGGGCGGAATATGGCATGGTCATTCTGTTAACCACTTGACCCAGGAGAGGAGTTCTTACCTTCAGTCCGAAAGCGACCTGAACAAAGCCGTCCTTGATGGCGCCATCGATTTTCTTCTCCACCCACTGATCACTTTCTGAGTACAGATTGTGATAGTTGTTGTAAATACCCATTGCAGTGGTTTCGTCCATGCCGAGGTTCGACATTAGCCCATGGTGGGTACCGCCATAGGTGAGAAGGAAGGTAGGTGTCTTGCTCTCTTTTCGTACATCAGGGAATAACTTCTTGATCGAGTTGATAGACTCAACAGTGTTCTCAATTCCGGGTAGGCGTTCAGGCCAGTATGAATATGCCCTTAGGCAATGTCCGTCGTATCCTTCCAGATACACCTTCATCTTGTTGGAATCACGTGTAGTGAGTGCTGAGATCATATCCTCAAGAGCTGAGAAGTCTGCGCCCCCAAACAACATACCATCAGGTGCTGCAAAGCAGTCCTTGATAAGTTTGCCATAGGTGGACCCGCTGGGAATATTCTGCAGATTAGGATCAGATGAACTGAGCCGGCCCGAGACGGTACCTCCCAGATTCAGGTTCCCATGGAGCCATACATACGGGTCACCCGGATAATGTGGAATAGCTGCTTCAAAAGCTGGAATGAAAGATGACAGGATCTTGGATGCTTCAGAGTATTCTTTCAGGGCGTTTAGGATACGCAGGTGGGCTGCATCGGCGGTGTGATGCAACAGTTTATCGATGGTATCTTTACCGGTAGCCGGCTGTTTACCTTCTGTGAGGTCAATCACGGGAAGCCCCATGATCTCGTACAGCAAGTCACGACACTGGTCGTCAGAGTTGGGGTTGAACTTATCCCCCAGGAACTTCTCGATCGGGTGCTGCTTGATCTTCAGTTTCTTGTTCGCTGCAACCATCTTCTTGTGGGCTGTAAGTCGCTCACAGTCCTCTACAAGAGGTTCACTATCGAACACTGCACTCAGACTAGCCAGCTTAGTTTCCAGGTAATCCCGAGCATACTGGATTTTCTCTGGGACCATGGGCATACCAACCATTTCTGCCTGGATTAGCATTTTGTTGCTGGGCATGAACAGATCTGTGTATACGCCCCCTTGGCCTTCCTCCAGCATCTTTGGGTAATACTTATTGAATACCCAAGCTGTGGCTACACAGTCGATCGCGTTGTATCTCAGGAGTTTCTCAGGAGGCACTTTGAGTACATTAGCGATTTCCTGTTCGGCATAGTTCCCGGTAAAGGGCTGCGCCAGCTCTTTCAGACCCAGGGTATTACCCCCACAGTTGTTGGTAGCCAGGTAAGCGATATGCTTGGTGTCATGTATCCTATTGGTTAACACATGTAAACCATCCAGCATCTTATCCTTGCGGAGGTGGTCTTCCTCCATCCACAGGGTGTAAATCAGGGCCTTGAGGTCGTATGAGCTGTTATGCCAGACCACTTCTCCCTTATATTCCTCGAAGAAGCTCCTCAGGAGCCGCCTGAGGAAGAAATCCTTCTTACGGTACCCATGGGTATCCGGATCTTTAGTGCCCCCTAGAAGGCCTCTGAAGCCCCCTGGGGAGTAATCTACGAGGAATGCACCGGCACAGCCTTCATTCCAGGCAAATCCGATGCTTGCTATCCCTGCTTTGTAGAATTTGAGCGAAAAAGCCTCAATATCCACAAAAAGTCTGGGGTATTTATGGAGTTTTCTCAAGAAAGCAGCGATTTCTGTGTAATTAGAGGGTGTTTCCAGGTGCTTGAACTTAATGTCCCCCGGGGCATTGTATGCACCAGATAGGTGCTGACCCAGGGCATTGAGAGCACGGTTGTTCTTGTCCCAGCCGTCCTCGGGGTTCCAGATGATCTGCCTGTGATTGATACCCAGTGTTACGTACATCGGGGTCTCAGTGGAGTACTGTTGCTCTAGTACATAACCTCTGTGGACCTCTGCCTTAGTATCTCCAATAAGCTTCTTGAAGTAATTGGCATCGTTGCACAGCAAATGGGAGACGCCCAGAGAGTGACACTCGTCCAGGATCTCATTCAGGTTGGCCTTTATTGTTGCCGCGGATACTTTCTTGGCAGTATCGTAGGGGAGCTCAATAGCTATGATCTCTTCCTGTGGTATACCATGTTGAACCAGTGGCTGAACGTAGTATTTGAAGACATCTTCCTGGTTCAGGTGTCGGGTCAGTACTGCAATTCGGAACTTATCCGGGTTACCAAAGGTAATCCAACGCATTTCACATCCTCATCAGGGCCCTCACGAGTCGTACCTTGATTACCTGCAGGACACTCGCGTATTGCTCGTGGATATCCTGTATCTGGTCGTCAGTCAGTTGGCTAGGGCCTGAAATAGCTTGGTTAATCTCACTCTCTCCCTGGATAAGGGCCATGAACGTATCCGGGAATATTTTGGCTATGTCATCCGGAGACGATGTAAGGGAGAAGACGTAACAGAGAAATGAGTGTACCAGTAATTTCTCCCGCTCAAGTTCCTTTTTGTCCTGAAGTAGTGGACTGAAGGCTTCAACCATCCTGGGATCCAGTAGATTGGCCGGCTCACGCCTTCCTCTACTGGTACGTGTAACCGCTATCTTGGTTACGAGGGGCTGGTGCATCTCACCACGGTAATTGAAATAATTCTGTTCATTACCGTAGATGGCAGAGTTCTCCAAAGCCAGCTGGATAAACTCCTTGTCCCAGTCTTCCATAGAGGGTGTGAACAAACGGTCGTTGATACCCAGTAGGAGAGCAAGCTTGGTCTGCTTCTCCCGGGCCATCTCTGTCAGTGGCATGTTATGCCTCCTTGATAATAACTTCGTACCTGGCGCGCGTTACTGCTACATAGAGCATGCGGGCCACAGTGTTGGCTTGGTTACACCCATCAATGTCGGGCAGGTCAATAAAGACCCTATCGAAGGTGCTGCCTTGGGCTTTGAAGACAGTAGACGCGTATGCGTGACGAAGGTCGACCCATTGATCAAGAGCTCGGCATACATTCCAGGCCTGGTTCTTGCGGGCTATTTTCATCATCTCACGTTTGTCGTCGAAGTCTCCGGGCATGAATGCCTGCAGACCATCAATGGTCTTCACCTTGAATCCATCAACAACGTAGGATATACCATTTATGGTATATACCATTTGAGCAGGTTCTATCTTCTCGATCTGTGTCTCCTGGTCAGTTCTGAGGAAAGCTCCCCCGGGACCGGTGACATAGTTGTTGTTGACGACATAGTCACCTTCACAGAGTTCAGCAGTACCGTGCTTATGTTTGTTAATGAAACGGTTGTAGTGAATAACACTTTTGTTCCGCCACGCTAGGATGCGTGACGTACCGTGGTGCCAGTCAGGCTGCAGAAATTCTTTTTGGATCTCGTGGTACCACTCCTCTCCTGATACTGAACGTACGTGAGTACAGAGAGTGAGCACAGGGTAGTCAGCTCCGCGGACCACTTCACGAAGAGCTGTAGCCAGGTCCTGAATAGGATTATCCTTTGCCTGGCGTACTACTTCTTCCAGCTGAGCAGTAGGTACATCCAACTCAAATACTGGAGTCCTGGTATAGCCTACTGGCGCCAACTGAGCAGGGTCACCGATGTAGATGATTTTGCAGTCTACGGTGTTCTCACGAATCATCCGTAGTAGCTGCATGTCTATGTAACTGGCCTCATCGATGAAGATAATCGCATCATGGATTACTTCACCGTTTGCTTCGAGATGGGTCTCGTTTTTCTTGTAGTTCTTAACTACCTTGAGGCCCAGTAAGCTGTGGATAGTGGACACAGTACTGCCTACAGTTGTACGCAACTGCTCTGCTGCTTTGTTGGTGGTAGCAGTCAGGTAGGTAGCCTTGTATCGTACTTCCTCGCCCTTGGGTGCAGTGAGGTTGATGGTCTTGAGGATCTTCTCGAGTTCACTCAAGAGTTTGTTGACCAGAGTGGTTTTACCGGTTCCAGCGAATCCGGTGAGCACAAACTCATCTTCTTCCTGGTCCAGCATAAATGCCAGAAACGCGCGATACGCCTCTTTCTGGTCAGAGGTTAGTTCGAATTCCATAGGGAATCTCCTTGTTAAATGCCGGACCGGCCGGAGGCCGGCTAAGAGTAAGCTGCCGCGAATGCGTCATCCTCTAATTTATGGACACGCTTCTGTAGCCAAGTGCACTCTTGTTTAAGTTGAGCGTTCTCTTTAAGAAGAGTTTCGTACTCTTCCTGGGTGATATTGGCTTGCATCTTTCTTGAATCAAAACCAACATTCATTGAGTTGTTAGTTATGGTGAGATAACTCTTATCTGCAAGAGCATCTGAAGCAATTACTACAGAAGACCCAAGAGGAAGCGATTCCTCTAGTTTCTGTATAAACTGGCTTTGATCGAACTGATTTGTCGCCATGTTGTGCAATCCTTAATCTACGAGCCATCACTGATAATCTTTTTGACGCCTTTCAGTATGCGTCGGTAGATGTCTCCGGAGAATCGATCAATACCGAAGCCCAGGTGCTCTTTACAGAGCTCATGGATCTTACCTATTTCTTCTACAGTAGGCGGGATGAAGACATCTTCTGGGTAAGCGTTTGCCCACTGTTCTATCTCAGTGAGCTTCTTTTCCAGGGATTCTGCGTATTTCATCCATTGCCAATTGGGTGCGCCGTCATGTGGTCTATCCATTTTGTGGTCCTCGTTTAACAAGTCCATTACTCTCACTCTTTTCCATCATTTCTCTCCTCTCGGAAATCGTGCAACTCCACATCTAACTGGTCTGCTATCTGCTGGAGCGAATCCAATGAGGACGTGACCGAATCCCGATCCGGCACCCATTCACCTTCCAGCAGCATGTTCAGGTCAACGAACAAGTAGTTGAGGTTCTGTTTTATGGTGGTCATATCTGGCTTGCTCATGACTCTCCCTCATTCTGTGTTGGCTCCAGTGCTGCTTTGCAACAGTCGATAAACGCTCGGTAATAATCTTCAGGGCTGGACTCCTCTGCATAAATATCCGCGGTGTAGAATGCGGCCCGCTCATGCAAATCTATACCCGCGCACGCATCGAAAGGGGGGTCGCTACACAAATATTTTGCTATCAGGTTTTTCTCCTCCCGCAGCCTCTTATTCTCTGCCTCAAGCTCGGCTATACGCTCCTGTGCTAGTTTGTTGGCTTGCTCTATTGTCATGGTGCTTGCGCTCATAACTCTCCCTCTTTCTGTTTGGATTTATGTTTAACATAGCCGCGCTTACCGGCTTTCTTCCGGTCTTTGTATACCTTGGCTTTGTTAAACTTCCTACTGAACTTGGCTACGGGATTCTTCATGGCGTTTACTACTCATCCAGGCGAACTGGAGATTACGGGCCTCTTTGTTTCCTATCAGAAAAGCTGTTTGTAACAGAAAAGTTACTTCTGGAGAAGCCATATTGAAGTCTCCCGTTTCCCTAAGTGTATCCAGAAAAGGGAAAATATCGAGGAGGTCTCGTTTTTGAAGGCGTTCCTCCCAGTCAGGATTAAGAAAGGTAAATCCCTCCAAGTACTCATCAGTAGTCAGATGTTCAGTCACTGTGCTGTCCTCATATAAAAAAAGGGCGCCTAAGCGCCCTATGAAATTAAAGAGCTAGTCTTAGCAACCAGCTGGCTGAGAAGACATTGTTGAATAGAAGCGCTCTTCTGCTGTTTTGTTGCCCACCTCAGCATGTCTCTCTGCTCCATGAGCATCATGACAACCGTGGCAAGTACGCCTTTCTCCTTGACGGAGAGAGTGCAGCATTTGGTCTTCTGCTACTACACAGAGGCCATGGATTACATTGATGCATTCCTTCCAGGTAGGTTCCCTATCTAGAGGAAACTGGAAGGTAGAATCAATACCGTACATCACCAGTAAAGTTTCTGGAGGTACATCCATGAATAGAGAACCATCTTCTAGTGGCGTTACACACTCATAAAGAGTACGGCTCTTATACCCATTAGTAGTAGGTGGGACATCCCAGGGTTCTATGATGTCGACGCAGAATTTATCCATACGGCCGTTTTCTACATCGGGAGTAGCGTGCCCCTGATTCATAATACGGTTTTTGTATGCCTGCAATTGATCACCAGTAGGCATCCCGGTGAGCTCCATCTCAGTAAAGTCTACTACCCTTAACTGAGTCCTATCACCTAGTACATCAGGTTGAGCGAGTGCAGGTTTCTCGACACCGAATAGTTCGTTGTAGGTAACAATGGGATGGGCATCCCAGATATGGAGACTGTCGTCCCCAGCAAGAACTTCACACTGTTTGTGAGGATTGCTGGTTTTGGCCAGAGGTGTCTTACAGATTACTTTCTGGCACAGCGGACCGCCGAGGTAAGACTTCTTACCCCATTCTCCTAAAGGAGCCTGGCCAAGCATTGGTTCATAACAAGCACCTTTGAACCAGGTAAACATCAGCTCTCCACCTGGGTAAGGAGATGCATAGTTTGCTTTACCCATTACACGACCTTCTTTATCGAAGCGTTGAGGGTTATCAAACCCATGTCCCCAGGGAGTGAGTGACTGTAGATCAAAGGGTACAAATGCTGCGGAGCCTTCCAGGCTACTAGCTGATTCACGATAAAGCCAGCTATCGCGTTTTGATACGCCCTCTACCTGAGTTTGGCTGTAGCATAGAAGTTCACCACCACCACCAACGTGGTTGGTTCGGTAGTAGTTGCCGGCACAGATATACGGCCTTCCGTCCTTAATAGCCACTTGTCGGGCAGGACGTAGAATCAACATTTTGCTCACACTAGGGCTCATATCCTTCGGACCAATCTCGTCGAGAATAGTATTCCGGGTAGGAATATACGCACTGTTGTGTGCACCAAGGGAAGCTATGGTTAAGGCATTTGAGCCGTTGCCATCAATGACCTGTACCCACCACATATTCTGCGGAGTACTTGTCATGGTTGCTCGCTTGCTGTAGCCCTGCCATGAAGAGTAGAGAATGCTGCCGTCGTGTAAACACTCAGGTGACATAGTAAGCATTTCATGGGGAGTTAGGTTCTTGATGTTGGAGAGGGCACCAATATTGCCATCCCAGTCGGCGCTGTGAATCTGTACTACTTTCTGTTGGTAGAAGTTCCTATTCGGCTCAGCATAGGGTGGCCAAATATTGGAACGGTTACCTGCAGCCCACAAGAGCCTGTCTCCACAAAATTTAGGTGTCAGGTCATGGTAGCCCTGGGTGAGCTGTCTTAGCTCTTTGGTGGGGATGTGGTAAGCGCAGTGCTCGGTAGAGGTGACGTTGAATCGACGGTCCTGGATATTTTTATCAGTATAGAGAGCACGAATCGACTGAAACTGAGAACCGTGTCCTACTTGGAATACGATCCATTTAGCATCGTGGGATACTGTGGCTGACTGTGCTGCACAGATACGGGCTTTGCCCGTACAGTCGAAGATTTTCTCTTTACGCCCGTCCTGCCAGTCTATAACCAAATCTGATTCTGTATACGTATAGAACCTGCCGGCATCCATTTTCCATTGCCAGTTAGATCCTTCGTCTACCTGGATAGGCTGACCGGACATCTTAGCGCCCGTAAGAGGAGTAACGTCTCGTGGTTGGCTGGTATAAACCAGTGGTACTTGAGCAATAGCGGGTACAGCTGCTGCTATGCTCAGTACTAGTGCTGCAAAGAATTTAGTGTATTTCATAGTAACCTCCAATAGGTTGGAGGCAGTATCATACACTAGTTTACAGTGTTCGAAGAAGTGCTACGACCCACCAAGGA
>Ga0181592_10000955_pt1 | contig 23193 bp, 36 predicted proteins | sample 071ome_20_FD_133755 | JGI IMG/M metagenome (GOLD analysis project Ga0181592, IMG submission 133755) | Coastal salt marsh microbial communities from the Groves Creek Marsh, Skidaway Island, Georgia - 071412BT metaG (megahit assembly) | ecosystem: Environmental > Aquatic > Marine > Intertidal...
TCAGCCACAGTATTTACATCAGCAATATTTGTTCCTACTGTTTGAACGTCTGTAATATTATTTGCTACTGTGTCAATTTCTGATACTGCTTCATTAAGGTCATCTGCTACTGTTTCTACTTCTGAGATAGCCTCTGTTAAATCATTGGCAACCGTGATGACTTCATTGATATTAGTAGCCACAGTATTGACACTGCCGATATTAGTAGCAACAGTAGTAACATTAGTATCATTAGTTGCAACAGTCGTAACATCTGAATCAATCCCTGCTACTGTATTTACATCTGCAATGTTGTCTGCAACTGTATTTACATCTGCAATGTTATCTTGTACATTATTTACATCTGTAATGCTGTCTGCAACATCATTAATATCTGAGATATTTGATGCCACAATACCTACATCAGTAGGTGATGTTACTACTCCTTCATCCTCACTGTGAGTAACAATAACAACAGAAACACCCGAAGCAGGGGCAGTATCTAATACAATTGCACCATTAATTACAGAGTAATCATCTAGCGACAGTGCAGTAGCAGAACCGTCTAAAAATACTCCAATATAATGAGAAGAAGAAGGAGTACCACCTGCTTGATAGATATATGTACTACCATCAGCTGTATATGTCTTAGTTGTAGCCATTATTACTCCTTAAACTGCCCTAGATTTAGGGCTATAATTACCTTTTAAATTAATTGAGTCAATAGCAAAACCAGAAGTACCGTTGCTTTTAACTTTGATACTTGTGTTTTTGCTTTCACCCATAATTAATGTTTTAGTTGTATTTGTCTTTGTTCTACTTTGTCCATTTACAGTAGTCTCAACATCAACAACAGAACCGTCTCTGGTTTGTATTTCAATTTGACGAATAGTTAAACGACCTACTTTATCATCAACATTAAAGTCACCACCCATCTTAAATCCCCATTCATTAAGAATTACGTAGCTATCAAATGTTTCTGATGTTTCAGTAGTGTGCTCTGTGCTACCTAGATTTACTTTCCAAATAGTCTTATCACCAACAGATAAGCCAGATTGATTTAATACTTCTGGGTCAGATACCTCTGCCATAATAAACAGATTGTCATCTACTACTTGTAGGTTAAAGATTTCCAAACCATTAAATGTCCATCTATGCCAAGCAGACTGTGATTTCTCTTCCCCTTCCCAAGACATATTGTAGACATAAATGTGGTCCTTATCGTCTTGTCTACCAGACACAGTAAACAACATATCATATTTATCTGATGCTTGTAGTGCTACTAAGTCCCCGTGTACGTACGTAGGAACGTGTCCTGTGATGTCTGCCGCTTCATTAGTAGTAGTATTCGGTACGTTATAAAACTCACGAATTTGACTATAATCTTTAGCTGTCATAGCAAAATACACATTAGGACCAATAGGTACTGGTTGCATTGCAGTGTTAATAGTGTATGACGTTGACTGAGAAATAGAACCAGTAGTAGGTGTTAGTGATGTACCTGAGTCAAGAATGTACTGACCGTGTGTACCAAACAGTAGCAGGTTACCACTATAAGGAACAGCAAAACGCAGTGCAGCAATCTTGTTAGTATCTACTGCAATATCTACGGGGTCTGTATCAAGAATGTCAGTTACAGTTGTACGAAAGAAATTCTCATACACACCTGTTTCACTAAAGATAACATTTTCATTACTTAGGAAACCTAATCTATTCTTGTGAAAGAACACATCATCAATCTGAGTGCCTACAAATGAAGGCATTTGATTTGTGTCTTCATCTCCTTTGTCACGTTCATACCAATCAAAAGCAGCAAAAGAGAAATTATATCCTCCTCCTGCTCCTCCTGTTGCTGCATCACGAGTAAGAATGTGAGGCATAGTAGAAGCATCAAGACCGTTAGAGATTCCCGGTGCTACTGTTTCTTTCCATCCATCACCATCATAATAAGCCCAAAAGCCTTCAAACCTATTATTCTCGTCACCTGTTACTTGTACTAAAGTACTTACACCACTAAAACTTCCCATATCGTTAGGTAAGTCTTGTAGTTTTTTAATTGTTCCGTGCCATCCTTCAGAAGCTTGGTTACCCCAAGAGTCAGATGTAACCCAAGTACCAGAAGAACCAATGTTATCTCGTACAATACTTCCTGAAGAAGAACCACCAATTCCAGAAGCTAATACACTTGCTACAGTATCTGATTTTTTACCATCACCGTTAGTTTCACTGGTTGTTGTGCTGTTAATAGTATAAGTATAAGTAGTAACTTGGTCTGCATTTTGACCTGAGTATGCTACCCAAGTTCTTTTAACCCAGTAATAACCGTACTGCTTATGTAAAGAAGTATCAGTTGTACTCCAAGTTTTTGAGCTTGATTCTGTTACTGTCTTAGTTCTGTTTACTACAAATGTGGTATCACCTACAGTTACAACTGCAAATGACTCAGAAGGCTTTGCTCCCGCAGGTAAGTCAAGATATGAGTGAGTTCCGTAATCCTGCAAGTTACCGTCTGTGTTATAAACTCTCCAAAAACCATCGCCAATTGCAATAAGATATGACTCTGTACCATCACCACGTTCATAACTGTGAATAAATGGATTGTCACCAATATTGTTATCTACTGCCATATACTCAATAGAATTACGTCTACGAGTACCTTCAGTCATAGAAATTGTGCAGTTGACCATTTCATCAACTGTAGTAGCGTGGCGGAGTTCTGGAGACTGTTGACTGACACCATTAATTAATGATGGTATTGTCTGATTAACTTCCATTACTCACTCCTATCGTGCTGTTGGGTTCTGATTCCTTGTAATAATTCTACTCACATCAGTTGCGTCAAAGATAGAGTAGTCACCTGATTGCATTTCTTCGTGCAACAATGCTGTTTTAGCATTTTGTGTTTCTTGCATAAGTACATTAACAAAGTTATCTGTTCCTACTACTCTTGAGTATAGTCTTTGTTTTGCTAATGCAACTACATAATTCTGAGCAATAAAGTGCATATCGTCAAAGTCCATCTTCCACGTAATGTCCACGTCTACTGCATCTGTAAAATCGTTATTTTTTTGTGTATCTTTATTGTATAACTTTCCTTCTCTTACTACGTAATTCTCTGTAACACCTGATAGGTCTACAGAAAGAGCAGTAGCAGGAATTTCAATAACACCAAAACTATCTGGATTTAAAGGATAATCCTCGTCAGTGTTAAAGTTATATCCGTGAGACAATACTTCTTGTAATGCCTCGTCAAGAAGTGAATCTGCAATCTCTGCTTCATAGTTTCCTGTAACTGATTCACCACTTCCTAATCTTGTTAAACCGATTGTGGTTAAGCAGATATTAATAGCGTCATTATATCTATTCATAATATCTCCATAAAAAAAGGGGCAGCCCCGAAGGACCACCCCGTGTCAGATTAAGCTGTCTGACTTAAACGTACAGAACAACCCGGATTCAATACGCCTTCACCCATTGCATAGTGCGAAGTCATAAGAGTACCAAGTTTCTCTGGAATGTAGTTAGCTTCAGACTTGATGTCCATAAGCTTAACAACACCAACCGCTTGATTAGTGAATACGTAACCCCACATACCTGAACCAACGTGATTTGACATCATAATTGGAACACCTGCGATACGGAATACTTGACCTGAGTCAATACCACCGTTGTTGCTAGTAGTGTAATCACGATTAACTGCTTTAGTAGACTGTACTAAGTTGTAGTAAGCCTCTGGTGTAACAACACATACCTTCTCACCATAGATGTCATTTTCTTCCATCTTACGAGAAGCTTCAAAGATTGCCTCAACCATATCATCCGCACTAGGCGTAGCACCTAGCGTAAGGTCAGCAATAACTGAAGGTTGACCAGTTTCAGGAGAAGCAGCAGCACAAGCATCTAGTTGTGCAACAACTGCCTTGTCTACTTTCGCAGCAAGAGCATTACCAATCTCTGTTGAATACTGACCACGTACCTCGTAGTGAGCAACAGCTTCTTCCCAATCATCAATAAATACTGAAGCGTACTTACGGTTGTTGATTGTAATTACTTTCTCACCTGCAAGGATGTTGTTGATAGTGATGTCATCACCCGGTGTATGGGTAAGGATGTCACCTTCTGCATAACGACCAATTACTGGGAATTGTGCAGATTTACCTGAGTTAATCGTACGTACGTTTACTAAAGGCATAAACACGTTACGAGCTGCAAATGCTGTCAAAACTTCGCCTGAAAAGATTTTCAGTGCTAGTTCTGTTCCGCCTTGGGCAGCACCAATCGGATTTGAAGTATCATAAGCCATTTTATTTGTCCTATATAAAAAGATTAAACATTAGTTTTATACAGTAACAATTTCTTATAAAGGGTATCTCTCAGCCCACTCCTCAGAGTAAAGCATCAAGGCAATTATATTACTTCAGTTACTATAGAAAGGAAGACATAGCAATCTTACGTTGCACTTCTGCTCGGTAAGTTGCGTCTACCTTGTACGCAGGATTATTAATTGCAGTCATCATCTCAGTTTTGGTTGAATAACCTTGCTGATTTGACGATGCTCCTGACGTACGGTTACCACCAATCAAATTAGGATTGGCGTTTTTATAGCGGGCATAAAGCCCCTGAACAGCAAAGCGAGCAGAGTTTTCATCATTCAAAGAATCATTAAACGCAGCTTGTTCTGCCTCAGTTAGTGTGGACGAAGCCCACTCAACCATATTGGCGTAAGCATCCTTACCACCAACCTCACTCATAATAGTATTGATAGAGGTTTGATTGATTGCTTCTTGTCCTGCGATATAGTTGTCTACTACTTCCTTACTAATACCTGCTTTTGCAAGTGATTCATAAGTAGCATCAGATAGACTACCGTTATCCGCATATTCATCATACATCGAATCAAAGTTAAGACCCGCATCTTCGACTACTTGTTGTGCTTCCTCAGTAGAAGGAGCAGCTTCTTCAGTAGTCTCTGGAGCTTCTTGAGTCTCTTCCTTTGGTTGACCTAGCTTGGATTGTAGTTCAGCGTATGCTTTTTCAAGCTCTTCTACGTTCTTATACTTTCCTGCTAGTAGTTTTTCTTCATCAGTCTTAATGTCATTTTCAGCTTTAGCTTCTGTTGCTTCAGCTACTTCTGCCATTTCCTGATTGTGTTGTTCTTCTTGTTCAGCTGTAAGTTCCATAGTGTCTCCTTAATTGTTAAGTCTTAACATTTTATCCCATCATACCTGCTTGTTGTCCTGCCGCTGCTGCCATTTGGTCCATACCAATCTGACCTGACTGAGCTAACATTGCCTCTTCTTGTTCTGCTTGGATTTGCTCCTGTGACTTAATAATGCCATCAGTATTCAAACCTAGCGAAGTAGCAATCCTATCAATCACAGCACCTACATTAGTATTCTGAGCAAATATCTCAGGACCAAGTAGTTGTTGCAACGTCTGTGCAAACATAACAAGTTTATTATAGTCGTGTCCTCTACCCAATGCTTCAAGACCAGTAACAATAACTGGTTCGACAAGACCTTCAGGTAGTTTGTTCTTAGCTTGTTTAAATATAATCTTAACAAGTGGTAGTTGCAATTCTTGTGAAAGAATAGAGTAGATACCACCTAGAGCATCTTCAAGCTCAGAAGCCACTAATCGGATTTCTTCTGCTGTTACACGCTCTGCTTGACGAGTAGCACCTTGAGTTAACAAGAAAGCACTAGCCAAACGCTGTTGAATTTCCTGTGACAATTGATATGGAATTTGCATATCGCCTGTCTTTTGTACTTGTAGTGTAGATACGTCTGTTGCTTTACCTTGGATAAAGTCACCAGAACGTGCCTTAGATAAATCTCTAGCACGAGTAGTACCAGTAGGTTCTACCATAAATACAATCTTAGACGAAGCCGCAGCACCTTCTACCATAGCTTGAGACAGTGCTTCTAAGCTACGCAAGTCGCCTATGTATTGCTCTACCAAACCACGACCATAGTTCTCACCGTTAATCGCTGTCCAACGTAGACAGATAAATGGAGCGTCTTCAGGTTTTACAACACCCTCAGAACCTTGTACTACATTCTCTTCTACTTCTTGGTAGACGTGATAGTTACCATCTTCTTGTACCTTCATACAAGTGTATAAATCTGATTCTTCTTTTTCTAACCCTAATTCAGGAATATCAGAAGGATGTATTGTTTCCTTTACGATTACCTCAGTAACCTTACCTAGTGCGTTACGCTTAACCACATACTCTTCTAGGTTATATACTCGTAGTGTGCCTTCATCATAACGAAGAAGTGCATTACCAGTACCAATCAATAGTTTTAGTGCCTCGAATAGAGGAACACGATATGCTTTCTTTTCAATATGCTCGTACAAAGTACGCTCATATGCAGCAAGTGTTGCCTCTAGCTCCTGTCTTTGTGTCTCATCTAATTCTGCCACATCTTCTTGATTAGGCATTAGACGGAAGAAAGGAGCATTAGGAGGTAGTAAAGTTATTAGCAATTTTGCTGCTAAGTGGTTAACTGCTCTACTACCTAATGATTGATACGGAGTAGCAAGGAAGTCTTGTTCATTGTGTCCTTGTCTGGTAAGTAGGGAAGGAATAGTTAGAGCTGCACAATCTCTGGCACGGTCTAAGACAGAAGTCTTGTCACCATCCATCTTGGCAAATCTAGCTTTCAGACTTTGCTGTTCCTGCTGTTCCATACTTACTCCTTAATTAGTAGCCTTTGTTGACTCCAGAAGAAGTACCAACACCAAGTGCTTTTGACAAACGGCGTTTGCCTTGCTTAACTGCTGCCATCTTCTTTTCTTTCTTCATACCTGTGTCACCCGGCTCAAATGTAGCACCTTGTGCTGCTGCCACTGGCTTAACAGGTGGTGGTACTGCCGGGGCACTTGGTTTAGAAATGCCTAGGATTTTTCCTACGACTCCGCCCATATTATTCTCCTGTATAATTATCTCTTAATTGTTTTAAAAAACGCAGTAGCTCAATTACTCCTGCTCTCTTGCCTCTCTCAAAATCTGAGATTGACTCTGTAACCATTACATCTGGATACAATTCCTCTAACTTATCTAATAAGTCAATAGTATTTTTGGGTAATTTTTCCATCTTTCTACATATATATGATAGTTTATAGGATGACTCAACTTTGTCTAGCAAATTAAAATACTCATTATGCCAGACAAGTCCTGAGTCACGTTGTAGCATTTCCCACGCTCTGCTCATTAGTTGTACCTTTTAAACCAGACAGGTCTACCATTACGTTTGATTGTAATAGTTTTACAGGCGTGAGTAGCACCACGATATTCCTGCTGTCTCACGTATAAATGACACAAATAAACAGACTTACATCTGAATATTTCTACGCTATCTGCCATATTATTCTTATGCACTTCCATAGTAATATTACTCTTTGGTGCAGGGAAATCATATGGTGATGCCCACAGTGGTTGACTAAATACTATTAAGCACATTATCAATCCTGCTACTATGCCCCATACCCATCCGGGGCAGTTACTGGGTTTACAGTTATTTACCATCCCCATTCTCCTTTCATTCCTGCTGCTGAGTAGTCAGTAACAGTTCCTTCAAAAAAGTTCTTGAATGAATCTCCTGCGATAATCCATTCTACCCAAGGCAAAGGGTTATCCTTTACCCCAAAATTAGGTTTAAGTCCTAGCTGTAGTAAGCGTCTATCTGCTAAGTGCCTGATATACTGCTTAACTTCTTCTTGACCCAATCCTTCAATGTCGCCCATTTTGTAAGCAAGCTCAATAACTTTATCTTCAAGCTTAACTGCTGTGCGGCACATTTCATAAATATCCTTTTTAAATTCGTCAGTAACGATTCTAGGATGCTCATTGCAATACTCCCTAAATAAACGTGACATACCCTCAACGTGCATTGACTCATCTCGGATAGACCACTCGACAACTTCACACATCCCTTTCATCTTGCCAAAGCGTTGATAGTTCAACAACATAGCAAAAGCAGAAAACAGGGACATACCTTCATTGATGCAGGTTTGAGCTAGTGCTTTACCAAGTCCGTGTAATGTAGTCACATCATTGTCTTGCATAAACTCAATCTTATCTGACATCTGTTTGTACTCTAGGAAGGCAGAATACTCACTGTCATCAAATCCTAAAGTGTCATTTAGTAGAGCATAAGCACGTTGATGTGTTCCTTCTCTATTGGCAAATGACATAACCATATTCCGTACCTCGTGGTTACGAAACTTAGGTAAGTATAGGTCGCAGTAATTCTGACCTACTTGTACATCTGACTGAGTAAAGAGTCGAAGTATCTGAGTGATGTGGTTCTTCTCTTGGTCAGTGACCTTACCTCTTTTCCACTGGTCTACATCTTCCTGTAGTTTAACTTCCCACACACCCCAGTGAATCTTCTCGTGTGCTTCCGCAATATCCATTGCCCATTGATAATTAAATGGTTTATATGTTTGTGCTTGTTCTAGTACACTGTTCATTCAAAGTCCCCTTCTTGTATTTGTTCACACATATCAATCAAACTATTCAAACAGTCCTCACAGAAAGTAACAGGCATTACAACACTGAACCATCCTTGAATACCACCTTCACCATACTCATCACCACAAATAGTACAAGTATCTTTTGGTTCTAACCCTGACAGCTTAGACATTCTCCCTCCTCCTTAAATGATTCTAGTTTGATACGCTCTACCTTCTTACCAATCTGCTCCGCAGTAGCACCAGTATTGGTACGTAAATAGTAAAGACCTTTAAGTTTCTTACCCCACGCTGCGAGATGTACTTTGTTCACGTAAGCCTTCTCGCTACCCGCAGGGAAGAACAAGTTAACGCTCTGTCCTTGGCATATAAATTTTTGCCTAGAACCTGCGTGTTCCACTACCCACAATTGGTCTAGTTCAAATGCAGTTTTAAATACATCCTTCTCCCAATCTGTTAGGTATTCTAATTGTTGTACTGAACCTTCGTGATGAATAATGCTAGACCATTGTTCATCTAGCCATTCTCTTTCCATACCTAAGCGTAGTCTGTGTTCTTCTAAGACCCTCGCCAGATGACGGTTCTTAACCAAGTGACTGCCGACTCTAGTCCGGTGCGTATAAGCGTTAGACTTAATTGGCTCAATAGAAGCAGAAGTACCACAGATAATACTGGAATTAGCATTAGGGGCAACAGCAAGTAAATGACTATTGCGTCTATTACTTCCCTTCCCATCTGGGTATTCTCCACGTACTTTAGCCAATCTTTCAGTCGCTTCAACTGCTTGCTCCTTTATTAGTTTAAACATACGGATGTTCTGTCCAGTTGCCTGAGCAGATTCCCACGGTATGTTCTTAGATTGTAGATATGAGTGGAAACCCATAGCACCTAATCCAAGACTACGTTCACTAATAGCTGAGTTGATTGCTCTGTGCATCTCTTCAGGAGCATTAATAATAAACTCCTGTAGAACATTGTCTAACATTTCAATTAAGTCACCAACTAATGTGGTGTCTTTCCATTCATCAAACTTCTCTAAGTTAACAGAACTAAGACAGCATACAGCTGTACGAGTCCTACTTGTAGGTAGATGAATCTCGTTGCATAAATTTGAACCTTTGATTTCAAGTCCCTTCTCCTTTAACTCCTGTGGTAATTGTCTGTTAGCCTCATCAATAAAGTTGAGGTAAGGTTCACCTGTTCTAAAGCGTACCTCTAACAGTCTTTGCCATAGCTCTCTCGCACGTACCGTATCACGGACTTCACCGTTACTAGGGTCAGTAAGACACCAATCCCTATCGTTGATAACACAATCCATAAAGGCATCAGTAACATTGACAGCGTTATTAATATTAAAACACTTGCGATTACTATCACCTCCAGTAGGTACTCGAAGATTGATGAACTCGATAATGTCTGGGTGACTAATGTCCGTATACGCTGCATAACTTCCTTTCCTAGTTTGTCCTTGTTTGTAAGCAGTCATTGCTGAGTCTGCTACTTTAATAAATGGAATAGGTCCTGGGGCTTTGTCACTTACGGGACGTACATCATTCCAGTGTCCTCCTACTCCTCCGCCTTTAACACTTAACCAAGCTAACTCAGACTGGTGTTCAATGAGACCGTGAAGGTCATCAGGGACGTAAGACAAGAAACAAGAAATAGGTAAACCTTTAACTTCTTGGTTTGGCAGTGGTGCGTTAGAAAGAATAGGACTACTAAACATAAACCAACCATTACTAACTGCATCATATAACCTTTGTGCCAATGCTTTATCTTTACCACTATAAGCTAGACAAGCACGAGCATATGCCTCTTGAGGAGACTTCTCCTTGCCACGTAAGTAGTATTGTGTAACCAACTCATAAGCTTGTTTAGACATCTTCTTGTCCATCTTACGGTCAATAGTAATGCCTAAGTAATTACTCTTCATATTCTTTTCCCCACATAACAATGCTGTCATCTCCGTTGTATTCAGAAGGGCGTAACATTCTTGCCATACGAGCTTGGATTAACACATCATTAACTGTGAAACCTTTAACTGCATACGTCTCAACGATTGCTTCCCATACTTCTTTTTCATTAGTGATGTCGAGACTGTCAAGTATCTTGCTTGCTCGTTTCTCACCAATTCCGGGACAACCACCATAACCATCACTGGTGTCGCCTGTTAGTATTTGTTTATAAAACATAAGGTCAGCTTCTTCTTGCGTAACCTCATAACCTTCGCCTTTATTATAATTGTAATGAATACCAGTTGCTTGGTTTAAGTCCTTGTCAATGTGACACAGTACCCATTCATTTGGTTCTTCATACATTCTCCATACACAATAATCATCAGCTTCTACATACGTAGGAACGTGAGTCTTAAAGGTCTTGGTAACCCAAGCACGGAGTGGCATTAGTAATTCCAGAGGAAACTTAGGTTCTTTACGGTTACCTTTGTATGATGGTAACAGGTCATACCTAAATGTTTTCTTTGGACTTAACACCAATAGATAGTCGTCAGCGTCTGTTATCTCTAGTATACCTTGCAGTGCTTCTTCAAACCCTGCTTTAGTTGCAGCCCAGTCAGTAAGAATAGTATGAGTATTCTCGTCCCATTCAATTACTTCTTGGTTAATTGCAGCATACTTATATATCAGACTGTCCGAGTCGATAAGTGCTTTCATAGTTCAGTCTCCATTTTGCTTTCTCATTTTCAATGTAAGATACTTGCTTTACTATCCAATCTTTATTAGCAAAGGCAGTAGTAGCAGGTAACCATTTACTTTCCCACTCAAGCTCGTATCCTTCCTTTTCTAACTGAGTCAAATCAAACACCAGTATTTCTTCTGGAGTTGAGGCAATGTACAGAGCAACCCTCTCACTTTTGTTTGCTTCCTGCATCACTGCATCATATTTGATGTACTCAATTATCTGTGTATCGTAGTGAGTCTCCCTACATTTTAACTCAACTACGTGTTGTTCGTCATCAGCATCCCATCTGCTGAATTGGTCTTCACATTTTATCAGAGAAGACCCATAAAATTCATTTACAAGTTGTAATAATTCTTTCTCATTCACTCAGCTCCTCCCTAAGTGTTGACTCAGGAACAGTGCCAACTTTAATTTTAAAATCAGACCCATTCTTGATAATCGTAGTAGGAACACCAGTGATTCCATACTCCGCCCCCATAGCTACACCTGACTTAGTATCTATATCAATGTAGTTAACTTCATAGTGGTCATAGTCTTTCATTACATTAGAAAGCATATCACCGTATTTCTTAGATGGTTCGGACCAATCAGCCCAGAACAGCATTACCTTAGTGGACATACCCTTCTACCTCCTCTGACTCATCAACACCTAATACTATTGCTAGTTGTTGTGCAGTCATTACAGCTTCCATTAATACATCAGTAGGTAGAACGTGTCCTTCCTTTTCTAATGCTACCAAGTAGTCAAAGAATAAATCTTCCCAACCTTTGATGGGGAGAACTACTCCGTGCTCCATAATATGTTCATCGAATGTTATCATTGTTTACCTCAATAAGTTTGTTCAGATACCATAGAGCTTTGTTTAAATCTTCAACACCATTCTTATATTTGTATCTACTAACATACTTAATGATGTTTCCCTCTAGGTAATCGAATCCTTGGTCGAGGATATAATCAATTACTTCAATCTGTCCCTGTTGATAATGTGGTGGATTAATCTTGTCCATCATAGCTCCTTAAATACCACAGCTACATATTCTTCTTCTTGTCCTAAGTAGCCCTCAAGTTTATAGTTGTTCAAATGTTTAATGTCATCATCCGGTAGTATTCCTTTGCTGACTAGACAGTCATTAAGGAACTTACTTACAGGAAACCAGAAGTTATCTAGGTCTCTCCTGCGAACACCTTTAAAGTAAAGTTTGTATTCTACTTTAACTGGAACAGTGAAAGGTTGTAGTCCAACTCTTTCAAACTCTTCATAACATATTTTGTTGTAAGCATTTTTAGCATTAGAAAGAGCAAAGTAATGAGCATTCCTATAAATGTTTGCTGATAGTTTCTGCTCACTCTTCTTAGTTTTAACTAAGGGGAATGGTAGTTTCAACTCAGTGAGTATCACTCCAGTTTCTTCCTGCATTAGCTTCTCCTTCTAGTTTAATTCTAAAGTTAAGTTTCTCAGTAACATCCTGAAACGTATCCTCAAGAACTTTACTAACATACTCTACATCCTCGTCTTTAACTTCACATTGAATCTCATCGTGAATGTTGCCGACAAGTTTTATTCTACCACGCAATTTATTTGCTATGGCAATAGTATAGTATTTCATAACGTACGCACCTGCTGATTGCAGTAGTACATTAAGAGCAGCGTGCTCACTTCGTATCATTAACTTACGTCCTGTGATACCTGTGATGTAACCCTTACTTGCTGATTTCTTAACAGCAGTAATGAGTTTCTCTAATGCGGGTAGTGACTGAAAGAACTTAGCCTTTAGTCTCTTCCCATCTTTAGATGTTCCGCCTACTACTTCACCTATCTTTGCATCTCCTGCACCATACAAGAAAGCATAGATAAATCTTTTACTTTGGTCACGAGTCTCTAGTCCTGCTGCTAATTGATTAACAGTGTGGATGTCTTCGTTCAGTACCTTCTCACCATAAACACCGCCATCATAGCGTGCCATAAAATGAGCGAGCATACGTAACTCAAGACCACTAGCATCACAACCAACCAGAGTATATCCTTTAGGGACTGTAAATAACTCACGACATTCTTTACCTTTAAAAGCACGAGCACTAGGTACTTGAGCTAGGTTTGGATTCCTGTGTGTACAACGTCCTGTCACAGCACCCATAATATTTAACTCACCGTGTATCCTGTTATCATCCTTTACTAGCTTTAACCAAGCATTGTTGCCTTCTGCCAACATACCTATGACTTTTTGTAGGTCAAAATATTTAGCAAGTAACTGTGCTTCAGGATACTCAAGCTTACCTAACACACCAGAGTCTACAATAGGTGCTCCTTTGTCTGTGTGTTGTTCAGGTTGCCAACCATATAAATTTTTCAACCAACGTACAATGTGTTGACGGGAGCTAGGATTAAACTCAGTTAACTTGACAGGTGTGTGTGCCCAATACTCTATACCATTTCTACGGAATGGTTCTTTGCGGTACTCCTTGTCCTTACCATTAGGTAAGTACATAGGTTTAAACACTTCAAGCAGTTGTCGTTCAATCTCTTCCTTCTCTTGCATCAACTCAACGTGTAACTTCTGTGCTTTCTCTACATCAAAGTACCAACCATTCTCTGTCTGCTCCTGAATAACTTTAGCAAACTCTTGCTCAAGCTCCAGTGCTTCTTCAGGTACATCTTTGGTCAGTAGTTTCTTGTAGAGTTTAGTAGTAACAAGTACGTCTTGCTGACAGTAGTCAAGCATATCTTCAGAGTAATATTCCCAAGCATTGTCCTGCTTACCGAAGTCACCCTTGTACTCTCCTAGTCGATAACCCCACGCTTCAAGACTGTGCCTACCTTTTAGTTTAGTCGGCATATCTTTGTTGGTATCGACCAAAGTAAGATTGTAATATGCAAGTTGCCCAAGTAGATAAGTATCAACAATTTTGTTAAGTCTTAACATTTCTGGGTAGAGTTTATTGATGACTGGAATGTCATAAGCAATTATGTTGTGCCCAATGATTACATCAAATTCTGAAAGACGTTTGATTCCCTCTTCCATATTGTCGTACGTATAAACGTACGTCTGCTTCTCAGTCATATCATATATAACTAAGCAATGTATCTTTGTGACTTCATATAGTAGACCGTTAGTCTCTATATCAAAAATCGCTTTCCTCATTTCCAGTCTCCTCAAATTCTTCGTCAACTAATTCTATTCTACCAGTCTTGTGGTTGTAGTTTAGACTATCAGCTTTTCCTAATGAACCACCAAACCTGTTCTTCAGCACACGAATACGTATCCTGTCCCCTTCGGTCTCGTGTTGTGCATCACGTTCTAATCCGATGACACCATCAGACAACTGAGCAATAGCACCAGAACCACGTAACTGGCTAAGTGTAATGTTTGCTCCATTCTCGTGTCCTTTGTCACCTGACGCTCTACGTAGATGAGAGATTATAAGCATACCTACCTGTGTCTCTTCAACTATAGAACGCAACATAGTCATCAAGTTATCAATGCTTCTACGTTCATCACCACCTTCCATACCTGACACAACAATACTGATGTGGTCAAGCACAACAAAGTCTACACCGCAGTTGTGAATCATAACTCGTATCTTTGCCAGTAAATTTTCTGTCTCGATAGAACCGAAGTGGTCGTAGAGGTATAACTTCTCTTTGCCTATTGTGTTCTCCCAAGCTTCCTTCTCTTCTTCAGAGGTAAGCTCGTTGTCAAAGAACAAAGGTTTGTTAGAGTACATACCCATAAACGAAGTAAGAGTACGTCTCCAGTTTTCTTCCAGTGCTACATATCCTACCTTGCAGTCCTGCTTGAACATCAAGTCATATGCTAACTCACGAACAACAGTAGACTTACCCATACCAGAACCTGCTGTGAATGTTACTAACTCACCCTTACGCAGACCCTTGTACATAAAATCTAATTTAGGATATGGATACTTGAACGTCTCGAATACTTGCTTCTCTTTGTACTTGTCCCATAACTCAGCAGCATTAAAGATACCATCAGGTCTCCATTCTTTTGCTTCGTATGTTGCATTAACAACAGCAGACTTACCTTCAGCAAGCAGTAGTTCATTAGCATCCTTGTGGTCTGTTCTGATTACCTTGACCTTACCCGCACTAATCAAAGGCATTACTTTTTCTACTGCCTCTTTACCTGCGGAGTCATTATCGAACCACAACAATACTGTGTTGAATCCTTCAATCCATTCTAGGTTTTCTGTGATTACTTTAGATGCAGACTGTGCTCCGTTAGGTAGAGAAACAACTGGGTACTTAGCACCAAATGCTTCTGCTACTGACAGTGCGTCAATCTCACCTTCTGTGATAATTAGCTGTCTTCCTTTACTACGCCACAGCTTCTTACCAAACATAACGCTTGGGTTCACTGTGCCTATAGTACGGAATGATTTATCTGGGTAGCGTATCTTTTGTCCAATCAGATTATCTTTGTCATCAAAGTAATCCGCAACTTGAACAGCTGACCCATTGTGTTGTGCAATGTGGTATCCATACTTCTTACAAGTATCTAAGCTGATTCCACGTTTGCGTAGTTCTTTATATTCCCCTCGGATGAGTGGTGTCTCGCTCATTTCCAGTCTCCTATTTTTGTTAAGTCTTAACATTTCCCCGTCTTCATAGTTGCCTATGTACTGTCCACAACTGAAACACGTAGCAGTATTGTTATCGTATACCGCTAGTGCATCAGATGAGGAACAGTTAGGACAGGGGTCGTGTCGTATAAACTGACCCTTGTCCATTAGCTTTAAAAGTCTTCGTCAGCTTCAACTGGAGCAGGTTGCTCAGGTGCAGTATAACCACCATCAACAGAACCAAAACCGCCACCTGCTTGTTCGTAAGGAATAAGCTCAACGATTTGTACTGCATTAAGTCGAAGTGAAATACCAACGCTATTAGTAGATGCCATATGATACGGTTTAGGATATACCTTAGCACGTACCTTAGAACCATTTGCTACTAATGTTTTGAAGTCGGGTATTACTTTACCAGAGGCATCAGAGATAGGCATAGGCATAACATCACCCTTCATTGACTTACCATACTGCTTAGTCTTGATTACAAGATTGCCAGTAAGGTTACCATCCTTATCAGTGTGCTCTTTAAAGATGTCGTTCTTGGTTAGTGTTTTCTTCTTCGCATCATTAAGACCTGCGTGAACCTCGTCATAATAAGCATCCAGTAAATTATTTAACTGTAGCTTAAAATCGTTAGCTTCTTCAGGGGTGTACACAATATCCATCGAATACATAGGTGTAGGATTATATTGTGATGATTGCGGTTCTGTAATCTTAGCCCATAGTGCTGAACCAATTGGTGTGATTACAGGTTTTATCTCAGTATTGTTTGACATATCAGTCTCCTTTAACTTATTTATTTACTTGTTCTATACGCCCGTATAAGACGTATAAGAGAGTAGTGAACGGGATAAATGAGGAGAAACCCTAGTGGTAAAAAAAGGGGAAAACCACCTCACTACTCGCTTATACATCCTAATGGATGACATCATCATACCACAACATACTAGGTATGTCAAGGTATTATATATACTACTACTACTTATACTATTAAGTAAGAGTAGTAGTAATAGTATTATCCTCTGACTTGTTTCTACATTACTATGATAGTTTAAAATCATATTAGCTAAAAATGTAGTCACTGTCATACACATCAGAAAGTTCTAATGTTCTTATCATCACCTCTTCTGGTGACTCTAATTCTTGTTTTGCTTTGTTGTTTAATTGCCTGTGCCAATCGAGCAAAGGTTCTAGTTCAAACAACTCAACATATGCTTCTCTTATCTTCTCATTTAGTAGGTCAACAGAATTACAGGGTACTGCAAAGCTATCGTGTACCAGTGAGAAGTCCATATTTCCATTCTCAGCCATCTTTTCTACTGTCAGGTACATCAGGGTAGCATCGAGAGAATGTATGAAATTTGGGGCAATACTGGACGACTGACGCTTACTGTCTAAATCACCTGTATATAAATTAAATTTCAACTGACCAAGAGGAGAGTTAATCCTTGTAGTCTTTTTCCTAATGTTTGCCTGAATAACAGGAAACTCATAGATAGGTGTCTTCCATACCAGTGGTTTCTTGTTGTTGTTAAATACCCGTGTAATTTTTTTAATATATTCTTGTCCTACTATTGCTCCTTTCACGACCTCAAAGATAGACTGTGTATTCAGATGAGTCAGTAGTTTAATCGTCACCCACTTCTCACCATTCCAAAACACTTCATCATTGTCCTCAAACTCATCAAACAACTCACGCAACTGGTTAAACATACCACGCTGTGTGACTGAGTAAGGTTGCGTCATTACATTACGCTTTACTAATTTACGTGTGACTTTACCTTTAAGTCCTTGTGCTTCTCTGTCTGTCTTTACTTCTCTAAATTTTCCAGAGCTGTCAGTAAAGGTAAACTCTTTTGGATAGTCACCTGAAATCAATCTACGTTCTACCACATCAGCTACATCTTGATAGATGTCAGCAGGTTTACCTGTCTCATTGTTAATTACATTTACTGCTCTTGCTCCTTCCTTATCTAACAGCAGACCAGAATACATCTGTATGCCTGAACAAGTAGCATCAAGAGGAATAGGATAGTGAACCTCTTTTCCTTCTAACGCATCAGCATATGCCATACAACCACCAAGAAACATCAGAGGTTCATCAACATCTGCCCAAAACTCTGTATGGTCTAACGGGTCTAAGGCACTAGCAATAATCTGAATATGATTATCGTCTACCCATTGGATACGTTCTTCATAAGATAGCTTGTCGTTGCCACTTGTATTTGCTAATGCAATCTTTAACCAATACAAACCACGCTCATCTGGTACTACACCTTTTGCAAATTCTAACATTGCTTTTACATTACCCGTTGCCTGTGGATTTAAAATCTGTTGGACTGGGTAAATCCTCCCTCTAAAGTCTGCTTTATAACTAAAGTAAAACTTGTCGTACTTACTAAATTCTTTTGCCAAGTCAACTGCAATAGCATAAATAATACGTCTGCTGTTGTTTGCTTCTAACTTGCCAAGTGTTTCTTCTCGTGTTGTAAAGTATCGTTTGTAATCTTCTTTGTGTTTGTGTTTGTACTTTCCATTCTCTAGTTTTTCTACTTCACCAAATGCTTCAGGTTTAATCAGGTCATCAACTCTTATAAATTCCTGATACGGAATACCTGCAATACATTTAAAGTTATGCTCCGCCTTGCTGTAGTCTCGTATGTTATTGTTTATTATATGGTTTATTACATCAAGTAATCTTTTGTTAATACGCCAAGCAGTTTTCTGTGCTGTGTTAATTACATTGTAAAACCTAGTTAGGTCTAGTCCTTCCTCATTCAGTTCTCTGTAAATTTGTCTCTGCTTACTCGTTTTAAATTTAATAATGTCAGTAGTCTCAATGTTGTAATAACCACCTCTTTCATCATTAGTCCAGTCCTTTGGTTCAATGACCAATGGTTTATAAGTCACATTACATTCTGTTATGTATCGTTGTAAGTCACCTACTAACTCATAGACTTGTTGAGTCAATCGGTAGTAGTACATAGACTTCTTGCCTTTGTTTGTTCCTCTTGTAAATCGTTCTATGATGCCAAGATTACAAGACACAACTACTTCCATAATTGCCACACCTTGTTGGTGCGGTGTTATTTCTTCTAACTTTTCTTCTACTAACATCTGTGCTAGTTTGTTCTTACGACTAAGCACATAGTCTTGTCCTCGTTTACGATACTCGTATTCAAGGTAAGCATATAGTTTTGGTTGTTCCTCTTTCAGTTCATCAAGTAGCATTGATTGTTTAATTCTGTTGACAATGCTTCTCATTAAAGTTTGGGCAGGAGATGAGCTTCCTAACAATTCTTTTACAATTGCTTGTAGCACAATGTAAGAAAGCTCTTCCTCCTTGTCTTTATAAACAAGCAGAGGTTTACGCCTCATTGATGCACGACCACGTAAAGGTGCATTAAGATATTCCTTCAAACCAACAGTCAAGCGAGAAAGTCCTAACTTCTGAATGGCAATACCTTCAGGTGTGTTCTCTCCCTTACCCATATCAACAAGTTTGTTAAAGTTGTTTAGGGTTTTGACTCTTGCTTGTGTGTGCTGTGCCTCTTCGAGGCGTTGTTGCTCTGCTTGTAAGTTCATAGTTCTTGTTTACTGTGAGATTCTAAAAAGATTGCTTCCTTCTCAATCCATTCCCAACGCTGACGCTCCTCGTCATCAAGGTAATACACATCAAAGTTGGGTTCATTGTTCTCATCAATTAGACCACGCTCTTGTAGTTCTGCGTGTAATTGTGACATCTTACTCATATCAGTCTCCTCAAGAATTGTTAAGTCTTAACATTTTTTATTATACATATTAACCAGTTCCACCACATTGGAAATCTTGCCCGTGAAACGTGGGTCATTTACTTCTTCCTCAGTAGCAGTAATGATTACTCCTTCAGCGTCCTTCATAAAACTAACCTTGACGTTGTTGTGGTCGTAGTAGTCGAATACTGATGTCGCTGTTTTAAATACAAACAATGCTTCAGTCTTTGTGTCGACAGTTAGTTCAAGTGTAATATCAATCTTCATTTTTGTTTTCCTTTTCTAGTTGTTCCTGTTTCCAGTTGTCGTACTTCTCGTCCTCTCTCCATTCTTCTTTTAACCTGCGTTGTTCCTTAGCATATGCTTCAGCATCAGGGTCAAAGAAATACGGGTCTCCATCTTCTCTGCTTGGAAAAGTCATTACATTTCTCCTTTCTTGTTTAATAAATCAAGCTCCTCCAGACAAGCGTCTGTGTCACTCTCCTCGTACAGTTGTATATACTCTTTACAAAGTTTATACAATCCACGCACTGCACTGCGTTCGTATTTGTTCCACTCTTCGATTTCAAACTCTTCAAGTTTCTCAATACACGTTGCCATATCGTTTGATGTATTCTCAAACGCACAATAACTCATTGTTGCCATTACTCTGCCTCCAGTTCTTCTAATACTTTTTGCATACCGCTACGCTTACACATACGTGACCAGTTAAGATACTTGTCCTTGTGTGTCGGGTGATATACTTCTTGAAAGTCATTTGTAAACTCAATCAAGTCCCACATATCGTGGTAGATTTTAGTGAACAAAATATTATCAATCTCATATCAAAGCTTTATTAGTTCGTCTCGTATCTGTGAAAAACGAATACGAAGGTATGCGAGTTTGTTATAAAAGAATGTCATATGACCCTTGCCTAGCACATACTGATTAGGAATGTAGATACCATCAAGTGGTCTACCCTTATCAATGTGCTGTCGCAAGGTCGTAAAGATACGAGGCAGTTCACGATACTCTGCCATCAAATGTTTGTTGGATATATCTTCTACAGATACAATGTTTATACGAGTCATAATGTTCTCCTATTTTTTTATTTTCCCTTTTAGTATTATAACATACTTTATACATATGTCAAGCATTATTTTTTGGTGCGTCTTTTGTCATAGTTCCAGTCAGCACAAAAGAAACGCCAGTCGTCTTCATCTTGCTTGTTAAGTTCTTCGTTCCACTGCTTCACGTTAACCAAGACCCAACCAATAAATGCTGTGACTACTACTGCAATAAAACCTAGTATGATTTCACACATCAGATAATCTCCTTGTATGCCACACCTGTGCATACGTTAGATACCACTGTCACTGAGATACCAAACTTGTCAGCAATCTCTTTGCGGTTCAGTTTATTTGCTTCTTCTAAATGTCGCTTACGCTCGTCATCTAAATGACGGATTAAACGTACGTCTTCGTCTGTTAATTTTCTTACACTCATTGCTTTGTCTCCTTAGAGTAATTTTCTTCTACGTATAACCATTCAAAACCTAAATCTTCTAAATTGATTACACCCATAACTTCAAGGTTGAGTAGTAGCGTTGCCATCTTCTCGTTCTCGTCTGCTAACATACTGTTCTCTTCGTTGTTAGCAATTAGTTCTGTTTCTAGTTCATCTATCTTTTTCTCTAGTTTATCTATCTGTTCTTTAACCCATAGTTTCACCACGTTCTCCCACCTGCTATATAAAATTTAGTGTACTCAGTCTCGCTGTTAAACACTCTAATCTTAGAGATGTCTAATCGGATTGTGTGTACAGTCCCTTCAAGTGGAAGGTCTAGTTTAGTGACCAGTTCCTCCCACGCTTCATCAGTCATATCTGACTTTGATACTTTTACTTTCTTTGTACTCATAATTGTCCCCTTACTATCTTATTAAAATTATCTTGAAGTGATACCAAGTCCATAGGTTTATCCGTTTCTGGATTAAGAAACCAAGTCTGGTCTTCGTCATACTCCACTTTTCTTTCAGTTAAATCTTCATCTAACGTAAGAACATCATCAGTCTCAAGATTAAAATCTACTATGTCCTCGTAAATTGTTCTTGTGACTATTTCTCTCATTACTTTTACTTTCATACTTCATCTCCGTTTACGTCATATGCTCTGACCATCTCCTTAATGTAAGGTATCTGTACGTGTGATACCTTGCTCCCGTCTACTCCGACTGACTCACACACTGCTTTCCACATTGCATAAGACTCAAAGTCCTCTATATATAAATCTAACTCGTTCATATTTACCTCCCTGTAAATTGTTAAGTCTTAACATTTTTAATCTGAGTCTGGTTGACATTCTATAAACTCACAACCTCCCCACGTACCACCACTTGACCAACTATCTTGGTACGCTTGTTCCTCTGCCAACCCGAACGCTTCTTTCGGGTCGTCTGCTTCTACTGTTGTTCTAAATACAACTGTATAATCTACTGTTACTTCATATCTCATTATTCTCTCTCCACTTTTTGTATGATTACATCATCATATCCATCATCAATGTATTTTTTGGCAATAGAACACGCCTCACTGTACTCAACATAATCAGCATTGACCTCAGTTCCTCCTACCCAAACAGTATATTTATTCTCCATATTATTTCTCCCTATTCATTTGCACATATAAAATACATATCAACATCTTCAACTTCATAATCTAAATCAGTGATGTACTTAACTATGTTTGACCACCAATCTAGGTTGTGCTTACCACCCTCTATTAAATCCTTGTATGCGTCAGCATCTGTTACTGCTTCTTCAACAATGTGAAATGGTGCGTCAGTTTTTAGACACCAAGTGCCTTCCGTATGATGTATTCCGTAATAGTCCATATTACTTCTCCCTTTTATTATTATATTCTTCTATAATTTGCAGACACGTGCTCCCACTAGGAACACTGATAGTGTCGTCCTCGTTGTATTCCAAAACGCCTACGTCAATCAACCACTGAATCGCTTTGATTTTGTTTCGCTTCGGCATTTCTGGAAATACAAGTTTCAAATCTTTGTATAAGTTTCTGCGTGATACCTGATACCCTCCGTTAACCTCGGATATAAACCAGTACAAAGTATTCTGTAATGCAAACGCGTTGTATTCATTCTTGTTATTAAAAGTAATTCCACTCATTTTTATTTCCTCATTAAATGTTAAGTCTTAACAATCTGTTAATTCTAATTCGTCACACATTTCCCACAGCATTTCTTCGCCCACTATGTATGTGTACATATTGACCACGTGCTCCGGTTCGCTGAAGTCTGTGTTGACCTCTCCGAAATGGTTGTTCTCGCACTCCTTGATGTAGTCAATGACATTGAATACTTGGTTGCCTAACCATTTCTTCGCTTCGTATCTGCCAATGATGTAGTAATCCATATTAAACATTTCATTATGCAACTCGTAAACGTCTCGTGTTTCGTAGTCTTCGATAGTGTCTAAAATGTGCTGTTTGATTTCGTCTTTTTTGTAGTCCATTTTTATTTCCTCATTTTAAAAATAATGTATAGCGTTAGTATCATCATAAACAAACCGCCGAACGCTAACAGCGTGTATGCTAATTCTATAAATTGGTAAATCTCTGCGTGTGTCATCATTTTGTTGCTCCCTTTTTTAGTTGACAGGTACATTATAACATAACAATGCACCTTGTCAAGTATTTTTTTTGTTAA
>Ga0181592_10000976_pt1 | contig 22997 bp, 24 predicted proteins | sample 071ome_20_FD_133755 | JGI IMG/M metagenome (GOLD analysis project Ga0181592, IMG submission 133755) | Coastal salt marsh microbial communities from the Groves Creek Marsh, Skidaway Island, Georgia - 071412BT metaG (megahit assembly) | ecosystem: Environmental > Aquatic > Marine > Intertidal...
ATAATAGTTGAATCATATATTTTACAAAAAGGAACGACACCGTCGGTTGTACCATTGAGTGCGATCTTAGAACCGGCTGGTCTGATTTGATTTACTCCAATACCGACACCACCACCATTTTTAGCGAGCAACATCATTTCGAGATTTTTACGACCAATCTCATAAATAGAATCACCCACATCGATACCAAAGCAACTGATAGGTAAACCACGATCAGTACCTGTGTTACTTAGTACTGGTGATGCAAGACATAACCAACCTTTCCAAATATAATCAAAGAATTTGGTTGCTAATTCTGGTTTGCCTAAACGCTTTGCAACCGTGGTTGATACTCTCCAATAAGCATCTTTAGGAGATTCGCCATCTAGCAAATATCCTCTTGAAATTGTTTCTATATAAGGTTGATTATTACCCCAGCTTGGGAAATCAACGTCTAATTCCCATCCTAAATCTTTTCCGTAGTTTTTCATTTATTATCTAACATATTATTTAATTCCATAGATCGCCCCAATCATCATCCTCACCCGCTTTTGAATAGTCGGTTGAACGGATAGCAAAGAAATCGGTATGAGTTACTCCACCGGTTAAATGATAGAACCAATCAAGTTCACTTGCTGAATCTTTATCATAAGTGAATGTTGGTGCATAACCAAGTTCCTCTAATTTTTCGTTTGCTCTCTTTAGGATAAAGTTTTTAAGATCTTCCTTTTTTAAGTTTTCTAAATCTCCTTGTTCGAACATTTTATCAATAAATGAATGTTCCATTTCAACCATTAATTTGGCCGCTTCATTTACCGATTCTCGAACTTCTTCTTTTAATTCTGGATATTCTTCACACATATGACGGAATAACTGACATCCCATACGTGAATGAAGGGATTCATCTCTTACACTCCATTTCATTTGTTGTCCAATACCTTTAAGTAGATTCCTTAATTGGAAACTGTATAAGACTGCAAAAGAGCTGTATAAACTAACGCCTTCAGCGAAAGCTGAGAATATTGCGAGTGAACGAGCAACTTCAGCTCTAGCTTTTGGATTGTTTGCTAAATCTTCATGAGTGTATTCAGCATCAACCGCCGTTAGATATTCGAATTTTTCTGCAATCGAAGGTTCGTGCAAAAAGGCTTCAAAATCTTCAAGACCGAGTGTTTCGTTTAAATATGAATAAGCAACAGCATGAATTGTTTCTTGTGAGCCAAACATCATTGCCATTTGACGAATCTCATGTTTAGGAAACCATTTAGTTACCATAGTAGTCCAATAATCAGATACTGCACATTCGGTTTGTGCAAAACCTAAAAGGATATTTCCTACCAGATTCTTTTCAGATGCATTCAGTTTTTCTTTCCAATCCTTTACATCGCTTTGCATAGGAATTTCGGTATGTAACCAAAAGGCCTGTGCTTGTGGTAACCAACCATCCAAATAATAAGTTGGATATTCAAAAGGCTTGTAAGCAATGCGCTCAGTGAATAATTTGCTGCTCATTTAATCAAAGTTGTTTTTTTAGTTTTTGTATTTCGACCTCTAATTCAAGATGTCGACGTTTATGTTTCTTTCTTTTGGAATAGAGTTCTGTTAGGATTTCTTTCATTGCACTATCTTCTTTCTGATATACGGCACCGGTGACAGATACAATTTTAGTTTTATCTTTCCTTAATTCTTCAAGCTTTTCATGGTTCATTTCTTTCTTGATGTAGGATTCAGGAGATATATTTATTTGTCGCATAATTGAAGGATATAGTGAAGCGAAATCAAAACAAGCCGCACCTTTGAAGAATCCAGGTTCTGGTTCTTTTACATAGGCTCCTTCATAACCTTTTCGTTCAGTTGGTCTAACAAATTCGTCCGCAACCACAAAACCTCGTTCGTAATATTTTTTCCAAAGAAATGCTTCAGTAATGTTAACGGCAGAAACAGATTTGTACAAACTGATATTACAAAGAACCGATACAGAAAGTACCGCATTTAATGTTGCGATTTTTTCATGAATTTCTACAACCAAAGCAGCATCGACGGCATTATAGAAAACATATTTATCATAATCTTGTTCGTATAGTTCTTGTAATGTTCCGTTATATTTAATTTTTTGTACACCTAAAACTTGTTGAGCAACAAAATCCAATGTGTTATTTTCTTTAACCGCAACTGTACGATCAAATCTACGGTAAATATCGAGATAATCCATCATAGCGATATGAAGTGGAATATTATCTCGATTAACCTTTTTGGATGGTGATGCTTGAGCTGGATCGATTCCTAGTTTTCTGCATCGATTGTAAATATATTTCCAGTCAAATCCAATGTAATTCCAACCTGTTACGAATGCCATAGTTGGAAGCAATCGATTAATGAAAGTATAAAGCATATTGTATTCATCATCGAAACAAACATACTTAAACTCCCAATCACCGAATGCTTTCATGTGATTTTTAGTATTATCGTATATTTGTCTTTCTTGATCTTTTTCGATAGGCTTCCATCCTAATACCATTACCTTTTTATCTTGAGTTGCAATGGCAATAGTGGTAATTCTTTCTCGTGCAATATCCGGATTAGGAAAAGCATCAATTACCTCAGTTTCAATATCGATTGAATATATTTTAGGAAAGTTTAATGCGGATAGATCATCAATGTCTTCATTATTTTGAATGAATTCGTACATTGACCATTTGTTTAGATATCGATCTTTAGCTTTTTTAACAGGCTTACCATCCCAATTTCTATATTCCGTATTTTTGTCTTTATCGGTTTCGGAGCAAATTGTCCAATTTTGAATATTACCTAATTTGTAATCATTCAATTTTACATTACCTTCTTTGTCAAAATAAGAAATTCGAACATTATCCCATTTCGTTTCAATATCTAATATCATTTATTTTACCGGTTTAAATTCTTCGTTAACATTACCACATTCGGCACATCTAAAAATAGGAATAGGAACGATCATATCTTTTGTCGATCCTGTAAGTAATTTAGAGGCCTTACGTAAATTATATGCTTCAACGAAGAACTCTGATTCACATTCTTCACACTTAATTGGTGTTGTATTTTTTAATCCTAGTTGTGGTGCTCCTTGCATTGCATTTTCCATATTAATATTTTATTTTGTTCCAGTCGATCCAAACCCTCCGGATCCTCTTTCGGTCACTTCGCCATTCCACATTTCACTCTCATCGTCGACCATTTCAACTCCCTCGTAGTTAATTGGCAGAATTAAACACTGGACTATCTTGTCACCACCACAAATGGCTGCTGGATTTTTAGTTATGTTTGTAAGATGGATGTGAATTTCGCCTTGATAATCTTCATCAATTACACAAGCACCGACTTGTAAACCACGTTTAGTTGCAATGCCACTTTTATTCATGGCTACAAAAACATGATTAGATGGTACTTCTACTTTTAAGCCTGATGGAATCAAGATAGATTCACCAGGTTGTAGCATCAAATCATCAAATTCGTAAGGTACATAGAGATCGATACCTGCAGATTTTGAGGTACCTCTTGTTGGGTCTTTTACTGGTCTTACTTTTAGAAATTTCATTGCGTATAATACTTTTTAATAGTTATATGCAATGAACCGTAAGTAGTTTCAGTAATTATTCGCCAATGAATGCGTTAAATTTCAAAAATTTATAGATTTTCTTACCATCATCGTCGTTATCCTCATCGTCATCAGTTAATGCGCTTGTAGCAGCAATGTCACCGCTTCCAGTTTCATCGGTTCCTGGAGCCCCAGGTAATGCAACATCTCCCATTCCATTTACACTTCCTGGTGTTGCCATAGCATTGTTTTCAAACGCCTTTTTTGCTAACTCAATAGCATCTGGTTCATCGATTAAACCAGCCTTATATAATTTAGAATAATAATTAGGATCTTCAGATAAATGATCCTTAGCAATTTTTTCTGCTTCCTTAGGATCTTTAGTATGTTCAAATTCAACCTTGGTACCAACTTCCAATTCAGCGCTTTCTTTTACCTCATCCGGCAATTTCTCATAATCAACATCAATCATATCCTTAACATCCTTTTGTTTCATATCATCAGCCATATCTTCAATTTGTTTACGATAATCTGGATTAAGATCTTTAGGGTCTAATCCTTCTTTACCTCCAGTCTTTTTGAATTTCTGAACTCCGTATACTTGACTAAAAAGTCGAAATTGAGTTTTTGATGTTGCCGGCATAATTAGAAATTATTTTCCGTAACCTTCGTAGGTTTCTTTCATCATTTCGTGCATTTCGCACATTTTCTCGTACATATCAGAAGTTGCCTTCATTTCATGTTCTCCTTCGTGCATTTTCTCCATCATCTCGTACATTTCTGTCATCATCTCGTACATTTCTTTCATGTGAGATGTTTCTGCCATTTTTGCTTCATTAACTTCGGATTCGTTAGTTGCAATCCACTCAGAAAGCGATGGGATATTTTTGAATGATGATTCGTTAAGTGCCTTTTTCACAGTTTTGCTATTAATTAATTCTAGAACTCTCATTCCATATTTTGAAAGAGAATAATATGTAGTTCCTTTTTTCTCGAAGGTGGTAAACAATTTCTGGTTTCTAGCAAACCATTTTGCTTTATTTACTTTCACTCCTCCTCGATCCTCTTCTAAACGGATTAAGTGATTATGTAAATCTTCTTCTGTTACATAATTCTTACCTACAAATTTAACTATGGTTTCTCTTACTTTAGCACCATTTTCGTTAATTCTAATTCTGCCGTGATCGCCGTATTTTCTTTTAACTTGATGGCGTCCTTCGTTTAATTCAGACATATCGTTTAGTTATTTTTTATTATATATCATTTAGATTGCATGAGTTCTGCTCTCAATTGATCGTAATATCTGTGCTCTGCCTTTGGGGTTAATTTCTTAAATTCAGCTTCATTATCTTCCATAATAGCATTTCTAACCTTAGTGGCACTTATGTTTTTGCCGGTTCTCTTAACTTCATAGGGCTGAAATTCTTTAAGGACATTAGCTTCAGGTCCATATTTATCGATTTGCCTTTGATAATCCTTTAATCTATCACTGCCAGTACCCCAAAGTACTGGTTCATATAAAGGACGCAAAGCATCTATGATACTGTAAATAAATCCTGTTTGTGTTTCAACTACACCTTCGATAAATTTATATTGCTTTGTAATATCCATCCATATTCTTGTAATAAGTTCATTATCAAATGGAGTGTTTTCTCCACTTTTAGATCTAACCTGAACAACTACAACTGGCAAGCTGTTAACCGCATGTAATTGTCTTAATAATTTAATATGGCCTAATGTTGGAGGTTGAAAGCGACCAACTACAATATTAACTTTAGTTTTACCTTGTTTTTTATCTGCAACGGTTGCTCCTTCTAAAATAAACATCTCTTCTGGAGTCGATTCTTCAGATTCCATTAATGCACGCTTTTGATATCGATTATAGAAATACTCTTCAAACGTTGGAATTGTTTCCTTTTCGGCTGGTTTGTCTTTGATACGATCCATGATCTTGTCTATTATTTTATTAATTTCAAATCTCATATTCTCATCAATTAACATAGAAGTCTTTTTTCTCTTTTTAATGAATGTTCCTAAAAACAACTTAAATAGATCTTTGTTAATTTTTGATTTTGATAGGTAATTTTGAGCATTCTTATTAACGACAAACTTTTGATTAACATCGAATGATGGAATATTCTTGGTAAAATCTGGACCATCTAAATCTTCCATTCCGGAATACTTATATACATTCTTAGCCATATACTTTGAATATATGTCAGCCAATAAATTTAATATTTTTTGCTCTTTATCATCTCCCTTAATTTTGATCGTATCAAAATTGTATGTTTGAATAAATTCTAAAACATCTTGAAGAGCAATCGAATATGTATCAGAAGGTTGTCTTACTTCGTCTTTAACTCGAATCTCTTTCTTAGGATCTAATATTTTAGCTGAAATATTCTCGTTCATTCTATCTAGAAATTTGATTATTAGCTCATCGCTATTAGTTTCGAATATATCTATCAAATTACTTTCAAGTAAATTAGGAGATTCAATAGAGTCCAATAGTTTTTGTTTCTGGACATTACTCAGTCTGCCATAATGAATTATGTTTGGAGATTTTACATTCAAACTATCGGCCGTTTCTTGTAATATTTGCATATCATCAATGAACTTAATATTCGTTTTTGATTGATATACACGAACCTCATCTAAGACGATTGATTCGTCTATGTAATTGTATTTAATACCATACATGTAATTTGAAGGTAATTCTAAACCTTCAGTAACATTCAAAATATGGTTTATTGGCTTTTCGTAAATAGACGTTAATGTTCTATCAATTATAGAAATAGGCTTTTGATTAGACCTATAAAATGACAAATGGTCACCGTCCTTTTGAAAGTAAAGACCAGTGCCATTTGTTTTTTCTTTAACTACTACGAATTTCTCAAAAAGGCCGAGAGTAAAATCTCGGCCTTTTTCGTTGTATATTGAAATTAAATTTGATAATCCAGCAGACATTCCTTAGTTTTTAGGCAGTCATAGTTGTAAACCATGATTCATCTGCACTAGTTAAATCCTTAAAATTCTTTTCCAAATATCCTTCGATAGCACTGTAAGCATCAGGATCTTTAGATTTTAAATAATCAAGAACAGAACCGATAGTCATATTAACAAGGCGCTCATCGTATTTGTCATGCTTTTCGTTTGCAGCTTCGCTAACTTCTTCGCCTTCTTTAACTTCCTCTTCTTCCGGCTCAACAGGACCTTCAGATGAATCTTTCATAGACTTATCAGCTTCAGCTTTATCGTCTTTAGTTAATTCATCCTTTTTAACGTCGGCTTTTTTAGCACCAACTTCTTTAGGACCTTCAGAAGAATCCTTCATTTCTTTTTCGATCTCGGCTTTATCGTCTTTAGGTTCTCCTAAATCGTTAACCTTATCTTCGATTTCCTTAGCTTTAGATGCTTCAAAAAGGAATTCTTCGTAGCTTTTCAAATTTCTCATTTTGATTCGTTTTTTTAGTTTTTTTATATATCCATCATCTTTTATTGATCTATAAATTCGCCTCGTAAATAAGCATTTAAGATCTTATCTGTTGGGTTTACATTTCGGTTATCATTAATAAAGATTTCGTATGAATCTGAAGCATATTTGCCAATGCCGTATAATTCAGAAACGTGTTTGTAATCTTTATTTATATATTCGTTAGAAAACTTGAGTATTGTATTAGCTCTTCGATTGTAAAAGCCTAAAGGTCTAAGTCTTTCGGCAATATCCGGTAAAGAATCTTCAGTAATTGATTGCGGATTTGGATATGCTTCGAAAAAATCGTATATGACTCGTCTTACTTGGCGATTGTGAGTTTGATTTAGCATAATACAACCTACTAGCATTTTCCATGGATCGTGTTGAAATTCTTCTTGGATAATCGCCATAATTTTATTTATTATATGAACGAACTCACAAAAAGTTTACTTCATATACTTGATAGTACCTAAGATCTGATTGATAGGTGCGAATGCTCCTGTTAATTTGTAAGTCTTACCATTGTGTTGGAATACAATACCTTCAGACGGAACAACTGCATCAAATCCTCCGATTGCATCTAATCGACGAAGTTCCTTTTCTAATTTAGCAACCTTAGCTTCGTTGCCGCTTCCTCTAACGTCTTTGATAGTTTTCTCAAGTTCGTTCTTAATTTGCTGAACAGTTTTATCAGGATTAGTAGCCAAGAAACCTGTAGCTAATTTAATTACCTTTACACCTAGCTTCAAGAACAATAATTCAATTGGACCTATTACTTGTTTGTAATAATCGTTAGATCCAGTTTTATCAAAATTCAAAACCCAATTAAGAAAATCTTTATTTGTTATTTCCTTTTTAATTTGAGGAATTCTAAAGCTTTTATCTTGAAACGCAAATCTTCTAATTAAACCTTCCAGTAAATTAGGAGCTAATTCAAATCCATATTTGTTTGCAGCTCCTTCAATTAGATCTGTATATTCTTTTCGGATATAATCGCTTATAGATTGATTATCTTTCATTCCAGCATCCTTTTGAATTTTCGCAAGTTCTTTAAAGAATTCTGCACGATCTGCCTCAAAGTTAACGTTCTTAGTAAATTGAATGGCTTTTGGTGGATCTATTTTATAGGTCTTTTGAATATCTGCATTAACATCTTTAATTAATTTCGTTAACAAGCCAGCGGAAGCTTTATCTTCACCTACTGGATTTCCATCTGCATCATATTCGGTTGCACTGTGAAATATTAAACGATACGCATCATAATTAACAACATTAGTGGTTGGTGGATAAATTAATTCTAAATGCATAAAGGCTTTGCCATTCTTGAAAATTTGCTCTCTTTTCTTTGCATCAATTTTTCCAATAGCCATTGCAAGATCTTGTATAGCAAAACTAAATGCATCCGTCAAATCTCCACGTCCTTCAAATTTATCTATTACTTGTTGAACCGTCATTGCAGCAACCGCACCATCTCGATAATGTCCTTTGTTTCTTGCAGCAACTAATTCTCCATCTCTCCATGATACTGCTATTGCCTGTCCATCTAGTTTTTCAGAAGGAACGACCTCTTTATCTAAGCCGCCTTGAAGCGCAGCAGAAATCATATTTTTAATTTCACCAAAAGTTAAATTAACATCATCATAAGGATGTGACATATGACCAAAGGCTCCACCCTCAAAAAGGAAACCGCTTAATTCAGCAGTCTCCTTCTCAAGAACAAATTGTCTATAAGTCTTAAAATTATTTGCTAACAATTGCATCTACGTCTTTTGTATATTTTAGTACGTAATCTCTATAACTTCTAGCTTCTTTTACAAATCTATCATAGGATTTAGCATAATAGTTAATCTCACTTTCGATTTTTGCAGCATCAGTTGGATCTGCTTTAGCTAGTTTTTCTTGTAATCTTTCAACATGTGCTTGATCTCTCAAGAAATCATAATAGCGATTCATAAATTTATTCATAAGATCCCACATATTAGAAATAGGTCTCATAAGACCTTCATCCCAAGAACCCCATTTAACCTGTTGCTCTCTAAAATAATTACTATCGTCAAATTTCATACCATCCAATGTAATATCGGATACTTTAGTCGCTAGCCAATTAGTATATTTAGTCATTGCGCCTTTTACATCTTCAAACATTAGCTTAGGATCTAAACGATCTTGTAATATTTTCTCGTATCTCGCTTTGTTTGCATCTTTAACTTGTTTAGGACTAAGGAAAGCTGCAGCTCCAGATTTTGCTTCAGCACGATTTGCCGTTAATTCAGAAGCGCTATATTTTTCTGCAAGGGCATCAATATCTAAAACGTAAACCTTAGTTGCAATTTCTTCAAGATTAGGTCTAGTGATTTTTGCTTTAACTCCACTACCCCATCCATAAGCACTCGAAGTATCGTATTCATCAGCAAGAACACCATATCTTTCAGTAGCACTCTTTTTGTATCTAGAAAAACTCTGACCAGGATCTTGAGCAAAACCATACCACATTCCACGATTTCCTCGCATAATAGTTAAAAGAACACCAATACCTTGAGCATTTTTCATCTTGCCTTTTTCTTTTAAGGCTTTAACGAATTCAGGATTATCATCAACAAAGAATCCAATTGCTCTATCGTTTTTAGCATATTTCTGAGTCCACCATTCAGATGGATTAGAAAGCACGATAAAATCTTCGTTAGTAACTTGATCTAATTTGATTTTTGCGTATTTATAGAAATCTTTTGCAAAACCGCTTTGCCAACGAGTTCCTTTTTCTTGATTTGCTAACATTCGAAGATAATCAGAAGAATACGCTTCGTTTATTGCTAATTCTTCAACAAAAGCTTCATGTCTTTCATTTAATTCTTTGAGGGTATTAAATGCCTCAAATGACATCATTCTTTTTTCCATGTTGTATAAGTGTTTTTATTATCCTCCGAATCCAGATGTTAAAGCACCAACCATAGCACCATAATCATCTTTGTACTTTTTCTTAAGTCCATCTTTAACCTTTTTGGCGATTGCCTCATCAAAATCATCGGGATGAGCTTTCTTTAATACCTCATCGGCATAATCATCAAATTCCTTTTCTGATTTAATTTCAGCCTCTTCAACTTTAGCCTCTTCAACAGAAACCTCATCACCAGCACCATCAACTTCAACTTCGATATCTTCACCTTCTTCGGCTTTAAGATCTTCTGCTTTAGCTTGTTCAGCGTTGTCTGGGGTTTGAGGAGAATCAAATCCATGCTCTTTGTTAGTATCTCCAGCTTGTCCGGCAGGTTTTGGTTCTCCGGCAGCCATTGTATGAGCCTCAATTTCTTTTGCTCGGTCTTCGTTAATTTCTTCTCCTTCGTTGATTCTTTTACTTTTCAACGCAGATAAGAATGCATTCATTTGTTCTTCTGAAAGATCAGCAACTGATTTAAGACCTAGTTCCTTAAGAGTTTCACTAAACAATTGATTGAATTTTTTAGTTTTAACTTCCTTATTTCTAGCTTCTTTGATAGCAGCTCTTTCTTTCTTAAATTTTGAAAATTTTGCTAGTGCCATTTTATATTATTTGTTTTGGTTATTAATAAGTTGGTCCAGATATGTTTGGAGTTGTATATGCGATCATGTACTCAATTTCATTATATGTAGCTCCTGCCCAAGTAGTAGAACCAGGCTCAAATCCTGATCTTACATAAATATTATTAGCAGAAGGTCCTAACACAACTGGAAAAAATGCAAATTCGTTAACCGCAATATCAGCAAATTGATTTGAATCATAAAGCTTTGTAGCTCCCTGAGTTGATGATGTGCTGATTCTTAATGAAGCAGCGCTTGTAGGTCCTAGATTTCTAACATATAAATATGCTTTTCCGAGAGAAGCAGATGGTCCAGGCAGCAAATTAGCAGCGCTTGGTAACAATCCTAAATTATCAGAATAAGTAGGTCCTATTGTTTTGTATTGAAGATTAGCATTACCGTTGATACTTAAACTAGCAGACTTATTTACATATACAGAAGATGTATTGTAAACAGAGGTGGTAGATAATGCTAAATCATACTTCAGTTTTCCAGTAGATTTTGCCATGATACAAAAAACGTTTTTTCTTAGGTTTTATTATATATCTTTGACAAATCTATTGTTTTGACTTCATAAGGGAAACGCTGTTCATCGTAAATTTCTCTACGCTTTTTTGAATGTCTATAAAGATAATTGACAAAATTGTCTATTCTAAAATCGTCGACAAAATCAAGAATTGTTAATTTGTCTTTAGTTTCATGTTTTCTTAATCCACGTCCTATTGATTGACGAATAATAACATCCGATTTGAAAGATTCTGTTAATGCAACAACATGTAAGTTTTTGATGTTAATACCGGTTGAAAAGGTTCCAAACGAAGCAACGAGAATCTTACCTTCCCCTTCTTCCATTTGTTTTTTGTATTCTTCTCGTAAGTCTTTATCCGTACCACCATCGATGTAGAATATCCTACGAGAACTCTTATTTCTGAGTTTATCGAATATCATATTACCATATTCAACACGATAAAATAGCACTAGACAATTCTTCTTGATCTTAAGAACCGTATCTGTGATAAACTCTAAGCGTCGTGTATCTTGTATTGTATAGTTTTGTTCTAGGCCTAAAAGGCGCTTTCTATCTTCTTCGGTTTTTGTGAGATATTTGAATGATTCTCTTACACTATCAGCGGCATAATTCATTTCAATTACCTTTACTTCAACCGGTGAAATGTAGCCCTCTTTGATAAGCTGATCTGCCATAACCTTTTGAATTACTGGTCCGGTATATGCCATAAGTGTTAATCTATCGAGAGAATCCGGCTTAGGAATAGTACCAGACACACCAAATACTCGATCAGCAGTCATGCATTTTTCTAAGATAGTTTTAATAGAATGCGCTTTAGCCTTATGAGTTTCATCAATCATAACAGTTGTGAACTCATCAAAATATTCCTTTTTCTTTTTAACAAGGGATTGATATGTACCGATAACTACATTGGCGCCTTTTCGAATTTTAGATCCTGCATAAATTTGTTGAATTTGCAAATCTAAATCTAAAGATCCATTATTATATTCGTAGAAATCCTCAGTAGCTTGTACAACTAAGCTTACATTAGGAACGATCATTAATACCTTTTCAGTTTTCTTTTGATCGATCAAATAAGCTAAAACAATATACAATATTAAAGACTTACCTGCAGAGGTGGCTAATTCAGCTAAGCAACTTTTGTTCTTTATGATATTAAAGGCAGTCTCTATTTGATATGGACGTGGATCTAGTTTATGATCTTTGAATTTATCGTTAACCCATTCGGTGAATTCTTCTAATTGAATTGATCTATCGAATTTTTCAGATAAACCATTTATTTGTAATTCAAAATTGTAATCCTTACACATGTCTCTGATTATTTGCCAAAGACCTGAAGGTACATACATTTCGTTTCTAAAATAACTGATACGACCATCCCACCAGCCTTTCTTTACCCTAGGATCCCAACGCCAATTATCAATTCTTCGTGTAAGAGTGATTTTTAACTGATCTATTTCTAGTTCAGTTGCATCTCGTAATGTGAGGATCTTTCCATTATGTGTAAGATCAAATATCATTTGTAGCTAATATAACTCTGTTTTTTATAGCAAATCCCATTTTATCAAGTGTTTCGTTTGCTTGCTTGTAATATGAGATTTGATTTTCAATAAGGCTCGTTTCTCTAATTCTCAATGACATATCTGATGCAATGTATTCCATAATTTCGTTATGTTGTAATCTAACATCGTGTTGAGTCTTGTAATATTGATACCTCATCTTTTTGTAATTCGCATCGTTTGCTCGTTTCTTTCCTAATAAGATATTCAATTCAATAATCTTATCAACAATCATGTGACGATACGATAGCATTAAAGTTTGCGATTTAGCAATCTTATGGGCTTTGTCTATAGTGCCTACTAATTCTTGAATTTTAGTTGACCAATCTTTTCGTTCTTTCTCGAGTAAAGATTCAATCTTGTTTAATTTTTCTTCAGTTATAGTTGACATTAAAATAGACCTTTATCGGTTTTGTTTTCTTTATTCCAGATTTTCTTTTTCTTTATTACCGTCTCTTTATACTTTACATCGATAGACATAGTATTAGAGTTATTATAGTTATATGACGATTCTTTATCAAAGTTTACAGGTACTTTGTAATTCTTTGATGTTTCTTCTAAATCTTCGTAAAATTTATCTAACTCTTCGTTCACAAACTGGTCAAATTTCTTAAATGTTGATGATGTCATAAGGACTTGTAGTAAAGTATTTATCCAAATTTTTATAGGCCGGATTTTTATCAAAATAGCAATGGCGTATTAAATCATTAAAATCTTTTATTGACTTATCAATCTTATTTTCTTTCAAAAACTTTTTCCACATAAAGACCTTTTTCTTACGCTTAAGTTTTTGTTCCATTGTTTTTCTGCCAATAGCATCATTATCAAAGAAATATCTAGCGGTTGTAATATCATCGAACATTTCTGAGTTTTTGTTGATACCACTTAAAGCTATTGAATTTCTAGGGTATAATAATGCATCAGTAGGTCCTTCAAATATTGTAAAATCTCTAGATAAATCAACGGACATTATGTTGTAATACAATGAAAGAGTATTAATTTTTTCAATGCCTGGAATTTCTAATTCTTTATCAAAAGCTTCTTGATATATTTTCTCTAAGGTATAACTTACATATTTAGTTCTTCCTGGCGAGAAATTTCGTATCTGATAACCAATAATCTTATCATCCTTAGTTAAATTAAAGATGTATAATTGATTATCTTTATCTGACCAAGCGAAATGATTTAGTCTTTGTAATAAAAACCTTGATTTGATAAACTTAAATCCAACAGTTCCTGGCTGTAATGGCTTTAAATCCTTGGCTTTAAATAGTTTTTCCTTTGGTATGGCATATTTGTTGAGTATATCAAAGACTCCTATTTGAAGATAGTCTTGTGAATTTACTACAACTTTATTTTCTGATATAAAATCTAAAACGGTAGATACATCCTCATGTTTAGATAATCCTTGCTCAAAATCTTTTAACAAATATAATACTGAAGTATGTTTGTTGCAATTATAGCAATGATACATTAAAGATTTCCAATAGACATTACCTCGTTTTTTACGTACATTGTCTACAGAATCACCACAATAAGGACATGCGAAATTTAGACGATCATATCCTTGCTTTAATCTTGATTTTTCACCATGAAATTCTGATTGAAGCACATTGGATATTCGACCTATTATCTTGTTCTTTAATTCTTGATTAATTGTCTTATCCATAAATTTGATAAACTAAAAGCCCCTAATCGATTGCTCGAAAAGGGGCTCTCTGGGTTTATTTAGACAGCGCTGTTCAACCAATTTTCTAGATCATCATCGGAATCGCTAGATTTCGAGTTTGATGTTTCAGTTTCAAATGCTTCATTAGGTTGCATTGCTGGAAGTTTTTCTGATTTAGCTTCAGAAGGAGTTTCACCTTTTTCTTCAGGTGTAAGTTTACGATAAGACTCACCAGGATTACCTGAGATATCTTGAAGGATTGTATAAAGTTTATCAGTTTGCTCTTTAGACCAAGCTTTGTAATAATAAACGGTGAGATCTGGAGAATCACTAAGATATTCCATAATCGCTTTACGTCCTTCTTCGTTATTTTCCATAGCAACACCATTTACTTGAACCGAAGAAGTAGATAAGAATTTACACTCATCGTAATTCCAATATCCTCCTTTTAGCGTAACTTTCAAAGAGAAGTCTTTACCTTCGAAGAGATCGAATACATTACATGGTTCTGCACCACTCAATTCGATATCTTCAACCGATGGAGATGTTTGAGCATCAATAAACTTCTTGAGAGTTTTTGGATAACGGAAAACTTGAAGAGTTCCTTCGAGTTCTGGTCGTTGTGGATCTTTAACGATTTGTACAACAGAAAAGTAATATTCCTTTCTGCGAATTTTTTCTGCTTGTTTTTGATCGAATGCAGAATCCGATTTTGCGAGTTTCCAATAAGTATCAGCGATAATAGACTTTTCGCCAACAGTAGATGGACAATCAAAGTAACCCGCATTACCTTGAGAATCTTCCAACCAATAAGAGAATTTCTTAACGATTGAATTTTTAGGATCTTTTGGATTAGGCAAAAACCTAATTACAGATCGATAAACATTATCCTTACCTTCGGTAGGATTTGCTTTGTAAATACCAGGACCACGCTCGGTGTCTGGTTGGTTGTTCTGAAAATCTTCCAGAGACAAGTTGAATAAATCAAATTCACTCATAACACTTAATTAATTTTTGTATAACACTTTATTTTCTAGACTTCCTCACCATGAGGAGCCGTTATTAATTATATACGGTTATGTATGAAAAGTTTCAAGTAAAAAAAATTTAACAAAAAGTAGCAATATTGAAACTGACTATCCGAGAGATCATATAATAATTATCAGTAATTTCTGGTACTCTAATATAGTAAGATCAGCATAGTCCATTATAGTCCTTTAGTCGGTTGTTCTGGTTGCAGCGACAGGATCAAGCATCAGAGTTGCCACCCTCTTTCAAGTAGCAAAGAATTGCAAAAGCATCAACCAAATCGTCGACCGGTTTAGGAATCTTTTCTCCGTAATTCGTATCCAAGATATATTTATGAAAAGGATCTGATGTTAGAAGTTCGTTATCCGAATTTTTGAAAGTCTCAACCATCATTTCTTTCTTAGCATTACCATTACCGGTAAAGAATTTCTTAATAGTCTTTGGAGGATAAACTAGAATATCTGATTTAGCTATCCGCAAAATTTTCGACTTCAAAAATGTATTGTAAGTAATCAGATCAATAAAAGCATTTCCTTTAGATCCATAACTAAAGCCTTCAAACGCAAAGACTGAATCTTCTTCTACGTACGGCGCTATCGCGTTTATTATATTGTATGAAAGATAGTTAGCATTATTAACTTTCCATGCTTGTTCTTGAGTATAATCTAAATCTTTAGGTTTTTCTCTCGAATATCCTTTAACATTCAAGCCTAATCCATCTAAATCATTATGAACTGAAAATGCCTTTTTTGAAAGATCTAAATTTGAAGTAAAACTAAACCAATGTAGCCGGCCTCGATGTAATGCGCATATAGCGGTTGAATTGATAGAGAAATCTATCGCGAATAAACTCATAAATTATGATATTAAAGACTCTTGCCGATTTGTGCACCTAATGCAGCCGCAACAAGTCTTGAAGTTAATAGATCGTATAAAACACCCTTTTGGATACCGAGAACTTTAGCGATTGTTTTTCCAACAGTCTTTCCTAAAGCAGCTCCAGTCAAACCACCAATAATAGATCCGAATAAACCTTCGTTTGTTAGCTCAAATTCTAGATCATTAATATCTTTACCTTCAGCCAAGAAAATAGCAACTGCATCATCAATCATAGCTTCTTCTGCTTCAGTCAATTGATAATCAACACTTTCTTCTAAAATCTTTGCTAGATTTTCAGGTTTTTGGGTATCTAAGTATTCTTTAAATGTTTCCATTTTACATGTATTTTAATTATATATCATCGAAAAGATGCCGTGCTTCCAACTTGAAACTTATCCTTATTAATCTGAGTTTGTGGTAACAGTTGTAAATCCAAGGTGTTATACTGGAATGTAGCATCAAAGGTCTTAAATTCTTGTGATAAATCTGAATATGATAATTGGTATTCAGTTAATCCAGTAAACAAACAATCGATAAACAAGGCGGTAAACATCACGTTACCTTCAGCATCTAATATTCTGATAGGTATATTATCAGTGAATCTTGCCTTAGTAGTCGGATCATAGTAATATAAAAGTGTATCTAATAATATCCAATAATTTACATGCCCATCAACTAATTGAAATGTAACTGTAAATTCTTTTGTGAAAATTTCTTGATAGTTTTGTGATGACCTCCAACGACGAGTTCTACCAGCATCTGTTGTTGATGTTCCTAACGAATTAGGACTATCCTCTCTTTGAGCTAATCTATTCTTAGTTTCTGGCTTCACTTGCTCAACCGGAGTATAATTCATAGTAGGTATAGAAACCGTCTGAATTGTGTAATTAACTAAATCTGTTACATCATTAATCATTGTTGGCATTCTAAACACATACTGAGAATACTTATCCTTGATTGCCTTTGGAATAAAGGTTCTAGGAAACTCAACTTTAAATAAATCCGATCTTGCGTTTAGAAACATTTGTGACGTTTATTATTTAATATCTCCATCGATCATCTTGCTGTTCACGTTCAAAACGTTCTCTATCATCAATATCATATCTAGGATATGGAGATTTTGTAGTAGGTGTATACGGAGACGATGGTATTTGTTTAATATTAGCTGCAGTCTTAACAGGATTGAATATAAAGACTGGTGTACTTGGATCAACTCCTTCAATTTCGGTTGCCGGTGGCTCTTGGTCTGGAGGAGTAGCTGCCAACGCTTCTAATTCAGCTATTTGTCTTCTTAGTTCTTCTTTTTCTTGTTCATCTCTTTCATCATCTTCAATTAAGAAATTGTTCTCCTCGATTTGTTTCTTTAGAGCCGCTTGTAAATCCTGAATTAAAGTGTTTTGCTGTTTATTTGCTTCTTTTAATCTCGAGATTTCAATTAGAGATCCATCATATAATCCTTTTAAAGAATTGTAAGCTTTATTCAATTCATCTAATTGTTCTTGTAAATTTTTAATTTTTCTATCAGCTATTGAGCTAATAGTACCTTCGATTCGTGTGAAAGATCCTGTATATAATTGAGACTCCGCTTCACCATTATCTGATGTTATCGAAAACGTTGTATCGCTAAATTTAGATATTTCTCTAGAATCTTTGGCCGGAATCTTAAATAATACTTCACCGCTTGAGGCTGATATTGAAGGATCATCATAAGCTTTAAACTTCTTAACTTCACCTGAATCAGTAAAGAAATTGAGGTAAATAGTACCAACGCCATTTAAGTCTAGGAATTTAACTACCTTTTGAGGATCTCCTTGATAAATTACAAACTTAAGGAATGTGTCAGCTGCAGTCAAGCTAATTTTACCTAACCCTTGAGCAAATATAGTTTCAGTCTTGCTATTACCTACAGTCTTGAAAGTAACCTTGTTAGTATTAGGATCTCTTTGTAAATACGCATTCTGAGAAGTAATTAAAACTTGATTATTATCAACAAATGATGTAACAAATTTCGCATATGATTGTTCGCTGTTAACGATATCAGAATTTAATCCGTTATACATATTAACCTTTTTGTCATAAATTTTATTATAGACTTTAGGTTGTATTGGATTATCACCTAACGAAATCTTCTGTAAATTTTTACCGTACTTAGCTGCATTGTTAAATTGCGCAGAAGCAGTCTTCCATATTGAAGTATTATCATTTCTGTTAAACAATCTAATTGTGTAATCTAAACGATAGGCTTGTGCAGCTTGATTTTGTATAATTGGACGATATAAAACTGGATCTTCATAATTACTATCTTGAACAAATTCTAAATTGCTAGTATTAATCCATGTTGCAGTAGCACCACCCGTCCAAACATGCTCATAAACATTTAATTCGTGTAAAATGATATAATCGTTATCTGGAGCATTGTTCAATTGAGTAATAAAATTATCTATGATATTTCCATTATATGCAGCATATAATTCTATATAGTCACCTTGTGTTGAATTTTGAACAACCGCTGAAACATCATTAAATTGATCCAATACCGGTAAATCTAAAGATACCGTATTATAGACATTGTAATAAGTTTGTCCATTGATTGTAGAATCACTATCAATCCAACCGAAATCAATGTTTATTAATGAGTTATATTTAGGACCACTTCCGCCTGATAATTTTGATGATGGTAAGTCGCCAGTCGGTGAACCGGAATAACTAGCATTTCTAAATTCTTCAATTAAATTGTATAATGCAGGAACTAATATCTCGACATACGATGCATAGTACTTACCACCTAAAATAAAAGGTTCTGGATTGATTTGAGCATACGAATCGCCTTTGCGATATGCAAGGTTTAGATAATATACACTTTTGTTTGCTTGGTTTTCAAATCCAGTCCTAAAAAAGAATCCTTCCTTATTCTCATAATTAAATCCTTGAACTAGATGTAAACGAATAACATCATAGGCAACATTATGAGTTGTTGCGAAAGTGACAGGTAAATTCGTAGTATCTGTTAACTTAGGATCGTAATCATTTAAAGCCGTTATTTGATCTAGCTTAAGGTAACCGTATTTAGATGTGGTAGAATCTATTAAAACTCCCATTCGAGTTCTAACATTACCAGTCTCGTTCGTAGAATTATCGTTATTAAAAATAGAGATTGTATCATCATGGCCGTTATCCATCAGATACCAAGGAGCTTGTGTCGTAGTTAACTCGTTAGCAGTTGACCCTTGATCTCTATATCGGTATTCTAATAATACTTGATTAGATAATTGTACGTATTTCGAGTTACTAGCCATTACTTAAATATGTTGTTTAGATATTTATTCAAATTGAATGTTACAGAAATTCCTAATCCTATTTGAGGTCCAGCCGTAGCATTCAAAGGATCAACACCAACACCGAAATAAACAGAAGGCCCAAACACCCAATTGGGTTGAGTTTGCTTCATGAACCTTTCTTTATTTAATATTGCTCCATCGATCTCAGAAAAAGTAATTCCAGGATAATCAGTCTTTACATATATCTGATATGTATCATCCAATTCGGTTAATCCAGTTATTAACCTCATATTAGTGACATCTCTGGTTATCAAAGTTCCTTTATCTATAATATCAAATCCACCATTAAGCGTATCAATACGGAACTTAGAATTACCGTCTAGAAACCGAGAATTACCCTCTCCGAATTCTTTCGCAAAGGACCAAGAAAGTTCGTTAGTACCATCAGGGTATCGAATAACTTCGTTCTCTATGTATATCGTATCATTTTCAATCGACGATAATAAATTAGAAACATAAAGAACTTCACCTTCAAGTCTTTTTACTTCATCAGCTAATCCTGAATTGATTTCTTCTAATTCATCAATATCAGAAATATAAGAATTCTTTAAAGTTATTTCTTCGTTCCAGTTATTTTTAACCGTTCGAATCGAATCATTTAAAGCAATAATATTTTGAACACTTACCTGATTTTCAACTTTTAAGTTTTCAATTTTACTGCATTGCTTTAACAACAAAAAAGCCATTATGGCTATTGTTGCTATAAATATAGTATTAAGATTGATATTCCACTTTTTCATATCATTTGACTATTTCCATCTTTTCGAGATCTAAGGTAACATCACCATATTTTTCTTTCATCTCTAGTAGCAATGCCTTTTCTCTATCTCGAATTTCTCTAACCTTATCAATCGCTTCGCTTCTACGCTTTTCAAGATTAATTAATTCCTTTTCAATACTTTCCATTTCAGAATAAACCGATGAAAATTCTTGAATTATTGCTTTTATTTTTTGTTTATCTTTATTTGTCATTTATATTAAATTACAATATTATTAAGAGTTTGCTGCTGGATCACCTGTCGGTTCATCTGGTGTTGTATTCCATGATGAATGTTGTCTATTCCATTTAATCATTGCTTGTCCAGACAAAGAAAATCCATGCGAGGTATAAAATTCAGATCTTCGATTTAAGTGATTTAACGCATAATCCAAATCCCACCATTTTTCGATAGCTGCTCCTTTTACATTAGATTGCCAATTCTCGTCTAATAATACTGGCATGATTGGCATAATTCCACCAGCGGATTCAACTGTATAGTTATGCGGAGGCGTTCCGAATGCAAAATCTCCAGTGTAATATACTGCTTTGTAACTACTGTTATCCGGAACGAAAGCGACTTCAATATAACTATTTACAGGTGAAGCATCTCCAGAAGTAGCATATTGAGCCACAATTCTCCACATAAAATTAGCCGTTTGGTATCTACCGCTGTAATCACTTTTAGTCAAACCTGCCCACCGTATATCAGAGAATGCTTGACCACCATATGAATTTATTCTTTCATTAGGAGGAGACCAAGTAGGAGTAATCGTGTTAAGGAATGGTCTAACGGTATGAGCTGATGCACCATAGTTCCAAGACACATCTTCAAATCTTTTAGCACCATTCGAGAGTGGAGAAAAACCATTCCATGGACGATCATAACTTAAATTACCGAAAAGAGGCTTTGATTGCCCAACATACCAATCTGTGTGATATACTTGATTTTCCGCTTGAGGAGTGGCTGAGGGCTTTCCTATAGTCTTCGTGGGTATATCATATAATTGTGCTGTATTATCGTTTCCTTGCGAAACATCTTTACGTCTAGTATGATCCACGGCATCTAACAAAGAAGCGAGACCAGAATTTGAACTATCTAATTTAACTCTAATATATTTAATAACTGGCGATCCATTTGTTAATGTACTTTTGACTGCAGAATAATTACCAGAACCTGGTCCTACAATCAATCCGGTATAATTACCATCATCTGCTTGATTATCATAAGCGCTATTATGAGCAACTTCAACAATCATACCTATATCTATATTAAAATCTACTAAAGCTAAGCCTGCTCCAGTAGTAGGATTTGATACATTCATTGGAGAAAATCTAACCCCGCTTGCCGGTGAGTTCCATACAACTAATCCATCCGCTTTCGTAGCATCAAAACTATATTCCGGTATACTTACTGGTGCACCTTCAATAGTAGGCGGAGAAAGTACATTTGATGCATTAAAATTAAATCCGCTCGGAGTTGATGCGCTAGATCCTCCAAAGAAATTACTGCTGCGAGATCCATTAAATTTGTTATATCCCCATGGACCACTACTCCATCCAGATGCAGCAGTACCCCATTCGTCTAATGCTCCGTGTACATGAGTATAATCATTCGATGCATCTGAAGGAAGACTGGCACTCTCAGGAGAAAAAGTCATATATACATAATTCACATACATATCATCATGATTCAACTCATAATAATCGTACGTTTTTCCTTCTTCGCTAAATTTATTCTTAAATTGAGCATCGGATATCATCATTGCATGGGCTCCGAAGTTATTTGTGGTACTTCCTCGACCGGTAGTAGTACCAGCATCGACCAAACCATTATCTACATCTTCTGTTGCAGTTTTAGTACTCTTTCCTAATCCTAGAAATCTAATATTACCGGGTCCAGCGTTAGAACCATCATATGTTCTAAGTATTTCAATTGAAGTTGTACTATTATATCCCTCTTCAGTTCCTTGACCAGTAATAATATAAGGTGTAAATTTAATTTGACCGTTTAAGCCACCACCACCTTGTATCAAATGAATATTCGGTTTCATTCTACCCCAATTAGTCTCAGAAGTAAATCCATAGATTTTTAAAGAATCTAAACTCAAGCCTTTACTTAATCCGGTTCCGTTAGGATTATTGGTTGCAGTTGATCCGACGACTATTTCACCATACGATCCAACTACAAGTCTTTTTCTTTCAATACTTCCAGTTTGTGCTTCTCTTGAAGATACTCCAGAGGGACAAGGTTTAAGAATAATTGTTGAAATACTAAGATCTCCCTTTCCACCTTCATAACTTTTAGATATAACATGACCTTGATTAACGGTCTTGTCGGTTTCATTATAGTTACCAAAATATAAATCAGATGTATGTGCACCTAATGTAGGAATATCAACCCGAGTATAATTATTTCCGATTCCTGGTTGAAACGAAGCGAATCGTGTTGATTTGTTGCTTATTTCGATTTTTCTATCACATGATGGATCATTTTTCCAAGCACCAATTTGATCAGCACTAACCCATTCAGCAGTACCGATCGAATCGACAGAAACCATCACCTGTCCAGATGCACCAGAAGTATAACGCATTCTTAATTGTCCACCAATATCAATCGAATTAGGTTGAAGTGAAAGTAGATCCGCAACCGTATA
>Ga0181592_10000992_pt1 | contig 22764 bp, 20 predicted proteins | sample 071ome_20_FD_133755 | JGI IMG/M metagenome (GOLD analysis project Ga0181592, IMG submission 133755) | Coastal salt marsh microbial communities from the Groves Creek Marsh, Skidaway Island, Georgia - 071412BT metaG (megahit assembly) | ecosystem: Environmental > Aquatic > Marine > Intertidal...
GAACGATAAGGAGTTTCCCATGACAGATACATTGGATTACGGATCATTGATGCATCGCGCCATGCGGGGTCTGATCTTTAATGTGCTGGAACAGGTGCGCGATCACGGCCTACCTGGAAACCATCATTTCTTTATCACTTTTGATACCATGCATCCCGATGTGCAATTGGCAGACTGGCTTAAGGATCGCTATCCTGCGGAAATGACTGTTGTTATCCAGCATTGGTTTGACAATCTGGTTGTGCGTGACGATGGGTTTTCCATCACACTAAACTTTGGTGATCAACCAGAGCCCATTCACATCCCCTTTGATGCAATCCAAACATTCGTTGACCCATCGGTCGAATTTGGTTTGCGCTTTGAAAACCAAGATATGGATGAGCTTGGGGAGGAGGCCGAAGCAGACAAGACTGAGCCGAATGCTGACACCACAGAAATATCTGACGCAGAACCCCGCCGAGAGGCCGAGGTTGTGTCATTGGATCAATTCCGCAGGTAACATAGTTTCCCTATCATGGCCGAGATCATCAATCTAAACCGTGCCCGCAAAACCAAGGAACGCGCGGAAAAACGAAAAACTGCCGATCAGAACGCGCAGCAATTTGGACACATCAAGGGCGAAAAGAAACGGGATGATTTGATCTCCGCCAAGGCTAAAGACCAAGTGGATCAACATAAGCTAGACACATGAGCCTGCGCCCCAAAAAACGCTCTCTCACATTGCGGGGGCATCGCACGTCTGTCAGTATCGAGGATCGCTTTTGGACGGCCTTTTGTTCGATTGCCCGCGAACGCGATTTGGCGATCAATGAATTAGCGGCCCTAATCGATGAAACACGCGATATCGAGACCGAAGGATTGGCCAGCGCCATTCGCGATTATGTTCTACGTCACTATATGGAACGCGCAGCGGGTCAATCGCGCGATTGAAAATGCAACCAAATCCCATCTTTGGCACGCACGGTTAAATGCTCCACGGGTACGGGCCGACCATGGTCGATCATTGTGACCGTATATTTTCGCAAAATCGCCGCGATCAACAACGGCCCCTCAAGCATGCTGGTGATACGCGAGCCGAAATTATCGCTGCTGCGCAGTGGTTCTTGCACGATTATGTAATCGGATATGCGCGCCTACCCTTGAAACTCGGTTCGGTATAAATCGCGGTGGCGTCGAGGTGGAAATGGATCAAATTCGGGAATGTAAACCACCTGCCTGCGAAAAACATCTTGTGTCATTTGCGCGTCATCCCGCCCGTCTACTTCTGCTGATCGTCGCAGGATAACCGGTGTAAATCTAGCCCAAGGTTGCAAGTGCCGGGAAGTTTTCCAAAAGCCAAAAGGACATCGCCGAAAATCCGCCTGTCAGCATCAACAAACCAATTGTCCAAAGCAACAGACCCATAAGCTTCTCAATTTGTTCCATATGGCGCTTCATCCAAGTCAGAACGCCACCCAAACGGGACAAAAACACCGCAACCAGCAAAAATGGCACCCCAAGCCCAAGCGCATAAACCGCCAGTAATATCGTGCCCCGCATTACGGATGCCTCTTGGGCGGCAAGGCTTAGAATCGCGCCAAGTTGTGGACCGATACAGGGGGTCCAGCCAAAGGCAAAAGCCAAACCAAGGATATAGGCCCCAAAAGCAGAGCCGCCCTGATCCCCCGCGTCCATCCGCGCCTCACGATCCAGAAAGCCAATCCGATAAATGCCCACAAAATGCGCCCCAAAAATCATAACCAAAATCGCCGCAACCGCATTGAAATAGGATTGATAGGTCGCAAAAACCGACCCAAGTGCGGATGCTGCAAATCCCAAGATCAGAAAAACGGTGCTAAGCCCAAGAACGAAAAAGATCGCGGGAAAAACAGCGGAGGATCTACGCGATCCATCGTTTAGATCATTCAACGAAACACCACTCATATAGGCCAAATAGGGCGGCACAATCGGCAGCACGCAGGGGCTTAAAAACGACAACAAACCTGCCACCGCAGCCACAATCATTGCGGGCAGCAATCCCGCATCTATCAGATCGATTCCAAACATATCAGTGATCTAGGACATTTTGCAGAAGAGGTCACGTGACAATGGATCACAAGATTGTGGACTTCATCCCAGACGCGCTATATTTCGACCATATGATACATGATCTTGATGCCCGCGGGTTGTTGTGCCCGCTCCCCGTCTTGAAAGCGCGCAAACGTCTCAAGCATCTTGCGCAGGGAGATGTTTTGCGCATGCATGCAGATGATCCTGCCGCACGTATTGATGTGCCCCATTTTTGTAACGAAAGTGGAAACATCTTGCGCGAGGTCATCGATCAGGGAGACGGGTCTTTCATCTACGATATCGAAAAGGCATAAAAAAACCCGCTTTCGCGGGTTTCTTTTTAGCGTTTCAATGACCACCATCCGCGCCGTTTTGATTTGGTAGGCTCTTGGGGCATTTCCTCTGCCTTTTTGGCCATAGGCGCGTCTGCCTTTGGCTTTGGCCGGGTTTCCGCAACTGGCGCTTCCTCGGCTGCCTGCGCAGGCTCAGCTGACGCCTCTGTTGCGGCAGCTTCGGCCTTTTCAGCGGCTTCTGCTTCTTTTTGCACCTTCGTTTTGCGTGGGGCGCGTTTGCGTTTGGGCTTTTCTTCCTCGGGCACGGGCACGGCCTCTGCTTCAGAAGGGGTTTCCGTTTCTGCGGTCTCTTCCTTCACCTCATCCGCTTTTTTGCGGCGGGTGCGGCGTTTGGGTTTTGGCGCCTCCTCTTCTGCAGCGCCCTCGTCTGCTGAGGGCTCTGCAGATTGCGCCTCTTCGCTTGGCTGTTCCTCTACTGTTTCGCCCTTTTTCTTGCGTGAACGGCGCGCGCGTTTTGGTTTTTCCTCTTTGAGAGCTTCGTCTACTGGCGAATCCTCTTCGGCACTATCACCCGCATCCACGTCTATGGCTGCCTCTTCGTCGGCGACGGCCTCACCAAATGTTTGATCCTCTGATTCCTCAGCCTGATCGCTACCCTGACCTTTGCGGCGACGACGACGACGGCGGCGGCGCTTTGGCTTACGCTCTTCGTCCTGTTCGCTTTCGGATGTTTCGATGTCATCTTCTTCAGCGATATCCTCGTCAATTTCATCCATCACGATTGTATCGGCCGATACTACGGGTTCCGCGGCCTCAGGAACATAGCGTGTTGCGGTTTTGAATTTCTCGATTGAGAAATCGGGGCTGACCAATATTGGATCGCCTTCAACACGCACGGATAGGCCATAACGCGCCTCGATCTGGGCGACATGATCGCGTTTTTGGTTCATGATAAAGTTTGAAATGCCAACGGGGCATTTTACCAAAACTTCACGCGAACGACGACGCACGCCTTCTTCTTCAATCTGGCGTAGGATAGATAGCGCCAAATTATCATCAGACCGGATTAAACCCGTACCATGACAGGATGGACACGGCTGCGTTGTGGCCTCAATCATACCCGGGCGTAAGCGCTGACGGCTCATCTCTAAAAGGCCAAAGCCTGAAATGCGGCCTACTTGGATGCGCGCACGATCCGTTTTCAATTTGTCTTTCAGTCGTTTTTCGACCGCATTGTTGTTGCGCCGTTCATCCATGTCGATGAAGTCGATCACAATCAAACCTGCTAAGTCGCGTAGACGCATTTGACGCGCGACTTCTTCGGCCGCCTCTAGGTTGGTTTTCAGCGCGGTTTCTTCGATGGACCCCTCTTTGGTCGCACGACCCGAGTTCACGTCGACTGCAACCAAGGCTTCGGTCACTCCAATCACCAAGTAGCCACCTGATTTCAGTTGGACGACGGGGTTAAACATGGATGAAAGATAGCTTTCCACTTGATAGCGCGCGAAAAGTGGCAGCGCATCGGTGTAATGTTTTACGTTTTTCGCGTGACTTGGCATGATCATTTTCATGAAGTCTTTGGCATTACGGTATCCGCGTTCGCCTTCAACCAAAACTTCGTCAATGTCACGATTATAAAGATCGCGGATTGATCGCTTGATCAAATCGCCCTCTTCATAAATTTTCGCAGGTGCGATTGATTTCAGCGTCAATTCGCGGATTTGTTCCCACAAACGCTGCAAATATTCGTAATCCCGTTTGATTTCGGTTTTGGTGCGCTTGGCCCCGGCTGTTCGAATAATCAAGCCCGCCCCTGTTGGAACGTCAATTTCTGTTGCGATTTCCTTAAGCTTTTTGCGATCCGCCGCATTTGTGATTTTACGCGATATCCCTCCCCCGCGCGCGGTGTTTGGCATAAGAACACAGTAGCGACCCGCAAGTGATAGATACGTGGTTAGAGCAGCGCCCTTGTTACCGCGCTCTTCTTTGACAACTTGCACCAACATGATTTGGCGCACTTTGATCACTTCTTGAATTTTGTAACGACGGGGGCGCGATCGGCGCTGTGGACGCAGATCCATGGCATCGTCATCGTCAGATACGGATTCGATACCATCGTCCTGATCATCCTCTGCACTCTCTAAGTCCGCGGGTTCTTCGCTGTCGTCTGCGCCTTCTGCTTCGTTGTTGGATTCTGCTATCGCGGCAGGTTCATCATCCGAAGCGGCGGGGGCCTCTTCTGATGTTTCCTCGCTGTCGTCTGAGGCTTCTGCTGCAGGAGCTTCTTCAGGCGCATACTCCTGGGCATCTTCAGATCGCGCCTCAGACCGTGATTCACTCACAGGCGCGTCTGCTTCTGCCGTGTCGATATCCGCAGCTACTTCTGGTGCATCATCAACCTCTTGTGTGACGATCATTGGTTCATCTTCAACGATGGGTGCCGCCATGGGTGCATCGTTTTCGTCACTCTCATCCGATGCATCCAAATCGATGGTTTCCATTCCATCCACTTCTGTCTCAGTCACAGCCTCAGCAGGTTTGTTGTTGCGACGACGGGGGCCACGACGACGGCGTTTTTTGGGCGCCTCGTCATCTTCCTCGGCGCGCGCATCGGCTTCTGCCAATGCACGTTCCTCTTCCATCAGCGCTTCACGATCCGCAACTGGGATTTGATAGTAATCAGGATGTATTTCAGAAAACGCCAAGAATCCATGACGGTTTCCACCATAGTCCACAAAGGCCGCTTGAAGCGACGGTTCGACCCGTGTTACTTTTGCAAGATAGATGTTGCCAGCGATTTGGCGTTTGTTTTCAGATTCAAAGTCAAATTCCTCAACCTTGTTTCCGTCAAACACAACCACGCGCGTTTCCTCGGCGTGGGTGGCATCGATAAGCATTTTCTTAACCATATTGTCCATTCACACATCGCATCCCAAACGCGCCATTCAACGGCGTGTGGAGCATAAACGATGTGATTGTCTTTTGGGGCGATAGCTCTCGCGCGGACAGGCCGACCGCGTTGGGCCCCTGTTCGATTAACGATATGTCGTTCGCGTTGCATCGCGTCTTCTTCTCCGATCAGGCGAACCTGACCAATTTGTGTCCCGTCGCGAAAGCGGTCCGGGTGCGGGCGACCCAAGGGGTCTTATCAATCTGAAGTTCGGGAACCAGTCGCTATGCCGGGTAACATCGAAAAACAGTGAAACTCTCAAGGCAGGGTAATTCGTGAAAAAAGAGCTGCCTGCGGTGACCATAAGGGGAAAATTGTGGAAAATACAATGGGCAAATTACAAATGTGCGGAATGGAGCATAATTAAATCCCTTAAATCCGTCAAATGGGGCGCGTTACTGCGCGCCCCGAGTGGATAAATTTATCCTAAATTTTGCAAACGTTTAAACAGGCTGGATGTATCCCAACGCCCGCCGCCCATTTTTTGAACGTCTTTATAAAATTGATCAACCAGTGCCGTGACAGGTAGGCTTGCGCCCGTTTCATCAGCAGCTTGAAGGCAAATCCCCAAATCTTTGCGCATCCAATCGACGGCAAATCCATGTTCGAAATGATCGACCAACATAGTTTGATACCGGTTGGACATTTGCCAACTGCCTGCAGCGCCTTGTGAAATCACCTCAACCACTGCCGCACCATCAAGCCCTGCTTTTTCAGCAAAGTGCAGCGCTTCTGACAGGCCTTGAACCAATCCCGCGATGGCAATCTGATTACACATCTTTGTTTTTTGTCCAGCACCGCTGTCGCCGATACGGCGACAAATCCGTGAATAGGCCGCCATAATCGTTTCCACCGTGTCATAGGCGGTTTGATCACCACCACACATGATGGACAGCACACCGTTTTCTGCGCCCGCTTGGCCCCCAGATATCGGCGCATCCACAAAGCTCAGCCCCAATTCTGCGGATGCTGCATACAATTCTGCCGTCACTTTTGCCGAAACGGTTGTGTGATCCACAAAAATCGTACCTTTGGACATACCGGCAAATGCCCCCGTATCCCCCAGACACACACCGCGCAGGTCATCATCATTGCCCACGCAGGCCATGACGAAATCCGCGCCCTGTGCCGCCTCGGCAGGCGTAGCAGCCATTTTGCCACTGTGCTCGGCTACCCAGGCCTCTGCTTTGGCAGTCGTACGATTATAGACAGTAACAGAATGCCCTGCGCCTTGAAGATGCCCTGCCATTGGGTACCCCATAACGCCCAGGCCTAGAAATGCAACATTTGCCATAATTATTCCTCTAAATTCTCGGTTTCATACTTGTGTCGCGGTGTGAAACCTGATGCAAGGGGTTGAGGGCAAAAAGGTAGTTAAATTATGGCAGGCGTTTTTCGCATACTTCTGCGCATTGCAATCATGTTGATCGCATTGATCGTTTGTGCGGTTATCGTTGCCTATTACCTTGCTGCTCGCTCTCTCCCAGATTATGACGCCCAACTGGAATTGCCCGGCGCCTTGGGTAAGATAGAAGTCGTTCGCGATACGGCAAATGTCCCCCATATTTTCGCAAATACGGACGAGGATGTATTTTTTGGTTTGGGCTATGTCCATGCTCAAGATCGTTTGTGGCAAATGTCGATGATGCGGCGCACGGCGCAAGGGCGGTTATCGGAAATCTTTGGCCCAGAAACAGTTTATATTGACACCTTCATGCGACATCTGGATTTATATTCAACTGCTGTGCGCAGCCTTTCGGTGCAATCGCCTGAAACGCTTGCCGCATTGAACGCCTATGCACGTGGTGTGAATGCGCGTTTGCATGAAATCAACACCTATGCTCGTGGTCGTGGCGCGCCTGAGATGTTTTTGTTCAACGCCCCGTTTGCGACATGGCAACCCGCGGACAGCTTGGTGATGCTAAAACTTATGTCCGTAACGCTATCTTCGCATATGATGCGGGAAATACGACGCGCCAAAGTCTCGCTGGCCTTGCCTGATCCCGAACGAATTATCGACATTTTGCCTGATCACCCCGCGACCGCAACAATTGCCCTGCCCGATTATGCATCCTTGTGGCAAACACCCATGTTTGAAACGGCGCAGAGCGATAAATCTCTCGATCACCCCCTAACACCGTGGAATTCCGTTGAACACGCTGGTGCCTCAAACGCCTTCGCCGCGGCCCCCGCTCGAAGTGCGGCGGGCGGCACGATTTTGGCCAATGATCCGCATATGGAACTGACCGCGCCGTCAATTTGGTATCTGGCGCGCATGGAGCTTTCCAATGGTGGCGTGATTGGCGCAACGATCCCGGGAATTCCCCTGATCCTTTCAGGGCGGAACGAAAGGTTGGCCTGGGGGATGACCTCATCCTATCTCGACGACCAAGATATCCTTATGGAAGAGATCAATGCCGACAACCCAACAGAATATCGCACCGAAGAGGGTTGGAAAAAATTTCGGACACGCCAATCCATTATCAATGTCACCGACGGCTCTCCCAAAACCCTAACGCTGCGTTGGAGTGACAATGGTCCAATTCTACCATTAGATATGTTTGATTTGGCCTCTGTGACGCCGCGCGGACATGTCGCTGCGCTGTCATTTTCTGCGCTTTCCGAGGCCGATACAACCATGACAGCAGCTTTCAATATGATTCAAGCCGAAAATGTACCCGATGCGATTATCGCTCTCGAGGGGTATATTGCCCCCTCGCAAAATGTTACGTTCATTGATCGCGACAGCATTGGGTTTAAGGTGATTGGTGCGATGCCCAAACGCAGCATCAATCACCAAACACAAGGCCGCATGCCTGCACTTGGCTGGTTGCGGGATAATCAATGGGATGGACGCATGCCCTTCTCCGATAATCCCACGGTAATACAACCAAATACCGGGATTATTGGCAACACCAATAATAAAACAGCCGATGCCGATTTCCCAAATCATGTGTCCTTTGACTGGGGTGACAGCCAGCGGATCAACCGTCTGAAGCGCCTGATGGAGATGCGCAAAGTGCATACGCGCGAAAGCCTGATCGAGGCGCAACTTGATACTGTCAGCTTCACGGCGCAATCACTTTTGCCATTGATCGGCAAAGAGCTTTGGTTCACAGGCGAGGCAGGCGAACGCGGCACCTTGACGTGGCAACGAGCATCGGCGCTGTCCCTACTCGCCGATTGGAATGGAGAGATGAACGAACATCTACCAGAACCCTTGATCTATTCTGCATGGTTGCGGGCCATTCAGAAACGATTGATACGCGATGAATTGGGACCATTGGCCGAAGAATTCACGCATGTTGAACCACTGTTTATCGAACGGGTTTTCCGCGATATTGATGGCGCCTCTGTTTGGTGTGACGTGATCCAAAGTGCACCTATTGAAACTTGTGATCAAATTGCGTCTCTCGCATTGGATGATGCGCTGGTCTGGCTAAGTGATAAATTCAACCGTAATCCCAACGCGCTACGCTGGGGAGATGCGCATCAGGCAACGCACGATCACGCTGTTTTGGGTAAAATACCCGTTCTGCACTATTTTGCCAATATTCGCCAATCCACATCTGGAGGCGACAATACTTTGTTGCGCGGACGTACGCGCGGCGGGGATGTGAACCCATTCTACAATGTGCATGCTGCAGGTTATCGCAGTGTGGTAGATTTCGCCGATCCCGACAGTTCGATTTTTGTAATCTCAACAGGACAATCAGGCCATTTCCTATCGCGACATTATGATGATTTGGCCGAGCTATGGCGTTTGGGAGAATATGTGCCAATGTCGCTTGATCCCCGACTTGCGCGTGCCGCGGCCACAGGGATCACAACAATCACTCCATTGAGTGATTAATACCAAAGGATTTTTCAAACTGTGCTTTTTGTTTTGCGTTCCAACGCAAATGAAACAAGCTGCCATCCTCGGCTTGTGTTTCACGTTTGACCACACCCTGTTCAAACAACCATGCTCGCGCGCGTCCTTCAACGTATGGTAAATGGATGTCATCCTCAATAGTATCACGTGTCAAATGCGTTGAAACACGGCTGACCAATTCGCCCAATCCTTGCCCCGTCATGGCGGAAATGGTCAGGATATGAGCATTGCGTTCGGCAATTTTCTCCAAGGCATCGCGATCATCAACATCGATTAAATCAACTTTGTTCCAAACCTCAAGCTGCGGTGTGTTCTCGGATATCCCAAGACTCTCTAGAATTTTTTCAACGTCTTCGGCCTGTTCCTCTGTGGCGGGATGGGAAATATCACGCACATGCAGGATGATGTCGGCCTCTAGCACTTCTTCCAAAGTTGCGCGAAAGGCCGCGACCAATTCCGTAGGTAGGTCCGAGATAAATCCAACCGTGTCAGATAGAATAATATCAACGCCACTAGAGAGCTTGATCGAGCGCATAGTGGGGTCTAGCGTAGCAAAGAGCATGTCTTTGGCCATCACCTCGGCCCCTGTTAGGCGGTTAAACAGCGTGGATTTCCCCGCGTTGGTGTATCCAACCAATGCGACAATCGGAAACGGAACCTTAGCACGCGCGGCGCGATGTAGGCTTCGGGTTTTTATGACCTTATCCAATTGACGGCGCAATCGCACCAATTGTTCATCAATTGCGCGTCTGTCCGCCTCAATCTGGGTTTCGCCCGGACCACCGACAAACCCCAAACCACCCCGCTGCCGTTCTAGGTGAGTCCACGCACGGACCAAGCGCGTGCGCTGATAGGTCAGATGTGCCATTTCAACCTGCAACACCCCTTCGCGGGTTGCCGCTCGATCAGAAAATATTTCAAGGATGAGACCCGTTCTATCGAGGATCTTAACCTTCCACTCCTTTTCCAAATTGCGCTGTTGCACAGGCGTGACTGGTCCATCGATTAGCACCAATTCAACCTCATGATCGTGGAAAAGCGTTTTCAGCTCTGCCAACTTTCCCTTCCCAAACAACTTTCCCGGTTGGGGCTTAGGTAGCGGCACCAATGTTTCGCCCAATACCTCCATGTTTGGAAGGGCCGCCGCCAACGACACAGCCTCCTCTAAGGCCGGCTCGCCTGGACGACGGTTAGGATCAGATTTGATGTCAGGATGCACAACCCATGCGCGAGTTGGCGTCACATCGTGTGATTTCAACTTGGCTCTTCGCCTTCGTATAGGGACACATTTTGCGCAGGCATGATGGTCGAAATCGCATGTTTATAGACCAATTGCGATTGCCCGTCACGGCGTAGCAGAATACAGAAATTGTCAAACCAAGTGATTACACCCTGCAATTTAACACCGTTTATCAAAAACACAGTGACAGAAATCTTCTGCTTGCGGACCTGGTTTAAAAATGCATCTTGTAGATTTTGACGGTCGGATGCCATGATTTGGGCCTCTTCTTATACTTGTTGTTCTTTTTGTTCTTTGTTCAACCGAATTAGCATAGCGTAGCAGTCATAATTTCAAATGACAACGCTAGAATATCAAATTACTGCCTCCAAAGAGAGGGCGATAAAAGAGCTATAACCACAAGAATCTCCAACCGTCCCAAAATCATCGCAAATGCAAGCGACAGTTTGAACATCTCTGGTGCCGCGATCAGGTCAATTTCTGGGAACATCATTATGTCCAAGAGGGGCCCAGTGTTCGCAAGTGCGGCAAACACCAGCACACAGGCTTGTTCAAAATCCAGATGAAGCGCAGAAAACAAAATCGTAAATCCCGCAATTGCCACCACATAGATCATAAAAAATACCCACGCGATATTCGCGCCTTGCCGCAAATCACCCCGCATATGGGTTCGTGATTGTCCAACGCTAGAGGGATAAGTCATTTTATCCAATTCGCGGCGCACACTTAGGTACAGCACATAAACCCGCAGTAATTTTGCGCCACCTGCTGAGGTTGCAAATCCCCCACCGATAAAGACCACGCCCATAAACAACACGAACGGCGTATCAAGCGCCGACCAGGATTGCGCATCTTGCCAATATTCGCTGATAAATCCCGTGGTAGTTAAAAACGACGCCACAGTGAACAATGTCCCCCAAAAGGCACGCAGGGCCAAAATCAATTCTTTGTCGCTCTCAATACCAAGCGCTACGGTCCAATCACGTAAGAATAACAACAGCGTCGCGACAATAATCACGACGCCCGCAAGGCGCAATTCAACATCGCGGCGTAACCGACAGAAATTCAAGCGACCATGATCTTTAGTGAAACTAAGCCTGCTAAGCGCAAAGAAAAGAAAGATGAAAATAAACAACTCACCAACGGCCCCAATGCCCGTATCTGACTGAGCGGGTAAAATGCCCGATGTGGACATGGTCGACATTGCATAGATCAGAGCGTCACCCGCTGGTGACCCTGCGATAAATAACAAAATGAAAAGGATCAGGGTCAGGCCAAGGTAAACTGGGAACAGCTCTATTGTTTGACGATACAACAAATGGTTCATATGTGTTTTGCCTAACACATACCCGTCTGCACCGGGTGTGTGACGTGTTCGTGAAGACACCTCGTATCCGCCGATATTCAGCGGAGCGAAGATGGCGCCAGCCGCGATCCAGATTAACGCGCCGCCGCACCACGCAACAAAGGCGCGCCAAAAATGCAAAACCTCGGGCAAGCGCATATCCTCGAAGACTCGCAATCCAGTGGTGGTCAAAGCGCCAACCATATCCAAATAGGCGTTCAGATAACTGGTATTCATGAGAATTTGCTGGACGGGCAGCGCAAGAAAAGCTGGGAGCGCAAAATAAACAAACCCCAAATCCATCAACAATGACAGCCCCCCGCCCGACGATTTGCGCGATGACAGCGTGATGCCCATAATCGTGACAAAGGTAAGTCCCAACAATCCCGAATAAAAAAATGTCCGAGATTGATAATATTGTTCGACAACCAAGCAAACAAGCGCAGGCACCCACATAGCAAGCGCTGCAATACACATCAATTTTAGGAATAAGGGAAGGTTTGAAAACGCACTTTGCATATCAACGACTGCACCGATCAGAAAAAGTCGATAGAAACCTGAAGTAACCGTTCCAACTCAGGAACGTCCTTGGATAATGCAAAGATCGCAAGGATATCACCATCTTCGATCTTAAGGCCCCCAGTTGGTTTCACCATGTCCCCATTTTTCAAAACTCCACCGATCAACACACCCTCTGGGAAGTTAATATCGCGAATACTTTGCCCCGCGATGGGTGAGGTATTCAAAACCTGTGCTTCGATTACTTCTGCCTCAGCGTCTCCAATCGAATAGACATCGCGCACACGTCCATGACGGATATGGCGCAGAATTGAACTGACTGTTGTTGCGCGGGGATTGATATGCGCATCAATGCCCAAGGTGCCCATCATAGATACCATTGTTGGATCATTGATAAGGGCAATCGCCATTTTACAACCCATGGATTTGGCACGAACCGCCGCCAGCATATTGGTTTTGTCGTCATCTGTAATCGCCAAAACCGCATCGGCGCGTCCGATCCCCGCCTCGGTCAACAGGGTAATGTCCAAACCATCACCATTCAGTACAATTGTTCGTTCCAATGCGTCTGCTGCCTCTTCTGCAACAGAACGCTTGCGCTCAATCACCTTAATGCGCATGCGGCGATCATCTTTTTCTAAGGCTTGGGCCACACGTTGACCTACGTTTCCACCTCCAATGATGACAATACGTTCTTGCTTTGCAGCAGATTTGCCGAAAATTTCTGTTGTGCGCAGACGATCTTGATGATGGCACATTACGTAACATTCATCATCTGGAAACAACTGATCGCCCGCCTGAGGCGCAAACAAAACCCCCTGACGGCGCACACCAACCACGATCGTTCGCAGCGTTGAAAACAAGTCTGTCAGTTGCCGCAAAGGCGTGTTGATCACAGGACAGCTTTCATCAAGCCGAAATCCCAGCAACTGCGCCTGACCATCGAGAAAGCTTTCTGTGTCAAAAGATGTTGGCGTCGAAAGGCGTTTTAATGCGGCCTCTGCGACCTCAAGTTCTGGGGAAATCACAACATCAATGGGCAAATGATCTCGACGATACAGATCAGAATAAATCGCTTCTAAATAGGATTGAGAACGCAGACGCGCAATTTTACGGGGCACACCGAAAATAGAATGCGCCACCTGACACACGACCATATTGACTTCATCAGAATATGTTGCCGCGATGATCATATCCGCATCACTGGCTCCTGCCCGCTCTAACACATCTGGATAAGAGGCAAAACCAGATACACCATTTACATCCAATGTATCTGTGGCACGCCGCACCAATGCTTCGTTACTGTCAACGACAGTTACATCATTACGCTCTCCTGACAGATGACGGGCAATTTGCCAGCCAACTTGTCCTGCACCGCAGATCACAACTTTCATCTCAGTGTCCTTCGACTACGAAAACAAGCATGCAAATCCTTGTCAGATCGCAAACGGGCGGTCAATCTAATTCGAAACTAAGCCTCTTCGGCTGATTTTGACTTATTTCCTGAAACCATACCCAGAGATTTTAATTTTCGATGCAAGGCAGAGCGTTCCATGCCCACGAAATTCGCGGTCTTTGAGATGTTTCCACCAAAGCGATTTATCTGTGTTACCAGGTATTCCCGTTCAAATGCCTCACGCGCTTCGCGCAGGGGCAGTGTTGCCCAATTGGCCAACATGCCATCCCCGTCATTCGAGCTTGCGGAGTTTTGTGTGTCTGTCGGAATTTCATTTGCCGAAATCGGACCCGTTCCATCGGACAATATCAAAATGCGTTCAATGACGTTTTTCAACTGACGAATATTTCCAGGCCATGGCAGGGTTTGGAGCAATGCCGTCGCATCATCGGACAGTATGCGCATGTTCAAACCTTGGGTTTTATTGAAATGTTCGACAAAGTGTTCCACCAGTTCTGGAATATCATCACGCCGTTCTTCCAATGTTGGCACCTCGACTGGAACCACGTTCAGGCGATGAAAAAGCTCTTCTCGGAACCGACGTTGAGAAATTTCCACCGTGAGATCACAACTGGTTGAGGAGAGAACGCGCAGATCAACTTTGATCTGATCATTGCCCCCAACACGTTGGAATTTCTGATCGACCAAAACGCGAAGGATTTTTGTTTGGGTCACCAATGGCATATCCGCCACTTCATCGAAGTAGATAACACCGCCGTGGGCTTGCTCCAATAAACCTTGCGCCACGTTTTGAGCACCACTTTCGCGGCCAAACAAAACCTCTTCCATGCGGTCTGGTTCAATGGTTGCGCAGCCCACCACAACAAATGGGCCAGCGGCCCGATCCGATTGGGCATGGATGTAACGCGCAGCGGTTTCTTTGCCCACGCCCGATCCACCTCGCAACATGATGCGGCTGTTTGATTTGGCCACCTTATCCAATTGCGACACCAGCGCGCGGAACACCGCGCTGCTGCCGATCAAATCGCTCGCTGGAGCATCCTTTTGACGAAGGGTAATGTTTTCACGGCGCAAACGTGATGTTTCCATTGCGCGGCGAATAACCACCAATAACTGATCAATGTTGAAGGGTTTTTCGATGAAGTCATAGGCACCCTGTTTTATTGCGGCGACTGCAATTTCGATATTTCCGTGCCCTGAAATAATGACAACGGGGACCTCGGGGTATTCAGATTTTACCTTTTTGAGAATATCGATCCCATCCATATCACTGTCTTTTAGCCAAATATCCAAGATCAACAAACCCGGAGGTTGTGACGTGATTTTGCGAAGTGCATCCTCGGAGGTGCCCGCCAAACGCGTTGTGTACCCCTCATCGATCAGGATTTCTGAAATCAGCTCTCGGATATCGCGTTCGTCATCTACAATTAAAATATCGCTCATTGCTCGTTTACCTTTTTATTTTTACGCCCCGCATTCTCGGCTTGTAGTTTTGGCAATTCGATGGTGGCTGCAGCACCCACATGCTGTGTTTCACCAAGTGGCTCTGCATCATCCAGGCGAAGCACACCTCCGTGCTCTTCGATGATTTTCTTCACAATCGGTAGGCCAAGACCTGTTCCCTTATCCCGTGTAGTGACATATGGTTCAAACAGCTTGGTCCGATCTTGTGGAAGTCCTACACCATTATCGCTGATCGTAATGGAGACCTGTGTGTTCTGATCCACCAATGAAATTGCAATCGCTGGTGTAAATTCCAGTGAAACGCCTTTTTCAATTCGGGTTTCGATGGCCTCTCCAGCATTTTTAATAAGGTTTGTAAGCGACTGCGAAATCATGGTCGCATCTAGGCTAAGGGGTATCACCTGATCTGGGATGTCGATATGAAATGTCACTTCAGGTTGGCCCGCTTGCTGCAATGTCACCGCCTGTTGTAAAATAGCAACAATGTCTTCACGCTGTTTTACGGCCTCTGGCATTCGAGCAAATTTTGAAAACTCGTCCACAATGCGCCGCAAATCATTCGTTTGCCGCACGATAACTTGCGTCATGCGATCCAAATCATCAGCATCTGAATCTGCATCCAATTTAGGGCTGAATTTTCGACGAATGCGTTCCGCAGACAGTTGTATGGGGGTCAGTGGATTTTTAATCTCATGCGCAATCCTTCGAGCAACATCCCCCCACGCGGCAGAACGTTGGGCCGCCACCAAGTCGGTTACATCATCAAAGGCGATCACATATCCTTCTAATACTCCACCTTCAGACGTTCGAGGAGACGCGCGGACCAGCAAATTTTCTAATCGCCCCCCTCTGACGACCTTGACTTCATCTTGAACGCTGCTGTTTCCACTTTCTTTCAGACGCGCAAGCAAGAGGGAAAATTCGGGGACAACCACCTCAAGCTGATGTTTTTTATGCTCACCCACGGCCCAGCCCAGCAATCGACGTGCTGATCTGTTTACAAAACTTACACGGCCCTGTGCGTCTAACCCCACAACACCCGAGGTGACAGACGATAGAACTGAATCAAATAGGCGGCGACGTTCCTCAATCTGCGCGTTATTTTCCAATAGCCTGTCACGCTGACCCTTAAGTTGACGGGTCATTTTATTGAAATAGACGCTCAGCTGTGCGATTTCGTCGTCACCCTCTTCTTCAAGAACTTGTGTCTCTAACTCACCGTCCCCAACGCGCTGCGCCGCACCAACCAATCGACCAATGGGGCGCGACAAACGTTCAGCAAACCAAAGCGACAGAAGGGCGGATGATACGATCAACAACACGGCGAAGGCCAAATACAAAAGGCCAAAGTTGAACAAATATAAATCGCGATCTTGTTCCAGTTGTTGGTAAAGTCGCGCAGTTTGTTGGGTTTGATCCAATAGGCCCAACAACACACCATCCACCTCACGTGTAACGTATAAATAATGATCCCTAAATCCGCGCAACGACACCAATGCGCGAAGTTCGTTGTTCTCGTAATCACGGATCAGGTGCACATCCTCGAACGCCAAATCAAAGGCCTGCGGCGGTGGCATTTCATAGTCAAATTTGTAACTGCGAAACCCCCTCAAAAGCAGTATCCCGTCACCGGTGATAACAAAAGCCTCTCTCAATCCGCGTTGAATGGATTGCTGACCACGATCCAACTCTTGTCGAATGGCACCCGGATCATCAATGAGCTGTGCGGCTTTCACCTGCTCCAGGCGACGCCCGAGCGATTTTGCATCCGCATGTAGTGCCGAGGTTTGCTCTAATTCATAGGCTTGAGCCGCATCCAACGACACGCGAATAACATTTTGCACGCGATCAGAAAACCATGCCTCAAATCCCATGTTGATCGAAATGGTAGCAAACACGGCCACCGTGATCGTCGGAACTAGGGACATCAATGTAAAAAAACCAGTCAGACGCAGGTGCAATTGAGAACCAGCGGATTTTCGCCGCCGCTGTGCGATAATGGCCATAATGCGTTGAAACAACAGCCCGATGATCAGCAGAACATAGACCAAATCGCCCATCAAAATGACGCGCAGTGCAGTACTACGTGATCCCGTATCAAACGGGCCAAGTAAAAGGTAAGTAGCAACTGCAAGAACGGGACCTAAAACGATCAAAATAATGGTAAAATAGCTTTGCAATCGCTTTAATTTACGCAGGTTGGAATACCTGATCCAACGACTATTCCGCATTATATCAATCAATGAAACTCCCCAGACGCCTTGCGTTGACCGCCGCCTGTAGCCTGTGTACCACAGTTGTTGCGGAATTACATCAGTTTTCGCCGGCGGTTAACTTTTATGCCAAGTTCATTAATCTTTTTGCGCAAGGTATTACGGTTTATTCCCAGCAAATCGGCGCATTTCGCCTGATTGCCTCCCGTTGCATCAAGAGCGATTTCAATCATAGGTTCCTCGACCTCTCGCAGGACGCGCGCATGCAATCCAGGCGGTGGCAGATCCCCACCGTGCAAATCAAAATAGCGACGCAAATGAAGTTCTACATCTGCACTGAGTCTTTCACCACCACGATGAGGGAGCTTATCTGCCTCTGGCTGCATCCGCAGGGCAGCTTCGACCTCGGCTTTGGAAATCCGCGATTCTTGTGCCGTTAATCCCAATCGCCGCACAACGTTTTCCAATTGGCGCACGTTTCCGGGCCAAACATATTTACGCATAAGTTCGAGTGCATCATCCGACAGTCGACTGCTGCTCGCGATATCACGATCCAATTTTGCCAAAAAGTGATCAGCCAATAACGCGATATCTTCGACGCGTTCGCGTAAGGAAGGGACATCTATGGTTGCCCCTGCAATGCGATAATATAAATCATTCCGCACCGCACCTTCGCTTAGTGCGCTTTGCACATCGCCCTGCAGGGTGCCGGTAAAACGAGGAGCATGCGTCCCCGAATTATCGATCATAGTGACAATACGCGCCTGTAAGCTATGGGGGAAATCACCGATTTCTTCGAATGCGATTGTTCCGCCTTTTGCGCGCGCCAAAACTTTGGCAGGTCCATCAAGATCTCTTAAATCATCAGCACCAACAGAAACAAAGGGCAGATTACGGCGATCTGAAAAGTTATGCAGCAGTTTCGCAATCAGGCTTTTCCCTGTCCCGCTTTCGCCACTGACTAAAATGGGCAGATCCGAATTCATGATGCGCGCAATCGTGCGATACATCTCCTGCATGACTGGAGTTGTCCCAACTAACGGCAAGGCACCGTCCCCTGCGCCATCGGTCCCGTGTTCTGGAGCACTGCGGGACAGCGTGCGGCGCGATTGCAAAGCCTTTCCCACACGGGTCATCAAATCAGGCAGATCAAAGGGTTTTGGCAAATAATCAAATGCCTTCGCCTCATTGGCCTGAATGGCTGTCATTATCGTGTTTTGTGCCGAAATCACGATAACGGGCAATCCAGGGCGATCTTCTGCGATTTTCGGCAGCATCTCGATCCCATTGCCATCTGGCATCATGACGTCAGTGATCACTGTGTCGCCTTTACCCTCAGCAATCCAGCGCATCAGCGTTGTCAAACTGGATGTTGCATGCACATTACATCCCGCCCGCGTTAAAGCCTGTGTCAAAACCGTTCGAATGGTGCGATCATCATCTGCAATCAGTACAGTACCGTCCATCTGTTACGCTCCTTTCTGGGTCGTTGCCATGGGCAAGGACATTCTGAAAACCGTGCGCCCAGGAACAGAATTCACAGAAATCCAACCCCCGTGATCTGAAATAATTTTTGATGCCAATGCCAATCCAAGTCCCGTTCCGTTTTCACGCCCCGACACAAAGGGATCAAAAATATCATTTTTAATCTCGTCTGGTAAACCTGGGCCATCGTCCCATACCTCAACCTGCAACGGCAGCGCCAGCCCCACACTATCGGACCTGCGCAAGCGGAAGGAATGTTCATAATAAGTGCGCAGGCGAATAGCGCCACCCTGTGGACTGGCCTCGGCTGCGTTTTTCACAAGGTTCATGATCACTTGCATCAACTGATCCGTATCACCCAATGCAGGCGGCAAGGATGGGTCATATTCATCGGCAATGGTCATATGTGCACCAAATCCCAGCAGGGCCGAACGACGCACACGGTCCAAAATATCATGCAGGTTCACGGGCTTGCGAATGGGGTCGCGCAGATTGCCAAACTGCTCTACCTGCTCAAGTAATTTTACAATGCGCCGTGTTTCTTCGACAATCAAATCCGTCAGTTCAAGATCTTTGGGTTCAAGTCCCATGGACAACAATTGCGCGGCTCCTGTGATCCCCGCCAAGGGGTTTTTGATTTCATGGGCCAACATTTCGGCCATGCCAATTGCGGATTTTGCAGCCGATTTTACGGTTTGTGTTTGTGACATCCAACCCGCCAATTCGCGTGGGGCCAGCAACAGGATCATAAATCCAGGATGTTCTAAAACGGGGGCGAATTTTAAGTTGCATTGCAATGGCGCGCGATCCCCCGTGCCCACATCCACATCATTCACAAAAAGTGGAGTGGAATGTTCCCGTGCGCGATGATAAGCAGCCTCAAGCGGGGCATCCACCATAAGGCGATCAAACAATGGAACGCCATTAATTGCGCGGTTCGAGGTGTTGAAAAACCCTTCTGCGGCGGGGTTTATATCGGCAATTTTATCACCCTCATCAAGCAAAATCGCCGGAATGGGAAGCGAGGCCCAAATAGTATCTAATGCGGGATGCATTATGCGGCCTCCTGTAATAATGCATCGCTGAGGCGAACAAAGACATCCTGCGGGTGCTTCGCAGTCAAAATGTCACGCCGCATTGAGCCATCTGTCTCTGCCTGATCCATATACCAACCCAAATGTTTACGCGCCACGCGCACCCCTAATTCGGTGCCATAAAACCCTAAAATTGCTTCATAATGGCCTGCGATCATATCCACCAAATCCGCACCTTGGGGAATGTTTGGCATTGTCGAACCTGTCAGTGTGTGGGCAATTTCTGCAATGGCCCATGGTCGCCCCTGCGCGCCCCGCCCTATCATGACGCCATCTGCGCCCGACTGTCTCATAGCGCGCGCTGCATGGTCACTTGAAACAATATCACCATTTGCGATCACAGGGATCGACACCGATTGTTTAACTCGATTGATTGCGGCCCAATCCGCATGTCCTTTGTAAAACTGACAGCGCGTGCGTCCATGGATTACAATCATTTGGATACCCGCATCCTCGGCGCGGGACGCTAATTCGGGCGCGTTCAATAGGCTGTCGTCCCACCCCAATCGTGTTTTTAGCGTTATGGGCACATCAACTGCTGTCACAACAGCCTCAATCAAACTCAGCGCATGGTCCAAATCGCGCATCAACGCAGACCCAGAATAGCCGTTCACAACCTTTTTCGCAGGACATCCCATATTTATATCAATCACCCTTGCGCCCTGACCTGCGATTAATTTTGCAGCCTCAGACATCCAATAGGGTTCACGGCCTGCAATTTGAACCGAGGTGTTTTCAATACCTAATCCTAATTCGGCCTTGTCGCGTACCGAATATTTCGCTTCGACCATTTCCCGTGATGCAATCATTTCGCTTACAACCAAACCCGCACCAAAGGATTGCACCAGATTGCGAAAAGGCAAATCGGTGATACCCGCCAAAGGCGCCAAAAATACAGGCAGCGACAGCTGCGTTGATCCTAAATCAATAGTCATACTTGTGTTTACGCCTGCAAACCGTCCGATGACAATGTCAAATCGCACAAAATGAGGGCGAAAAAAACATATTGCCTATTTTTTACGCAAAAAACATCGCCTCTCGCGCCCCATTGCAATTGCAAACCCTTGCGTCTAGACATCAATGAGAGGACGAAAGACATGACAATCGCCGCCATCATTGTTGCTGCAGGACGAGGTACCCGCGCGGGCAGCACTCTGCCGAAACAGTGGCACCCACTGTTGGGGCGGCGCGTAATTGATTGGACGTTGGATGCCTTTCAACATCACCCAAACATCGACAAAATCTGCGTCGTGTTGCATCCTGACGATATTGAAACAGCAGATTTACGGGATGTGCTGATCGCAGAAGGGGGATCCACGCGCGACGCATCCGTGAAAAATGGGCTGGATGCACTGGCACATGATGCACCTGATCACGTTCTGATCCATGATGCAGCGCGCGCGACAATTAACGATACGGTGATCTCTGATGTCATCCGCGCGCTTGCCACTCATGATGCATCGGCTCCCGCGTTGCCCGTCACCGATGCCCTGCTTACTGGTGAAAACGGATTAGTCACTGGAACGCATGATCGCACGGGGTTGTTTCGCGCACAAACACCACAAGGATTTGTTTTTGACAAGATCCTTTATGCACATCAGGCCAACAGCGAACCTGCGGCAGATGATGTTGAAATCGCGCGTCGTGCAGGGATGGATGTAGCCATAACCCAGGGCTGCGAAAGTAACCTTAAGGTGACTTACCCAGAGGATTTCGCCCGCGCGGAAGCAATATTGAGGAGTAGACAGTAATGGATGTTCGATTGGGAAACGGATATGATGTTCACGCGTTTGAGGCGGGCGATCACGTTATCTTGTGCGGTGTGCGCATTCCCCATCATGCAGCACTTAAGGGGCACTCAGATGCAGATGTGGGCATGCATGCCATAACAGATGCGATTTATGGCGCTTTGGGAGAAGGCGACATTGGCCGGCACTTCCCCCCCAGCGATCCGCAATGGAAGGGTGCTGAAAGCGATATTTTCCTACGCCATGCAAGGGAATTGGCACACGACATGGGATATCAAATTGCAAACATAGATTGCACCCTGATCTGCGAACGCCCCAAAATTGGCCCACATGCCGAAGCCATGAAAAACACACTGGCGGACATTTTAAACATCAACATTAACCGCGTTTCTGTGAAGGCAACGACTAGCGAACAACTGGGCTTCACAGGACGCGAAGAGGGCATCGCATCGATCGCAACGGCGGCATTGATCAAACCATGATAAAAATGATCACTACAACATTCGGCGTTGGCTACCTGCGACCTGCCCCTGGCACATGGGGATCCTTGGCAGCCTTACCCTTGGCTTGGTTCGTTCATGAAGTTTTTGGCTTGAACGGATTTATCGCGGCATCTCTTATCGTCTTTTTTGCCGGATGGTGGGCCACGGCGCGGCACACAAGCGGCAGCGATAATCACGACCCATCCGAAATTGTGGTAGATGAGGTGATAGGCCAGTGGATTGCACTGTTGCCCGTATTTATCGGTGCGGCACACATAGGGGCCGATACATTGGCGTTATGGCCCGGCTGGATTACGGCCTTTTTCGCTTTTCGCCTGTTTGATATCACGAAAATGGGTCCCATCGGCTGGGCCGATCGCCGCGGCGATGCATTGGGCGTGATGTTGGATGATGTGTTTGCAGGTATCTTTGCCGCTCTGATGGTAATGGCCTTGGCCGCGCTCTCACATGGGTTTTTGATGTGAGCTGCGCAAGAGACATCGTTGATCGGGCAAGTGCTGCGGGCATCATCATTGCTACCGCAGAAAGCTGTACAGGCGGAATGATATCGGCGGCCATCACGGATATTGC
>Ga0181592_10001001_pt1 | contig 22635 bp, 49 predicted proteins | sample 071ome_20_FD_133755 | JGI IMG/M metagenome (GOLD analysis project Ga0181592, IMG submission 133755) | Coastal salt marsh microbial communities from the Groves Creek Marsh, Skidaway Island, Georgia - 071412BT metaG (megahit assembly) | ecosystem: Environmental > Aquatic > Marine > Intertidal...
GTCGACTCGGCGCAGTCCACGACGATCATGGAGTTGTCGGTGAAGTAAATGTTTCTCGTGATGTGATTCATGATGTCAGTATATCGGCCCAAACGACGGAACCAACCTCGGGCGTGATATATCACCGAAAATATCGGTCGGGAAAATCTCACCTCCGAGGTTGGCGTTCGCCGTGCGCCCGCTATACTGGACCCCGTAAGGAACACCGACCAAAGGAGCCAGCAATGGACGAAGATATCTTTGACAACGACTACGACGACGACTACGAGCCCTACGAGCCCGCCGTCTGGTACGAGGAGGACTACGGGGTTCAGGCCTACGAGCCCAGCCCGTACGACGGCACCTACTCGGAGTGCTGAGCCCGACGGGGGAGGGGCAACCCTCCCCCAGCGGGGCTCTCCGGCCACCAAAGAGCGGGAGGGGCGACCCGCCCCGCTACGCTATTTCGGCGGGGCTAGCAAAGCTCCCCAGCTCCACCCTTCGGAGTATATAGGGTGCGGAGGCCATCCACAACCTCCGCACCCTACTTTTTCAGGCGGCTTCCGAATCCCAGCCGCACTCCCAGCACTCCCAGCAGGCGTAGCCCTTGACTCGGTGGAAGAAGAGGTATCCGTCCTCACACTTCGGACAGTCAGGAGCGTCCTCTTCGGTGTTGGTGGTTTTCCATGTATCGTATGATGGGTTCATGTTCATGTCTATGAGTGTACCCTGCCCGAGAGGCTATGCCAACCTCTCAGGCAGGATTTTCTCAGGGACGGAAAAGATGCCCGCCGATGGACCGGTAGCCCTCAGTCTCCATGTCAATAGCGATGAGGTCTACGTCGACGTACATGCGGAGCCAGTCATCATGTCCACAATGCTCGTCTACGACCTCACAAGCGTAGTCTCGGACGCTAGCCTCTCCGACGTAATGCTCGTCTAGGTGGCCCTCGTCCACCTCGTCTGCGGACAGACCCGTGAACTCCATGAGGGCGACGATAACCTCGCCGTCGACTCCACAGTCGCTAGCGAGGTCGTAGATGGTTTCTTCTTCTGTTTTGGTTCTCATGGGTGAGATTCTAGTGGCGGTTTTTCGCAGAACCAACCTCGGAAAAAAGAAAATCCGAGGTTGTGTATCGGGGTCGACGCTGGTACACTTAGAGCCATGAGAACACCGAAAGAGGTACAGACCCTAGTGAGGGGGTACGTTTCGGCACGCCGAGGCCATCAGGCATACAGCCGGATGTCACGGCGGGACGCATACACCCTCGCTCTGCTGGCCGATGTCATCACCGAACGTGAGTTCGGGGCGGCACGGGAGGCTCTCGCATCCAACGGTCACTGGTACCGGCGGGTGTGAGGCCCGACAGCCCCGCTGCCGCGAAGGGAAAAACCCACCAAAATAGACAGCCCTAAAACACCCCTATGGTGTACCTAGCAGCTCCGTAGGGGAGCAGTTTTACTACATGCTCAGGTAGGGAGTTTAGTATCACACCACCAAGACCTTGCCTTGCCTTGATGGCGGCTCATAGTGAGTAGTTTAGCGACTTGCTCAGGTCGTCCTCTGACACAACGCCACGGGGGTACAGAGGACCAACCAGTCCCGTGGCTCCTACAGATTCCATATCGATAACGACGCTGTAGGGTTTCGCCGGTAAGGTAAGTATAGCGGAGAGGCTGGACAGAACCAACCCCTCCGCCAACTTTTCTTAGACCATCTCAGAGACTACGAACTCCTCGTAGGCCTCAGTCATAGCCTGTACGACGTGCTGGATAGCAACGTACTGACCAGCAGAGACGATTTTCGCTATCTCCATCTCACCGATGGAAACAAAGCCCTCTTGGATAGCCTCATCGCAGTAGGAGCGACGACTAATGTCGTCCGCCAACCACTGGAAAAGGTCGGTGTAGTAGATATCGATAAGGCTGTCGACAGTCTCGTCGGTATCGAACCCCTCAACCAGACTATCCCAGACAGCCCCACAGACTCGCCAACGCCAGTCGTTGGGCGGCTCGCCGTCGTGGGCCTGCCTAACGTAGTCGATCATGCCCTCGGGGGCATCCTCGCAGAGCAGGGTTTTGTTGTTGTCTTTTCTCGTGATGAAGTATCTCATGAGGTAAACGATACCGGCAGAAACGACGAAACACAACCTCGGGGGAAAATATTCTCAGGTTGTGTTTGGTGAGAGCCTCCGGTATACTGTGAGCATACAGGGAAAGCTGCGGGAGAAGAGGGTGGAACCGTCCCGCAAAAACAAAGAAAGAGAGGGGTTTCCCCCTCCCTCCCTTAGTCTCTACGCCAGAGGGCCCACTCAAAGAAGGCCACCGTGGCGAGAGCGATGGTTACCATGATGGCGGTAATCACTGCTCCTCGCAATCGTGGCCGTAGTGATACTCTTCTGCTTGCTCTTCATCAAGCATGTCGAATACCCTGTGGCACTCGGGACAGCGGATTAGGCATCCGAGACTCATGAGTATGCTCCTTGTCTGTAATAGGCGGACAGAGCGGGCTGTGCCTGTTCGTTCCACCAAGTAGCGAGGGGAGAACCCTCGGTGATGATAATACCATCCATCCGCAACGCCTGCGCCATAGCATCAAGAGTGTCTGCGATGCGATGGAGGTCTGTCTGTGACATTGTGACCAAGAATGTAGTCTCTTCTTCACAGTAGTAGCGAATAATGTCTGCTTGTGTCATGTTCATGGGGCCAGTATAGCGGAGGGGCCATCCCAAGACAACCCCTCCGCTAAGATTTTCAGGAACGGCCCGTGACGTACCGCTCCCTAATCGACCAAGAGTCGTGATGGTTGCCACGCTGTGGGCGACGGGAGACCTTAGTCTGCCACCGACGCTGTGTCACAGTGTCGTAGGTCAGACGGTCCCTGCGCCGAGCGAGGGCCATGCCGATAACCTCGGCGTAGGTCTCATCCCCCATGCTCTTAGCGAGCCGGAGAGTGAGGGCGGTGCGGGCGGCACTAGCGGGAATGTCAATCGACCATGCCCCGTCAATCATGCTGGCCCATGCTTGCTTCTCTGTGTTGTTCATGCCATCAGTGTATCGGCCCCTCCCCAAAAACCAACCTCGGAAAAAAGAAAATCGTAGGTTGTGTTTCTCCCCAATAGCCGATATAGTTGTATTCATGAACAGCACAGAGAGAAAAGTACCAACAGCGTTCAACCATATGCCGAACTACATGGACCCCCGTGTTCTCAATGCCGTACAGGCTAGCGAATACATCGGATGGTTCTGCGAGGTAACGTGGCAGGACGACGACCGCTGGGCGCACGTCGATGGTACCGTAATGTCCGTTGAGGACGGACGTATGTCCATTGAGGCGTACGAATACGGTAGCTTTGAGGTGGAACTCCGCATGGTTTCGGACGTAACTCCGCTTGTCTGCGAGTTCACGCCCGAGTGAGTGAGAGGGGGGAAACCCCCTCACACCCATTTTTGCGGGGCGGTTCGACCCTGCGGGTAGGGCACCCTAGGTAGTGACCCTAAAGCGTCCTATGGTGTACCTACGGGGTAGAGCATATCAACGTCAAGGACTATATCCAATCCTTCTTTGAGCTCCTCCGATATCCAGTACCACGCACACTGCGCATCACAGGACCGCGTTGTGTATGTAGCGAGAATCATACGGGTTATATTCCTCATACGATTATGCTATATTCGGTTTATTCCCTCGTTTTTACTTTAGTTGCTAGAATATGCTCCGTCACTCGTTGACAAGTCTAGCAATATACGATAGGAATAACGACCATGACTACCGACAGTAAAGAGCACAGCAAGATGATCATCTTCACTTGCGACGTTTGTAACGTCAAGATTGAGACCTTCTCAAGTGCTGCTGTATGGTGCCAGCAAGGTCACAAGATGAACCCTAAGGAGTCCCGCCGTGGCTAAGTTGACCCAGAGCTACACCTCTGCTTCCAAGAAGCGTCCCGGAGTTCACGCCAAGAGCAAGAACTCCAACCAACCTAACTCTAAAGTTTACAAGAAGAAGTATAGAGGGCAGGGACGCTAATCCCTACCCTCAACCTTCTTTTGCTTCCTTGAGTCATTCAACTTTGACAACCAAGCACGCTCCTTCCGCTCTTCTGCGTAGAGAGCTTCGTGCTTCACCTTCTGGTCACGGATGTGACCCGACGAAGTGTTGTTGTTGTATCGCAATGACTCCTCCTGTTCTGTTGGGTACATCACTATTCTATCACCACTCTCGCCACGTTCCACCCCATCTCGGGGAAGTTGAGCGAAGATAACAGGCCCACATGGGATGCTTCTCTTCCAGCATCTCGGGGAGCACAATGTGTACGGCGTAGTCCAGTCCACGAACGAACCGACACGGCGAGCCGAAGAAGAACCTGCTCTTGGGAGCCTGCTCGTAGGCGATGGCGTGGGATGCGCACCTAGCGAGGCACACATCCCACGGGTCGATACCGATGCTGTCAGCAAGTCGCCTCACCATTCCGAACCAACCTCCTCAAGATGGTAGTAGTAGCCACCAACCTCCTCAAGAGGGCAGTAGTAGCCGTGGTATCCATCGCAGACCCAACAAGCTTCCGGCTCTTCGTATTCTTCAGTTGTTTCTGTGTTGTTGTTCATGTGTACCAGTATAGCCTTCCTGCTGTAAAAAGCAACCTGAAAAACAGAAAATCCCCACCCTCGTCAGAGAGCGGGGATTTTCTGCCATGGAAAATCAAGCGATGAAGAGAAAACCGGGTCCGTTGCCCTCCTCGTCCTGCGAGACCTCAACCTTGACCGTGTTACCAGTCTTGTGATGAGTCAGCGTGAACGTGGGCCAGAGGTAGGTGTCCAATGGGTCTTCAGTGTCCTCCACGAGATCAAAACTCGTGATGGTCCAGCCAACCAGTTGGCCGTAGTAGTCGTTATAAAACTTGGTCTCTTGCTTCTTCAGTTCTGCCAGTTCCATGTCTTTCTCCTTCTGTCTGTGTGGTAGAGAGTGTATCACCCCGCGAGGCCCACCACAACCTCGCGGGGTGATTGTTGCTCAATCCTCGTAAGCAAAGGAGAGCATGACCTCACAGTAATAAAATTGTTCGATCCTGTTGATGAGGTCAATTGCGGCCCGAGACTGTCGACGGAACTCCTCAGCCATGCGCTCGGCTGCGATAGCACCGCTCTCTCCGTCGGCCCACATAGGCAGGGAGTTACCCTTGCGCAGTTCGACAGCCATGTTGTCGAAAAGGTAGGATGACTCCTCACGAGAGTCAGAAATATGATTGAGCGCGTCGATGATCTCGGACATCTCCGAACCGCTCAGATGAACCTTTGTCGCTGTTTCCATGTTTTCTCCTTAGTGTTGGTGTCAGTATACAGGAAGCTGTCCTGTACGCCAACCTCACCGAACAGAAATCCTTGTCGTGAGGCTCCGCATGGAGTCCGTCGACTCACTTCACCAATCCAGCATTCCGGACTGCTGGTGACTCAACCGACGGCAGAGCATTTCGCAAGAGGAGGGCGGGATCGAATAGCCAGAGCCCATGTCGCACGGTCTATGTCAGTCCTAGGCCTGACACCGTGGAGTGATGAGAGTAACTATGAGAGCCTTATCGTTGGAGTGATGTTACCCGAGGGTCTGTTGTCCAAGTGAAGCCGAAGCCCCACGACAAGGATTTCTATTCAGTTGTCAATGTTCTGTGGTAGAGTGTACCGGCTCGGAAGCCGATCACCAACCTCTGTTCTGAGATTGTTGGGCCGCTCGGCCCGCCTCTCTCATGAACACCAATATATCGGGTCCAACCCGAAACAACAACCTCGGAGAAAGATTTTTCTGAGGTTGTGTTTGTTGGTCGTTACCTGTATACTGATGCCATCAACAACAACAAGGAGATGAAATGAACTACGCAGTGATCTACGCATCTGCTGGGTGTATCCCTGACTCAGAGTACCCTGAGTTTGTGGGAACGCTCCTAGAGTGCGAGGATTTCATCCAAGAGTACGCTAGCGAGTACGAGCGTCCTGAGGTGGAGCACGATCTCTACTCTCTGGACATCGTAGAAATCGAAAGCGAGTGAGAGGGGGCCCTTCGGGGCCCTCTTTTGCGTGCCCTTCGGGGCTTGTTGACCCACGGTAGCACCACAGGGGCCTAGAGCTCAACACTATCGACTCTAAAGCACCCTATGGTGTACCTAAGGAATCAGTCGTGCCATCCTTGGTTGTATGCGATTCCAAGAACGTCTCTGGGAACCATAGCGATAGGCTCTTCGTCCTCGCCTCTGAAGATGGCGCAGGTCTGAACACCGAACTCATCGGCACCAAAGACCATCTTGACACGACCATAGTCGTCCTCCCAGTTCAGGATAGGGCCTGACTCGCACTCCCAATGGATGCCAGTCTCGGGGTTGTGGTCTGCCTCAGAGCCAAGCAGGTATGGCATGTCGCAGATATCGCAAAGACCATAAGAGTCTTTAGGCAGAAGGTAGCACTCACTACCATCCATAGTGGTCTGAGTTCCTTCGTGAACGATATAACAGTCTGTAATATCCATGTCTTTCTCCTCTCGTTGTTGTTGGTAGAAAGTGTACTAGGGAGGCCGCTGAATAGCAACCTCCCTAGCGTGATTTGTTGGTAATGGATAGCGCGGGTTACAGGCCCGCGAGGAAGTCCCGCCCTTGCTGCATGAGCTCTTCAAGGTCGTCAGCAATTGCTTGCTTGATCTCCTCTTCGCTGGCATCAGCCAAGACTACGGGATTATAGATTGCGGTCTTGAAAGACTCGGAGGTGGCGTCGACTGCGTAGTGGAAGGCTGTTTGCCAACCATACTGGGTCCACAAGTCAACTCGTCCGTACGACCCACGGTGATCGTAACCGTGATCGATACTAACTGTTGCCTTGATTGGGCCATCAACCTGCCACCCACTCCAAGAGTCCTTGTAGGGCAATCTATTGATTGTAGTTTTTACCAAGTGTTCACCTCCCTTCTATTGTTTCCATTTTCCATTTCCAGTTGTTGGGGTCAGTGTACCAGCAATTTGCCGGTACACCAACCCCTAGATGGATTATTTACCAGTCTTCGTCTTCGTCTTCGTCTTCGTCCTCGTCCTCGTACTCGTCCTCGTACTCGTCTTCCTCCTCCTCGTAGTCAAGGAAGTGGATGGTCAGCCCCTCTACGGGGTACGAGCCATCACCAAGACCAGATGTGGTAACGAACATTCCGGTATCACCGATGTTACCGTACCCTTGCGAGGAAAGCGAGACCTGACAGGCGGAGCCGTACTCCCCCTCACCATGGTCATCGAACTCGCCACGAAGAACGTAGCATGGGTCGACAAAAATGAGCTCGTCGGAAACGATAGTCACATAATCATGGTCACTATCAGTTCTATACTTGCTTACGCCGACAGAGGCAATGCGGTCGCCCCAAATACTCCTGTTCCATTGCTCAGGGTCAACCGAGTAGTTTCCGGGCTCAAGATTGTGCCGAACTACTACTCCGTTGCGGTGTAATTCCTTTTTGTCGCAGTCTGAATATTTGGCAAGGATGTCCACGTCAGCAATCATAATTTGACCGCTGTCGACATCGGCCATCCCCGATACGTCTTCACTAGCTATAGTTACCATAATTTATCTCCCTTTCGTTGTTGTTGGTATTGAGTTTATCCCTCGGGTCAGACTAATCCAACCCGAGGGATAAATCTTTATCACACTTTTCGTGTGTGTAGAATGTGGTTGTGGGCGTATTCGACTAGGGCGATCAAGTCCTCCTCCATAATCGCCTCCCATTCGCCATCCTTACTCACGTATGACTTGGACGAAATGGAGAGTCGGTTGATTGGGAACCGCTGAATGTCGGCCCACCCGTTCGCTGTCCACACCTGAGCGATACCGTATGACTGGGAGTCATAAGCATCACGGCTGACGACTGACCGAACCGGAACCGCTCGGGTATAATCGGTCCGTCGCCCCTCAAGTGACTGCTGGCCCTTGTAAATGAGCTGATTATCCAAGTTATACGTTTCTTGGATGGCGGTCTCCTCATGGATGGGGCAAGTGTCGCCCTGATGATCGTTGGGGTCATCTGACGTACAGACGATCTCATCTTCCTCGTAGGTGTCAAAGCCTTCTAGGGCTTCCATGAACTCTTGATCGTTGTCTTTGAGCATCTGGAGGCGACGCTCCAAAGCCCCGATGATCTTGTCTTTCTCGTTGGCGAGGGCGTCCATCCAGTCCTCGTACTCTGAGGCTGGGACGGCGAACGCCACGGTGAAAGCGTGGTTGTAGGTCATGTCAGTTGTTCTCCTGTTCTAGTTGGTCGTGGATGGCTGTGTTGATGACTTCCCAGCCTTGCTCGGTCATCCAGTCGGGGAGCCACTTGCTCCAATCCCGACTGCCGATGATGGTGTCAACGGCTTCGTCCAGTTCGTCGTCGCTCAACGGCTCTTTGTCGTCCGCCTGTCGACGTTCGTTGATGGTGACGGCTACGTCGTCACGGGTGAAGAACGTGCCTGCCCAATGGAACTCTCGGGCGAGGGCGTGGTACAAGTTCATCGCCATGTCCTCGTTGAGAATGTGGCTGGTACCGTTGGCTTCGACTGTGATGTAGTCACTCATGTCGGTTGTCCTCCTAGTTTGTGTAGAGTGTTTCGTTGACAAGAGCCAGTATACCGGAACGCTCGCTTGCTTCCAACTCGTCTATCTCAAAGTAGCCAGCATTTTCTACGTGGTACAGAACCTCTCGCTCAAAGGCGGTAACGCAGTCTGAGCAGATAATCCTTTCCCCGTGGCCCGTGGCCCGACGCTCGTAGTAGTCCCAATGACCAATGCTGTTACTGATAATCTCAGGGAAAGTATCCTTACACCTAACGCAAGTGATATCCTCCCCCTCCTCTGCTGCCAGACCGCAGTCAGGGCAGTAAGAGTCATACTCATGGTCGCAATACTTAGCACGCATGTTCTTCTCCTTCGTGGTTGTTGATATGGTGAAGTGTATCAGCAGTTTCTGCTAATCACAACATCACCACACAGAAAATGACTCAACGTAATCAGCGAGTTCTTGGAACGTGTTGGCGAATGTGCCGACAAGTTCCCCGACCCCATCGTCGTAAACGTCGATGATCAGACCCTCGTGGGTGACCGTGATGGTTAGTTGTTGACCGTCGATGTCGATGAACCCACGGTGATGGTCGTCGTGTTCGGATGGGTCAACAATGATGTAGTCATTCATGTCAGTTTCCTTCCTCAAACCACGCAGGACTCATCCACGACAAGCCCTCCAAGGCACGCTTAGGGTTGAGGTCTACGACCGCATTGAGATCGGCAACGATCAACTCCAAAGCCCGCAGAAGAATGTTGTCGGGTGTATCGACCGGCATTGCCGTACAGTACGAGCCGTCGTCAATAGGCTCCCACTCGTCACCGTTCTTGCGATAGGTATCGAACCTGAGGAGTGGGGTGTCGTCGGGGTTGCTCGGGTTGTAGTCCCCGTCCCACCCTTCACCAATGTCCACCCACTCGGCCATAAACTGTCCGCTTGTCACGTTCATGTCAGTTGTCCTCCTGCCATTCTCCCTCCAAGGGAAGCCGTACGGTGTTCTTCTCGTCGCCTGTGAATCGGGTAGCCGATTCTTTGTCGGCATAGCCAAAGTCGTTTGACCAGTAGAGGGTTTCGGTAAAAAACCCGTCCTTGGATTTGATGAGCCATGTCATGTCAGTTGTCCTCCGTAATAATGTCAGTAATACGCTTGCCCCAATAGACAGCGATCTCATGGCCCTCATCATCCATAAGCTCCGCGTCGATATACTCAGTTACCTCGGCGGTGTCGATGACAACTACGTCGTCGTCAAGGCCAAAGTAGGTGTCAGTACCAAGATGGTAAAGAAGTTTGGCTGTGTTCTTCTTGATAAACCGGACCACCACGCTTCCGTCGGTGTCCGCCTCATCGGCGCACTTGCCGCAGACGGGAGCGACCTCAATAGTGTTAGGCAACACGGGCGAGTCATCTCCCGATACGTCGATTCTTACACCGACAGTCTCTTTCGTGATGATGCCGTTGATGTGGCAGATGGAACACAAGCCACCGGTCCTCCACCTAGCCCACTCGTAGTCGCCTGAAAACTCAAATGTGTTTCTCATGTCAGTTGTCCTCCTTGTTGTTGTTGTGTTGTCAGTATACTGGCGGGGTCAGTCGAAACCAACCCCGCCAGCAACATTCATCTACTTTTTCATGAACAGCAGGATTGCCATTGTAAACAGTAGGTAGAAGAATAGGAAATCCATCTTAGTAGATAATCATTTCCGGCTCGGCAGGAACGTACTCATCCCACCACGCAGTCTTTGAGAAGTAGGTGATGGTCGGGTGACCATCACGCTGACCACGGAATTCAATAGGCTGAAACGACTCGTTCCAGTCAATAAGGACAGGCTCCCAGTTGGAGTCTGGAAGTTCCGTTCCGATCATGATACCAAACCCAATCTCACGGCTACTGCCAAGCTCAGTCAGGGTATCGAAGATGATTCGTGTGGCGTAAGCGTAGTCGGTGATTCGACCAGCCATATCACAGCGAGTAATGGCTTCCTTTACCGTGTGTGGCAACAGGTCACCATGCCAATGCGTGTAGAACCAGATTGGCTCCTCCGATGACGGGTGGGTGATTCGGATGCTTGCTCTTTCTCCCATGTCTTTCTCCTTTCGTTTGGGGTGATGTGAAGTGTATCGGGTGGGTAGGCCAACACCAACCTACCCACCCGAAAATATCAGGCTAACCTAGCCAAGTTGTGGAACTTGTCCATGTAGTCCCATTTCCAGTCATCGAACATCTCGAAAGCATCGTCGCTATCCCAGTCGATTTCAGGCATGGTGTCGTGCATCGCTCCATCGTGATGCTCCACCACATTCTCGCCGTTCCGGTAACGGAGCATCCCAGCGAAGCCCATACCCTCCTCAGAATAGACAATGCTGAAAGTGAGCGACGGGAAAAGTTCGCTAACCCCTGCGATGAGCGCATCGGGTGGGGACCACGCAGAGTCACCACGGATTTCCGTGAGAGTCTCCGTGTGAGCCTGAACGAAGAACTCGGGAGCCCATTTGGTTCCCCAGTTGTCCAACCGCCAGTTCCACCAGCCCGAGTAGCCATACTCGGCCAAGAGCCGTTGAGTGACCTCGTACTCCTTGCGCTTGTCCTCGCAGAGTTTGTCGTGCCACTCCTGCGTAATCTCGCCGTTGGCGAGCAGGTTGGCCCAGTTGGGATGAGGGTCCGGAGAGTCAATCGACGTAATGCCAGACACCTCCTCCAAAGCCTGAGGCATGGGGACAGAGAGGGTCAGGTCAAGACGAGTACCGTCTTGATAGTCGCTGTCCTCCCCAACGACGGTATGCTCGGCAACGAGGCGGTTACGCTCGTCGCTCGGACCCGTGATGTAGATTGTATTGTCACACCAGTTCGGCATGTTGTTCTCCTTTCGTGGTAGTTGTCGGCATCTACTGTATCGGCTGTTTGCGACTATGACAACCTAGAAGAAAACATTTTCTGAGGTTGTGTTTGCTGCTAGAGGCCGGTAGTATTGAGGCCGTACCACGAGGTACAATAAAACAACTAGGAGATACTATGTCAAAGCGCAAAGTAAAGACAGACCTAAACATCGACTTAGACAAGGCCATGCGACGCATCGCTTGGGAGCGTTCTGTGTCGGAGATGCGAGACGGGCGCAAGAACCGTGCCGTAACCTTCACCGACCGCCGCAAGGAGGCGAACAAGAAGGCCTGCCGAAAGAAGGTGGACTGGTGACAGAGAGACACGACGCTGAACCTCTGCCCATCCTAGACCGTTATGAGCTGGTCAAGACTGCCATCGGCATGATTGACGACGGGATTGACGTTCTCGTCTCAGAGGCTCTTGAGGACGGCCTAGAGGCTACTCCAGAGTTCCTAGAGGGCATGGAGGATATGCGGGCAGATGCTTACATCGCAATGCTCTACAGCATGGTCAACAGCCACACCGAGGGTGTGGAGATGCTGGCCCTGCTCAAGGCTGATTCGTAGGTGGAGGGCCGGGGCTACCCGGCCTTTCATCACGTCCAAAAATTCACGTAGGGCGGTATAGTCCCGCCACTCACTCTAAAGCACTCAATGGTGTACCTACCGGACTGGTTTCCCAATCCGGTAGGTACTTTTTGCTACGCCGTAGCGAGTCTGGCTTGCCACCTCTGGAACTCACCGACGATCTCGAAATCACGATAAACGTCGGTAGGGTCATCGCCCCAAGACATTCCACCGGTGAGAGCGTACTGAGTGATGCCTCCGTCGGGGGACCACCAACCGATCTCTCGGCTGTCACCGTAGACGACCTGAAAGGCCTCATCGATGCGTTCGACAATCTCCTGCTCGGTCATCTCCTCAAAGATGTACAGCTCGGTGTCGTCCGAGAAGTGCTGAGCCTCCCCGTCGTTGAGCTCCCCGAGGATCTCCTGCCAGTATTTGAGTGGCTGATTCACCTCAACAATCTCGTAGATGAAATCTGCTCCCATGTCTTTCTCCTTTCGTTGTGGTTTGAGATGTCAGTATATCGTCCCCTTTCGGGAAAAGCTACCCTATCTCAACCTTTTTGTTGATAAGTCTCGCGTAGTCCGCGTTATGGACTGGACGCAGTGTATCACACTCCACGAAGGTGCTGTGAACCCGTGGGTTATAGGTCACCTTGGTTGGGGTGTCGGGAATCTCGTCCGCCAGCGTGCCCATGACAAAGGCATGGACATTCTTCTTGCCCTCTCTGAGGACGCGCTGTCGGCCAGCCCCGCTGACCTTGAAGGTTGCGTCCCTGAGGAGCACTTCGTCCGCGTAGCCAGTCACCAGCCATCGTCCATCGACGCGCTGCTGGATGCTGAACGTGTGTTTGTGTAGGTTGTAGTAAGCTCGTACTTGCATGTCTCCTCCTTCGTTAGATACAAGTGTACCGAGGCCATCTATGAAAGACAACCTCGGTACACAAATTTTGGCTTAGTTTGAGAAGCCCTGTACGGACTCTAGCAAGTCCCACCGAGCGTCACTCCAGAGAGCTGAGTCACCGCGATAGCGGTAGATATCGTCTCCGAACTTGACGTACTTGGGCAGCTTCTTGTTCTTGTAGGCCTTTAGCAGCGGGGCAGCGTACTTGTCGTACAGCCTGTTGTTGCGCTTGTAGCCCTCGTCGGTAAGCGGGTGAGGCTTGTATAGAAACTTCAACCGTCCGACAGTCCCGAGGTCGGGATGCTCCTCCTCCTCGGTGATTCCGTAGATGTAAACTCCCATAAGTGTCTCCTTTCGTTGTTGTGATGACAGCCTATCGTGAGGGGAGAGGCCTCACAACCTCTCCCCTCACTTTTTCTCAGGCCAGCGACATGAGAAGATCACGGGCCTTGAGGGTAAGGCCTTGCTTCTTCTCAGGCTGACGGATGACCTCCGCCTGCTTTTCCACCTTGTCCTTGGTGACATCGTGGAACTCGTAGGACTGAACGGCGTTGTAGAACGACCACGCATTGGCACCGAACTTGTCGGACTCCTCTGCGAAGTAGAACCGGATGCCATCACGACGCTTTTGAGCGTGGTTGACAGCCTTGGGAGCCGCATCCTCATCGGTGATGAGGGGAGCAACCTCGTCCAGCAGTCGACGCAGGCCAGCCTCGCTGATCTGAACGCTCTTGAGCATGGTCACGTCGCCCATGAACCGGTCGAAGGCGTCGATGCTCTTGGCGAGCACCTGAGACTTCTGGAACAGGAGCGTGTCGTGGTTACGGGTACGCTTCTGGCTCAACTGAACCAGACCGTTGGGAATCTGGTTAGAGCAGATTGGGCGGAACGAGAATCCGTAGATCGCCGTCGACCAAGTGCTGTTGAGCGAGGCCGTATACATGAGGTTGTTGATGAGCGAGTCACCGTCCTCAAAGACATGCTCCTCGCTGATCTGCTGGGTGAACATGAGGCGTGCGCCCCTGTCCAGCAGAGCAAGAGAGGTACATGAGTTCTCAAACATAGCGTCAGCGGTGGTCACCAACTGAGCATACGACCCAGCGTGGTAGCCAGCCTTGACACCGGCGTTGAGAACGACCTGACCGTTGTCAGTCTCACGGTAAACCGTGAAAGTCGACGTGTCCTCCGTACCATCGGGGAGAAGCGTGCCCGTGACCTTGGGCTCAAAGAGAGCACCTGCGTCCAGAGCAGCATCCATGACCGAAGTTCCGGTATCGACCTGTTCGCTGTTAGTGATGATGTGATATGACATGTTGTCTCCTTTCGGTTGTTGATTACGAGAGTAACTCTATCGGAGTTTTTCGACCGTGACAACCCCTGAGCGGAAATATTTCCGAAATTCCGAGGTTGTGTCCGCAGTATACACCCGATACACTGTGATCACACAACGAAAGGAAAGCACATGAAGATCACAACCAAGTACAGAGACGGCGGTAGCCAGCAAGTTGAGGTGACCTACCTGATGGACTTTGAGATAGAGATGCTGCCACACGTAGCGTTCATGGACATCATCGCAGGGTCCGATAAGTTCTTCACGAGCTCACGGCCCGAGTGGTCGGATGGTTTCATGACCATGCGTATCCTCACGGTCTGGCCCGGCGAAGGAAGCTACACAGCTGAGGTTATCGTGCCTGTGGAGTTCATCGATGAGATCATCGTGTACTCGCGAGAGCCGACGCCCGTCGCGGGCGCCTGACTCTGGTCTTGACAACCACTCTAAAACGCACTATGGTGTACCTATGAGAGATTTTGCATCAAAGGAACAGCTGCTTTGTGGTTGGGGTAGCTGTCTTCCCATAATCCGGGGGAGTAGGTCTGGTTGAGCCTACTCCCCCGGATCTCCTTAACGCGGAGCGCCGGAGCCTGAACAAGCCCCGGCGCTCAACGCATTTATGCAACACTCGTGTACCCCGAAGGAGTGCGCAAGTTTTATCTTAGCGATTTGAACGACTACCCGGCGGAAGGAAATGGAAGAGCTTAATCTATTTGGTCAAAAAACAGTCAATGGTGTACCTATGGAGACCATTGAGCTCGTTTTCGAGCACTGGAAATCAACATTCAACAAACGCAGCTCAACGATTCTTGATGAAGCGCGTCAGAAGAAACTCTCCGCAGCTATCAAAGCTTATGGCGTTGAGAGTTGTAAGAAGGCCATCGAAGGGTGTAGTATGTCCCCTTGGCATACCGGGCAAAACCCCGGAAACAAGAAGTACACAGATCTTACGCTGATTTTTCGTAACGCAGCTAAGGTCGAAATGTTTCTAGACATCTACGAGCAAGAGAGCAAAGCTCACGACGATATGGAGGACTGGTTAAACTCATGACCCCTATGACACGTGAAGAGCTTCTGCTTGGATACAGAGTATTCCACGAGCGCTGGCATGAGTTGCCGTCCTCTATTGATCTTGTAGATGACGCCGAGTTCCTAGCTCTGCCCGAAGAGGTCAAGATGGCTGTTGCCTATGACTATAACTTCGGACAAGGCCAGTATCGCGGCGAATCCTTCAGGGCACATTATAACCTGATGTATGCCAATTTGCAACTACAAATTAGGAATGGAGGTGTTATTGAACCCTGATACCGCAAGCTTTACAGAACTCCCAGTCACCGAGCTCCTCGGTGCCCTCGTCGTTGAGTAAACACGGCCACTTGGATCCACACGGACCAATCAGCTTAGTTTCTCCGTCGACGTAGGCCCGGAGCACGTCAGTGACGCTGGGAGGGGGTACTTTTGCCGGGGGTGGCTTTGGAAGCCCAATGGTGTCCCTAGAGTACTCACGTAAAGCGGCGAGACAGAACTGCTGGAGGCTGACGCCCAACTCATCAGCGCGTTCGATACAGAGCTCTCTGAGCTCCTGTGGGACCGCGATGTGCATCCGGACAGTAGATCCGGGCTTGTACCTCTTATAGTTGGTAGTCATCCAGAGACTCCAGCCCAGCTTCCTTCAACGCCATGACGTGAAGAAGCTCGGTCATTGTTATGTCATAACCATCCGCGATATCCAAAAGGAGGTTCTTCAAGCGCGGATCCAGTTTGAAAGAGACGCCGACACTCGCTTTCGTGATGTCGGCTCTCTTCGCTGGTCTCCCAGTCTTCATAGTTTGCATGTGATAATTGTTCATAATTTCTCCTCAGTTTACATTTCGAGGGGCCGGGTGCGGCACGGTTGCTGCAGCATGTCTTATAAACATGTGGTGCGGGTTCAAATCCCGACGGCCCTACCACTCCCCGGGGCTGGACGACTCCCCCCCGAAGGAGCTAAAAATAGCCAATGGTGTCCCTACCGGAGCCGCGATCCGCACTTGTTGCAGAACTCGGCCCAAGGATAGCTGCGGCGCATCTCCAACGGGTGCGTACATTCGAATATCTCACGGTATCTATTGTCCGCCATGTTACGGAGCCAATCAGACACGGAGGAGCCATCCGCGTGAGCAGCTGACTGCCATTGCTGACGCTGCTTCTCGGATACGCGGATCAGGACTTGCTTGTCCATGATCTCGTCTTCAGGGTTCTCCTCCTGCTCGTCGTCGGTGAGCGCGGCCTTTACCGCCTCATCGACATCGATGCTCCTTGAAAAGAACTGGGAATTCTGGTAATTGCTTGACATTATTACTCGCTTTCTTCTACGACTTCAGCGTCAATGATGTCATCTTCATTAACGCCAGAAAGTATTCCGGTGACAATATTTTCATCTAAAACTCCGGATGAGGCCATCAGCTCCAAAAGCTGAAGTGATTCACCCTTAGAGTCTGACCCATCTGAGACAGCCCCGGCAGCTTGCCCAGCCAGCGAGCTAACTACCTCAATGGTGTCCCCAGCGCCCGTGATCGCAATATCAACGCGATCCACGTTCATACCAAGCAGCTTAGCTCTTCTATCCATAATGGAGAGTACGGTCTGTACTGCCTTCTGATCGGGCTCAATCATAACTGAGCTGCCATCTTCTAGCTCTTCTCGCCTGTACTGGGTCATAGGCCACAGAGACTTCTGCATCTCATCCAGACGCTCCAGCTCTAACCGCAATACTTCAGGGTAAGAAAGGAATGCCTCTCGGTTCAGCCTATCCAGCTGCCTACGTACAGCAGCAGCCACAGCTGAAGCAGTCATATCGAACCGCTTAGCTATTTCCGGATTCGACAGCCCACTCTTCTTCAACTGGAAGATTCGTGAGTCCCGCTCCGCTAAGAACTCTTTTGACAGCTCTGACATATCTTTAGTATATCAAATTATATACACTAGAATCTTGCAACACAACATATTGTGTCTGCAGTGAGTGTTTCCCCGTGTTTTTTGACACCCACCCACTACATATTGTGTTTCGTGCATCAATTTGGCTTATTGTAGGCGCTCCAAACCTGTGCAAGCGTGTATCTGGTAGGCTTCACCCCACGTCGTTGGGCCTCAGCGGCTAACTGTCTCGGTGTCAGACCTGCCCACACACCGTGCAAATCACTAGCTGGGAAGGTCAATGCGTAGTCCAAACACTCCTTACGGACTGGGCATCCCCGACAGATCTTACGTGCTTCGGTGATGTAGCTCAAGTCCTTATGGCCCTTAGGGAACATCTTGTTGTTCATGTCAGCACATGCTGCTCTTGTGGACCAATGGTGCTTATTGGTAGGGTTTGGTGAACTTTGGTGTGGTATATCACCACTGTCTGAATTGGTTAGGTGAGCTTTCTTAATTCCTCTAAGTCTATTATCCTCCACTGGAGCATACCTTCCTTGTCTGTATAAAGTGAGAGTAGTGGAGTCTCTCTATATGAATATGTACTGTGTATAGGGATAATAGGTAATAGGGGTATATTTGTGTATTGTAGGTAGAGATAGAAGGGGGAGTCAAGTATCTCTAAGTGACATGGGGTGCTAATTTGCCGCCCGTTAGCCCTGCATGGTTACGTCCAGCCATCCACATATGGGCTCATTTCCCGCCATACCTTACTCGCTACCTCAGGGGATACGAGGTCTCTGTGGTAGACATTCAGACACGAAGTCCAGAACTGAGTACCGTTCCTCTGGTCTACCTCATCCCGTTCACGGCGTATGCCGATAGAGTTCAGCTTGTTCTGGCCGATAGCACCTACGACATAGGCGGTTTCGAACCTTGAGATGTCAGCTGATTTATTAGTACGGTCGCGGTAGAGACTGATGAATAAGTAGTAGTCTGGTCTCTGGTGGTCGTGGTTATACAGGGGGACTGAAGCTTCGTAGTCCATACGTGGGGGTACAGTTCGGTCCTTAGTCTTGACATCTATTGTTCTGCCGCCCTCTACCATACGTAGGTCGTGCTGAGTGGTATTGGTAGGGGTGAAGTGTACGCCGCTAGATTTCAGCCACCTTCGGGCGATAACCTCCCCCAGAACACCGACTTCGTTGGCCTGCTCCTGCCGGTGAGAATACTCATAAACGGGTGTTTCAGCTAGGATTTCCTTAGCTAGAACGAGGTCATCTGGGGTTATTTGGGTTCGGGAGATCATCCCGCAGGTTCGATTTGCTTGGCCATATTCAGGAGGTCAAGCAGGTTATCTTGTAGCTCATCAGACGAGTACAGGCTACGTGAGGCTGTCTCGGAGAGCATTGCTTCGATCTGTTCGATCATGTCGTGTACGATTTCTTGTGTCATTATTGCTCCTTTGTTTGTGAAAATCGGCTTTCAGTCAGGGTAGTTCCGAAGTGGATTGCCTCTGGCTCTGTCTAGTATGCGGTCTCCCATACTCATATCACCGAGCTCGTAAGCTTCTGCGGCCTTCTTGAACATGCGTAGCCGTTCGATCTCATTTGCCGCCTCAGCGAACAGTGGGGAGTCATATCGACACCAGTCTGCTCTAAGGCGATCTAATATGTCTGGGCGTACGTCGTCGTCATTCATGCTGCTATTCTACAGGTATATTGGGGGTTACGCAACCCTGCTATACGGGAAAATCGGCTTTCGTCAGTACAGGTACGGGCGCTGGGAGTGCGCCGTGTTTTGCTATATACGCCTATCCCAAGTGATCATATCCGTATGGAACGATATACCGCCACCGTCGTTATCAGTGAAGACTACACGAGATATGCCCGCGTTAATGATATGCTCCATACACCATACACAGGGCTTAGCAAGCGCTGTATTACCCTCTGCGGAGAGTCTAGCGATGTATATAGTTGAACCTTGGGTGTTCTTCACGCCCTTGATAGTGCGTATCTCTGCGTGCGTAGAGACTCGCTTGGGCGGAGTATCTGGCGTAATCTTGGGGCTGTTTGTGTCTCCGCCAAGAACTCTACCTGACTTTACGATCAGGGAGGCCATTCTGAACCGATATTCGGATGTTTGTGCGATCTTTGCTGCTGCCGCCAAGAAAGAAGTATCTGAGTTTGACAGATCTTCGTCAATGAAGTCGTACTGCTTGTACGGATCCTTCAGTGGCATATTGAACTTTGTCTTCATAGTACGTACATGATATCGGCTCCTTTCGCCGTTTCCAACATGGCGGAGGGGGTGGGATTCGAACCCACGGAGGCTGCGACACCTCAACGGTTTTCAAGACCGGCCCATTCGTCCGCTCTGGCACCCCTCCATCTCGTTAATCCTCAAAGAGCAATAGAACGAGTAGAAAAAATAAGATTATAATAGCTGAAAGAAATGCGGATTCTAGCGTGTCTTTCAAATCAGGCTTCGCCTACCCCGTGATCGTGGCTTACGGCTTGGCTTGAAGGTCTCCCAGCGACGATTCAGCTGTGCGTCCTGTGACTCAAAGATTCTCTTGTCTGCTAGGTAACGCTCAAATACGTTGTCTAGCGGAACAACAGGCTCAGTGATGAACGAAATTGGCACCTGAGCAATAATCTCTGTATCGCTCTCCTTGGGCTTATTGCTGCTGGTTGTCTTCTTCTTGAATATGTTTAGTATCTTCATTGTTTCCTTTCTTTGGAGCCCCCTCTGGGAATCGAACCCAGATCTCATGATTACAAGTCAAGTGTACTAGCCGTTGTACTAAAGGGGCGAAACCTTCAGTTCTCTAGTACTGATATGAGGTCATCGATAAGTCTCCACAGTTCTGGATGGTTACGACGACTCAACTCTATCGTAGCACGAGTGTCTACATAATCAGAGTGGACGTAGCAAGCTAGAGTGAGAATTTTGCCACGTATCACATCAAGGCGGTCGTATGCGTCATCCTGAGGAGTGCCTTGATTGTTGATCGATGGTAGGTAAACGTCCCACACATAAGTGAACAGCGCATCATCCGCATCGTCAGCCGCTATCTGTGAGCCCTTCCAGTCATTGGGGTCGAATGCTACCCGAGACTCTGCCCATCGCCTTAGAAGGCCTTCTAGGGTGGCATGAGGGGAGTCTGGCATGGTTGCGATGAGATCATGCAAAAACATGTTTACCGACTTGCTGATGATCTGAGAAGCCTCGTCCGCGCTGAAAGTGGCAATAACGTCTCCGCTGCTGTCAACAAGGTCCATTGAGCCGTCATCGTCTTGCAACTCGGACAGCTCGCGCTTGAGGTCTTTAATCTGCTTCTTTAACTTCTTCTTGCTGCTCATACTCTTGTAGCGTAGCAGCAGCACCTTTGTCCGTCAAGGGTTTCTTGAAGAAGGAAGACACATAATCTGAAATTCGCTCACCAAACATCTCTTCGGGCAAATCCCAGAAGTTCATTACAGGTATCCTTGCAAATCCTTAGTTAGTACTTGCTTGTCTCTGGCGCCTATGAGAGTCTTTACTGGCTTACCATCCACGAATACCATCAACGTGGGGATGTTGGTGATGTCGAACCGCTCCTGTAGCATTGGGGCCTTGTCTACTTCGACCTTGTATACCTTCATCTCGTCTGCAAACTCCGAAGCAAACTCGTCAAGTTCTGGTGCCTGCATGTGGCAAGGGGAGCACCAGTCTGCCCAGAAGTCCACAAGAACTGGCTTGGAGCTAGAGTTTATGGCGTGGTCAAATGACTTCTCGTCAAGTGGGACTGCAAACCCGTCTGCCAATATTACTCGCTTTACGAAATTAGCATCTCTGTCCATGCTGGTATAATATCAAAGTTTGCAAGAGTTTGAAATCAGACTACCATTTCCCCAGAGGACAGTGCGAATCATTTAGTTTAACTTTAACCTTCATAAAGCACCCACACTCTTTGCAGTTGAATGTTGGCTTTAGCAGACGGTCGCATGATTTGCATATATCAAATCTTTTTTGGGCAACATCTTTTGGAACTATAATCATCATTCAACCTCATAGTGTAAGCTTTCTAGACTGGTCCACTCTAGAGTAAATTCATCCCAGAAGTAAATAATATCATCGTCTGGATTAAATGTAGGATACGGTGTTGGTGGTTCCCACTGGCATGTCTGTTCATTTAAACTCCATGATTCAAAGGGTTTGGGCGGTATAAAAGCGTCACGCTCACTGTCGTAAGTGTCACCAATATTAGCATAATTTTTTCGGAAAGGAACGCCGTTATTGAGATGCTCCCCGCTGTAAGTGTTGTATGAGGTTCTTTTGCATACTTGATTTCTCAAACTTCCGTAATACTCCTCCCAGTCCGAAATACCATCGACAACTTCGTCTTCGTCTCGGCCAACAATTACATCTACGACAATATTTGAGTCGTCCAAAAAAGCATAATGCGCCATTTTAAATCAATGCGTCCTTTCTTTAACTATGTACACGTTAATGACTTTACGCCCAAGAAACCGTTCCGGACCCGCCCGTAAATTCAAGAACTCTGTAAGCTCCTGAGTCATATGGGGTATTATACGTAAGACCTGCGCTGATTGTCGGATCAGATCCATCATATCTAATTATCACTATTCCAGAACCGCCTGCAACTCTAGAACCTCCTCCTTTGCCGGTGTTTGTGCCTCCAGCAGAGCCTGTATTGCCATATCCGCCAGACCCGCCTTGAGACCTAGTGACAGAAGAGCCAGTGATAGACGAAGCCCTTCCTGCGCCCCCACCACCTCCGGTGTTGCATCCGCCGCCGCCGCCATTACCAGCAGCACCGCCACCACCGCCTGAGCCGCCACCTCCACGACCTTGGCAAAATCCACCTAATCCGCCACTAAAGCCCTGACCGCTTGCTCCCCCACCGCCAGCCATTCTACCTGAACCGCAGCCGTATCCAGAAATTTCTCCTCCTCCACCGCCGCCAGAGCCACCAGAGTTTCCAGTCAAACCACTACCACATCCGGTTCTACCGCCACCGCCACCGCCAGAAGAAGAGACTGACCCAAACGTAGATGTGCCACCGTAACCGCCGCGACCGTTGCTGGAACCGCCCCCGCCTCCACCTACAGCAACTGAATAATTAGTTCCTGTAGAAATGCTCATAACTGACTCGGCTGCAGCGTTTCGTCCAGAAAGCTCACCAACAACAGAAGATCTATAGCCACCGCCGCCACCGCCGCCACCGCCGTAGTTTGGCTCACCACCACCACCGCCGCCGCCAGCAACGATTACATACTCAATAGACGCGGGGGCAGGTAGCGTTACGACTTTAGAAAAGCTTTTATCTATAGACCCAAGCACATTTGTTGCCGTAATTGTGAAAGAGTAGTTGCCACCAGTAGTGGGATTTCCTGAAACTTGGCCATTGGACGTATTTAAAGATAATCCCGGGGGTAGTGATCCAGAAGATATGGAATAGGTTGGCTCAGGTATCGCGTCAGCCTGAACGCTAGATAAATATGATTGGCCGCGAAC
>Ga0181592_10001002_pt1 | contig 22613 bp, 3 predicted proteins | sample 071ome_20_FD_133755 | JGI IMG/M metagenome (GOLD analysis project Ga0181592, IMG submission 133755) | Coastal salt marsh microbial communities from the Groves Creek Marsh, Skidaway Island, Georgia - 071412BT metaG (megahit assembly) | ecosystem: Environmental > Aquatic > Marine > Intertidal zone...
AGATGGTTCTTATTTACAATAGCATTAGTTTTGCTATCTCTATAAAAACCATCTTTACCCTTTACTGGAATAAGTGTCATAATTATGCAAATGCAATTGCTCTGAGGTTTCTGAATTGTGGGACAATTGCAGAATTTACGGAGGTTCCAATGATCTTAATGCGGAATGATGTAAATGGTGCCAGGTTATCAGCACTGAACTTATAATCTGTGAACAAGTTCAGAGATGGATTTGGTTGATATTGGTCTGTCTTTGGTGTAAAGACATCAGGGGTTCCATCATTGTTTGCTGGGTTGATTACTTGACCATTTGGATCAACATTATTGTAGCCTGGGAAAGGAACAAATACTGTCTCATCAACACTTGTATCCTGATTCAGTGCATAGAAGACTCTTACATCATTATATGTACTTACATATGCATCCAGAAGAACTTGGATAGATGTTGCAGGATTTTCAAGAGAAATATTCTTTGTCACATAGAAGAATCTATTTGGATCATCAGTTACACTGTTAACTTGCAGGTTGGTTGCATAGTTTGTAACAGGTTTGTTGGTTCTATTTGAGGTGAAGATAACTGCAGTATTATTCAGGTCAATTGCAGGGCTCAATCTAGAATCACCACTTGCAAGATTCATGTTGATTGTGAATGATTTGTTTCCAGGCAGTGAAGTAGTATAATTATTTTCATTAACCTGAGAAGCAACCATCCTTGCTGAATCAAAGTAGTTTTCTTGATTGAGAGCAATTGCTTGGAATCCCTTATCAAGGAAAGAACTCTCTGTTCCATTGACACTAGAACCTGTGACAGTTCTTACAGCAGCACTCAGAGTTACACCTGTTGGAGTTGTAGTTCTGATATTAGGAATCAGAAGGTCAAATGGCAGGTTGTATGTTCCCTTAGCATTTGGTCCACCAGCAGTCTTCTTGGAATTAAAGTGCAGTTCTGGGAATGCTGTCTGTGATGAAGATCTATCAACACCATTCTCAGACATATCAACCTTGACATGATAAGAGTCAAGAGTGATTGGATTAGAAACAGTCACTTCATTCAAATTATGCTGGGTGTTGATTCTTCTGAGAGATACACCATCCAGTTCATACTTATAAACCAGGTCAGTAGAGAGGTGGTTTTCAACAAGAGTATTATCAACTCCTCTTGTAATGCCAGTCAATGCACCAGCACCAACTCCTGTGTAAGAAATGATCTCACTACCAATCTTAACATATCCTGGATTTGTTGAAGCAACACTTACATTCTCAAAGGTTCCAAAGATTGATGTGCTTGCAATAGAGATATCTCCTGTGGCACCATTGTTATATGATGTACTGAGAGTTGTAGGTGTTTGGTCAGATTGAACACCCTTCAGTGTGACAATATTGGTATTCTGATACATTCCATGATTTCTCTGGAAAACTTTGAAGTGTGTACCATCTGAATCAACTCTAATTGGAGTCTGTGGAATAACATCACCACCAGCACTATAGTTGAGTGTAGTTGTGACTCCACTGCTATTAATGTACTTGAGGTATTGACCTGCTGAAGTACCAAATCTTCCTTGAACTTCTTCAATAATCAGTTCATTATTACCAGAGATGCCAGCAACAGAAAGTCTCATTCCAGAACCAAGTCCACCAGTACCAACTGAGATTGGGGTTAAAACATCACCAACAGCATATCCTTTACCACCATCACTTAATGTAGCACCAATGGCAACACCATTGCTGATTGCAATATCTGCTGTAGCATTCAGACCACTACCAGTGACACTAGTCAGTGCAACACCAGTGAATACAAAGTAACCTGAAGCAGGAGTATAACCAACACCAGCATTGGTGATTGTCATGGTTCCTGTTGCAGAACCACCATAACCAACTAGTGAACCAGTTGCATCAGTTCCTTGCTGAATGATGGTATTACCAAACTCAAGTCCAGTATCAGACAGTGTTGTACCAAGACCAACTCTGATATTTCTTGGAGTAATTGTAATACCATTAGGTGTGATTCTCTCCAAATCAGTTGGCAACTGTGGATTGAAGAATTGTACAGAACCTGATGAAACAAAGTCTGCTCTGTACAGAGTAAACTTAAGATCCTCATACTGACTTGGTGTCCAAACTGCAGCATTCTGTGATTTGAACAGTGAACCAAGTAGGTTCTGAGAAGAAACAAGAACTTGACCTGCCTCTGTAGCAAGAGTTCTTACATCAGATTCTCCAAGTCTAGAAATCCAAACTCTGTACTCTGTTGAGTGTGAGAGCAGAACCAGAGCATATTCTCTGTTACCAGCAAGGTAAACAGGTGATTCAAAATTAATTCTGGTTGGAACAGTAGCATCATTTGATACTGTGATATCATCTGGATTGACATCAACTTCAGAGTATGCAAGAACTTTAAGAGTTGGAGTTCCAAGATCTACCTCACGAAGTTGAACTGTGACTGGTTGAGTTTCATCCTTAGATGAGAAGTAAACATCCAGACTGGTTACATAAATTCCACTTTCTTCATCAACCAAGAATGTTTGTGCCAGTGGGTCAACTCTTCTTGGGGGAGCAGGTTGAGGAATCTGAATAGAAGCACTTGCACTTGCACCAGCACTGTCCCCAATAGTTCTTGTCTCAACAAAACTATCATCAATCTCTACTCTTGCATTTCTCAGTGAAAGAGTTACTTCTTGAGTATTGTCAATATCACCTTGTGAGTAGAAAATTTCTTCTGCTGATGTTGATGTTTGACCCTGAATCTGTGTATTTACTGGGCTACTAGTCAGTCTGAAAGTGGTTCTACCAGTCTCAAATGTTGGGTTTGCAGTATTGGTTGCATCAGGAACTCTGTATGAACCAATCAGGGTGCCAAGTCTGTCAGATACAAGTCTTACATTAGTAACTGTTGCCTGTGCTCCACTGCTCTGACCTCTGAGAACCATTCCTGCTGCCAGATAACCTGCAAACTGAGGAGCCTCTTCAGCAGCAAGACTGAAAGTATCAATGTTCAGAACTGTTGATGTTTCAGAGTAAGTTGCTGGGAGGGTATTGTTTCTATCATATGGGTTGGAATCAAAAGTATCAGATGGATTATTATAAGGACCATACTTATGGTTTGCATTTGCAACTCTAAATGAGATTGAAGGAATACCACTATCAATAATTTGAGCAGCATTATCACCCATTGTTCCTTGAACTGTCTCACCAACCTGGAATGTACCAGAGGTCATTTCAATCTCAACCAGTTTGGAGAGACAGAAGTTATTGACATCTACATTATCAAAGAAGGAGTAGACTCTAGTAAATGGCTTCAGTTTGGTTGCAGTAAACTGAATGTTACGTGACCTCATGAAGTGAATGATATTTCTGCTGACAATTCTGTCACCCAGAGATTCAGTATCAATGACTTCAGTTACAGTATTTTGAGTTCCTGTTCTTTGCTGACTGAGGTTGACACCAACATTGCCATTAACACCAACATTAACAGTAGTGCCATTAGCACTTGCATTCATTCCAAGACTAAAGTTAACATCAACTCCTGTAGTTTCCCAAGAATTCCACAGAACAGGACTTACACCCTGTCTCAGACCATCAACCTCAGTAATATTCTCAACTCTCATTGCATCTGCAATGGCATTAAATGAACCCTCTTGCAGAACATCTCTTACTTCCATTCTATTAACATCAATCCAGATGTCAACAGTTGGTTCAAGTGCAATAGAACCATTGTAGAAAGTAACAAGATAAGGAGTTACGTTCTCAACTCTAGTAGCAAATGGTTGATCTAACCATTGGGTCTCAGTATAGTCAAGAGTTACAACCTGACCAGTTCTCTTTGTATTAGTTCCAAGAATATCAGCAAATCTGGAATCTTGGTTTGCAGCAGTGGTTGTTCCAATACCAGCAATGGTTGTATTGCCAATCTCAAGATTGACTGCCGTTGTGTAGTGAGCAGGTCTCAGAACTCTCTTTCTAGTATCAACACTGTTTCTAACACCAACACCTGAATCTTGTGGTTCAGTAGTTGAGAAGTTATCTACAAATACACCAGACTTGAATCTATTAAGACCATTTGCATCAGATACGAACAGATTAAGAGTATCTGCTTCAAGTTGGTTGAGTTGAGTATAATACTCAAGGTTCTTAATTCTCTGCTCAAGTTTAGAGATATCAGACATTTGATATCTCTTGTGCTCAACAAAGTCTACCTTTGCGTCAGAGGTATTGTAGAGATATGCAGGGAGGAAAATATTAGCAATGTTCAGACCACCATTGACTTCTTCTGGAAGTTGTGCTGTATCAGCAGGTGTTCCATACTTAACTGAGAAGTTTCCATTCTTATCAATGTAAACTCTATCAGCTCTTGAAAGATAATAGTTATAACCAATAGTAACAGACTCATCAGAGGCAAGTACATTCTTTGAACTATGCTGACCACTGGTAAATGTTCTGCCATCAAATTCAAATGGCGACCTTGCTCCAGCAGTAACAGTATAGTTGCTGACTCTGGGTCTACCATCAATGATATCAGTATTTCTTACACCATTAACTGATGCAATTTCAGTGGTATAATCAAAGTCTGAATAAGAATTGACTAATGTGATATCTCCAGTATCTGAAGACTCATAATAACCATTGTCAAAGTAAACAACAAGTTTTCTTGATGGGACTGCAGAGTTTGGTTTTCTTACAAGTCTTGAAATATCATAAATTGATTCTCTCTGACCATTTGAGAGAGTGAAGTCTGAAGTAACATTCTTACTTCCAAGTGAAGGATTATTGACAACAGCACTTACTCCAGAAGAACCAAAGGTAATAACTTCTCCATTCTGGAAGACTGTGTTATTCTTATAAGCAAATCTAATGTTAGTGTCATTTACTCTGACAAGATATGTTGCTCTTGCACCACTGATACTGCCAGTAATTTCTTCACCAATAATCAGGTCATTTGTTGTTGCAGTTGGACCATCCATTGATGCTGCAGTCATTGAAGGTGCAACAGGTGTGGATGTGTCATTAGATTCAAAAATACCATGAATCTTAACAACATCAGGAACATTCAGTGAAATAATTGGGTCCTGAACTCTTGTACCAAATGCATAGTCACCATAAGTCAGACCATCATTCAATGTTGTTGAACCAGTTCCAGAAGCAGAAACAGATGATTTGTCAACAATTACACTATTAGCAATGTTCTTTCTCTTGGTCTTTGCAGTGACCTGATTCTTTCTAAGAGTTGCAATTACAATAGTTCCAGAGTCATCACTTCCAAGACCATTAATGGTCAACTCAGTTGAACCATTAGTCAAAGAGAATTGATTTTCAGTCAGTGATTCTGTTGAACCATCTGACCTAATAACAATATATCTTTCTTCATCAAATGGTAAAAATACCTCATTTGCGCCTGCGGACAGAGTTGCAGTTGAATTGCTAGTGATAGTTGTGCTGTATTGCTTTCTGATTACAATACTTGCTCCAGTAAGGTCTACTGAAGAAATATTTTTCTTGGGGAATCTGCTATAAAGAGCAGAATTTGAAGAAGCATTTCCACTTCCTTGATTTGACTGATATTTTGACTCAACAGTGGTCAAATCAGTAACTTCTGTTGCAGATGTTGGCAGAGCACCATCTCTATAACCAGAAATAGTGGTAACTGCTTCAATAGTAAAGGAAGTATTATTAACTCCTGTTACTCTACCAAAGGAAGGAATGCTATTTGTTGGAATTGAGTATTGTACAAGACCACCAGTTGTTACAATTCCAGGAAATACTGTTGTAGGAGAAGAAACTGTTGAAATGCCACCACTAGCAGCTGTAATTGATGCAATTCCAATGTTTCTTACTGGATATTGGACCAAATCTGCTGTAAAAGTTGCTCCACTGCCAACAATACCATAAACTGACTTAACATCAGACAGTTCATTATTGGTCAGATTGGTAATTGACCTTGCATTGGTGTCTACACCATTGAAAAGCAGTCTTTCACCAATAAAGAAGTCTCCTTGAACATCATATGCAGTCAGAGCAGTTCCTGCACTTACATCATATCTCAAAAATGCACTTGCACCACTAGATTGACCTTGAATAAAGGTTGGAGTGCTGAGTGTAACTGCCTCATTGACTGTTACGTCAGTATATGTCTGGATATCAAAGAGAGAAAGGTCCCACTGATTTAAATCTGGTGTAGTTGTGTCATATGAACCAGATTCAAGGGCAAAATCATAGATTCTAGCAACACCAATCTCACTTCCTGGTGCTGTTGTCTGAGTCGCACCTACTCTTTCGTCTCTAAGACTTAAAGTATTGGTAGTATTGAACCCAATAGTGGCAGAACCATAAACTCTGTTGACTGTAAAGGTAGGACCAAACCCAAAATTGACTGCTTGGTCTTCAATCAGAGTTGTGGTTCTTGGTTTTGGAACATCTAAGAAAGTTGATGAAATTTTGCTAACTTCATAACCTCTTACATATGCTCTACCTGGAGAAATTTTATAAATTGCCAGGTCATCATTTGGTGTTTGACCACTATCTGTAGTTTGGTTGGAATTATAGATTCCTCTATTGCCATAACCATTGTTCAGACTCTCTCTGACAGTGGTTACAAACTCTTTTACATAGTAGTGACCAGATTCATCAAAAGTTCTCTTTGCTAATTCATCTCCAAGAAGATTATAGTCAGTTCTGGTGACAATATCTCTTAAAACACCATTTTTGACCTCTGCGAGTTGCACAAAACTCTGATCATTAAGGTCATCAGTGGTTTTTTTGAATAATGTTGTTGAAATTTTCAGTCGATCTGCTCCAGGAGCAGCAAAATTATTGTATCCTTGAGCATTATCATTCAGAGAAGGGTCAAGATCTGAAGAAATGATGGATTCTACAACATTTAGACCAATTCTATAGCTTGGAGTGTCTCCATATTGGTCCAAAATGAGCAAATCTGAGGCAACATCAACAAAATATCCCCTCAAAAAGTAAACACCATCATTAATTGCAAATGCAGAGGCAGTTGCAGCAGCATTTGAGGAAATTGTTCTCGAAAAACCCTCCCCAGCACTGATAAAAGTGGTGCTAAAAGTGATATTTTCATCAGTTAAGAGGACTTCATTGTCCAAAAACTGCTCAGTTGTCAAATCTGTGCTGCTTGACTCAAAATAATCAACATAAAGTGTGAAATTGCCCCTTTCTGACTGCCCATCAGTGATGTAAGTGACCACTTTTGCAGTAATTCCAGAGGTTTCACCAGTAATTGTCTTGCCAACCAGTTGATCTAAGTAGACTGAAACAGGAATTCCTAAGAATTCTGACTCAATTTGGATGGCATAGAAGGGATTTAGGTATGTGACACCACCAGGAATGACCTGTGCACCCTCTTTGAAGAGGTGATTTCCTACATCCTCAACTTGATTTTGAAGAATTGACTGTAGAGTGGTTAATTCTCTTGCCTGGACAGGATATCCTGGCTTGAAAAGAACCTTGTAGTAGTTACTCTGTGGGTCAAAATCGTCAAAATAAGGAGCAACGTTGAGGTTAGTTTCCTGTGGCATGATTTTTTAGAACTGCAAGATAATTTTTACGTCTTCTTTCTGTGAGGAAGACCTTGTAACAGAGGGTCTATTGTCAATGTAAATCATGTTTCCAGAGTATTTCTCAGACTCGGGTTGAGAAACACCATTTACAAAATTCTGACCAAGATAGTATGTCCTACTATTTATTACTGTCGATACACCTTGAAAACTAGTTTGAATTGCTAGTGTATTGTCTGCACCAACAATGCTGAAGCTTCCTCCAGTGTTAATATCTGCAGTGAACCTGTTCAGGTCAAATCCATAATCTGGGTTTGTATTTTGAGTGCCATCATAGTTAAATCCAGCAAGAGAATTATCTTGCCAGTACTTCAAAACACCAGTGAGTTGGTCATATGAAACAACTCTTCCAATTGCAGTTGAACCAACTCCAACTGTTTGTGTGATATATGAGTCTGGATTGAAAACTGCTGAACTATAACCAGTTCCAGTCAACTTTAGAGCATAGACTGCACTTGCTTTATCCAGAGTCAGATTCTGAGATGAACCATATGCTTTAGGATTCTCAACCAGTCCAACTGAAGCAAACTCATTACCAGTAATAAAGTCTGGATTTTCAGTATCATTTTCAAATCTAGAGTATGTCAGGACATTGTATGCACCCAACTCTCTGTAAACATCAGCACCATGTCCACCAGGAGGTGGAATGATTACATTAAAGACTGGAGCAGTTGTACCAGTAGGAACACCACCTGCTACAAGATCGACAGTTCCATAGGTATATCCAGAACCACCCTTTGAAACTGTGATGCTTTCTACTTGAGAATCATTATTGATAACAATGGTTGCTGTTGCACCTTTGCCATCTCCAAGAATTGGAACTCCAGTATATGTTGTGTTTGCATTACCAAGTGCAACACCTCTGCCTCTGATTGTGATAATTTTTAATTGACCACTTGTTGAAGCATTATTTCTAACTGGTGCATATGTACTGCTAGTATACCACTCAGATGGGACAGGGATATAATTTGTTGAGTCAAATTTGATTGCCTGTGATGGACTAATTGTATAAAGATATTTCCAAATATAACCATCACCACTAGAACCAGCAGCTCTTGGTTCAAGGTCTGTAAAGGTTGGTTCATCTAATGAAGGACCACCTCTAAAGTTGTTCTCTGGAGTTGCATTATTATAGAGACAAACATAAACTCTGTAATCAGAGTTCATCACATAATAATTTGCATCATAGATATCAAAAACACCAGATGGTTGAGATGCATTATCTCTACTGATATCATTTCTCCACATGTCATAGGTGACACCTGAAGTCCAAGTATTTTTCTTAACAACCTGACTTACATCACTTGGCGCAATTTTCTTTAACGCCAACATCCCATCCCAATATTTATTGTCCACCTCCTCAAAATTATCAATTGGGGAAGGTGGACTTGTATTCCAATCTGACTGATAGTCAGAGGCATTAGGAATACCAATAAATGTATAGTAAGAATTTGAACTGGATTGTACTCCGGCAACAAAATTCTTTGCATTCAAGATACGAAGTTGGTCAGTAATTATCGCTGCCATTTGTAAACAGAATTTTCTTTATTTATTAGGGATTATGATGTATAGTTTCTAAATCTCAATGAATTAGATCTTGTTACAAGAGCAGAAGTTGAAATTCCTGTGTAACCATTATCACCATAGAAATTGAAACTTTGTGAATTAGTTCTGGTATCAAGAGAAATCTTGCCCCAACTAAACTCACCCATGTCAGGCAGACTTGTATAAGCAATTCCACTTCCAACAGTGTCTACATTTACAAATACTCTTCTGCAAGTAGTTGTAATTCCAGTTGTAGACCCTGCAGTGATAAAGAGATCATTGTCTTCATAGCTGCTGACTTGATATACACAATCCAAGAATGTTGTTCCAATACCAATGGTTGCACCACTTTGATCTTCTGATGCAAATGTGCTTCCAATAGTAATGTTGGTATAGAATGCTGTAAAGTAATCAGTTGTCGAAATACCACTGACTGTAACTGCAGTTCCAACCAGACTTGAATTTCTCATAAAGGAATCCATAGGAATAAATGTATCAAAGTAGAACTGGTCCTGAGAACCAGATGTTGTTGTTCCAACTCCAACAATGATTCCATAATCACCAACATAAGAACTTACATTAATTTCCTCAGAAACTACCTTTGGAGATTCAATCAAAACTACAGGAGCATTTGTACTGGTGTATCCAGTTCCAGGACCTGTAATAGTCAGTGCTGTAACAGTTCCAACTCCACTGATAGTTGCAGTTGCAGTTGCAGTAACAGCACCTCCAACAGGATTAGCAATTGTAACTGAAGGTGCAAGGGTGTATCCAAGACCAGCATTACTAATCACCAGTGATGATACAGTTCCAGCAGTAGAAACAACTGCTGTTGCTGCTGCAGCAACAACTGTGTCTTGAGATGTAATTGTGATTACATCTTGGAATGCTCTAATTGTTGATTCATTAGTTCCATCAAACAGTGGTCTTAAGGTATCAACATAAACAGTATCTGTGCTGGTTCCAACATTCTTGAGGATGAATGCTGAAGGATAAACCTGAGGTTCATACTCAATTCTATCCTTGCCAACCTTCTTACCTTCAATAACCTTATCAACCAATTGTTTACACCAGGTTACTGGTCTCAGAAGTGATCTATTTGTTGTAACACCAGGTCCAGAATATGGATTAGTAGAAACAGTATCAACAGTATTGATTCCTGTTACTGTTCTTGCATCTTCATTCAGAGCAGCACTTTGTCCTTTGCTTGCATTATTATCAATATCAAGAGTATCACCAACCTTAACAGTTTCAAGAACATCGACAAATCTAACATCAATATCTGCAGTTCCCTTATAGAACAGGAACTTAGAAGTGTCTCCTGCCTTAGGTGCTTCAACAAATGTAATGTTGCTTCCACCCTTATACTCATATGCAGATCTTGGGTCTTGCAGAATATCATTGATAAAGACTAAGAGTGCTTGCTCAAGGTCAATATTGGAACCTTTAGCAGATGATGCAGAGAATGGTTGCTCATTCAATTTGAGTGAGAAAGTCTGCTGGGAACCATTAAACTCTCTATCAAGACTATCCAATACTTCAAGTTGACCAACGACCCATCCATTGAATTGGTCAGAGTATGATCTCTCAACAGTAAGTTGGAATTCATCATATGTAAGAGTTGTATCAGTTGGAATTCCAGTAGTTCCGCCAACAGCAAAAGTAAGGATATCACCATTCTGATATCCATAACCATAGTTAGTAATTTCAAAGTTGATAACACTTGAACCTTGACCAACTGTAATCTCAGCAGTTGCACTCTGACCAGCACCAGAGGGAGAATCAGAACTATAAATCAGAGGGATATCCGAATAAGGAAGTGGTGAATCAAAGACAACTAGTGGTGGATTAGTGCTGGTGTAACCTGCACCAGGATTTGTAATTGCAACACTGACAATGTGACCACCACTAATTGCAGCAGTACCAATAAATTCAATATTAGGAACTCCAGTGCTCAGAGTTTGAACACCAACATTTACAATAGTTTGAATTCCTGCTCTATATCCAGAACCAGTGTTACCAATACTAATAGATGTAATTGTTCCAAGACCAGAAACAACAGCAGTTCCACCAGCAGAAACAAGAGGTTGATAACCAAATCCTTCAGTTGATGCCAATGAGACCATTAATCCACCAATTGGTAAATCTGTTCTATTTGGATCATAACCATATGGAGCATCAGCACCACCAGTAAATCTGATGGTTGTAATGCCACTTTCTTCAAAGAGATAGTCTCCTCTCTGATAGTTCTCTGGTTGTGCACCTTGAGGTGCCTGGAAGATGCCATTGATAAGAACAATACCATTGTCTGTGGAGAATCCAGTGATATCAGTTGCATTAGATTTCAATGTGAAGGTACTTTGAATACCTGTAAATTGATTGGATATATCATCAAAGACATAGTTCTTGGTATAAGTCTCTTCTGTAGAATTTGTAATACCAGATCTCAGGAACACTCTGCCCTGGAAGGTAGAACTTGTAGTAATTCCACTCCAATCAGTTTGATCGGGGTCAACAGTAGTTCCAACACCAACAGGTGTGTTGCCATAAGGAGCACTAGTGAAGTGGAGAGTATTACCAATGATGTTATAGTTGCCACCAAGTTTAGTTACAACGTCTCCAGAATAATGACGTTTGACCTGTGTACCCATTGATGCTCTTCTAACAAGAATATCATTGGAACTACCACCAATACCAACAGACCTGACAGTCATAACTTCATCATTAATTTGTATCAAGTCTTCAGCAAAGATGGAGGTGACTCCACTCAGAGTAATAGTGGTATCAAAGACAATATTTTGGTCAAGAGAATATGTAACTCCTGCTGATACAATTGGTGATTGAATGATATTATCAACAGCAACCATAACCTTTGGATTCTGATTTGTTGCTGTAATATTATGTGAGGTTCCAATTCCAACAGAAGTCAGATCAAATGTTACAGGATTTGCTGCAAGTGCATTTTCTGCAGTAGAAGCAAACTTAAGATCTACATTATTTTGCTTGACAACAAACAATTCATTTGGAAGTTTATCAGTGCTACCAATTCCAGGAACAGTTGTTGTTGCAATACCAATTGCCTGAGTTGTTCCTGCTCCTGCATGACTGTAGATGACCTTTTCTCCAGTTACAAAGAAGTGGTCTACAATCTTGATTACATTATTTGTAGTGTCAACGATAGCAGAGTCACTTCCATTGAAGTATCTCTCAAAGATATTCAGTCCATCATGTGTAAGACCAAATGCAGTCTTGAGGTCCAACAGAGTACCAGTATATTCTCTGTGATTTGTTTCAATTTCACTATTGTGGAATGAAATTGTATGCTCTGAGTGCTCATCATCATAAATGTAAAGTTGCATAGAGTATACTCTTACCTGCATCTCTGCATTGGCAATTGGAGTATATGTTAACTGATAACCACCACTTGATGTATCAAATCCAACAGTACCAAGACTATCAGAACTGGTATAAAGATTTGCAAACTCAACATAACCATCATCATTAACCTCAGCATCTACAGTAATTGCCTCAAACATTTCATACTGAGAGTTGGTTAAATCCTCAACTGAAACAATGAAGTATGATGCTCCAATTGGTGAATGATAAGATGCAATAACATTTGCTGTTGGTGACCCAGAAGCAGCAATGTTTGTTTGATATGACTGAATGACTGCTGCGTCAAGTGCTACTGATGAAATACCAGTTACAGAAGTATCAGCAATAGAAACTACATTGACATTTGCAGTACAAGCAGTAGCAACACTAGGAATGAAATCAATGTTGATATTTGAACCACTAATATATGGACTAAATGTTCCAAAACCAGATGTTCCACCAGTATACAAATCACCAAACTCAGTGGTATAAACATCTGTTCCATCATGGATCAAATTAATCTCTGATGCACTAAACTGACCACCATTATCAATTTGAACCAATACTTTAGATGACCTAAAGGTTGTTCCAATAGAGGCAATTGTTGTTGTTGTAGCAGCAGCAACATCAGTATGGAAACTATTGATGAAAACTACATCACCAATATTGGTAGATCCAACCCCAGTTAGATTATCAAAAATTGTGAATGAGACTGATGAAATATCATATTCTGTGAATTCATAATCCACTGGATAGAACATAATATCAAATCCACTATCAGTAGCAACATATTCATAATCACCAATGTGTGCACCAGTATCAACATCTGCATACTGTTGAATATAACCAACATTGTCATTCTGAAGAACAGAAATGATAATTGCTTGCTTTTCATCAGAAAGGTTTCTGTCTTGTGTTAAAGCAAAAACTCTATTGTATGTTGCATTACTAGCAAAACTTGCAGCAGGTAAAAATGGATCAGGTCTTGCAATACTATTAAACTGACTGCTTACATCATCAATGTAAAGAACTCTATTACCAATTGATTCAAAGTAATCAGAAAGAATTCTATTATCAAAGATAATTTCATCGGATACTAACTTGCCACCAATATTTGCAGTGACTTCACTAACTTCATCAAAGTCATGGAAGCAATTTAATCTACCAACTCCAATGATATCAACAACAGTCTCAACATTGCTGTCTTCAGGTCTTGTAATGCCCTGTGGTGTATCTTCAATGCTTTCAACAATCAAATCAGCAAACTTAGCAAAACCTGCTGTATGGTTCAGAGCACTTACAGGATCATCCCAAGTTCCAAATGGAATCTTAGATTTCAGTGAATATGATAAGTTCTGATAATACTCATTATTTGGCATTCTCTGGAAGTTGTCATTTAAGAAACCAGAATTTGTCTGCCAACCATCAACAACTGTTGCTCCAGCACCAGTCTTAATTTCTGCTTTAAATTCAATCTTGGATTCAACAACACCTTGAGTATTTGAACTCTGACCAATGATTCTATCTCCAACAGAGAATTCTTTTGGTGTGGTGAGATAGAGATACTCACTAAGAGGATTCCATCTTCCTACAACACCAACTTTAGTTCCACTAGTAACTTTTTCATTCTCATAGTAATTGTTAGGCTGAAGAACGGGTTCAAAGATTGGGAAGTGTGATTCAGGAATTGCCCTTCCTGCAGAATTGAGAATATCAACATTTCCAGGAATTTCTGAACCAGACAAAAACTCACTCAGACTATATTCAATCCATGCACCAGAACCACCAAGATTTGGTCTAGTATCTGTAACTTCAAAAAGATTGTAGTTGTAATCAGATGAGTTGTAACCCCTTCCACTAGTTCCAACACCAACACTCAAGTTCTCAACAAGGATCTTTTCACCAGTAACATAGGGGAACTGGGCAGCATCACTGAACTGTTGATCCAATACCAATCTTACAGTCTTAGATGCTGATATGAAACTTACTGAAGCAATTCCAATTCCATTGGAGTTATTAATAGGAAGAATTGTTGGAGGGGTATTGTAAATTCCAAAGGTGTTATTTACAATGTCCACTTCAGTATCACCAAGATTATATCTCAGGTCAATATCACTAACAACTTCTTTTGTGTATCCATCAATGACAATAAGATCTGGTGATACCAAATAATTAAGTCCTTGTGAAACAATTCCAATCCTCTCAAAAGATGTGAGAGGATTCATCTTAAGAACTTCTGGAAGATTAGCAACTGCTCTTACAGTTTCATCAGTTGGATAATCAAAACCAATATTATTGAACTGTGTATTGAGAATGTTGCCAACACTTGTGCTAGCTGGTTTCAAAATTGCTCCACTTCCAAGTCCACTAATTACAGAACTAATTCCTGGAAGAGATTGATAATCATAACCACCATTGAAAATTTTGAGTTCAGCAATAGGACCAGAAGTGTTTCTAGAATTGGTCACATATGATGACTTAGAATTTGCACTAGTGTATACACTAACTTCTGGTCTTGTAGGTACATTATATGTAAATGTAGTGGTCCCTACACCAGATACATTGTATGTTCCATCATAGGAAGTCTTGACTGCTTCAATCTCACTAAAGTTTGGAATGGTATTGTCAATAGAAATTTCTTTCTTGAAATCTGGAATAATATCGAGATTGGTTGGTGTAAACTCATAATAAAGATTGGTTGGAATATAATCACTTACAAAAAGTTTGACATTTGCAGTGGCATCGACTCCAATGTTACCAGTCTTAGTAACTTCAAATGTGCTTGTGGCACCTGAGGTCAGGAATTGAGTGGTGAACTCTTTATCAGTATAAAGATTGAAATCAAATGCAGAATATGAGATGCCATTGCTAATGAATGACAGAGATGAATCTGACAAGTCAAATGTCAGAGTTTCATTTCTCTTTGGTTTGACAAGTGGATTAATCTTTGAAAGTGTTCCACTTGATGCACTGGTAATATCCACATAGTTTGGTTCAGCAGCACTCAGTTCGAACTCCTCTTCAACAAGACGAACCTTAGTCTCATTGTATGGAATGACATAGTACATCTTCTGGTTTGCCAGACCACCTGATGGTGAAGATGATGTGTGAATAACTCTATCACCTAAGGAGAAGTACTCAGTTCCAAATCCAATTGTATTAAGTGCAGTGTCTACATCACCTGCGGCAAAGTCTCTTGGGTCAAATACAATTCTTCTATTATAATCATTATATCTCACATCAACCACTCTTTCTGTGGTTGGTTTAACTGAAATTGTTACAGTGTCATTATTCTGCAGACCATGTGTGGTTGCAGTAGAAACAGTTACAATATTTTGAGAAACCTGACCAGAAATTACACTATCAAGATTTGTAGTAAAACTATGAGTATTTCCAGTTCCAACACTAGCAAAGTAAAGAAGGGAAAGTGATGTATTGACACCAACATATCCAGTGCTGCTCAAACCAACTTTATTTGAACTAATGCCAATGAAGTTGCCAGAAAGGGGAACAGCATACAGTGTTGAGAATTCTGACAGAGAAGTATAAGCAGTCCCTGTAACACCATTCCAGACAGAGATTGGTGTTCCTCCATTGGTATCATAAGAAACTGTATCATTAAGATTCAGATTGTGATCTGGATAATAAATTGCTCTTGGTTCAACAAATACTTGAGTTGCACCAACTCCAGGATTAGAGAATGTAATAGTTGTACCAACACCTGTTCCAAGAACCGTACCAAGACCAACAGATTCTGCAGGGTCAAAGTAGAGTTCTTCATTGACATAGTATGCTTTGGTAGTTGTAAGTCCACCAATATTGACTCTAAACTTTCTTGGGTCTTCAAGCAGAATCTCTCTGCTAGTATGCGCAACACCAGTAGTTCCTTCATAACCTCTCAGAACTCTAATTCTCTGAGTCTTTGCGTCAACATTTAGAACCTTGACTTTCTCAGTTCCAATATTGAGAATATCATTAGGACGAATGTGTGGATACTGAAGAGCACCAGAAATATAGAAGTAAGTTACAAGACCTGTAGATGCAGAGTTTCCTACTCCCAGTGTAAGAACAAAGTTGTCACTTCTAATACCAACAGTATAACTACCATTGAATCCCTTGAAGTATGTTGAGATTCCAGAAATCTGAACAATATCATTCTGCTTCAAGTCATGTGGTTCTGCAGCAAATGCAAGATAGGAACCACCATTTCTAATGAACTCTACATTGTAGAAAGAAGTAGTAGCAAGACTGACTTGATTAATTGTCTTTCCTGCAACCTTAAAGACTTTTACATCAGCATCTCTACCACCAGTTCCTTCATTTCTGAAAGATACTTTATCATTAACTTTGTAGTTTGTTCCACCAGTTAGAATACCAACAGATTCAATGGAACCAACAGAAGTTGCTGTAATGTCAATACTCTGGTCTTGAACCTTAGTAGAATTGAAAATGTAATCATAACCACTCTTTACATCATTTGTATGGTAGTTTGCAGTATTCCTCAGGAGTCCTGACTTTTCAATATCATAATCATTTTGATTTGACTGCAGTTTGAAGTTGAAGTCATTAGGAACTGACTTATAAGTATCTCCAATCAGATATGGGAAGACTGGTCTTCTATAGTTCTTGAATGGACCAGAAGAATCAACAATGCTGTTAATGGTAGCAAAGTATGCATAAACACCATTTGGATAATCTGGTGTAACACAGAATCTTCCATTGTGCTCATCCAGACTTCCATTTCCAGTAAAGGTGAAGTCCTCTACAAAGAACCCTGCAGGATAGATTGTAACTGGTGGTCTATTAGTAGCAGTTGTGTCCTCTGTATAACCAGAAGTCATTCTGGTTACAGAACCACTGCTTGCATTGGCATATCCATATGGACCATAGATTGGATTGCCATCATATGCCCAACCAATGATTGGTGAGTGTTGAACACTAGAAACTTCTGAGTTATTATTGATTACCAGGTCTGGTGTTCCATACAGTGTATTGTCATCATCATTGCCAGAGATTGCAAAGATAGTTTCTCTCAGTTTTCTTGGAGCATACAAGTGTGAATACTGCAGAGATGTGTCATCAATATTCTGATCAAGAATACCATCATCAGATTCAAAATTAACAAAGTTTCTACTGAATAGGTTGATATTCCAAGACCTAATATTTGCATCAGCAATTGCACCTACACCAGCTGCAGTTACAGTAATGGTAGTTTCTCCAGGTACATATCCAATGCCACTCTTAATGATCTTTACCTCAACAATTCTTCCATTTCTGAGAATTGGTGTAAGTGCTGCATAATTTCCAGTATCACTATTAATTGTGATATCTGGAGGAGAGTTGTATCCAGTTCCACCATTATTGATAAGGATACTGGTGATTCTGCCATTATTGACAACAGGAACCAAAACTGCACCTGTTCCACTATTGAAAGTGATGTCTGGTTGTCTATTAAAATTGATAATCTCAGAGGAACCATATCCAGTTCCTGTAGAGGTTAAATCAACAGACTGGATGGAACCTCTAAAGACTGGTTGAACAACAGCATTAAAGTTTTGTCCTGCTCTGGTTGAAATTCCAGTGGCTCCATTAACACTTACTGTGATTGGCTGATAGTTGAATGAACCTGAACCCTCACTAGTAATATCAACCAGAATGCCATTGTTATAATAATAATCTGTTGCTGTGGAACCAACTCCAACTTCAGACAAGGAGAATGTATTATTATCTACCTTGACAACATAGTAGTCCTTGTTTGTTGAAAGACCTGCAACATCAGTTCCAGAGTAACGTACAATCTCCTTTGATTTGTAACCATGATTGGTGATTGTAAATTGATTGAGTGCAGTGCTGATTCCAGCAGTTGGAATGGTTCTTTGCTTATTCTCATAACCACTACCAGGATTAGTTACTACAATGCTAGTAACAACATTCTTTCTAGTTGCAGACTGAAGACTTTGAACGCCTGTTCCAAGAGAAGTAAGATTTACAGTGCTGACACCTACATTAGCATCTCCAACACTAGTATAAAGTTTGATAGTTGAATTATCTACAACCCCAACATAGTAAGATGCTTCAGTTGACAAACCACCAACTTTTGTATTCTTTCCTGCATCATAAATTACTCTTTCACCTTGTGCAAAGTTGTGGAATGTGCTGAAACCAATGGTATCTGCACTTACATCAACTCCTGCAGTTGAAATTGCAACAAAGTCAACTCTATGAATGATAGCAGATGTGTTGACTTCTGCAGCAGCATTTTTGCCATTACCACCACTGATGCTGACTGTAGGTGTTTCTACATAATCAAATCCAGTGTTAATGATATCAATTCTCTCCAAGACACCAGAAACGCAGCACGCACCTGTAGCACCTGTTCCAACTGTATCCGAAATCTGAAGGACTGGTGGATTGATTACATCATAGTTTTGACCACCTCTAGAGATGTCAATAGATTGAATATCTCCATACTTAATGGTATCAATTGACTTGTAGTTTAAAATTTCAACACCATTAATCAAGATACCAGTGAATCCTGGAACAGTACCAAAATCACCACTCTTGTTTACAGGTGGAAGAATACTTCTGTAAATTTTCTGTGGTTGAGGAGTCTTGAGATAATAATCATAGTAAATGATTTTATTATTAGTTACTGTCCCATTGAAAGTTAAGTACTTGCCAGAGAATAAGTCTGCCTTACTTCTAGACAGTCTAACCTGTGTGGAATTCTCTCTCTTGACATAGTAAATTCCTACATCAATATCCTCAAATTTGTTTTCAGTGGTAGTAGTAATTTTAATACCATCAGCATTTGTTGTAGTTGTGCTGACAAGAGAAGACTTGTACCAGACTGCATCACCAGTATAGAGTCCATGATCAGTTGTGGTAGTAAGATTCAGTAGTTCTGTACTTTGATATGTTCCACTGATGTTTATCTTTTTGTCATAAGGATTGGTCTCAACAGAATATCTTGGAATTGAATTGGATGCAACAATTACATCGCCCTCGAAATTGCCATATGTGTTTTGAACATTAGCAACATACTTATTCAGTTGTGGATAATCTCCAGAGTTTCCTTTCAGTAACTGATTCTCTACAACAAAAGTATGAGATACATTGATAGAAGAAGTCAGTCTTGCAATGAAAGATGTGGAAGACCTTACAGAAATGACATTACCAGTGAAGTTAGAACTGTTAGTTACATCTTCCACTAAGACAGAATACTGCTCTTTGAGGAAGTGTGGGTCATAAGTTTCAAATTGATATGAATTTTCAGCAGCATCAACTAATGTAACACTTTCAATGTTCCACTTGGTCTGAATATTTGCTAACCAATTCTTAGACCTTTCAGAAGTATCCTCAAGACCAAGAGACTGAACCTTAATGGTATCTCCTTTCTTGTAGAGATATGTTTTCTCATTCAGACTCAGATTCTTTAATGTGGATGTAATTCTTACCTGAATCTGATCAGAGGTATTAATTCCAGCATAAGCATAAGAATAGTCATCAAATCTGATATCAGTGGTTCTGGACAAAGAAGTGCTAACACCACTTACATTCAGGAACTGGTTGTCATTCTTATCAAGATATTGAATTGAAATGATATTATTGTCTACATCTTTTGCTACTAACTTACCAGTATCAGCAAATCCAACAGTTGAATCTACATCAATAATTGTAGAACCAGCAGATACACTGGTCAAAATCTTTGTTTGTGAATTTGGTTCAAACTCACTAAAAATTGAACCTGTTACATCAATATCTCTTTGGTATCCAAAGTCAATGGAAACCTGATAATATTGACCTTGATCATATTGAATCTGTTCTACATCAGTGACAGAACCTCTGGCACCCGTTGCATCCTGGAACAGAGTGAGATTTTTTAATTGGAGTGGGTCACCTTGAATCTGCTCAACAACAATATCTTGAGTGATTTTGTAATCAGCATTAGATGGACGCAGAAGATACTCTGCAGGTTTAATAACATCTACATCTTCACCATACAGTGCTCTGAATAGAATCTCAAAGGATTGGTCTGTTCCCTTTGACTTATAGAAACTGTCTGCATTAAAGACAAAGTTTCTTTGGTCTAATCCTGAGTATAACTGCCTTTCAGTAAATCCAGGAGTGAATTGATACTTAACCTTCTTGAAAAACTGCTGAAGGAAAAGAATATTCAGATTATAAATTGTCGCACCAGAGCTATGTGTATTTGCCTCTGAAGTGCTAAAAACTAACTCATCGGGGGTATTGGTCCCAATGTAAGATGTAATGCCACTGAAACCCCTTGTACAGTTCACAAAAGAGGAATCTGTCTTATACTCATATCTAATGATTTCATCACCAATTTTAATCAGACCATTGGTATCAGCAAATCCTTGAGTGAAGTTGCCAACTTCTGATGTCTCAATAGTTGTATCTCCATATGAAATATCACTCAGCAAGACAGTAGATGTCTTCAGGTTGAATAACTCATCAACCTTAACGTACTGGTCCAGGTTCTGAACCAAATCATATGTTCCACTTTGAAATTCCTGTGAAACATAATATTGTTGCAGAAAATCTGTAAGAAGGGGGAAGTCCTCCTTTACATAATCAGGAAGTTGACTAGAAACAATATCCTGAAACTTGACTCTATCTACTGCCATTCTTTATTATCTTGTGAGAGATCCGTTTGAATAACTGGAAGTTACTTTGTAATTGCTTCCTGAAATATCATTGCCTGAAGCAATTTCATCAGCAACCATATTAACTGTTACATTACTATTATCTAGCTGCAAATAGAGGTCCTGTAATCCAATAACATCATTGGAATAAGGGGAAACAGAAATCTCAACTAAAGGAGTTCCTCTGTTCACCATTGTTGAAATAATATTGATTGGGTTCAACTTAATTTCACCCTTTTCATAATCAATAACTCCAACATTCCTCTTTACAACTACTGGTTCATTTGGTGCATTCAGTTTGAATAAGAAAATGGACCCTTTCAAAGAAGTTGAATCTGGAGTATCTCCAAGATAAACAGTATCATTGATTCCACTTACTCTAAATCCAGATGACTTAATATTATATCCAGTAGAACTCTTGATGTGGAATCTATTTCCAAAACAAATTTCATACTCAGCAAACTGATTCAGTCTTGCTTCCATATCTCTTCTCATGGTAATAGTTGTCACATTAGAAGTGATGGACTCATGACTATCATCAATAATCTTCAAAAACTTACTGTATTTGAATCTGGCACCAAACTTATTTAACTGAGTTGAATCAGAGTAATTTACAATATTATTCGATACAATAGTCTGTACTGTTGCTGCATCAGGTGCTAGATTTGTATTGTAGTAAACATTTGAGTTTGCTTCAATATACAGGTATTTGAGGTCAACAATCTCAGGAACAATGCCTGCAACACTATATTTCTTTAATGCACTTTGAATGTTCTGCTTAATTGCAGAAGATAAAAACACACCATTATATGGTTTGATGCTAATGAATACTTTACCATATGCAGGAGGGTTTAGATCTTCTCCACCAAAGGCAGAAACTGATTCTGTCTCAGCATAGATGTTAGGAACAATTGCTTCATAATCAGATGCTGTTACTGCTCTATTCTGAGAAGCATAGATTTGAGTAGCATACTTCTTAACAGAATTTACAGATTCAATTGCTTTACCACCATAAGATGATTGAGTGGTGTTAACAGCTGAAATTCCATTGGTGACTACTGATCCATTATTATCTACTAATGAACCAGAGAATGAGAAGTTGGAAAGATTATTTCCATTTTCTCCATTGCAGATAATATAATTTACTTCAATAAAGTTGGGTTCTTCTGGTTTGACACCAAACACTCCATCACCAAACAAGAGTTCATATCTCTCATCAGAGACCTCTTGGAGGAAGTATACGGGGGATGTGGAGGTGATATCAAACAAACTATCAGACTGTCTGTATTTTCTCTGAACAGTTGATGTTGCTGATTCTCTTACATTAACAGTAATCAATGATGAGTCAATTCCAGCATTAGTCAAAGTGAATCTTTGATCTGGAATTCTAGAACTTACTGTGAATGTTTGTTGTACAAAGGTTCCCTCATAAACATCAATGTCATTGAAGAATGCAG
>Ga0181592_10001003_pt1 | contig 22594 bp, 23 predicted proteins | sample 071ome_20_FD_133755 | JGI IMG/M metagenome (GOLD analysis project Ga0181592, IMG submission 133755) | Coastal salt marsh microbial communities from the Groves Creek Marsh, Skidaway Island, Georgia - 071412BT metaG (megahit assembly) | ecosystem: Environmental > Aquatic > Marine > Intertidal...
GTGCGTTTTCGAGAATGTTTATGGGCATGTCTCTATGGGCCTCGACGAGGTGCTATCTGACTTGGAAGGGGAAGGCTACGCCGCAAGGCCGTTCATTGTTCCAGCTTGTGCCGCAGACGCACCTCACAGACGAGACAGAGTTTGGATTGTTGCATACGCCAACGGCGAAAGCGAACCAAATGTCTCCCGACATGCTGAAGAAGGGGAGCGGTTGGTGGCCCACAGCAACAGCGCGGGACTACAAGGGCGGCAGAACGCCAGAGACATTAGCAAAAGCAGGGCGCAACGAGACAAACAGTCTACCAGACGCAGTAAACGCCCAGATGGGCAAAACTGGCTCCCTGAACCCTCAGTGGGTCGAGTGGCTAATGGGATACCCAATCGGGTGGACAGACTTAAAGGATTAGGAAACGCCATAGTGCCACAGATAGCGATGCGTATCGGGCAGACAATAAAGGCAACGTATGATGTCTGATGACGATGTCGAGGCATTTCTAAAACCGCTTGTCAGGCTGCGATTAGCGTCATGACGGAGCAACTCGTCAACTGCCCACGGTGCAGGGGATTTGGCGAGAGGGAACAGTGGGTCTACGCAAATTTTGTAACGGATCCGACACTGGCAATTTTCGTCTGCGATATATGCGGCGGCACCGGAAAAATAGATTTGTTGCTTGATGCAATACTGAGTGAGGAACCAGATGACGAAGACTGAGGTCGAGATCGAACACATGCTGTGGACTGTATCGTACAGCCCAGAAGCGGGTGCATGGTTTTCGCTGCGTCCGGTAGAGCATGACAAGCAGTTATTCAGCGGCCCGATCCATGAGGGGATGGCCGACGAATTGCGGGAACTGGCGAGAGCGGTTGCCAAGATAGAAAAAGAGATTGTCGAAAGATGTGAGTCTTGTGACGGCAGCGGATGGATTGAGGTGGTGCGTATGGTTCGTGTGTCCGGTGAATACCAGGCATACGAGCCTGTCGCAGAGAACGAGCGGTGTGATGAATGCAATCCACTGGGAGTTTAAATAGCAATGGAGTTTAAGAAAACAGATCTACAGCTGTTGTGGTACGCGCTTAGCGATTACAGCGGCCAATTTGTACAGCAATATCACGAATATCATGATGAGTATGACAGTACGGATGCTGCAATATTCAAAGATTGCAACAGGTTAAAGGACAGAATTAACGCAAGATTAATCAAAAAACACGGGGTGAACATGAAATGAAGCTAACAAGTGAAGAGACAAAGGTCGTTATCGTTGCGCTGCGCAAGCATCGGAATGAATTCCAGTATGATGCCAGGGACACGCTGAACACGCATGAGTATCTGCAAGCGACAGAGTTGTTAGACAAGTTCATGAACGTCTATGAGGAACAGATGACTGAGGTCGCTAATCTTTCCCATGAGATGTTGGACGAGGCGTATGAAGAAACGCAAACTGCCTGATCGGAGATTGTACGGCGTTCACATGCAGCGGCAGTTGTACGTCGATAAAGACGAGTTCGAGGCAGATGAGTGCATCCGGATCATAGGCAAGATGGATGACGAGAATTTCAACCGCGTGGCTCAGCATGTACTTGCGATGGTGTACTGGCGACAAAAAAAATCGGCAGTAGACGGCGATGAAAAGCAATGACGGACATGGACGGACTGTGGATAAATTTAGTGGATTGACATGATTCAAATCACCTTATTAAAATCGACGAAGTCGCGACATGCTAAGCTTAGCGCTAAGCTTTGCGCTAAGAATTGCAGATCAAAAAACAAAGCTAATCTTGAAAGCTTACCATATAGCTTTCAAGGATTAGCGCTAAGTATATCGCTAAGCTTAACGCCTAAGATTTGGATTTGATTTGTGGATAAGCCAGACGTAAGCGAATTATCAGATATTTTTTTTGAAGCGGCAGAAACAGAGCGAAAACTACCGGCTGCTATTCGAAAGCAAAAGATGTCATCATGGCCAGACTATGTGCAATCATGGAGCGCATACGGCTACGGAGATTTCAAACCAGGATTACCGAAAGCAACACCAACCCAGATCGATAGCTATGAGATGGCTCTCGCTCTGGGTATTGAGATGATGGACGAAGATGATCGCAAGATTGTCTGGGCAGTAGCACACAGCGCAGCATTCAGAGAACGTGGCCCGCAGTGGTACAAGCTTGCAAAGATAAGAGGCTACAGTGATGGTCGCGTTATCAAGAGAAAATACCAGGATGCATTGATCCGATGCTGGTACAAGATCCAGGCACAATCAGATGATATCCTGGCTGATTATTTCTAAAAGAGAAATTTAGGATGTTTATCTGCGCTTGCGCCGATTTCAATTGTTGTTGCCAAAGGATATTGCCATTTGTAGTGCGCAAGCAGTTTGTCATAAAGGTGCGTTTCAAAAGCTAAAAGATTTAAGCAAATCTGTCTTTCTTCTTCATCGGTAGTTGAACAATCAATCATTTGATCGTGCGTTTCCATAACCACAGTAAGGCTATTCATGATGACCTGGTATTCTTCTTTTGTGAAATTCATGTCGCTATCTCCTTTGCATAACGATATGGCTGTAGACGGATACCGTCAAGCGGCATGATAAAATAATACTAGTGCTTGTATGAATGCACGAAATGTGGTAGGGGATATGATATAATAGGACAGATTTTGTTTTATTACCTCTCGCCAGGTGGCGCATTCGACTTGTCGCTATTTCGATCATCCCAGGTCACCTGGCAAAACAACGGCTCTCAGCCTAACATCTAACACGTTCCATACAAAACTTGCCTGACCAGAGTGCTGGGCTGGGAGCAATCAACACATGCCAACAAAAGTAACACAAGAACAGATGGATATCATTTGTGATCGTATCGCTGAAGGGGAAAGCCTCACACGCATATGCGATAACACAAAGGATCTTCCTTCATGGCGTACAGTGTTGCGTCATGTCAAAGACGATGAAGATGCATACACAAAGTATCGCACAGCACGTTCTTTGCAGTGTGAGGTCATGCGTGATCAAATACTCGATCTGGTTAATGCAGAACTACCAGCGGATCCGAAGCTTGCAATGGCAGAGGTTCAACGCAGAAGACTGCAAGCAGATCACATGGACAAGCATATCAGACAAATGCAGCCGCTGGGCCTCAGAGACAAGGCAGAAGACAAGCAACAAGCTGGACAGATCACACTGACCTGGTCAGACGGTAACGTCACTGCAGAGGCGGGATAATGGATCCAGCTAGTTTACCTGGATGGGCTAGAAGAGCGCTAGACCCAAGCACACCGATGTCGGAAGCAAGGGAAACAGTTCGCACAATGTCGATGGACAACAAGCTATTCCCAACGATACGCATGATCGATGGAAAGCTTACTAGGCTCAGCCCTGATGAAGCTTACAACATGGCTATCGAGATGAACGACTACATTGAGTTTGAGAACGAAGCAGATGCCACAGCGTTTAGCAAAAGGCTAAGCAATATGATCGGCAAGAAAAGATCCGTGATGTCTTCAATGGCAGAGGGAATGTAATGGCTAAGAACAAGAAGCACTACACACCTGATGGTAAGCTGTACAATGGTAAGACGCACAAGATGCCTGATGGTACATTGCACAGTGGAGAAGAGCATACCGATAGCAGTGTGAAGCTTACTCACAAGAAACCGAAGAGCGTCATGAAGCAAATGGGTAAGGGGTGATTTACGATATATCACACGCAGATTGACAGGGGTCGCGCGCACGAGGCACGCCGGCTGGGTTTGATTTTTGAAAATCGATATGCCGCCTGGTGGTTTGTGACCAGGTTGTGACCGAATGCTGTTATGCCCCAGTAAATAAAGGGTTAGGTGACGGGGATACTGCCCGTTTCCCCTAGAAAATGGCAGGGGGCCGACCCCCACCCCCCGAAAATCCGCGCGCCCCGACTCTACACGTTATATAGGCCAGGAAGACACTGTCTCATGCAGATCCAGATCCCTTATTCCCCTAGACCACTGCAGCAAGAGTTGCACAATGCACTGTCGCAGAAGCGCTGGGGAGTAGTGGTGTGTCACAGACGATTTGGTAAGACTGTGATGGCCATAAACCATTTGCTTAGGGATGCGATACTCTGCACGAAACCTAATCCCAGGTACGCTTATATCGCCCCTACATACCGCCAGGCGAAGGCAGTGGCATGGGATTATCTGAAGCAGTTTGCTGGTGCGATCCCTATGGTGCGGTTTCATGAGACTGAATTGCGGTGTGACTTGCCCAATGGCGCTAGGATACAGCTTCTCGGATCAGAAAATCCGGATAGTTTAAGAGGCATCTACATCGATGGAGTTTGCTTGGATGAGATGGCTGACATGCCGGAGAGTTTGTTTCCGGAAGTGATTAGGCCGGCGTTGAGCGATAGGAAGGGGTGGGCGTTATTTATCGGGACACCGCGTGGACACAATGCGTTTTTCGAGTTGTATGATGCAGCTGAGAAACAGGCTGATTGGCATACGGCTTTATTCAAGGCGAGTGAAACGGGGATATTGGACGCAGAGGAACTGGATGCTGCCCAGGCGATGATGTCGGCAGATCAGTATGCGCAAGAATATGAATGTAGCTGGGTGGCGAATGTCCCTGGTGCTGTTTACGGACATGAGTTGCAAGACCTCCATGAGAAGGGGCGCATCTCTTCAGTTCCGTATGATCCATCTGTAAGGGTGGATACTTTTTGGGATCTGGGAATGAACGATTCCACGGTGATCTGGTTCGTCCAGCAAGTTGGGCGGTCAGTGCATGTGATCGATTATTACGAGAACAGGGGTGAGGGTTTGCCTCACTATGTGAAGGTTCTGCAAGGTAAAGACTACGTTTATGGGGAGCATAATGCGCCTCATGACATTGAGGTGAGAGAGTTGAGTACAGGCAAGAGCCGACGAGAAACGGCTTATGACCTGGGGATAAATTTTCGAGTTGTTCCGAAATTGCCATTAGAGGACGGGATCCATGCTGCGAAAATGTTATTGCCACGTTGTTGGTTTGATGCGGATCTGTGCAAGCCAGGTTTGGAAGCGCTGCGTCAGTATCATCGAGCGTATAACGAGAGGCTGCGTTCATTTAGGAACACGCCTGTTCACGATTGGAGTAGCCACGCTGCAGACGGGTTTAGATATCTGGCGGTTGGGTTACGGCAGGGTCGTGGATTTGGTGAGCGGCCACCGCAACGGCAAGCGATGAATGATTACAATCCGTTTGCCGCATAGGAGATAGATCATGATTTTACACACCGGCTGGAAGGATTCGGCATTTAACCCAAAGAATTGGGGTGGCGGTGGGTCTGCCGCGAATAATAAATCTAACAGAACTAGCGCATCAAAAGATAATTTTGATGATAGCAATGAGGGCTATAAAAATTATTCTGGCAGCTTCACTGATGATCTTTCGATGGGTTTATCAACTTTTGGTATGAGTTATGAAAAACAAGCGGAAGCATTAAAAGAGCAAGGGTATAGTCCGAGCGCTATCCAAGATTTCCAGGCGCGCACTAAAGCAACGCAAGCAGCGAACACGCCGCCCCCAGGTGGCAACGACGACAACGATAATAGTTCATCAGCGACAACCACGACCACGGAAACAGATGACGGTGGTGACGATGGGGGAGATGATGATGGTGTCGGCACATCCGCGACAAACACATCGACGCTAGACACAACAAGTAGCGGAACATCGGATGACATCACAGCTGGTGGCACCGGTACGGCAGCGGCTGGTGTTGCTGAAGCTGAGCAAATTATAGCGCAAGCGGATGGCCCTGCAGAAGCGGCTGTTGCTGAAACGGCAAAGAAAGGTCGCCGTGGCAACATTCTGACAACATCACAAGGATTGCTCAGCGATGAAGACGATCCAAACCTACGCCGCCGTCGATCACTCATGGGCGGGGGATTAATCAATTGATGGCATACAAAAACCAAGCTGGGAAAATGGGCGCTATGTCTGCACAACCGGCAAAGCGCAAAGGCACAAACACTGTGGATCCGCTGGAGAGCCTTAATCAAAAGATGGCTGGCCGCACACAAGGGAAATCGCTCGATGGTTTAGCGCCTGGATTAAAGAAAAAGAAAACGTCCCTTATGGGTACGCTAGGAAACATGTAATGCAGATATCACCCACGATAGCAGCGCTGGATCGCCGTTACCAAACGCTCCAGACGCAACGGTCAAATTGGGAAAAGCATTGGCAAGAGCTTGCCGACTATATGCTGCCGCGCAAAGCTGACATCACGAAAAAGCGCACACAAGGTGATAAGCGCACAGAATTGATCTTTGACGGCACTGCAATTCACTCTGTGGAGCTATTGTCATCATCCCTGCATGGTATGCTCACCAGCCCGTCCACACCTTGGTTTAGCTTGCGGTATCGGGATCCGGCATTGCAAAACGATGATGCGGCCAATGAATGGCTAGAGATTTGCCTGGCACAAATGTACCAGCACTTTAACCGGTCAAATTTTCAGCAAGAGATCCATGAACTGTATTATGACCTAGTCGTGTTTGGCACAGCTGCGTTTTATGTGGATGCAGATAACCAGGGTTTACGCTTTGCGTCACGCCACATTGCTGAGATCTGCATAAGCGAAGATGCCAAAGGAGCTGTTGATACGGTCTATCGTAAGTTTGATATGACCGCGCGCGCAATGGAACAGCGCTTTGGCAAAGACAACTTGCCCAGGGATTGCCTAAGTGACCTGGAAAATGACCCGTACAAAGAACACAAGGTCATCCATGCGGTCTATCCACGCGGCGAAACCAAAGGCAAAATCGGTAAACTTAAAGCAGTTGCATCGGTTTACTATCACGCCGATTCAAAGCATATGCTGAGTGAAAGCGGATTTGATGAATTCCCGTTCATGGTTCCGCGTTTTGTCAAAGACAGTGTAAGCACATATGGGCGATCACCGGCAATGACGGCACTGCCGGACGTAAAAATGCTGAACAAAATGTCAGAGGTGACAATTCGTGCAGCGCAAAAGCAAATCGATCCACCACTGATGGTGCCGGACGATAGCTTTATGATGCCGATCCGCACCACACCTGGTGCATTGAATTTCTATAGATCCGGAACCCGTGATCGTTTGGAGCCGCTCAACATCGGTGCAAACAATCCACTAGGGCTGGCAATGGAGCAAGAAAGACGGAACGCTATCCGTCAGGCGTTTTATGTCGATCAGTTATTGATGTCCAACGGGCCAACAATGACTGCGACAGAAGTGTTGCAACGCAATGAAGAGAAGATGAGACTCCTTGGGCCAGTATTGGGCAGATTGCAATCTGAGCTTCTACAACCTCTGATATCTCGATCATTCGCGTTGTTGCTCAGGGAAGGCCTCCTCCCTGCCGCCCCTGAGCAGTTACAAGGCCAAGACATTGACATCGAGTATGTCAGCCCACTGGCCAAGGCGCAGCGCCTTACAGATCTGCAAGCAATGCTACGCGGATTTGAGGTCATGATGCAAGTCGCAGAGATCGCACCGGTCATGGATTACCTGGATAGCGATAGATTGGTGCAATACCTGGTCGAGGTCACTGGCATCCCAGCGCGCGTCATTAGAAGCGATGAAGAGGTCGCACAGATGCGCAGACAACAACAAGAACAACAAGCCGCAATGCAACAACAGGCTGATGCAATGATGCAATCAGAAATGGCGCAAAACCTCGCGCCGATGGTTAAAGCGGTTGGTCAAACACAATGAAGCAACTAGAAGAATTAAAACTGAACTATCGCCGGACATTTAACACCGACGATGGTCAAGTGGTCTTAGAAGATCTCAAAAAACGGTTCGCTTTTGAGACAACGACATTTTCGGACAACCCATATCAATCTGCATTTAACGAAGGTCAGCGATCAGCTGTGCTGAGTATTGTCCGAATGCTGGCCGAAGGGAAGGAACCACAATGAGTGAAGACGTAGCAGTAGACGCTGGCGGCGAAGGGGGAGCAGCCGAAGCGGTAGCCACATCGAGCTTTTTGGATAGCGTTGACGAGAAATATCGCAGCAACCCAAATCTAACCAAGCACACAGACATCAATAGCTTGGCGCAGTCACACATACATTTGAACAGTATGATAGGCGCGGATAAGATTGCGCGACCACAAGAAAACTGGTCGGATGATCAATATAACCAGTTCTACACTGACATCGGCAGACCAGCGTCTGCAAAAGAATATCAAATAGCTGGGCCGGATCCAGATGATGCAGCCTGGAACCAATACAAAGAAGCAGCACACGCGGCTGGCCTTAGTCAGCGCCAAGCGCAACACATGGCTGATTTTCTTAACCAGGCATCAGAATATGGCGCGCAAGAACGTCAAGGTGCCATTGAGCAACTAAAGCAGCAAACCAAAGACGATCTGACACGCGAGTGGGGCCAAGCGGCAGTGCAACGTGTTGCAATGGCAAACAACGCGGCAGAGCGTTATGGTTTTGCTGATATGTTAGAAGACATTGTTTTGGAAGATGGTCGCCAGCTGGGTGACGTTCCAGAAATAATAAAGATGTTTGCGCAGATCGCGCAAGACATCGGCGAGGATACTCTTGTGGGTGAAACCAAAGAGTTAGTTATGACTCCGGATGAGGCAAAGCGTAAGTATAGTGAATTAATGGCCACACCAGCTTACACTGAGAAATTTCATCCAGAGCATGATTGGACTGTGAAAGAGGTCGAAAAACTCTTTCAACAGGCTTATAGTGGATAACCGTAAGGCCCACGCGCCAAACTTGTGTGGCAAGTGGAGTGACTGCCCGTAGCAGTAAGTATGGCCCCGTTAGGGATAACCACGCGCAGTAATCTGAAAACCTAAACTGTAGAAGGAACTCTGAAATGGGTATCATTACTACGGCCTTTGTTAATCAGTTTTCTGCAAACGTCCAAATGCTTTCACAGCAAATGGGTACTAAACTGCGCTCAGCAGTTGATGTGGAAACCGTAACTGGTGAAAAGGCTTTCTTTGAGCAAGTTGGTTCAGCGGCAGCAGTAGTGCGCACAAGCAGAAATGCAGACACGCCTCTTGTTGAAACACCGCATGAACGCAGAATGGTCACTATGGCTGATTATGAGTACTCCTCATTAATCGATGACCAGGACAAAATCCGGATGTTGATTGATCCAACATCTTCATATGGCAAAGCGGCTGCAGCTGCTATGGGGCGTTCAATGGATGATGTTATCATCTCTGCCGCTCTTGGTACTGCAAAAACTGGCAAGGACGGCTCTACAAGCACAGCGCTACCGTCAACGCAAAAAATTGCGCACGGAAGCTCTGGTTTGACACTAGCTAAATTGTTGCAAGCCAAAAAGATCTTGGACAAAAATGATGTGGATCCATCGATCCCTCGTTACATCGTTTGTGGTGCAGATCAAATTGAAGATTTGTTGAACAACACAACAATCACATCAACCGACTTCAACACAGTGAAAGCTCTCGTCCAAGGCGAGATCAATCAGTTTGTTGGGTTCACTTTCATTACGTCCACACGATTAACGACAGACAGCAATAGTGACCGCCAGGTTATCGCATTTGCATCAGACGGCATTAAACTAGCGGTTGGCAAAGAGCCAGTTGCGCGTATTGATGAGCGTCCTGACAAATCATATGCGACCCAGGTCTACTATGCTCAGACCATCGGTGCGACACGGATGGAAGAGAAAAAAGTCGTTGAAATCGCGTGTACAGAATAAGGAGACTGAAATATGGCTACTGTTTATTCCGCACAGCGAACAAATTCACGCGCCACACCAGTGGTGATGAATCAAGCTAATGAACTGGGCGGTCGTATCCGCGTGGCTCATGGCACATACGAAGCATCTGCATTGGCATCTGGCGATGTCATCGAGATGTTTGTACTACCAAACGGCGCACGTTTGTTGGAAGGCTCCCTAGCGCATGACGCTCTAGGTGGCTCAACAACATTGTCTGTCGGTCACGCTGCATACAACAACGCAGATGGCACAGCTGTTTCAGCTGCCGCTGCCGCGTACAAAGCAGCCGCTGCATCAACATCAGCACAAAAAGTTGATATCCTTGCGACACTAGCTCTAGGCTCCGGCTCAGAACTAGATGCTGACCAGGATGGTGTGACGGTCACTGTGACAATGGGCGGTGCAGCTGGCACTGGCACCATTGAGGTAACGATCAAGTATGTGGTCGATTAAATAAGTTGGGGCGCGCAAGCGCCCCTTCTTTTTTGTATGGAGAACATCAATGACATCAACAGTTGATATTTGTAATTACGCTCTCAACATGCTGGGTGCGTCTACAATCTCCGCACTTGATGAAAACTCGAAAACCGCCCGTATCGTAAATCAAAGATACGAGAGTGCGCGTGATTTCGTGTTTAGGGAGCATATCTGGAATTCGCTTATTCGCCGTGCAGAACTCGCACAAGATACGGAAACACCGGCATTTGGATATGATTATCAATATCCGTTACCGACAGAACCGTATTGCTTGCGTGTGCTAGAGTTTTCCAACGGCTCAATGAGTTATCCACAAGACAACATGATGACCAATTCCGGTGGGCCATCATTTGTCATTGAGGGACGCAAATTGCTGACCGATGAAGGTACAGCAAAAATCAAATATATCGCGCGCATTACTGATCCAAATGAGTATGATGCCGGTCTAATTGAAACCCTGGCAGCATATCTTGCGTCTGAGATCTGCTACGCGGTGACCGGATCCACCAGCATGGTGCAAATCACATACTCAAAATACGAACAGATTATGCGCAATGCGCGCCACACTGATGCAACAGAGGGCGCAACAACGCGCCTGGAAGCTTCTGACTTTATCGAGAGTAGATTTTAAATGGCAAGATCTGCACCTAGTTTTAGCTCTTTCGTTGCTGGGGAAATCAGCCCACGGCTGGAAGGGCGCACAAATCTAGAGAAATACCGCAACGGGCTGTCGAATTTAACCAATATGGTTGTGATGCCGCATGGCGGCGTTACGCGCCGTCCAGGCACTGAATACTTAGGCGAGGTCAAGGATAGCTCTGTCAAAACAAGACTGATCCCGTTTCAGTTTAAAACAAGCGACACATACATTCTTGAGTTTGGTGACCAGGTCATGCGCGTGTATCGCGATGATCTGTCGGTCTTAGAGAGTTCGTCTAAAACAATTACGGGTGCCACCCAGGCAAATCCGGTTGTGATAACGTCAACGTCACACGGGCTTAGCAATGGTGACGAGGTTTACGTCGATAGCCTTGGCGGCATGACTGAGGTCAACAACCGTAATTATCTAGTTGCTAATGTCACATCGAATACATTTGAACTACAAAACCTATTTGCTGAAAACATCGATGGCACTGGGTTCACAGCCTACACATCCGGTGGGTCAGCAACAAAGATCTATGAGGAAACAACACCATACGCGGCAGCGGATATCTTTGATCTGCGTTTCGCGCAATCAGCTGATGTTATGTACATCGTGCATCCAAGCTATCCAATTCGGCAGCTAACACGCACGGGTCACAATTCCTGGGCCTTTAACACGTTCACTGTAGTAGGAACGCCAAGCCCTAACATCAACAATGCGACCGATAACTATCCCAGCGTTGTGTCGTTCTTTGAGCAACGCCTTGTTTTTGGAAACACTAACAATAACCCCCAGACATTGTGGTTTAGCAAAAACGGCGACTATACGAATTTCACAACGGGTACAGCGGATGATGATGCGCTGGTCTACACAATTGCGGCCAACCAGGTAAACGCAATCCGGTATCTCTCTGCAACGCGCGTGCTAACGGTAGGAACGTCTGGCGGTGAATATGTGGTCACTGCATCAAATGATGGGCCGGTGACACCGACTACAACTCTTATACGCAAGTACAGCAACTATGGATCAGCCGGTATCGAGCCTGTCCAGGTCGCCGATGTGACGCTGTTTGTGCAGCGGGGCAAGCGCAAGGTGCGTGAGTTTAAATATGTCGGTGAGGTCAACACAGCGGCTTACCAAGCACCGGAAATGACGATCCTGGCAGAACACATCACTGAGGGTGGTCTAACGCAGTTTGCGTACCAACAGGAGCCAGACTCCGTTGTTTGGGCCACACGCACAGATGGCACACTGCTTGGCATGACATACCGGCGAGAAGAAGATGTTGTGGCCTGGCACAAACACGTTATCGGTGGATCGTTTGACGGGGGCCAGGCTGTGGTAGAAAGCATCGCAACACTGCCGACAGATACCGGCGAAGACAAGCTGTACATGATTGTAAAGCGTACAATCAACAGCCAGACAAAACGCTACATCGAAAAGATGAAACCGTTTGATTTTGGTGGGGTCACAACGACTGCACACTTTGTCGATAGCGGCCTGTCATACTCTGGTGGATCTACAAGCTCTCTGTCCGGTCTATATCACCTGGCGGGTGAAACACTCAACGTCCTGGCAAACGGTGCCAGCCACCCAGACAAAGCGGTCAGCAATGGCGGCATTAGCCTGGACTTTGCAGCAACTACGGCAGCTGTAGGCTATGGCTACACAAGCGCATTGCAAACACTGCGTGTAGAGTCGGGATCTGTGGATGGTACGTCACAAGGCAAACCAAAACGCATTCATGCAATCACGCTGCGCCTGTTTGAAACAGTCGGCATCGAGGTCGGCAATAGTGCAACTGAACTAGATCGGATCCCGTTTCGCGACAGTTCGATGGCAATGGATCAAGCGATCCCGCTATTCACCGGTGATAAAGAAATCGAATTCCAAGGCGGGTTTGATGAAGATGACCGGATCTATGTGCAGCAAAGCCAGGCTTTGCCGATGACCGTTCTGGCGTTCTATCCACGCATGAACACGTTTGATATTTAGGAAACAAAAATGTCACTTACTACCTTGCTAAAAATTAAAACTTTATTTGATTTTGCCGGTGGCATTTCGTCGAAACAATCTGCTAATGCCGCTGCAGCTAAAGCGCAAGAGGCCGCGAACTTTAACGCTGACATCATCATGCGTGATGTCGATATTCTCGAAAAGCAACGCGAGATTATCAATGCCAATTACGAATTAGACGCTGTAAGAAATGCGCGGTTCTTTGAGCGAGATGTCCAGGGTAAAACACGCGCTGGGTATGGATACGCAGGGATCGACATGAGCCACGGCACACCAATTAAGGTCATGCTCGACAATGCGCGCGAGTTTGATCACTCGCAAAAGGTTGCTACGTTCAATAATACAATAACAAACATGCAGATTAACGATGCAATCGAAGAAACAAAATTACAGGCAGAACTTACAAAAATGGCTGGTCAGGCAAATGCCGCTGGTCTTAGAGCGTCAGGCACAACAAGCCTGATTAAATCGTTTAGCGCTGGTCTAAGCAATTTCGCATAAACAACGGCTGATAGCATGAAAATTCCAATTTATACAGCAAGGGCGCAAGCAACTAACGAAGCGCCTGGTCGCCGCTTTTCTGTGCGTATGGATCCAACCCCGTACATCAAAGCTGAACTAGCGAAGGGCGAGGTGGCTACAGCGTTAACAGAGTCAGCAAGCGCATTTACTGCACAGCGCATTAAGATGATTAACGAAACGCAGTACAACGAAGCTGCGTTGCGTATTGAAGAAGAAATGCGCCAAGCGGTGTATGATTTTGAAAAAGACAAAGATTTTGGCAACATTCTTGATGGCAAAAACAAATGGGGCCAGCGCATGAACGCGATCAAAAACGATGTGATTGCATCGGTTGAGTCCAAATCTTTGCGCAAGAAACTTGGCTTTGAATTCGAAGCCAATGAAATTCAGTCTCGCTTTACCTTACGCGGCAGCATCGACAAGAAAATTGCAGCTGCAGAGGTGGCCGCACTAAAAGCGCGCACAGAGGGTATCGTCGCATATCTGTCGCATCCAGATCGCACCATCGATGATTTTATTACTGAGATGTCGAAGTTGGCAAACGCGCACAAAAATCCAGTAAAAGATAATCGTTTTGATCCGGCGGCTGTTTCAAAAACATTTAACACCGTGATTAAAGATGTCGGTGCAAATGTTGTGGATATCTATGTTGGCAGAACGCCAAGCCGCGCTATAGATCTGTTGGTTGCACTAGAGCAAATGCACGACCTAGATCATGGCAAAGAAATAAAACCAGCTGAGATGGCGCAGCTGGATGCCGGTGGCGCGTATGCATTGACCGTTCTGCGCAATATGGAACAGGACGATGCAATCAAGATTTTGCAAGACGCTGTAACATCAGCAAGCGCGTTTTCGCGTGTGATCGAAGCTGAAGAGAAAAAAGCAGAAGAGGCACAAACCTTTGTGATCGAAAGCCTCAAAAATCGCTATCAGTATTTTGCAAATATTGAGTCTAGTACGCTCAGTGCAGAAGATCTGTCAGAGGTCGAGATGACGGCGCTTTCTACAGCACACCGCAAAATTATTGAGAATGGCGGTGTTCTTACAAGCGCACAGGTTAAAAAAGATATTGTCGATTTTCTGTATCGCGTTAACGAGGTCGATGCCACGTTCCAAGGTATTTTGGACAGAGACAAACAAAAGAAAACATCACCGTTTGCTGAAGTATCAAACCCAGTAATCTTAGATCGTATTTTAAAAAGGCGTGAAGCTGGTACGTTGACGTTTGAGTATCTTGAGGATGAAATATACAACCTCAGTTACGCAGACTACAAAGGTTTCGCTGATGGTTTGCTTGCAGATCAAAAAGCGGCAGAGCGAACTAAGTCTGGGCAAGAAGATAAGAATTTCACAGCACTTAAAGCGTTCAAAGATCAGGCGCTAAAAGTTGCAAAAACAGAATATCAATATGATGCGCTATCCACTGATGACAGTGAATTTGCAAAAGTAAGTCGGGCTGCGTATTTCAATGTCGCCAACGCTATTGAGGAGTTGTTTTTAGAATCGCAGCTGCCAGGTGCGGAGCCGCTCACGAAAACAAAACTGAACGAAGCGCTGAAAGCGGCGATGGAAGAAACAAAAGATATTTGGCACGACAATGTGCGCTCATCTTTTGAAGACTATGTGGACACTGATCGCGCGGCTCAGGCCATGCAAGATCTTGGGTTTGTGTTTTCTCAAACAGCAAACATGCTGGCAGAACTTGATGAGTTCTTTGAAAGTGGTACTCGCACAGAAGTACAGATGCAGAATTACAGTCGGGTAAAACGTCGATTGAAAGAATTTATAAGAACAGGGGCGTTTGAATGAGTACGTCTATTGTAACCAACACCGATGAAGAGATGGATAAGTATGAGGAAGCTGCTTTGCTTATGGAAAATCCACCACCTCTTAATAACAACAGTCAGCTAAAAAAGACTGTTTACAATGGGTTGACGGGCAAAAATGATGTATTACTTCCATTGTCTAGCGGCGGCTATGTTAAAATTGCGGAGCAAGAAAGAGATCGCAAGCAAGACATAATTCGCTACGCGACAGATCTGCAAAACATGAACCAGCCGTTCAACATGGATGATTTCACTGCAGCTGGGTATGCGGAAGATGAGGTGCAAGCAGCCGGTGTCGTGCCACAAGGCCAGGTAAAATCTGGACGGTCAGAGCCATTGTCCGAAGCAGAGACAATCATGTTCCGGCGTAGTGGATCAGATGTTGCTATGCCGCCAAACGCAATGTCGCTTCCTGTTGTAGAGCCTTGGGGCGATGATGTTATAACAGAGGTGACAAAGGGTCTTGTTCGTGGCGGTCTGACAAAACCGGCTGAATTCTTGAAAGATAATTTTGGTATCTATGATCCTTTGGTTTTGCAATTGGTAAATCCAAAAACTGGTGAGTTCGACCCAGCAATTAAAATTCTTTCGCGTGAAGAAAAAGAACAACTAGATGCCGATATGGCAGCTGGCATCATGCCATATGCTTTTGACTTTGAACAATTAGTAGAAGCTAACCCCGATGCCGGAATTGGTGCAACGATGTCTGGTGGAATGGCGCAATTCTTGGGTGCCTTTGCTGGTATTGGCAAACTGTTTAGAGTTGGCTCTGGGATGACGGCTGGCTTTACGCAGGGTGCCGCTGCCGATTTTTTAGCGTTTAGTGGCGATGAAGGTCGTATAACAGATTTGCTGTTAGAAATGGGCGTTCCTGAAAACCAAGTTACAAATTTCCTAAAGACTGATCCAAATGATCCGGATTATGTAGGTCGTTTTAAAACTGCATTAGAAGGTGGCCCAATAGGTGTGTTGTTAGAAGGGACGCTCTTAACAATTGGCAAAACTTTCCGCGCTATTAAAGACGGTGATGTGCCGCCAGAGGTTTTGGATGAAACTATTAAAGAGGGCAAACAGAGTTTGCTTGGGGTTGTCCAAAATAAATTAGAAAGCCTGGGCGCTGAAGCAGACGAGCGCATAGCAGCTGAAGGGGCTACGCTTTATTCTAATCCAGTTGGGCCAATATCAGATCGCATACTATCAGCCCTGGGTCGCATGGTTGCTAAAACACAATCTGATGTGCGCGCCGAAGGTGGATTGCCAATTGCACAAGACAAGGGTGACGAAAACTTGCGTCTGCATAGCCAGCGCATTGCTAAAATGAGAGAAGAGGGCGTAGCCTATCCTGGTGCGCCTAAAAACCCGCGCACAGTTATCAAAGCGCCAGAAGGGTCAGATCTGCCAGATGTGGTCGTAGGCAACATTGAACCAGAAGATTGGCAGCAACGCATCGAGGCATCGATGTCACCGGAAGAAATCAACAAGGCTGCGTCTTGGTACAAAATCGTATTTGGTGAATTCCAGAAGCAAGCTGACGGAGATCCGGAAGAAATCGCAAGGTTAACTGATGCCTGGTTTGCGGGGCAGCAAAACTCTAGCCCCAGCCAAACGCTAAATGACGTTCTTTACATCTATGAACAGGTAAAGCGCGGTGTGCCAAAAGATGAAATCGTCGGTAAAGGTCTGCCATCTGCTAATCGCCTGGTCATCGATATTTTGACGCAATCAGAAATTACGGCTGGTGCCGGACAAAAAATTGCTGACTTTCTTGATGCTGGCTATGGCAAGAACGTGCGCGCTATTATGGGCAACAATCCAGAGGGTGGGTCACCATTTGTTGTGGATATTCACACAGCGCGTGACACCGGCCTGGTCGATCAGATCTACATCAACCACCTAACCCGTCTAGGCTACGATGTTCCGGATAACTTAATTGTGGATGTTGGCGGCGGTGGCATCAAAGGGCCAATGTACGAAAACAGAGCGATGTTTGGCCATCAGCTGACAGATCATCTAAACCAGCAAAACTGGATGGGTCGATCAGATTGGGAACCGGCAGAAATCCAGGCGATTGGATGGATGCAGCTATCTAACATGTACGGCGGGTCAAACACCGGCGGTGACATTGTCGATGCATTCTCAGTAAACACACGCCGCATTTCTATGGAAGTAGATCCAGGCGAGGGATCGCCACTGGCAGATAAATTTGGCGAAGATTATAAAGCGTTGTCGGTAGAAGATCAGCGCGCCATTAATGACCAGGTCACATCAAAAGCTATTGAGCTTGTTAATAACGATATGGGCATAACGCTGGGATCCAACGTGCATGGCACCGGTGGCTGGGAATTGTTCCAGAACCCATCAACAGTGCAGCAAGCTATTGCATCTAAGCAAGCAGCCATTGAAGCTGGCGCGCGTCTAGGTTTCTACTTACAGCAAACAGAGGTTTGGGTGAACGCGCCTAAACCTATAACCAAAAATCCACAGAACTTTTCTATCGACATTTTAGAAGACGGTTCCGAAACATTAAGGGATAGCAATAAGTTACGAACCCTATTTGAAGCTTTAATTGAAGCAGAGCCGCGCGGCCTAATCCGTGGTTATCAGCCGGTTGTCATCGATGGCAAGCCAGGGATAAGAGTTATCGTTACAAAAGACACGATTGCGTCAGCTGCTAAAGAAGCAAGAAAAGCTGGTGAAAAAGTAAAACAATCAGATCTTGTGCAGTATGTTCAAGACTTTGCAAACAACGAATTAGAGCAAGTTCTTGAGCAAGTAGACATTTATGCACAAGTTGATATTATGGAGTCAGATTTGACCATTCTAGGCAATGATTGGAAGGTAGATAAAGATGGCAAGGGTTACAAAGGTTACTTTAGTGGACAGTCAGGACAAGATGCGTCCACAGAAAACGCCGTCCCAGGACTACTCGATTCTAACGGGGCGCAACTTGAAAAACTCTTTGGCGACCTCATCAACGAAGCCAAAAGAAGACAACAACAATAGTATGACCGACAAGTAATCGGTCACACCACATCACTAATGTTTACGAAGGACGCCTTGGCGTCCTTTTTTTATGCGAGGCGAAATGGCTACAAATCCGCAAGATATAGCAGAAGAAAATGCACAGCGTTCTGCACTAGCCGCACAAGGTGAGCCGACAGAGTTTGCACAAGACCCAGCGCTTTCTACGCAGTTAGCAGGGGGCGGTACAGCTGCTATGTTAAGCGTCATCAAAAAAATGCGTCAGGTGCCGATAGAAAATCCGGATTTGCCAAAAGCGCCGACAACGCCCCAGGAAAGCGTGTTGCTGCCAGATGATGGCACATACTCAGCTGATGCAGCGCGCAGAGAAATCGCACCAAAGGTGTTGTCACCAGAAGGTTTGACAGAGTTTGAGCGCAGAAATTTCCAGGCAACGCCAGATGAAAACGTCGAGGTGTTGCGTAGTGCAGAAGATGCCATAGCAGAGGCAGAGGCAGAAGCTGCCAAAGCAAGCGTCGATAAGGTTAAAGCAGATGCGCGTAATGCGCTGAACGCTAATCAACAGGGGTTTGGCCCAGAGGCTGGTGTCGTTTCTGAAGCGCAAGCAGACCAGGCGCTTGATCTCATTGAAACAAAAGCAGCTGGCATAAAGACACTTGCAGACGGTGGTGATTTTAATTTCGATTACATGGACACCAGTGATGACATCAACACAGCTATCACTGCATTGTCTGAGGTCTACAAGGATCCAACCACAGCTGCAAAGCGTGGTTACATAAGCAACGAAACCACAATTCAGAATGCTGCCGAAAGGCTGCAAGATGAAATAGGGATGACTCGATCAATCCTTAAACGAGGTGAGGGATCTACCTGGAGCGCTGAAGAATTTGTTGCTGCCCGTGAATTGCTTGCACGTTCAGCGGAAAAGCTAACGGCACTTGCAAATAAAATACACACCGGCCAGGGATCTGACCTGGATCGCTTAGCGTTTCGCCGGCAAATGGCAATTCATGCTGGGATACAAATGCAGCTAAAGGGCGCGCAAACAGAAGCAGCGCGCGCATTACAGTCATTTCAAATCAAAGTGGGTGGTGAGCAAAGCGCAGTGCGCCAGGCACAAGAGGCGCGCCGTATGCTGACAGAGGCTGGCGGTATCGAACTAACAGATGATATGGCAGAGAGATTTCTTGCCATTGCTAATAACCCAGCGGTGTCATCATCAGAACGTGTTGCCGGTATTAATAAAATGGCGCGTGGCGGTTGGCGCGCAACAACGAGGCAAATGTTATCTGAAGCATATCTTGCGGGGCTTCTAAGTAATCCGTCAACGCAGATCAAAAATTTTGTCGGCACCGGTACATTTATGCTGTATCAATTACCCGCTGAATTTGCAGCTGGCGTATATGGATCTATTGGGCGCAAGAAAAATAAATTTCTTTATCCATCTGTGCCGCTAAACCCAGACCAGGTTTACGTTAACGATGCGCTGATGCGATTTAAGGGATGGATGGATTCATTCCAAGATGCATTGCGTGTAGGTGCTATTGGTTTCAAAACGGAATTACCAGCTGGTGCTAGTAAACTTGATGTCGAAACATATCGTGCAGCTGTTGGTAAAAGCGATAGCGTTTTCAGCAAAGCGCTAGATGAATACGGCAAGCGCGCGCGAATACCCTTTAAACTTTTGTTGTTTGCAGACGAGTTTTTCAAAACAATGTCGCAACGTGGCGAACTTTATGTGCAAGCAAACCACGCATATAAAAACGCTATCAATAACGGTAAGACAGTACAGGAAGCGCAAGACGAAGCAGCAATGCTTTTGCTGGATCCGTATTCGCAATCAGATACGCTGATCGAAAAATCAAAATATGACACGTTGCAAAGCGATCTTGGCAAATTGCAGAAGATCACCGGCATGGTGCAGAATGCAGATGTTGCCGGCTTACCAGTTGGACGATTTATTCTTCCGTTTGCTACAGCGCCGACAAACGACATGATTAGGTCAACAGAATTTATCCCTATTGTAAATCTGGTTGCTCCTAATCAAAGGGCTGCATTGCTTAATGTTGGTTCTAGAGAACACCAAATGCTTATGGGCCGTATGGCCGTGGGTAGCGCTACAATGGCAATGATAGCGAACTATGCGCTGCAAGGACACATTACTGGTGCCATGCCAAAAGATCCGAGCGCTCGTGAGATGTTGCCTAAAAATTGGCAACCCTGGTCATTTGCTTTCAAAGTCGATCCAGCAAATTGGCCGAAGGACGATAACGGCGAACCTTTGCCAAAATTTAACATGTATGGCAAACCAAACGGTAAGCTAAGATACGTTTCCTATAATGGTTATGGGCCGATCAGTACAATTATAGGCATTACAGCGGATACTGTGCAGCGCATGAATATGCATCCAGATCCCAGAATGCGACAAGGGTTTGCTGGGGCGGCAGTATCAGCCACAGCATCCTATTATAGTGATGTGCCTATGCTCGAAGGTATTTCAAATTTGCAGTCTGTCTTTGACATGCAATCTGGAAATCTCGAAATAGACCTCACAAAGATTTTGAAAAGCCCAGCGCAAGTGGCAACACCGATAGGTCTGCCAAACCCACTGTCTAGTGCGCAAGATGCAGTGACAAGAACTATCGTCGGGTCTGGATCCACAAAGCCGCGTGAAGATGTGCAATATTGGACTGAAGCAGATATTCTGCAAACGGATGAAGATGGCAACTACATCCATGCGGATGCGTTAGGTGATCCGGATTACAGTAAGATTGGCACGATCAAAGGCGGCAGTGATGTCGTTCTGCGTTTCATCAAAGAACTAGATGCATACCAATCTCGCAATTCAATGTTCAAAAGTGATGAGGATAAAAACGCGCCGTCATTTGACACGCTTGGTAATCAACTAGGTGCGGCTGATAGAAACATCTTTGTGTCACCTTTTGCGGCAGTATCTAGCAATTTGCTTGGCGTTAAAATTAGCGTGACAGAAGACCCACCGATTTATGTCGAAGAACTTTTGCGCATTGCTACCTTAACCGGTGGCTGGCCGCTTACAAATCCTAAATCTAGTCCAGGTGATGCAAGCGAGAAACTGTACAGCGTAAGGCTATCACCAGGCGTTCAAAGCGATTGGATTAACTTTGTTAAAAACGAAAAAAACCCAGATCAATTTAGAATGCGCATGCCTGGTCTTGGCGAGGTCACGTTCCAAGAGGCTTTAGAATATCACCTGGTATCAACATCAAATCGTTATGGCCGCGAGTATGACCGCGCTGATGATGACGGCAAACGTCAAATGATCATGGATCTTAACAATAAGTTTTTAAAAGCCGGCTGGGCCGAAATGATCAAAGATCCGAAATACGAAAACATTGCCATCGCAATTGATGATCTCAATAACGCAAAAATAGAGGGTAACATAAAATGACAGTCAGTAGCTCGACAAACAGGGTAAGCTATTCCGGCAACGGGTCGCTGACCGCGTTTGCCTATACCTTTAAGGTTTTCGATGAAGACGATCTCACAGTCATTCTGCGCGCCAGTGATGGCACAGAAACAGTACAAACGATCACAACGAATTACACAGTTAGTGGGGTAGGCGATGCCGGTGGCGGCAACGTCACATTCACTACAGCGCCGGCTAGTGGTGTAACGGTTGTAATATTGCGCGAACAACCCTTAACACAAGGGCTTGATCTTGTTCCTAACGATCCATTCCCAGCGCAATCACTAGAAGATCAGCTGGATAAACTGACGTTTATTACGCAGCAACACAGCGAAGAACTAGGGCGCGCAATCAAAGCTTCTAAGACAAACGTGATCACCGGTGCTGAGTTTACAATCTCTGCATCAGATCGAGCTAACAAAGTATTTGCGTTTGATAGCTCTGGCGATGTGAGTATTACATCTGAGCTAGGTGTTTATCGTGGCAACTGGGCAGCTGGTGTTGCTTACAATCAACGTGACCTAGTTAAAGATAGCAGCAACGATAATATCTATCTGGCAAATACGGCGCACACATCTAGTGGCTCAACGCCTCTAAGCAGTAATGCAGACATTGCGAAATGGGATCTAATCGTCAATGCGGCTGCAGCGGCCTCTAGTGCAAGCGCAGCTGCTACAAGCGCAACGGCTGCGCAAACCGCACAAACGGCTGCGGAGACCGCACAGACTGCCGCCGAAACAGCGCAGACAGCGGCGGAAACCGCGGAGACAAATGCTGAAACAGCTCAAGCAGCAGCAGAAGCCGCACAAGCGGCGGCAGAGGCTGTGTATGATAACTTTGATGATCGTTATCTTGGCGCTAAAGCCTCAGATCCAACTTTAGACAATGATGGGGATGCTCTTGTTGCAGGTGCCTTGTACTTTAATACAGGGGGTGGATCGCTTAAGGTTTATGATGGCACTCA
>Ga0181592_10001007_pt1 | contig 22566 bp, 21 predicted proteins | sample 071ome_20_FD_133755 | JGI IMG/M metagenome (GOLD analysis project Ga0181592, IMG submission 133755) | Coastal salt marsh microbial communities from the Groves Creek Marsh, Skidaway Island, Georgia - 071412BT metaG (megahit assembly) | ecosystem: Environmental > Aquatic > Marine > Intertidal...
CTCGGCGAGCCCGGTGACGCCGAGCATTCGTGGTTGGGGCTCATGCGGTTCAACTACGTGACGATGGTCGAGGCTCTCGGTGGCAACGCCTCCGCTCTCACGATGATCGACGTGTCAGACGTCGGACCCGACACGGCGGTATACCCACAGTGACGTCTCCGTCGCCGTCCGTCGCTGTCGAGCCGCTCGTGGTGTTCGAACACGTCTCGTGTTCATACGGTGATTCGCCCGTGGTGGAGGCGGTCGATTTCAGTGTCGCCCCAGGTGAGTTCGTTGGAGTCGTCGGACCCTCGGGGTCGGGCAAGACGACGGTGCTCCGGGCGCTTCTCGGGTCCGTGAAGCCAGTTCACGGTTCGGTGCGGCGTCGTCAAGGTCTGCGACTCTCGTACGTTCCGCAACTCGAGACCGTCGATTGGAACTTTCCGGTCACCGTGCGTGAGGTGGTGGCCATGAGTCGTCCACCCCGATCGTGGTGGCCGCGAATGACTCGGGCCGAGATCGTTCAGATCGACGAGGTCCTCGACCGACTGGGTCTCGAGGGATTGGCGAGCCGACACATCCGCGAGTTGTCGGGCGGCCAGCAGCAACGCGTCTTCCTCGCTCGTGCTCTCCTGCAGGATCCCGACCTGTTGGTTCTCGACGAGCCGACGGCAGGTGTCGACGTGCGAACCCGCCACGAGGTGCTCCACGTGCTTGCCGATCTCAACGAAGGCTCGGCCGGTACCCGCCCCATGGCGATCGTGCTCACCACCCACGACCTGAACGGCCTGGCCGCACACCTTCCGCGACTCATCTGCTTCAACCGCACGGTGGTGGCCGATGGCTCACCCGACGAAGTTTTGCGTCCGTACTTCCTCGAGCGCACGTACGGAGCGCCGATGGAAGTCCTGCGTCATGGTGGGATGCCAGTCGTCGTCGAACACGGGGGAGACGAATTGCGCGAGCGGATGTCTCGTCGAGGAGCGTGAGGCTCGCCGTGTTCTCCTTCGATGCAACCGAGCCTTTCCAGTACGAGTTCTTCCGAAATGGTCTGGTGATCGCCGGACTCGCAGGGGCACTGTGTGGATTGATCGGCGTGTTCGTCGTCTTGCGCAACATGAGCTACATCGGTCACGGATTGAGTCATGCCGTGTTCGGCGGAGCGGCCTTGGCGGCCGTGCTCGATTTCAACTACTTCGTGGGCGCTGGTTTGTGGGGTCTCCTGTCGGGATTCATGATCGGTCGGGTGTCGCGACGTCGCATCATCGGGGCCGATGCCGCAATCGGCGTGGTGACGACGGCGTCGTTCGCACTCGGACTTGCGTTGCAAGCGCGCTACGGGCAGGCGTCCCGAAGTATCGACGCCGTTCTCTTCGGCAATGTGCTCGGTGTGTTTCCATCCGACATCGCCGCCGTGGCCGGTGTTGCGGTGGTGAGCGTGGTGGTCGTCGTCGTTCTCTATCGACGCTTGTTGTTCTCGACGTTCGACCCCGAAGTGGCCGGCGTGAGCGGTGTGAACGTTCCAGCGATGGAAGCGATGCTCATGCTCTTGTTGTCGGCCACGATCCTGGTGACGGTTCGCGTGATCGGAGTTCTGCTCATTTCGGCCCTCCTCGTGTTACCGGCGGCGACGGCGCGAATGATGACCAATTCGTTCGGGCGAATGCTCTGGCTCTCACCGGTTCTCGGCACGGCGTTCGGCCTGCTGGGGATGTACGCGAGCTGGTATGCCGACGTTCCGAGCGGGGCCGTGATCATCCTGGCTGGAACCGCAGCCTTCGCCGTGGTGTACGCCGTGGTCGGGGTGCGGGGCCGAATGCGCATGGCCGGCATCGAACACGCCCACCCCGCCTGACGAAAAGTGCACACTCTGTTGCGGTGATGACCCCAGGAGGGGGCGAACGCTACAGAGTGGGCGAAAAGTGCCATTCGGGGCCGGTGGGGGTGTCGCGGATCTCGATACCCACCTCGGCGAGACGATCTCTCAGCACATCCGACAGGTCGTACCTTTTCTCGTCCCGCACGGTCCGACGTATTTCGAGCACCACGTTCATCACTGGATCGATCGCCGTTCGAGGGTCGGCCAGTCCCTTCACTGCCGCTTCGCCGAGCCGTACGATCATCGAACGAAGGGCAGCGTGTGCACGATCCATGGCGTCGCTCTGCAGAGTGTCGACCGACCAGTTGCGTATCGACGTTTCGAGTTCGAGCACCGATCGAACCGCGGACTCGGAGTCTCCAGATGCGAGAGCCGACTCGAAGGAGGCCTCGGCCTTCGCGACTTCGTCGAGAAGCGACGAAGCGACGTGCGGCGACTCAGTAACGGGTCGAGACTCGCGGGAAGTCGTGGTCGTGGCCGCCGACGAACTGCCAGTGCGGCTCGGGTCGCGCAACACGTCGACCGGGATGGTGACTCCGCTCTCGAAAACAGTGGATTCTCCGCGCACTCGCACGGTGATCGTCCCGTTTCCGATCACGGTCGCCGTGTCGGCATCGATGTCGATCACCACGCCGGTGTGCTCGTCGACACCGAGAACGTGTGCTCCGTCGGGGAGCTCCTGTTCGAGCATCGCCAGGCGACGCTCGCCGAGGTAGCAGAAGCGGGTGTCGTGATGTCCACCCTCGGTGTTGTCGTAGTGGGGGATGACCGCGACGTCGAGACCGATTGTTCGCAGCACATCGAGGCCCTCGAGCCAATGCGGTTCGATGCCAACCTTGTAGATCTCGTACACCGGAACCGTGAATCGGCCGAGGGTGAGCGCGGCCGCCGAAGCAAACGTGACCGCGCCTCCGCTCTGCAACTTTTCGCGTAAGACGTCGGGGACGGCGGTGTTCTCCCACTGGTTCAGCGCATAGGTAGGACTTCCCGGACCGGCGAACACGTAGTCAGCTCGGCGAAGGAGGCTGAGACCGGTCTCGACGGTCAGGACGTCGACGTTCTTCAGGCGACCGAGCCCGGCGACCTGGATCGGATACCCGACGCTCTGGCGAAAGTATTCGACGGCCCGCGAGGCCAGTTCGGGAGCGTTCTCTTGGAATCCGTAGGGGGTGTCGATCACGACGGCCAGGGGGTCGCCGGGAAGGCGCGCGATCAGATCGCGATGGTGTTTCATCATGGTGGGAGCGGTTTCACCCGAACCCATGATCGTGAGGATGCGTGGTCGAGTCGTCATGGCTGCTCGCTGTTCATGAGAGGAATCCGTCTCGAAGGTTCGACATCAGCACTTCGGCAACCGCGACCGGGTGCTGGGCGTGAACGTCGTGATGAGCCGGACGGAACCAGTGCACGCGCCCGTGTTTCAGGAGACGCAGGGCCTCATCGACGGCACGGTCCTTGTTCTCGGTCCAGGCCACGTCGCCGGAATCGGCGGGCAGGAAAAGAATCGGACGTTCGATGTCGGGATAGAGCTGACTCGGTCGGTGTTCCCAGAGTTCGCGCAGGATGATCATGTGCATCTCGAAGGGGAGCCAGGGTCGAGCTGTTCCGTCGTCGAGAACCTCGAAGTTGGACAAGGCACCCACGATGCCGGACTCGGGCCAGTCGGTGTGCATCGAACGGATCGCGGCCTCCAACCGACTGGCGCGGGTTCCGGCGAGTCGAGGTGGTTGGAGTGTGCGCTCGCAGTCGTCCCATTCCGGGAAGGTTCGGCGAAGGTCGATCATTCCGCCGTCGACCGCAACCGAGCCGATCACCCTGTCGGCCCACCGATGGGCAAGGTCGACGACCACGTTTCCGCCCCACGACTGACCGACGAACACCGCCCGTTCGATGTCGAGGTCGTCGAGCAATCGACAGAGATCGGTGCCGATAGTTGCGAAGTCGTATCCGCCGGTTGGACGATCGCTTCGGCCGTGACCGCGGAGGTCGACGGCGATCGTCCGCACATTCTGTGTCGACAGCTCTCGGGCGACCCCGTCCCACATACGAGCGTTGGACGCCAGGCCGTGCACGAGAATGATTGTCGGAAGAGACGGATCGGTCTCGGCTGGCCGTCGCTCGATCATTCGTAGTGACACGTCGTTGGCGACTCTCACGTGTCCAACGGAGCCGTCGAGCACGGGAAAGCGCTCGACGAAGGCAGAGGAAGCCGGAGTCATACCCTGAGAGTCTGCCTTTGTCTGCCCCGCATGGCACGATGGGAGCTGTGGAGACATCGGCCACGGCACCACTCGACACGAAGATCACCGAACTCGAGGCCATCATCGGCGAACTCGATTCGGTGGCGGTGGCATTCAGTGGTGGTGCCGACTCCGCCTTTCTCGCTTTTCTCGCTCATCGAGTGCTCGGCCCGGACCGGTGTGTTGCTGTCACAGCCGTGTCGCCGAGCCTGGCCGGTGCCGAAGAAGTGGAGTGTCGCCTTTTGGCGGACGAATGGGGACTGACGTGGGTTCCGGTCGACACGGCCGAGATGGAGCGAGCGGCATACCGCGCCAATGACGTCGATCGTTGTTATCACTGCAAAGCCGAGTTGATGGATGTCGTCGCACCGATTGCGAGTGCGCGTCGAGCGACGGTTGTTCTCGGAGTGAATCTCGACGATCTGTCCGACCATCGTCCGGGTCAACGAGCGGCGATCGAGCGGGGGGCGGTGTTTCCCATGGTGCAGGCCGGCTTCACCAAAGCCGACGTTCGCGAGGCGTCACGTCGCCTTGGCTTGCGTACGTGGGACAAGCCAGCTGCCGCGTGTCTGGCGAGCCGAGTTCCCTATGGAACTCCGGTTTCGGTCGAAATCCTGTCTCGTGTCGATAGGGCCGAGAGCGTGCTGCACGACCTCGGATTCCGTCAGGTGCGGGTGCGTCATTACGGTGAGACGGCGCGGATCGAGGTCGACGAGGCCGAACTCGCCCGTGCCGTTTCGGCTCGCCGGGAGATCGTCGAGGGCTTGCGCTCGGCCGGGTACCGCTACGTCACCCTCGATCTCGAGGGATTCCGCAGTGGCAATCTGAACGAGGCACCCGGTTCGACGCCGACAGTTCGTCGGGCCCCGGGTGCCGACCATAGGGTTCAGTCAGACGCAGACTGAATCTGCTCAGTCGAAAGGACGAGTCATGAAGTTGTCGATGATGCTCAATTACGCGGGTGGCTTCCATCAGGCCGTCGACCGGGTCGTCGAACTCGAGAAGGCCGGTCTCGACGTGGTGTGGATCGCCGAGGCCTATAGCGCTGACGCGATCAGCCAGGTCGGTTATCTCGCCGCCAAGACGAACACGGTAGAGATCGGTACCGGCATCTTGAACGTGTACAGCCGTACGGCAGCACTCATGGCACAGACGGCAGTGGGTTGCGACTACGTGAGCAACGGACGGTTCATCCTCGGACTCGGTGCGAGTGGTCCGCAGGTGATCGAGGGTTTCCATGGCGTCCCGTACGAGAAGCCAATGCTCCGCCTGAAGGAGTACATCGAGGCCTGTCGCATGATTTGGAAGCGTGAAGAACCGTTCCAGATGGACGGAAAGACGGTGAAGGTTCCCGTGCCGGCCGGTGAAGGAACCGGACTGGCGAAACCGCTGAAGATCATCAAGCCAGGGCAGGACATTCGACCCGACATCCCGATCTGGTGGGCCAGTCTCATGGGACTCAGCGTCCAAGCGACCGCCGAGGTCGCCGATGGCTGGTTGCCGATCTTCTTCGATCCCGAGAAGTTCCACACCGTGTGGGGTGACGACCTGAAAAAGGGACTGGCCAAGCGCGATCCCAAGCTCGGTCCGTTGCAGATCTCGGCCGGTGGCATGGCGGCCATCGACGAGAAGTTGACCGGTGACGCTCGTACCCAGATCCTCGATTTCGCACGTCCCAACGTCGCGTTGTACGTGGGAGGAATGGGCGCGCGCGACAAGAACTTCTACAACACCATCTGCAAGAAGTACGGCTACGAGAAAGAAGCGATCGAGATCCAGGATCTCTACTTGTCGGGTAAGAAGGACGAGGCGGCGGCGGCCGTGCCCGGCGCCATGCTCGAGAGCACCAATCTCGTCGGTCCGAAGAACTATGTGAAGGAACGGTTGGCGGCCTACAAAGAAGCGGGTGTGACGATCCTGTCGGTCACTCCGGTCGGACCCGATGCCGTCAAGACCATCGAGACCCTGAAGGAAATGGTCAGCTGAAATTGGATTTCGATGGTTCAGTCGCTCCCGGTTGGGGAGCAGTACGCGACGCATTCGTCGCCAATCTTGAAAGTGGCCAGGAGACCGGTTGTGCGGTGTCGGTGTACCACCGGGGCCGCAAGGTGGTCGATCTCTGGGGCGGACATTTCGATGTCGCCGGGACCACTCGGTACTCCGAAGACACTCTCCAGCTCGTCTTCTCGACGACCAAGGGCATCACGGCGATCGCTGTGGCCATGTGCGTCGAACGCGGCCTTCTCTCGTTCTCCGAGAAAGTGTCGACGTATTGGCCCGAGTTCTCGGCCCATGGCAAAGCTGACGCGACCGTCGCACAACTCTTGTCTCACCAGTGCGGCCTCTACACCGTCGACGGCGACATTTCTCTCGCCGAAGCCCTCGACTGGGGCACGATCACATCGCGCCTCGCGGACACCGCACCACGTTGGCCGATTGGGGCACAGCACGGCTATCACGCGCTCACCTACGGGTGGTTGGCGGGTGAACTAGTACGTCGAGTCGATCCGCAGGGTCGCAGTCTTGGTGCATTCGTACGCGATGAGATCGTCGATCGTGTCGGTGCCGAACTCTGGATCGGACTACCGGCCGAGCACGAACATCGGGTGTCGCCCATGATCGGTGGCCTCAACCCCGGCGGAGGCGATGGCATCGATCCGGCTGTGAAGGCCATGCTCGAACAGTTCATGGGGCCGAATTCTCCGGCGGGGCAAGCCCTGTCGCTCAACGGCGCGTTCTCGGTGGACGGTGCATTCAACCGTCGTGACGTCCACGAGGCCGAGATTCCTGCCGCCAACGCCATCACCAACGCTCGGAGCTTGGCCCGTATCTATGCGGCGACCATCGGTGAGATCGACGGTGTCAGGTTGCTCGATCCGAATACTGTCGAGGTGGCACGCTCCACCGTCACGCCGGCTGGTGAACCTGACGCCTGCCTCATCATGCCCACCACCTTTGGCATGGGCTTCATGACACATGGCCAGTTCACCCCTTATTCCGGTCCGGGTTCGTTCGGTCATCCAGGAGCGGGAGGTTCGGTCGCCTTCGCTCAGCCCGAACGCGAGCTGTCGTTTGCGTACGTCATGAATCGGATGGCCGAGAATCTGGCGAATGATCGGCGGGCACAGGCTCTGACCGATGCTGCAGCCGCGTGCGCAGACGCTGCGTCGCGCTGATGTAGATCACACTGGCCAGGGCCGCAGCGGCAGCGAACACCGATATCGCTTCGCGGACGCCGATGGCATCGGACAGAACGCCGGCGAGAGCGCTGGTGGCCGACATCGTAAGGGTGACCAACGCAAAGTCTCCGGCCAGAATTCGTCCGCGCATCTCGTCAGGAGAATGCAGTTGGAGTCCGAACGAACTGAGCGTCCACTGCGCACCTCCACCCAGGTGGGCGAGTGTGATGAAGACTGCGGCGAGCACAAAGACTGGCATCCACACTCCCGTGAGGTAGCAGGCGCTGAAGAGCAAGCTCGACAATCCGCACACCCGAAGGATCTTGGACAGGTCGTGACCGGTGTATCGCAAGGCGATGGCGGGTCCGAGACCGGCACCGAGGCCGCGGGCTCCGATGAGAACACCGCGCGACGCATCGCCGCCGCCGTAGACATCGCTGGCGAGAACGGCAAGCTGTGAGACGACTCCACTCCCCACGGCGAACGATGTCTTCGAGAGGATCAGGGCGAGCAGGATCGGATCTTGTCGGGCGTGTCCGAGAGCTTCACCCATGTCGGCCAAAGGTCTCATTCGCCGAGAAGTGGGCTGTCTGGGTGCCTGCAAGGGAGTTCTGATTCGTGAAAAGACCCAAGCTGACGCGGCGAACGACACGGCATTGGCGACGAATGATGCATCACGCCCGAAGATCGCCGCGAAGAATCCTCCGATGGCCGCGCCGATGGCGAGCATGATTCCCCACGTCGAACCGAGAAGGGCGTTGGCTCGGTTCAGCTCGTCGGGGTCACGAGCCAGGTTGGGAATCGACGCCTGACTCGCTGGCCCGACGACTGCGGCGAGACCCGAGATCGAACTCTGAAGGATGAAAGCCAACCACACAGTGTCGGCTCCAACGCCCAACAATCCGAGAGCGGCCACTGCTTGTATGCAACTCACGACGACAAGGATGCGACGACGATCGAAACGGTCGGCGATCGGGCCGGCGAAGGGGGATGCGAGGAATGACGGAAGTGAGAACGTCACCATCACCATCGACACCAGAAAGTTCGAATCGGTGAGATCCTTCACGAGGCCGAGAAGTGCCACGAAACTGAACCAGTCACCCATGTACGAGATGACCTGGGCCACGAACATGCGACGTAGGTCGGCGTTTCGTCGCAACATCGTCCACATAGCGGAGCGAACGCTATGCGCTGGTGTCAGCGATGAGCGTGATCGCGCAAGATATGGGCCATGGCGATCGTGACTTTTCTTCCGGTGGGAATGTGGAGGAATTCGTTCGGGCCGTGAGCATTCGACCCGGGTCCGAGAACGCCGGTGATCACGAATTGGGCCTGCGGGAACTTCTCGCCGAGCATCCCCATGAACGGAATCGTTCCCCCTTCACCGAAGGCTCGCCACGACGCGCCGAAGGCGGCATTCGAGGCGTTCTCGAGGGCTTCGACGAGCCAGGGTTCGAAGGTGGGGGCGTTCCATCCCGGAGCGCCATGGGCGTTCGAGATGGTTACCCGCGCTTGATAGGGCACGTCGGCGGTGAGGGCATTTCGCAACGCGGTCAAGGCGCGATCGGGGTCGCAGGTCGGAGGCAGTCGGAACGACAACGAAAGCGATGTGTACGGACGAAGAACGTTCCCACCGCGCGCGACCGAAGGAAGGCCGTCGGCTCCGACGTACGACAAAGTGGGCCGCCACGTGTGGGCGAGGATTTGCTCGACAGGGTCGTCGACCGTCGGACGGGCATCGTCGACGAAGGGATAGTGGCTCGACAATGGATCAGGGAATTCGGCGCTCGTCTGTTCGGCTTCGCGGCGGCGGTCGGCAGGTATCTCGACGTGCATGTCGTCGATGAGCACTCGACCAGTGGTTGCGTCCTCGAGGCGATCGAGTAGCGAGCGCAGGATACGGAACGAACTCGGGACGATGCCGCTTGCCTCGCCGCTGTGCACGCCCTCCGTGAGAATGTCGACGCGCAAGGTGGCTGACACCAGGCCGCGCAGTGACGTGGTGACCCACAGGCGGTTGTCATCGAGGCACCCGGAGTCGAGGCAGATCACGAGACTCGGTGACCCGATGCGTTCGCCGAGATGATCGAGATAGGCCGGTAGATCAGGACTGCCGCTCTCTTCGCTCGCCTCGATCAGGATCACGAGCCGGCCATGCGACCATCCGGCGCGTTGGGCGGCTTCCACGGCAAGAAGTGAGGCATACGCCGAGTAGCCGTCGTCGGCACCTCCGCGCCCGTACAGCCGGTCTCCCTCGATGACCGGCGTCCAGGGGCCGAGCCCCTCGCGCCAACCTTCCATCTCGGGCTGCTTGTCGAGATGGCCGTACAAGAGGACGGTGTCGTCCTCACCATGGCGAGAACCGGCTCCGAACGGAGGAATTTCCATGACGAGCAGAGGTGTGAGGCCGGCGAGCTCGACGACGTCGATCGTCAGGCCGGCGATCTCGCGTGCGGCACACCAACGGCGGATGTGTTCGACAGCTCGATCCATGTGTCCGAGCGACTTCCAGTCGGGTTCGTAGGCCTTTGAGACGTTGGGGATCGCGATGTAGTCGCAGATCTCGGGCAGAACATCATCGTGCCATGCGCCCGCCACGTGATTGGCGACGAGTTGGTCGGGTTCGAGTGTCGTCATGACGTTCGTTTCCTCAGTGACGCACTCGGCTCATTGCGTCGATCACCATCTCGGCCTCCCTCACGATCTGACGAACGAGGTCGCCGGCGGGAGTGAGTTCGTGGATGGCTCCCACTCCTTGTCCGCACGGCATGAACTCCTTCTTCACGTCGACGTCGGTCTCGGGCGGGTACCCCATGTGATTGGCCCCGGCTTGCGCCGAAGCGAATGCCTGCTCGGGAAACTTCTTCAGCTCGTCGGGGTTCTTCTCGAAGTGGTCGGTCCATTCGGTTCGAACCACTCGACAGGTCTTGCCGGTGTAGGCGCGTGAGATCACAGTCTCGTCCTCGGCGATGCGAGTGAGCGTGTCCTTGTAGGCGTTCGGTGCATGCGCCTCGGGGGTGGCGATGAATCGAGTTCCCATCCAGACACCGTCGGCGCCGAGGGCGATGGACGCCGCCAGACCGCGACCGTCGAACAGCCCTCCGGCAGCGACGACCGGAACTTGATCGCCGACGGCGTCGACCACCTGAGGAACGAGAGCCATCGTGGCGACGGTGCCGGTATGTCCACCGCCTTCTGTTCCCTGTGCCACCACGAAGTCACAGCCACTCGCGACGGCGGCCTCCGCATGACGCACCTTTCCGCACATAGATCCCACGAGGACGTTGTTGCGATGGAGTACGTCGACGATCTCTCGAGGGACGCCGAGACCGGCGACGAAAATTCTCGCCCCGCCACGGATCACGCTCTCGACGTCGCGTTCGAGTTGACCGGGAATGGCGGTGAGGAGATCGACGCCGAATGGTTTCGAGGTGAGAGTGTGCACCCGTGCGATCTCCTCGTCGAGTTGGCCGGGACGCATGGGTGCGGCACCGAAGGTCCCGATTCCACCGGCCTCGCTCACTGCAGCCACGAGATCGGAGTACGAAACCCCTCCCATGCCGGCGAGCATCACGGGATATTCGATGTCGAGGAGTTCGGTGAGGCGAGTCTTCATGTACCGAACGGTACTTGGTAGGCCCCGGGACGCCGGAAAAGGCGACGATGCCAACGCTTCGGAGTGAGGGCGATGGCACGCGGTTCGTCCTCGAACATCCACCGGGCGAAATGACGCCGCCCCCAGTTGCCGGCGTGATCGAGGATTGCGATGGCTCCTCGGGCTCCGGACTCATGGGCCAAGACTTTCGAGAGCCGTAACGACATGCGATGGTCGGCCGCGAGGTGGTGGTCGACTGCCGACCGATAACGGCGGCGCACTTCGATCGGTTCATCACCGGTTGCGATCGCTCGGGCCGCTTCCACACCGGTGAGCAAGGCCTGTCCGATGCCTTCTCCGGTGAGGGCGTCGGTAGCCATTGCTGCGTCACCGACCACGAGCACGCGGCCCACTCCGGTGGTCGCCTGATCTATTCGGGCCGGAATCGGCCACGCCGTGTGACGTCCTTCGAAGACCGCGTCAGGGCCGAGAGCTTCGGTCAGGTGATGTCTCTGCAGCAGATCGTCCCAGGTTCGCTTCATGTCCTTGCCACTACGAGTGCCGTCACGAAGAATTCCGAAGCCCACATTGGCTCGATTTCCGGGCAATGGGAAGCTCCAGGCGTAACCGGGGAGGAGATCTCGATCGAACCACACGTGAAGACGTGAGGCCGCGCTTCCGGACACGTTGCTGACGTATTGGCGGAACGCGTGCCACTCGCCCAAGTAGCCCCCTGGAGACATGCCGAGCGATCGACGAATCGGGCTCCACATCCCGTCGGCGGCGACGAGCCATCGCGCGTCTCGCGTGGATCCGTCATCGAAGGTGACGGCTACACCGCTCACGTGTTGCTCGAGGTCGACGAAGGACAAACCTTCGACCACGTCGACTCCGACCGAACGTGCGCGTTGCACGAGTGCGTCGTCGAGGTCGAGTCTTGGCACCACGGCCGCGAAGCGACCGTCGGAAGGAAGTGGAACGAAGACTTCCCGACCCGATGGGGATCGGAGCCAGGCGCCGTCCACGTCGAACCAATTCGTGATCGTGGAGGGGTCGAGTCCGAGGTCGTCGAGGTGTCGAAGCGCGAGGGTCGTCAAACCGTCACCGCAACACTTGTCGCGTGGAAAACGGGCTTTGTCGACGAGGGTGACAGAGAGGCCGGCTTCCGCTGCCGTGATGGCGGCGGCCGTTCCGGCTGGTCCGGCCCCGACGATCAGGACATCACTCGGGGAAGATCCAGTCGCGGGCACGTCGTGAGGCTACGAGAGCTCTTCGACTGGTGCTCGACTCGGGCCCACTTCCTATGATCGACACCACGCAAGTCACACGGGGTGAGGTTCCCGTCGAGTCGAGAGGATGCGAAATGGCGCGACTGTGCGAAGGGCGAGTGGCGATTGTGACCGGAGCCGGGCGAGGAATCGGCCGAGAACATGCTCTGAGCCTTGCTTCACAAGGCGCCAAAGTCGTCGTCAACGATCTCGGTGGTGGAGTCGACGGATCCGGCGGCGACATGTCCCCGGCCCAGCAAGTGGTGGAGGAGATCAAGGCCATGGGTGGCGAGGCGGTCGCGAACGGCGACAGCGTGAGCGACTGGGCCGGTGCCGAACGACTCATCCAGACAGCTGTCGACACTTTCGGCGATCTGCACGTCGTCGTCAACAACGCCGGGATCCTGCGTGATCGCATGCTCTTTTCGATGGCCGAAGAAGAATGGGATGCCGTCATCAACGTTCACCTGAAGGGAACGTTCGCACCGAGTCGTTTCGCCTGTTCGTACTGGCGTGAACGGTCGAAAGCCGGTGAACCAGTCGACGGTCGCATCATCAACACCACATCGGTGTCGGGCATCTACGGCAATCCTGGCCAGACGAACTACGGCGCCGCCAAGGCAGGGATCGCCGCTTTCACCAACATCGCCGCACTCGAGATGGCGCGGTATGGCGTCACCGTGAACGCCGTCGCTCCGGTGGCGCTCACCCGGATGACCGAAGGACTCGGACCGGCACCCGAAACCGATGAAGATCGCGAACGACGCTCGCCGCGCTGGATCGCTCCCATCGTCACGTGGTTGGCCTCCGCCGAGGCCAAAGGTGTCACCGGCCGAGTTTTCGAGGCGAGTGGCGATGTTCTCGCCGTCGCCGAGGGCTGGGTGCGGGGACCGCGCACTGCGCCCGTCGACGATCCGACCGTGCTGGGGCCGATCGTCGCCGATCTCGTCGGTCAAGCCCGCAAGAACTCGGGAATGAATGGCGAACCTGGCGGTTGGCCGCAGCCCAAGTGATGTTCACCCACCTAAGTCAGTCATCAACGAAGGAGACAGTGACATGCCGTTGAACCCAGATGCCGTCGGAGCCACCGGAGACGTTCGCACGATTTCGTGGAATTCCAAGGATGCGCTCCTGTACGCAGTCGGAATCGGAGCCGGATCGGCCGACCTCGCGTTCACCACCGAGAACACCTCAGGTGTCGATCAAGTCGTGTTCCCCACGTTCGCCGTAGTGGCCGGTTCGGGCACCGCGTCACCAGGCAAGAGTGCGATGGGTGAGATCGGAACGTTCAACTGGGCGATGCTCGTCCACGGATCGCAGGCCGTCACGTTGCATCGCCCGATTCCGGTCGATGCCAATGCCACCACCCAGGACAAGGTCGTCGCGATGTACGACAAGGGCAAAGCCGCGGTGGTCGTGACCGAGTCCGAGGTCAAGACGGCCGACGGCGAGCCGCTCTTCACGACTCGTTCGTCGGTGTTCATCCGCGGTGAAGGTGGCTGGGGTGGCGATCGGGGACCGTCGGGTCCGCAGAACGAACCCCCGGCATCGGCTCCCGATCACGAAATCACCATGCAGACCTCACCCGATCAGGCCTTCGTCTATCGCCTATCAGGCGATCGCAACCCGCTGCACACCGATCCGTCGTTCGCTGCTCTCGGTGGTTTCGACCGGCCGATCCTCCATGGTCTGTGCACCTACGGGTTCACCGGCCGTGCATTGTTGAAGGCGTTGTGTGACGATGACGTGAGTCGCTTCCACCACATCGAAGGGCGATTCTCGTCGCCGGTGATGCCCGGAGACGCCCTCACGGTTCGGATCTGGCGCACCTCGGCCGGTGAAGCCGTGTTCACCACCTCGGTCGGTGACAAGGCTGTCATCGACCAGGGCTTGGTGCGCTTCTCCTGAACATCAGAACAGCCTGAGTTCTTCGGGGCGCCGGCCGCGCAGATCGTCGTAGTCGACCTCGACACACGCGATCCCTCGGGCTTCGGCGATGGTGCGCGCCTGCGGTTTGATCACCTGGGCCACGAAGATGCCGCGCAAATTTGTGAGAGTCGTGTCGGGTCGGAGCACCTCGAGGTAGCGAGCGAGTTGCTCGACCCCGTCGATCTCGCCCCGCCGTTTGATCTCGATCGCGACGTAATGACCGTTCTCGTCGCGGCACATGAGGTCGACCGGACCGATCGACGTGGGCCACTCGCGCCGCACGAGTGACAGTCCGGGCACGATTGCGTCCGGGAGGGCGGCGAGGAGCTCCTGTAGATGTGACTCGACACCGTCCTTCACGAGCCCGGGATCCTCGCCGAGCTCGTGGTCGGAGTCGTGGAAGATCTCGTGGAAAGAGATCACGAGGATCTCGCCCTTCGGATTGCTGACCGTCCACGTGTCACCGTCGTCGACGATGGTGTTGGGGGCATTCATCCAATTGAGAGGCTTGTAGGCGCCTCCATCACTGTGGATCGCGACGCAGCCGTCGGCTTTGATCATGATGAGTCGGTTGGCCTCGGGCAACTGGGCGTCGAGTCGACCCTGGTACTGCACGGTGCAACGAGCGATGACGAGTCGCATGACGAAGCGACCCTAGTGGTCGCCCCACCCACAGTTCACGTCGTCCGTCGTCGCTCAGCGACCGACGTGTTCGCGCATGCGCTTTTGGATCAAGTCGCGGCGGGCTTGGAGTTCCCGATACGTGATGCGGTTGACGTCGTCCTCGAGTCCGAGACTGGCCTTGACTCCGGTCATGTCGAACTCGACCGCGTTGGGATCGACCCCCAACTCGCGACCAAGGCGTTCACCGTGCCGCTGTGCGAAGAGCATGGAGATGTTGGCGACCTCACCGAGAATGTCGAGTTCGGGTGCGAGTCGCGAGATGGCACCGTCGAGGAACACCATGTTCTTGACGTAGAGCATGAGTTCTTTCGGAAGTCGGGCGCCGTAGCCAAGAAGGGCCTTCACCACGCGTTGTACCTCGGCGACCATCTCCTCACCCGTGAGTGAGGTGGGATCGATGGTGGCCTGATCGAGTCGTAGATCGGAGATGACTGCCGCCAGATCGGTGTCGGGAGGTAGTGCGCCAAGGTCGCGAAGTGCAGCCATCTGCCCGGTCATGTCATTGGTGGTCGCGCTCAGCATGAGACGTAGGAACGCCAGTCGACGTTCGTGCGATAGCCGGGCCACGATTCCGAAGTCGAGTAGTGCCGTTCGGCCGTCAGGCAGCACGAAAAGGTTGCCACCGTGTAGGTCGCCATGGAAGATGCCGTGGATCATGGCACCTTCCATGAACGCGATCATTCCGGTTCGGATCACGTTCTCGGTGTCGATCCCGGCATCCTTCATTCCGACGACGTCGTCGAAGTTGAAACCCGACAATCGTTCCATGACGAGAACGCGTCGAGTGACAAGACGTGGGTGGGGACGAGGGATGACGTAACCCTCTTGGCCCAGATCGCGCAACGTGGCGGCGACGTCGATCATGTTGGACGCTTCGAGTCGGAAGTCGAGTTCTTCGACGATCGTCTCGGCGAAGAGTTCGACGAGTGCCGGAGGATTGGCGAGGGCGGCCACGGGAATCCGTCCGACGAGATGCGGAGCGATGTACGACATGACACGGAGGTCACGACGAACGAGCGATGCCACATCGGGCCGTTGGACCTTGACGACCACGTCTTCGCCGGTGCGCAGGCGGGCCGCGTGGACCTGGGCGATCGAGGCGGCAGCAAGTGGCGTCTCGTCGAACCATTCGAATATGTCTCCGAGTCGCGCTCCTAAGTCGGACTCGACAGTCAGTCGCACGGTGGAGAACGGTTCGGCGGGTACCCGGTCGCGGCACAGCTTGAATTGATCGACCAGCTCGGACGGGAACAACCCTTCACCTGACGAGATGATCTGTCCCAATTTGATGTACGTGGGTCCGAGGGTCTCGACTGCTCGTCTCAGACGCAAGGAGAGCTCAGCGCGACTCGCCGACTGATCGGCGAAGCGCCCCCGCTTCTTGGCCACGTACCAGCCGCCGAGAGCACCCACGATGTGGCGACCCACGGTGACGACGCGCGAACCAGGCGGGATGCGTCCGGCTTTCGTGAGGATCGGGACGTCAGCACGGGCTCGGCGTCGGAGTTCGTCGATTCCACTCGACCACGCGAGGTCGGCGCGATCGACGTTCCACGGTCCGTTCTCGGTGAAAGCACCCCACGTGAGATCGGAGGAGCGCGTGTCGGGGGAGATACTCACGACCCGAGTCTGCCGGGGGTGTTGCGCCCTGTCGCATCGAAAGCCGGGTCGGCCAGGTGACTAATGTCCAGGCATCGCCGAGGCGCGGGGGTGCCTCGATGACGAAGGGGGAGCCATGTCCGTCGATCGTTGGATCACCGATTGGGATCCGAGTCCGCGTTTTCCGGTGTACACCCGGGCCAATGCCGGAGAGGTTCTGCCCGACCCGTGTAGCCCCTTGTGCTGGACCGTGGCCTGGGAGCCGGGAATTCTCATGGGTTGGCGCGACAGCCAGATCGCGGCCGGAACGTGCGACGAAGACGAGATCGACACTCGTCGACCCGAAGTCATCGGCAATTTTGGCGGATACCTCTACATCAATGCGTCGATGGCGCGGCTGTTCGGAGTCCGCGGTCCGGGTCTCGGACCTGAGTTGATCGACGCGACCTACTTCGGCACCCATCCCGACGTTCCGCCGTACGTTCCCGAACCGTGGCACGAGAGCGAGGGAAACACCGCAAAGTTGGGCGCCTGGATGATGGGAGTGATGACGGCCGACGACTTGCCGATCCTTCGAGAGGACCGTGACTTGGCGGCGTCGGCTCGTGCCTCGCGACCACACCTCGCCGATCTCGATGAAGCGGCCCTCGTGGCGCGAATGACGTCGTTCACGCCACTACTACGCCGCATGTTCGAACACCACCTGTTGATGACGGCGGCCACGTCGATCGGACCGGGTGCCCTCGGAGCGATCGCCGAAGCACTGGGTGATCCCGGTCTGGTGTTGACGCTCATCACGAGTATTGGTGACGTCGACTCGGCGGCTCCGAGCAATGCGATGTGGAAACTCTCCCGGCTCGACAAGTCGTCGACCGAGTACGCATCCGGGTTCGCGACGTTCGTGGAGAATTTCGGAAGTCGCGGACCCAACGAATGGGACATCAGGTCGCATACCTGGGAGACCAAGCCGGCGCTCGCCGAAGCCTTGATCGATGCCATGCGCGCCGCGCCGGACGGCGAAAGTCCCACCATCCGCAACGACCGCAATACGCGCGCTCGCGAGGCGGCCGAAGCCAAGGTGAGGGCTGCGCTGGCTGGCCAGCCCGAGGTGCTCGCTCAATTCGACATGGCCTTGCGATCGGCGCATCTGCATCTCGCTGGTCGCGAGCGCGCGAAAACGAACATCATCAAGGTTCTGCACGAGGTGCGCATGGCCGCGCATGCCCTCGCGGCGCGAACGGGCTACACGTCCTCGGAGATATGCATGCTGCTCGCCGACGAACTCGACGCGTTCGTTGCGTCACCCGATGATTTCCGAGCCCGTTTGGCGCAACGTGAACGTCAATACCTCGATCTGTTCCAACTCGAACCTCCCTTCATCGTGAACGGTTCCGCTCCACCGCTGACGCACTGGAAGCGCAAGGGTTCGGTCGAGACCGAAACGGTTCGAGCCGGTGACGTCCTGACCGGGATGTCGGGAGCCCCGGGTACGTATACGGGTCGTGCCCGAGTGGTTCTCGACCCCGCCGATCCGTTCGCCCTCGAGCCTGGCGAGGTTCTCATTGCGCCCATCACCGATCCGGCGTGGACGCCACTCTTCGTGCCAGCCGGTGCCGTCGTGGTGAACGTGGGCGCGCTCGTGAGTCATGCCGTGATCGTGAGTCGTGAGCTCGGCATTCCGTGTGTGGTGAGCGTGACCGACGCAACCGAACGAATTCCCGACGGGGCGGTGGTCACCGTCGATGGAGCAACGGCGACCGTGACAGTGGTCAGCCTCCCGTGAGAGCGCTCAGGGTGGCGTCGGCGATCTCGCGGCGGCACACGAGGAAGTCGGGAAGCCAGAGGTCGGGTCGGTTGTAGACGAGTGGTGAACCGTCGATTCGACTGACGTGCAATCCAGCGGCCGCGGCCACGGCGGCTGGGGCGGCGGTGTCCCATTGGTACATGCCGCCGTCGTGTACGTAGACGTCGGCCTCACCCATGACGACGGCCATCGTCTTGGCACCGGCCGATCCGAGTCGTCCCACCAGGCAATCGAGTGACCGGGCAACGGCGACGGCCGCGTAGGTGTTGCGATTGCGCGAGGTCACGAGGATCGGTTGTTCGCGCTCGTACGGCGGGAGGACTTCGGGCGGATCGACGGCGAAGGTACGGCCGAGCGACGGCATAGCGACCGCGCCGGCGGTCAGTTCGCCCCGCTCCCAGAGAGCGATGTGCACGGCCCAGTCCCACCTTGGCGGCTCGGCGAATTCACTCGTTCCGTCGATCGGATCGACGATCCAGACCCTCTCGGCTGACAGTCGGCGGCGATCGTCGTTGCCTTCTTCGGAGAGGATCACGTCGTCAGGTCGGGCCTGACGGAGCGCTTCGATGATGAACCGATGTCCGGCGACGTCGCCTTCGTCCTTCATGTCCCAGTAATGGGTGCCCCGAGCGTCGAGGTCCTCGCGCAACGCGACGAGCATCACGCCGGCCTCGGTGGCGACCCGGGTGGCGATCTGCTGGTCGGATTCGCCAGAAGAAGAGGTGCTCACGAACCTCGACCCAACTTGACCGACAGCTTCACGAGTTCGCGAACGAGATGTTCGTCGGCTCCACTATCGACCAGTTCTCTCACGCGCATCTCGACGAGTTCGGCATCGGCATCCACGAACACGGGGATACGTCGTGTGGATGCGACGGCAGAGGTGACGATGAGGAGGATCGCCGTCACGGCACTCACCATGCCGATCGTGAGGACCCAACCTTCGTTGTTTCCGTTGATCGACGTCACGATCAGGCCGACGATCGACGCCACGAACACGACCGCTGAGGCGATGCGGATGCCGGTGACGAGCGGTGACTTCATGTTCAGCGAGCCAGGGGCTTGTACTTGATGCGATGGGGCTGGTCGGCGGCCGCGCCGAGCTCCTTCTTCTTCCACGCTTCGTATTCGCTGAAATTTCCCTCGAACCAGCGAACTTGGCTCTCACCTTCGAAGGCGAGAACGTGGGTAGCGATGCGGTCGAGGAACCAGCGATCGTGGCTGATGACGACCGCACAGCCCGGGAAGGCCTCGAGTGAGTCTTCGAGGGCGCGCAAGGTGTCGACGTCGAGGTCGTTGGTGGGTTCGTCGAGCAACAAGACGTTTCCGCCTGACTTCAGAAGTTTGGCGAGATGAACGCGGTTGCGCTCGCCACCAGACAAGTCTCCGACCTTCTTCTGCTGGTCACTACCTTTGAAGTTGAAACTCGCCACGTACGCGCGTCCGTTGATCTCGCGGTTTCCAACCTTCATGTGTTCGACGCCATCGGTGATCTCTTCGTACACCGTCTTGTCGGCATCGAGCGCGTCGCGACTCTGATCGACGTACGACAACTGAACGGTGTCGCCGACCTTGATCGTGCCGGCATCGGGTGGTTCTTGGCCGGTGAGCATGCGAAAGAGCGTGGTCTTGCCGGCGCCGTTCGGGCCGACGATGCCGACGATGCCAGCCGGCGGGAGCGAGAACGACAGGTTCTCGATGAGGAGCCGGTCGCCGAAGCCTTTGCTCAGACCTTCGACCTGGATCACTGTGTCGCCTAGACGTTGGCCGGCCGGGATGGCGATTTCGAGTTTCGACGGGCCCCGATCGGCGGCTTCGGCTTCGGCCCGCAACTTCTCGTAAGCGCTCAGTCGGGCCTTGCCCTTGGCTTGACGGGCCTTGGGCGACATTCGCACCCACTCGAGTTCGCGCTCGAGAGTCCGTCGACGGTTCTCGTTGCTCTTCTCTTCCTTCTCGAGACGATCCCGCTTCTGATCGAGCCAACTGGAGTAGTTGCCTTCGAAGGGGATGCCGCGACCGCGATCGAGTTCGAGAATCCACTTGGCGACGTTGTCGAGGAAATAGCGGTCGTGGGTGATGGCCACCACCGTCCCGGCGTACTCCTGGAGGAATCGTTCGAGCCAGTGCACGCTTTCGGCGTCGAGGTGGTTGGTGGGCTCGTCGAGCAGAAGGAGATCGGGTCGACTGAGGAGCAACCGGCATAGTGCGACGCGACGTCGTTCTCCACCCGAGAGTGAGGTGACATCGGCATCGTTCGGCGGACACCTCAGCGCGTCCATGGCGATCTCGACGTTTCGCTCGAGACTCCAGGCGTCGGCGGCGGCGATCTTGTCCTCGAGTTCGGCCTGTAGCGCTCCGACCTTCTCGTAATCGGCGTCGGGGTCTCCCCACATCGCCATCACCTCGTTGTATCGGTCGAGGAGATCGCGAACTGGTCCGACACCGTCCATCACGTTGCCGAGGACGTCCTTGGCCGGATCGAGTTGAGGTTCCTGGGCCAAATATCCGACGCTGAATCCCGGGGTCAGGCGGGCTTCGCCTGTGAAACCGTCGTCGAGGCCGGCCATGATGCGCAACAAGCTCGACTTTCCGGCACCGTTCGCTCCGAGGACCCCGATCTTTGCGCCTGGGTAGAACGACAACGAGATGTTCTCGAGCACCGTGCGGTCGGGCGGGTAGTGGCGGGCCAGCTTGTAGCAGGTGTAGATGAACTCGTGAGCCACTGTCGTGAGACTAGTGGTGGACGCTCGGCTTCTGGCAGGTCATGAGGGCCGGTCGAATCACCGTTTCACCACCGCGCTGTTCCTGATTGGTACGGTGAAGGGGTTCGCGACTCGTGCCGCAACTCTGTGAGGAGGATCACATGGAAATTTTCAATCAAGAAGGACTGGCCTTCGCTATGCGCTGGCTGCACGTCCTGGCCGGTATCACCTGGATCGGTCTCTTGTACTACTTCAACTTCGTGCAGGTTCCGGCCTTCGCCGGTTTCGGTGACGAGGGCAAGGCTCGCAACATCGCCATCGACAAGGTCGCTCGCCGCGCTCTGTGGTGGTTCCGCTGGGCGGCCCTGGCCACGCTTGTGCTCGGTTTGCTCATCATCGGCGTGACCGAGAACTACATGCAGGGGTTCATGAGTGAGGACTCGGCCTACAGCCTTCCGCACAACTCGGCGATCCTCGTCGGCATGCTGTTCGGCATCACCATGGCTGCCAACGTCTGGATGGTCATCTGGCCCGCCCAGCGAGTGGTTCTGGCCAACGCAGTGAACGTCCTCGGTGGCGGTGAGGCCGATCCGGCCGCAGCCGGCGCCGGCCGCAAGGCTCTGCTCGCCAGCCGCATGAACACCATCTACTCGCTCAGCATGTTGTTCTTCATGGTCGGGGCGTCGCACTTCTTCGGTCCGCTCTTCGACGGAGATTCGGCCGGAAAGTCCTGGACCTTCGTGATCATCGCCGTCGTGATCGGTGCAATCTTCGAATTGCTCGCTCTTGGCAAGATCGGTGGAACGGCGGCGACCAACAAGTTGCTCTGGCCGTTCGAGAGCCACAAGAACGCCATCTACACGGCGATCGGCCTGTGGGTCGTTCTCTACATCTTGACGGAGATCTTCCTGAAGGCCTGATCCTTCGACGACTTCAGTTCATCGTGCAGTGGCCGCCGCGAGGCGGCCACTGTCGCGCCTGGGCTCGAGAGAACTGTTACGAGACAGTGAGCGTCGACTTCATGCTGCCGTGGCCGGGCACGGTGCAGTAGATGTAGTACTGGCCCGCTTCGAGCGTGATCGTGCCGGAAGCGGTATCGCCCTTCTTGTTGACCTCGAGTTCGAGGTCGCCCACCACCTTGTCGTCCTGCAGCACCACGAGGTTGTGCTTCACGTTGTCGTCGTTGGCGAGGAACACGTCGATCTCGCCAGCTGGGGCGGTGTACGACGAGGAGTCCCAGCGGATCGTCGGGACGGCCTTCACGACCAGGTCCGTGCCGTCGGGAACCACGGTCTCGACGGTCTCGCCGCCACCGCCGCAGGCGGCGAGGGCGAAGAAGGGGAGAACCAACAAGGTGCGGGGGATCATGAGCCGAATGTACCCGTCACTCGTCGGCTCGGACCATCGCAATCGGCCCGAATTCGGGCGACATGTGACCGATCACCATCGTCGATTCGCACTCGAGGGGTACAGTTCAGAGTGTGACCGACATCGCCCCCAAAGCCCCTGACTCGGCGACGGATTTCGGCGCCAACAGCTGGCTCGTCGACGAAATGTTCGAACAATTCCGGCGCGATCCGGCGTCGGTCGGAGAGTCCTGGCAGGAATTCTTCTCCGACTACAAGACGCAGGCCGAAGTGGCGTCCACGGCTCCTGCCGTCACGCCCGCCCCGGCAGCCGTCGCCGAGTCGAGCAACGGCGCAGCCCC